>Ga0335075_10000531_pt1 | contig 66240 bp, 38 predicted proteins | sample Lox_Sample_24_FD_206723 | JGI IMG/M metagenome (GOLD analysis project Ga0335075, IMG submission 206723) | Soil microbial communities from Loxahatchee National Wildlife Refuge, Florida, United States - Lox_Sample_2.4 | ecosystem: Environmental > Terrestrial > Soil > Wetlands | place: USA...
AACGGGCCCCGCAGCCTGCCGTCCGGATCAAAGGCGAGCAGCGCTCCAAATCCGTTTCCATTGGCGCCGGACGCGCTTGTAACCAGAAGGGGCACTGCAACTGTCCTCCGAAAATCCCCGAGATCGCCAGAGAGGCGAATCCGGCCAGCTCAGCCCCGCAACACTGTCCGACGAAAGCCGGTCGGAGCCAGGAGCGTCTTTCCCAGACTACGCAGTAATGCCCATCCTGGTCATGTAGGCGTGCAACTCCTGCTCGCTGCCGTTAAAGAGCAGAACGTAGCTGCGCCCGCCGTCTGACCAGAGGCTGGCGCTGCCTGAGCCTTCCTGCATTGAATGGAAACGATTGTCCTGTGTCAGCCGCGCGTCAACAATCACAAGGCTCGCGCGCTGCTCGTTTTTCATTTTCAGCAGAACGGCCTTATGGGCCTCCACACTGACAACTGCTCCTCCGCGAAATTCCACTTTCTCGAGGTCGGAGGGGAGCGTAGGGGAACCCTCCAGTTGCTTCGCACTCCATTCCAGGAGTTGCTTCCGATCCGTTGTGTTGATCTGAAGGGTCGGCGGCTTGCTCAGCAAAGTGGCGATCTCTCTGTTCAGCTTTGCTCGCTGTAACTGGGGCGTAACCCACACAAAGAGCACAACCAGCAAGGAAGCCAGGACTGGCGCGAGCATCCACAACCGCCAGCTCGATCGCCGGGTTGCGGCCTGAGCGCGCTGATGAGCCAATCCCGACAGAATTCTGCTCTCAAGAGAAGGACTTCCCGGATAACTCTGAAATGTGCGCCGAATCCGCCGATCTGAAGCTGTCAGTTGCTCAAACAACCGGGCACATTCGGCGCAGCTCCCGAGGTGATCGAATAAGGGTTGAAAGCTCTTTTCGTCGCTGCCGGGACGCCAGGCATACATCTCTGATCTGTACAAGTCGCAGTTCATAGCGCGCTCACCCCTCTGATCTTCTTCGCCACCGCCGGCGCGACGGGTCCGGCGAGACTTGCGTGCAGCATCTGGCGCGCACGAGACAGCCGCGACATCACTGTACCGAGCGGCAGTTCCAGAGCTTCAGCGATCTCCCTGTACGAGAGATCCTGGAAGTAAAACAGAACCAGCGGCAACCGGTGCCTTTCGTCCAGTCGCTTAAGCGCCTGGTGGAGCGCCAGCGAATCGTCCCGATCGACGCCGCTCGATCGGAACTCCGTCGCCCCACTGGATCCCTCGATCACTTCTTCGAGCGAGATCTCCGCTCGGGAGCGGCCCTTCCGGTACATCTGGGAGTAGCAGTGGCGCAGAATGCCGACTAGCCAACCCTTCACTGCCTCGATCTCCCGGAGACTGGAACGCGATCTGTACGCCTGGAAGAATGCCTCCTGGGTGAGTTCTTCAGCATCCGTGCGCGAACCCGTCCACCAGTAGGCAATGCCAAAGAGAAGCCTCTGGTACTGCCGGACCCATTCGTCGAAAGTGTGATCGCTGATGTGCACCGGCTGTTCCTGAGCTCGCGGAACCCTCTCTTTTGTAAAGAGTGGTGACATGGAGTGACTTTATTCCATCTGATGCCAAAATTACGAGCCGCTTCCCAAATTGTGGAGCCGTCCCGCACTGGGACTGCGCGCCAGCTCAGGTAAGCCAGTCGTAAACAAAGGCTTAGCCGGCTCGAACGATCTGTGGGCGATACACGACGCTGAGGCATCTCTGGAAACTCGCCCACATTTTTCAGGGGCGCGGAATAATTCGCGCCGCTCGCGCCACTTCAGCATTGAGAACGAATTCCAGCGGGGCATATGTGGCCCCTACCAAATTGCGAATGGGAAGGATTAATCAGATGAAACATTCCGTATTGTGTCTCGCGTTCATCGGTCTACTGGCTGCGCAGGCAGCTCCGCCTGCGGCGTGGGCACAGGTGAAAACCGCCGTTCCAATTTCCGGCGTAAAGGGAAAGCTCCAGTCGTATACAGGCCGCTCACTCGAGATCCTGACGCCGTCGGGCGTCGTCCGCGTGAACGTCAGGCAGCCTCTCACAACCTATAAACAGGTTCCCTCCGATCTGACTCACGTCACTTCGACGTCGTTTGTCGGCGTCGCATCGGTCCGAGAGGCGGATGGAAGAGAGCTCGCCACGCAGATCAAGATCTTTCCTCCGGAACTGCGTGGGGCTGGGGAAGGCAGTCACATGATGGACGCGGCTCGGGGAGCAATGACGCACAGCAGGATGACGAATGGCTCAGTCTACCGCCCTGCCCCGTCGCGCTCGCGCATGACGAACGGGACCGTACAGAAAGGCAACGGCACAACCCTGGTGGTCCACTACCAGAACGGCGCCGAAACGATTACGGTGCCGCGAAATGTCCCTGTCACTCAGGTTGTGCCGGGGAGCGTGAACCTGGTTCCGGGAGACACGGTATACGCAGCGACCATGAAGCTGCCCAACGGAACGCTCTCGACAAACAAAATCTTTCTTATCGCCGGAGTCCGGAGTAACAGCATGATGCGGTAGCTCTGTCGCAGCTGTGATCGCACCTTGAGCCGGACACCTTCACAGCGCAGCCACCTCTCATGGGTGAACTCGTCCGCAGGTCACAACCCAAAAGGTGGCTGTGCGGCAACCCGAAGGAGATCTTTGTGAGCGTGACAACTGCAGACACGGAAGCGCGTATGCAGGGCGAGGAGACTCTGCTCGCCCATGCCCTCGAAATGACGACCGTAATCACCGAGCGTCTGCCGTATTTTCGTCGAATGGCCATGCGACGCCTCGACAACGCGGCGGATGCAGAAGATGCAGTGCAGGATGCGTGTCTGGCTGCGTGGAGACATCTGGATCAGTTCAAGGGAAAAGCCCAGATGGCCACCTGGCTTACGGCAATCGTCATGAACTCGTCACGCACCATCATCCGAAAGCGGGGGCGCATGCGTCTTTTTTCTATCGACGAACCAAAGGACGGGGCGAACGGCGTTCAGGTTACCGAAATCCTGCCGGATGGGCGGCCGGATCCGGAAGTTCAGCTTCGCTACTCGGAGTGTGAACGGCGGCTACGTCGTTTATGGGCTCATCTCCCCGCGAGCATGCGGGTCGTCGTTCGCATGCGGACCATCGAGGGGCTGAGCATTCGAGAAACTGCCGACGCTCTGGGATTGACGGAAAGCGCGGTGAAAAGTCGCGCCTCCAGAGCACTCGCGACACTTCGGCGGCTGGACCAGAAGACATCTTTCCGAGCTATGCGTTCAGCCGCTGGATCTGCGGAGTCAATGGATCCACTCCAGTAAGCGTTCAATGAATCTGGCTCGCAACCTGCAGGCCGACTCGGGCCCTCGTCGGGAAAGCAATGAATAGACCACACGGCAAACGGGAGCTGCTGCAGAACAACTCCACCGCCGCCCGGGGTGATCATGGGGAAAGCGTACCGTCATGTCACAGATAATCTACGTCGATCAGCAGCCGACCACCGCAAGCGCACCAGCAGCCTGTCCGCGCATGCAGGTCGTTCGCAAGCACCACGTGCTGGTGAGATGGAGCCATTGGCTGAACGTGCCAATCCTGCTTGGTCTTATTCTGAGCGGATTATCTATCTATTGGGCGTCTCCGGTTTACCAGCACAAACCCGACCCACAGACCGGAAATTTCGACTACTTTGCGGATATTGGCGTCTGGATATGCGCTCGCGTCCCCGGACTGCATCATTACAGCGACCCTCCAGACTGGATTTACAACCATATGAGCCTTGGGCCGGGGATGCTGGGTGCAGCGCTGCGCCTTCATTGGCTGTGCGCCTATCTCTTCATGCTCAATGGCCTCGTGTACGTGACAGGTCTTGTCATAGGAGGAGGATGGCGTTCTCTGTTGCCGCGTCGCACTGATCTGCGCGACGCGGTGAAGATGTTTTGGTATTATGCGGGTCTCCCCTTTGCCTGGCTGGCGCGCCGCAGCTGGCCGCATCCGCACTTCAGTAGAAAGTACAACCCGCTCCAGCGCATCGCTTACTTTTCCGTTCCGATTGCCGGCTTCCTTTCCGTTGCCACCGGCTGGGCGATTCACAAGCCGATGCAGCTCTATTGGCTGGCCGCCCTCTTCGGGGGCTATAACAAGGCGCGCATCTGGCACTTTTGGCTGCTGTGGTTGTTTGTCCTGTTCGTCATACCCCACGTAGTACTTGTGCTTGCTGACGGATGGGATACGCTGCGCAGCATGATCGTCGGTTGGTCAGCAAAAAGCAGCAATTCGGAGGACGTCCATCATGTCGATTGAGGGCGACAATGCCGCGGTAGATCCCGAAAATGCACAGCCGGCAAATGCACAGTCGGCAACGGAAACTCCGGCGGACGACGTACTCGACCTAAAGGAGACTGAGTCACTAACCAGCGGATCTTCGAGCGCTCAGCAGGCTGACCCTGGCCAACCTGATGAGGTTGAAGCCACCCATGCCGAGAGCGGTCCCGACGAGCCCCAGCTCACCGCGGCAGCACCGCTTCCGTCAGTCGAAGCTGACGGGATTATGGACGAGCAAACCGAACAGAACGAAGCCGGGCGAGAGCCCGTTGAGCGTGAAGCAGCGCTTGTTGGGAGCTCTCCTTCCGTTGCAGACGAGCCTGAGATTGTTCCGAAGAGAACCGGGTTCTTTCAGGAGCGTCTTCCGGAGAGAGTCGACGTTGCCCCTCAGGTTCTCCGTCGTCGAACCCGCCGCGAGGTTCTGCTATTCGGGGCTGGAGCTCTTGCGGCGCTCGCAGCCGGCGGCTCTCTTCTGCCGCAGGCAACGCTGAATCGTCTCGGAGTGATTCACGAGAAGAAGCCCTGGCCGGGAAAGGAGTGGCTCCTCAACCGGGCACGGCGCGTCGATGACGATGTTGCGGAAGCGCTCTTTTCGCAGAATCGCCTGGTCCCGACATACACGAAGTCGCAGATCACCCCACTCAAAAACAATTACAACGGCGCAACCCCGGATCCCAGTTACATTCCGGAATGGCATTTGCAGCTCAGGGGCCTTGCTTCCGGTCTGAGCGTCTCTCTGAGCATCCGCAACCTGCTCACGCGTTTCCAGATGCACGACCAGATTACGCGGTTCGTCTGTGTGGAGGGCTGGAGCGCAATAGCATGGTGGTCCGGTCTGAGGTTCGACGATGTGCTGCGAGCCTATCCGCCGGTGTCCCAGGCGAGATGGATCAGGGTGGAATCATCGGTCAATCTCGATCCGTGGGGAAACCCCGACCCGTATTTTGTATCCCTCGACATTCCGACAGCACGTCAGCCGCAGACGCTGCTCGCAACCCACTTCAACGGGCAACCGCTCACGGTCGACCACGGCGCTCCGGTCCGTTTACTCGTTCCTGTCAAGCTCGGGCTAAAGAACGTCAAGGCCGTCACGCGGATCACTTATTTGAAGGAGCAGCCGAAGGACTACTGGGCAGAACGTGGATATTCGTGCTATGACGGCATATAGGCTGGAGCACTGTGCGACGGGAATTGGGTGCCCTGCCTTACCTCGCCGCGCCGGCTCTTTCTCCCGGACGTCACTTCCCACTCCCTGGTAGTGACTGGCGAACGCCTTCCTCTTACGAGAGCGCGCAGTTACAGCGTCTATTTCGCGTTGGTAGGGCGGACTGGTCCCGCTGTAAATCACGGCTGTAGACAGACAAGTATGACGGCATGCGTCGTAATAATCGCGAGTGCGTGGAATATTTCAGGACCTTAACGCCACTTAACTATGAAACAGAAACCGCGAGTGTCCATGCCGATACTCGACATGCTGCGGCGTCGCGCTTGCAGTTAGTTTCCGCGGGTGTAGGGACCGCAGCAGGCCCGCGCGGATCCGGCTTGCGCCCGAGAGGCGATCCTTCGGCGATACGATACTGCACGCCGAAAAACCTACTTTGCTTTCCAGCCGGAATCAAACAGGCAGGGAAGCGACAACATTGCTTTTGAAGAGGAGTTGTTTTCATGCGATTTGTAACGTCTTTGAGGAACTGGTCTTTCGGAGCGGCTACGGCTTCGCTTCTTTGCGCCGGGGCGGCCCTGGCTCAGTCTCCCGCGTCCACACAGCAGAATATGAAGCGGCAATCCTGGAATCTGGTCGGCGTAGACGCTCAGCTTCAGCAGGGGCTCAATACAAAAAGCGCACGTCCCGGCCAGACCATTGAAGCCCGGCTCTACCGCACTGTGGAAACGGCCAGTGGCACGCGCCTCGACCGCGGCACGGTCCTGTGGGGAAGCGTCGAGCGAGTTCAGGCTTTGACATACCACGGGCCAGCCGTTCTGAGCCTAGTCTTCACCAAAGCACAGCTCAGGAATGGCAGCACGGTCCCAGTGAAGGTAACGATCATCGGCGCTTATCCTGCGGATGAAGCGCAGCGGATGATTGATGGAGACCAGACTATCCCGCCGTCCCCGCGGCACATCAGCAACAAGGCCAGCTTCGATCAGGAACCGGGAAGTCTCCACAGCGTCTCAATGTACAGTGCGGTGCAGAACAGCGACTCGGCCACCTTCCGCGACAAGCGGGGCAACCTGAAACTCCAGGACGGCACCTTCCTGCAGATCGGAATTGCGTCCCGCCGGGGATAGGCTGCCGCGCCTGCCTTGCGATTAGAAAGGCCCACTGCATGCGGGCCTTTCTATTCACCTCCGCATTAATTTCGCGAATGGATGGAGACAGCAGGGATGAAGACGGGGATTGTCGCAGTCATTGTTGCGGTAGCATGGCCGGCTGTGGCGCAGGCACCGCTACCCAACGCGCCCGCGCCAGTCGTCGTCATGCCACCTCAGGCGACGGGTGCGCTTCCTGCAGCGCCGGCCGGCCCCCTGACGCGCCTCACACTTCAGGAAGCCGAGCGGATGGCCATCCGGAATAATCCACGAATCCATGTGGGTCAGTTAACGGTTGCAGCACAGCACCAGGTCTATCGCGAGTCCCTCTCCGCAGAGTTGCCCACGGCTACCCTCGCTGCTACTGGTGTGGAGGCGGAAGAGGCCACCCGCCTTTCCGCCGGAGCGCTCACCTCCTCGCACCTCTTTGAGCACGCCGGCGCGGGAGTCAATTTCACCGAGCTCATTTGTGACTTCGGGCATACTCAAAACCTGATCCTCTCCCAGAAACTCGAGGAGAAGGCTTCGAATGCCAACGCCCTGGCGACCACCGCGGAAGTGGTGCTGGCCACTGACCAGGCGTTTTATGACGCCCTGCTCGCCCAGGCGGAGGTGGAGGTGGCCCGACAAACCGTCGCTGCCCGCCAGATTACTGACGAGCGGGTGAGGGTAATGATACGCAACAGGCTCAAGTCCACTGTGGACCTGGCGTTTGCTGATGTGGACCTGTCAGAGGCAAGGCTGCTCCAGCTGGACGCGCAAAATAATGCGGACGCCTCGATGGCCAGGCTCGATGCGATTCTTGGACTCGACAGGAACGTACATTTTCGTCTTGTGGAAGACACGTCAGCGCCCCTGCCACCTCCGCCTAATGCTGACGATCTCATCCGGAAAGCCCTCGCGCGGCGCCCGGATCTTCTGGCCTTGAACTATGGCACGCAGTCGGAGAAGAAGTACGCTCGCGCGGAATGGGAACAGTGGTTCCCCACCATCACCGCCGCTGGTACAGCAGGCATCGTTCCAGTGCACTCTGACGCATATTACGTGGCGAACTGGTGGGGTGCCGTCGGCGGCAACATCAATATCCCCATCTTTAACGGTTTTCTGTACGATGCCCAGGCGCAGGAGGCAAAATTCCGGGCTCAGGCCGGCGACGAAGATGCTCGGAACCATCGCGACAATATCGTGCGCGATGTGCGCGCTGCCTGGCTACAGGCCAATACCGCGCGGCAGCGGAAAGTCGTTACGGCCGAGTTGGCGAAGGAGGCCAATCTGGCCCTGGTTCTCGCAAAGGCACGTTACAGACTGGGATTGAGCACAATCGTGGAGCTTAGCCAGGCGCAGCTGCAACAGACCAGCGCGCAAATCCAGGACACCCGTGCACGCTATCAGTACCGGATGGCGCTGTCGACGCTGCGGTATGAGATGGGCGTCGCGTCATAGGCCTGAACCTCAAGGTGCAGCATTGACGGCTGGAAGGAAGTGCCGGCCTTGCGCCCAGACTCTTGCGGATCAGATTCAATCGGAAAACTCTGTAATCGGAGGCCTCACTGATACCGTTCTGTCCACGACCAGGTTTCCAGAAGCGGCTTAGGTCAGTTGCTGGCCAACTGACAGAATTTACTGCCTAAAACTTCGCCGAATTTCTTGCCGAATTGTGTGCCGTACAGACTCCGATCACTCCAATCACTCCTTTCTACTCCGTTGAAAACATGTGTACTCCGGCCTTCAGTCGTCGGCTGTTAACCGAAGGGTTGTAGGTTCGAGTCCTACCTGAGGAGCCAAACCCTCCTTATCTTGGTCAACTCGCCGTAAACTCCCGCTAGAAGAAAGTGTCGCGCGCGGGTCATGATCGCGCTTGTGCCCGGGAACAGCAGCTCTGCGAATGCATCGCGTACCGACCCGATGCCAAGTTCATCCCGCGTGTTCGCGTTCTCTGAGGAGATCGATGACATCGAGCGTTTTGCGGCGCTCTCGTTCGGTTTGATCCAGCCAGACGAATGCCGACATCATGTCCCCGCAGCTTGCCTTCCGGCAGTTGGTATCAGTCATACAGGTTGATACGTCAAAACAGATAAGTGTTTGATTTTGATATAATTAAATATATCACTTGGAATCCCGACTGATACGTAATAGTATATAAACATGAGCATGCATATGCCAAAGCATATCAAACCCTTGCGGCTCAAGGGCCTGCCTGCCGATCTGCGTCAACAGTTAAAGAATGCGCGGGCAAAGCGGGGCTGGGGACAGCGGGAACTCGCCGCTCAGGTCGGCCTGCAGCAGCCGCATATCTCCGCGATCGAATCCGGAGAAGTCGTGCCCCGTTTCGATACCCTGCTCGACCTCGTCCGCGTTCTCAACCTGGACCTCCTGCTTGTTCCGCGCGCGCTCGTGCCCGCCGTGCAGTCCCTGATCCGCGCGCAGCAGGAGCCGGAAGGGTCCGAAGAGCGGTCCCTCTATGCCGGCGGCGACGAGGAAGCCGGGGGGGGAAGGAAAGAACGCCGATGACATACGATCGCAAAACCCTGAATGCGCTCGCCGTGAAACTGCATGGCCGCCGGATCGGCGTCATCAACCGGCTGGGTGGTGACCGCCACCTGTTCTCTTTCGAGCAGAGCTATATCGACGATCCGGAACGGCCGACCCTCAGCCTTTCTTATAAGGGACGGTCGGGCGGGCTAGTCGTGCCAACGCGCGCCGTCGCGATGCGCCTGCCCACGTTCTTTTCGAACCTGCTGCCGGAAGGGCATCTGCGCGACTACCTGGCCGCGCGCGCGGCCGTCAAGCCGCAGCGCGAATTCTTTCTTCTCGCCGTGCTCGGCGCCGACCTGCCCGGCGCGCTCGTGGTCGAGCCGATGGAAGGGAACGAAGCCGCCCATGAAGGCGAGGATCAGCAGAAGGAACCAGGCGCCGGCAAAACCGCACTGAGATTCTCGCTCGCGGGCGTCCAGCTCAAATTTTCGGCCGTCATGGAAGCAACAGGGGGGCTCACCATCCCCGCGGGCGGCATGGGCGGCTCGTGGATCGTCAAGCTGCCCTCGGCCCGCTTTGCCTCCGTACCGGAGAACGAATACGCCATGCTCGCCCTCGCCCGCGCCGTCGGCATCGAGGTTCCGGCGAACCGCCTCATCGACATCGCCACCATATCCGGCCTGCCGCAGGACGCCGGCGCCATGAAGGGCCAGGCTCTCGCGGTGCGGCGCTTCGACCGCGGCCCCGGCGGCGGGTCCGTGCACATGGAGGATTTCGCGCAAGTGTTCGGGCTCTTTCCCGACGATAAATACCGCGAGCGCAGCTACGCGAACATTGCGGCGGTGCTGTGGGCGGAAACCGGGGAAGCCGGCACGTATGACTTTTTGCGGCGCCTCGTGTTTTCCGTGCTGATCGGCAACGCCGACATGCACCTCAAGAACTGGTCGCTGCTCTATCCCGACCGCCGCACGCCCGTCCTGTCGCCGGTCTATGATTTTGTCGCCACGCTTCCTTACATACCGAACGACACCCTCGCACTCAGCTTCGGCGGCAGCCGCAGTCTCAGTGAAATCACGACCGATCAGGTGCGCCGTTTCGCGGATACCGCGCGCCTGCCCACGAGTCCCCTGTGGCCGATGGTAACGGACATGACCGACCGCACCGTCGCCGCGTGGGAGAACCTCGATGAAAAAAACCTGATCCCGGAAGACATGCGCAAGACGATCGGCGAGCAGATCATGGCGGTTGCCGGGAGTGTCAGTCGGGCTGTCACTACATAGCTGCAATCGAGCATCCGGCACAACAAGGAAGGCGGAAGAAACATGAGCGATAATCTCAGAAATCTCGGCAGCCAGATCAAATGGGTGCGAAGCCTGTCTCTCACCGGTTTGGCGGTGCCGAAGGCTCCGAGGGATATTTGCGGGCAAATCCATGCGACCCTGCTCAGTTGTTTTCCTTCTCAGTGAATCGACTCGGACTGCTTGCGGACCTCGGTTGATCGCCGATTTGCGCGTTCCGGCTTCTGCCTGATCTTTCGCGCCATAGAAATGTCCTCGATTGCCCTTGGTTGCGATCATTATGTTGATCACTCCATGGCGCTGGCTGTGCCAGGGAGAGACCGTGCCACAGGCTTGGAATCAGTTGACAGTTTCGGTAAAGGTAACCGAGGCCCCGCCCAAAGCGAACTGATCCTGGGCGATGACAGTCACGGTTCCTGCTGCCGCCGGCAGGGTCAGGGTTACCGAGGCGGTTCCGGACGAGTTGGTGGTGGCAATCACGCTGGCTCCGCTGGTTGTGCCGTTGGAGAGCGTCCCGGCTGAGGTGGTGAAGAAAATACCCGCGCCGTTGGCCGAGCCCCCGGACGAACCGGGCGCGAGCGTGACGGAGAGAGTGAGATTCGCTCCAGGGTTACCCGATTGATTGTTGCCAGACTGGCTAAGCGTGGCGGGAGAGTTGCCAACGACGATCCATCCGCCCTGAGTTTGAGTGGCGGTGCCATCGCTGCCCGTGACCGTATAGTGGCAGAAGCCGGCGGGGCTGCCCGTTTGGACGGTGGTTTTGGCCTGTCCGGAGGTGGCGGCATCGGTGATCGTAATGGCCCCAGGCGCGGACGGCGTGACGGTGGGAGTGGTGAGCGTGAGAGTGCCGCTGCAGGCCGGGACGCCCTCGTAGGCGTCGAAGACCGCCGAGGAGAGGGTTACCGTGGCGCTGCCACTGGTGATTTCCGGATGCAGCATTGCCGTGCTGTTGGCTGGAACCATCAGGTCGTCGGGGTTCAGGTACCACTCCGACGCCGGCGCGGAGTTCTCGCTGCCGCTGACCACCAGCAGCGTGATGCTGTAAGGCGCGAAGGTTTGCGTCGCGCTCCAGCTTTGGGGACTGGAGACCGAGATCGCGCTGTCGGCGGTGGAGGAGATGGAGTAGGCCACATAGGAGGATGCGTTGAATCCGGACAGGTTGAACGTCACCTGGTCGGCGTTACTGGGATCCTTGTTGATAACCATGATCGTCATCTTCGTGCCGGCTGTGTTGAGCGCGGCGTAGCTGGAAAACAGATCCACATTGCCATTGTTGGTGTCGGAGACCGAAACCGTACCGAAGCCGTCGTGAGCGCCATCGTAGTTGCCATAGAGCTTGAGCGCCAGGTAATTGGGATTGGGCACCCCGCTGCTGTTGCCGCAGTAGGTGGTGCTGTTCGAACACGGCGCGCCCCAGCGAGCGGCAAAGGAGATGCCTTCGCGTCCGAAGATGCCATAGGCATCCGCATCGCCCAGCGCGGTCGAAAAGTCCGATTCCTGATAGAAGGCGGCACTCCACTCGGTAAAACCGAGGGGCGTGTTGGGATAGATGGCATTGACCAGAGCCTTCAGGCGCGGAATGCGAAACGGGATGGCCTGGTCCGGCTGAATGCTGGTGGTCCACTCCTGGTCGATGGTTCCCGATGTGCTTACATACCTCGGATCCCAGTAATCGCGATAGATATCGCCCGCCAGAGCCCTGAGCTGCGCGGTGGTAAGGCCCGAGGTATCAGCGTCGGGATAAGCGTGGACGTCAAGAACATCGAGGGTGCGGGCGCCGTTGATCTTGTCCAGCCAGTAGATCTGGTTCAGCCACCAGGGCAGGAAGTCGACACCGCCGTGGTCGCCCTTATCCGCGCTGTTGGCGCCGTTCCAGTAGTACCACCAGTCGCTGAACACCGGCCCAAATCGCACCGCGGACGGATCCCAGATCTTCAGATTCGCGGCCTCGGTCTCAAAGACATCGGCGAGTTCGTCGTACCCCGTCGGGGTGGGATGCACGTCCCGGTGTGTGCCGTTCCATATGTCGGGTTCGTTGTCCATGTCGTAGAAGTGGCATGAGGCAATCGGAGAGTATGGCACCACGCACGTCCCGCTGCCAAAGGCGGCTGCAAGCTCCTGCGCCCAGAGTTCGCGGTAAACACAGTTCCCCGTGGGGCAGGAATCGCTGGCGCTGTCGATCAGCGGATAGTAGGCCGTGGTCACAGCGTTGGTTGTCACCGGCGCCGTACTGGTGCTGCAGTTGCCGGTCGAACCGGCTACGAGGCCATCGCCGGCATCGGTGTTGTAGGGATCGACGGAGCACTGGGGACCGAAAGTCCTGACGGAAAAGCTCCAGTGGCCATTTGTGCCATTCTCCGCGTTCTGCGCGACCCATCCCAGCATCGGCATGGTGGCCAGCGGATGGCTGCCGGCATTCTCGTAATCCGTGATGAACTGCACCGAGTCCGGCTCGGCGCCGCCCAACCCGTAGTCTTCGAAATAGTAGTCGGCATCCGCGTTGTAGGTGTGCAGTTGGTAGTTGTAGGTCGACGCGGCGTTGCCGCCAAAGCGGGCCAGCGACATACCCAGGTCGGTTGCTTGCGCGGGGCCGTCCGAAGGGTTGCCGCCGTAAATATAGGAGCTGATCGTGTGACGATCTGCCAGCGCATCAATGCTGACCGTGATGGCGGCGCTGGTGGCCGCGATGACGGTGACCGAGGCAGTTCCGGAAGCGCTGCTGTAGGTCAGGGAGCTGGCGGTGTTGGGCGTGTAAGTAGCCGTCAACGCATCAGTACCGGCAGCGAGCGCCCCCGCCGGAATCGTGATCGTCGCCGAGCCCGAAGTGAGGGTACTGGCGGTCGAACTATAGCTGCTGCTGGACAGAACCACCGAACCGGTCGGCGTGCCACCAGAGCCAGAGACGCTAACCGTCACCGAAAGCGACTGCGTCGTCGTGATGCTGGAGCCAGCAGGCGTGATGGTCACCGTGGGCGTGATGAGATTCCGAGTCGTGCTCCTGCTGCCTGCCGCACTACCACCCCCGCATGCCCCAATCATCAAAACAGGCGAGGAACAAAGGAAGACGAAAAACCATCTTGCGAAACGGTTCATATAAATCTGAACTTCTGAATGAAGTTGTTTTCCGCGTAGCCCTGGCCAGTCGTTCGAAAAGCGGCACTGCCACCGGATCGTTCGCCCAAAGTATTGCCGGGCGACAACTGCCCAACCTACATCCGGTTACGACTGTTCAGCGGAACGTGATTGATGGTTTGCGCAGTGGTCCCCTGCCCGCCTGGTCCGGTTTGAGTCTGGATCAGCTCATGGTTCGGCCTGGTTTTGTAGCTGCGCCGCACCGTAACAAGAACTACGTCGTTGCTGCGCATTGGAACACTGATCTCGATCCTTCCGTCCTGACCGGCACGCTCGATCTGATCGCGCTCGGGCTGGTCCTGGGTGAGGTAGTCGAGATAGGCGATCTGGGGCCCGGTAAGGTTTTTCGGTGCGCCCATCCGCAGATACGCCGTGTAAGCGTCGTTGGCCTCGTATCCCGTACGATAGACTTCGAGCCGATAGTCCGCGCCCGGGACGAGATGCGTCACGCTCAGTTCCACCGGGGTGGCCGGATGATCCGGAAGCACCGCGGCATAGAACGGGCGATCGGCTATCATTTGCACGGGCTGCTCGAAATCCCAAAGCACAGCCGTGAGATTCCCGCCCTGCGTGGAGAGCATCGACTGTGGATCAGAGGAGGGCAACGTCTCGCCCTGGAGCGCGTGCAGATACTTGTACGCGAAAAAGGCCGGTTTGCGAATCCCGTCATGTGTGACCAGACCGAATCCTCCGTAGAGGGCCGCCGGGGGGGACCCGCTTCTTCAAACAAGTCAGAATACGTCCAGTAGCTCATGCCCTGGGCAAGTCCGTCTGCGGCTTTGAGCTTGCTGAGGATATACGGTGCGCTGATGTAGGAATCGTGCACCGGATCGGCGGGCGTGTAGCTGGTGCTCCACTCGGTGAAGAACAGCGGCAGGTGTGGAAATGGAGAGGCCGCGATCTGCTGGCGCGCGCGACGGACATCGCCGACGATGGCCTCCGGCGAGGAATCGAGCTTCACGTCGGATTTCCCGTCGGCGTCGAGGAACCCGCCATCAACGCCGTACGTGTGCGTGCTGACGAAGTCAATGGGCGCGCCAGTCTTCTTCACATAGTCCAGGAAGTCGGGGATCCATGATGCGCCGGCCGTGGCGGGCCCCCCGACGCGCAGCTCGGGATCAACCGATTTGAGCGTCCGCGCAGTGAGGTCATAGAGCTGGAAATAGGCTTTCTGGTCCCCACCCTCCCAGAATCCCGAGAGATTGGGCTCGTTCCATACCTCGAAATACCAGCGGCGGACCTCAGCCTCTCCGTAGCGCTGCTCAAGATGGCGGGCAAAGGCGGCTATGAGGTTGCGCCATTTGGCCGGGGTGGGATGAGAGGTGTTTGCGTGGTAATAGAAGATGCTGTTGTTCGAGGTGGCCAGGGCGTCAGGCGTGAAGCTGAGCTCGACGAATGGCCGGATGTGCCGCGCCAGCAGGTCGTCGTAGAGCTGGTCGATTCTCGTCCAGTCGTAGACGATCTTTCCGTTTTTCACCTGTACGGTCCCCAGTGCGTCGTGAAAGATGCCGTGAAAGCGGATATAGCGGAAGCCGAGCTCGTCGGTAACCATCTGGAGCTGGTTCTGACTGCCATCGCGAATCAGGGTGCCCGCGTAGTCGGACCCGACGGAGAAGTCGAAGAAGCGGCTGACAGGGCCCGAGGTGTTGCTGAGATTCGCAACGACAACCCGTGTCGCGGAGGGTTGCGACAAAGCCGAGGCAACTGAGGCGGAAAAGGCGACGACGAATCCGAGAACGAGCGCGGCCAAATTTCGGGAAACGGATCTGATCATAATTCCTGTACTTTCCTCGCAACTGCTGATGATGTCATTGGGGTTGGCGTTCAGTTGACTGGAACTGAATGCGGGGCCGCAGGTGATCGCTGGGGGAGCGGGCCAGATGATCGTGAGCGTAACGGGAGACATGTTGAACTGCCGACCCGCCACAGCTGGTGATCCAAAACCCGGACGGAAGGACCCGACGGGAGAAACGAGGGCAGCTTTCGTCCTGAAATACGACTCCCCGATGTGCCGGACTCGCCGGGTGCCAGTGGTAACAAACATCAGCAAGATTCCACGTCAGCCACGGTTCCGACTGCTGAAACGCTCGGGGCCGTGGCTGATGTGGATTAGGGAGGAAACCTGTCACTTCACCGTGAGTGAAACCTGGAACGTAGTTTGCGAGCAAGGTGCGCTGGCCGGGTTGTTGTCCGGGCAGGTTGCCGTGCCCGGGTTTTCGTTGGAGGATGTCGGCGGCGTGCTGAACGGCTGGGCCCAGGCGTACACCGTTACGGTGCTGGTGCCGGCCGGCGTCAGGTTCTGTGGGCTGCCGCCACAAGCTCCCAGGCCCAGGCCCGCAATCCCAAGCAGAACCAGCGCCGCTATCATCGCAAGCGGTGCGCGGAGATGGCGTGCGAACCGCCGCCGAGCGAAGAACAGCAGCAGCCCGGCCGGTCCGGCCAGCCACCACAGAAATCCGCTCGCGGTGGGGCTTTGCGGAGGTTGGTCGATGGCGACGGACAGGCTGACCGGTGGGTTTGTCCCCGGTGATGCCGCCGTGCTGGGCGTGACCTGCGTCTGCCCCGGAGAGAAGACACATCTCGCATTCGCCGGCAGGGATGACGCCTCGCAGCTGAATCCAACCAGTCCCTCCCATCCGCCATAACTGCTAGTGGTGAAATTGATCGTGCTGCTGCCGCTGGTGCTGCTGGTAAGCGAAGTGCCGCTGGAAGCAATCGTGACTTGCGGAGAGCTGACAACCGTGACCGTGGTAGGCGCGGAACTGGACTGAATGTAGTTGGAGTCCCCGGAATAGGCGGCCACGATGGCGTCACTTCCCGTCGCGAGCGCCGTTGTGGAGAGAGTTGCGGCGAAGCCTCCGCCCGTCGCCGGCAGCAGCGGTGCCGAACCCAGCGACCTCCCGCCGGCGGTGAACGTTACCGTTCCGGTGGGAATGCCCACGCCTGTCGACTGGACGGCCGCCGTCATCGTCACGGTGCTCCCCGGCAGCGCGCTGTCAGGATTGGTGAAGGGAGGGTCGACCGTCAGCGTGGTGGTGGTGGGAGCCTTGGTTACGCTGAGTTGCAGGACCTGAGAGACGCTGCCGCTGAAACCGGAGCTCCCGTCATAGATGGCCAAGGCGGAATGGGTACCGCCCGTCAGCCCGGAGCCCAGCGTGAAGGACGCTGTTCCGCCGGAGTTCAGCGTCGCGACACCGGTCTGAATGCCATCGACCAGCAGCGTAACGGAGCCACTGGGTGTGCCGGTGGAAGCGGTCACGGTTACGGAAAACGTGATCGGCTGCCCGAAGAAGGGCGCGCCGCTGGCGGGCGACGTAATGGCGAGGGTAGTCGTGGTCGTGGTCGCTGTGCCGCCGCTGCCGCTCAGACTGACCTGCACCGGAGAGGCGTTGGTGGCATCACTCGCCACAGTCAGAACCGCCGAGAGCGACCCGGACACAGCCGGAGTAAAGGTGGCGTCGAGTTCGCAGTTGTCTCCCGTCGCCACCTGGCTGCCCGATGCGCAGCTGACCGATGCCGCCGCGGAAATGCTGAAATCGCCCGTGTTTCCGGTCAGGCCGTACCACGGCGTGCTCAGGTTGAGAGGCTGGTTCCCTTCGTTTTCCACCTCGGCCGATAACAGGCCGCTGGTGGCGCCGACAGCCCAGTTGCCGAAGTCAAGCGTAGTGCTGGTGCGTGCCACTTCGTAAGCCGCCGCGGCACTGCTGTCGGAGACATAGAGATTCCCCGCTGGATCGATGGCTACCCCGTACGGCGCATTGATGCCGATCCCGGCCTCCACCTGATCGTTGGGACTGAGGCTGCCGGAGAGGTTTGGAATCCGCACCAGTTCGCCGTCCGTGGGATCGGCGACAAACAGGCTTCCCGAGGCATCGACGGCCAGGCCCGACGGCTTGGCAAAGCCGACGGCAACCAGCTGTGAGATCGGCTGAGAGAGCGGGGAAAGAATCTCGTCAATCTGTCCAGCTCCCGAATTCGCAACGTACAGGTTGCCCGAGGGTGCAGACGCGACAGCGAGCGGAGCGTCCAGCGAGGAAGCCACCACGGTTGCCGCTGAGGAATTCCAGCTTCCGTTGTAGGGAACCGCGACCACCCGGTTGTTGCCGGTGTCGGCGATGAACAGGTCTCCGGCGCCATCGACAGCAATGCCCGTGGGACCCTGGAGCGCCTCACCGGCCAGCGTGGTCGGCAGCGCAGTCTGCGCCGAGTTGCTCAGCGCGCCGTTCACCATGGGCACTTCCACGATCCGGTTGTTGCCGGTATCGGCGATCAGCACGTCTCCGGCTCCATCCACGGCAACTCCCGCTGGCTCGCTGAGCCCGGTGCCGATATCGATCGGCGTGGTGCTGCCCGGCTTAAACTCCAGCACCGAGTTGTTTCCCGGGTCCGCATAGAACGTATCACCCGCAGCGTCGATGGCGACCGCCTCGGGCGAGTTGAACCCCCCGCCTGCCGCAGTTACCAACCCAGGATCGATCGTGAGTCCGGGGCCCAGGCCTGTCCCCGACAGATAGATCGTTGCCAGTGGTCTTCCTGATGACGAGAGGATTTCAACTCCTCCATTGGAAATGCCGGGAACTGTGGGGCTGAACTGCAGGATCAGGGTGCAGCTCGCCCCAGCCGCGTAGTTGTTACCGGCGGTGCACGTGCCGCCTGTCTGAGTGAAGGAACCGCTGTTTGGATAGCCTGGGAACGAACCGAGCGTTGTCGCACTCCCAAACGCTGCACTCAGGGTGACAGTTCCGCTGGAACCGACGGTGGTGGGGCTCGCCTCCGCGCTAAACCGGGTGAGAGCATCAACGGAGGACCCCTGGTCGGCAAAATAGAGCGTGCCGGTGTCGCCAACTGCCGGAGTATTGCTGATGTTAACCCCGGCCGCCACGATAAACTGATCCGAAGGATTCAGAGCCGAGCCGTTCGCTGTCGTTTCATAAGGGATCTCGTAGATCGTGGACGCTCCGCCGTCCGCCACGTACAAATTGCCGGTGCTGTCGATGGCCACACCCACGACGTTGGTGTAGCCGCTGCCAAACGACACAGGAGTAGCACTGTACACGGCGGGCGAAGAGGAGGTCGCGGCGGTGGTCACCGGCAATTTATACAGTGCTCCGCTCGAATCTGCGTAGTAGATGTTGCCGCTGGAGTCGACTGCGATCGACACGATTGGATTGGCCAGGGAGCTGAGCAGAACAGTTCCCGTGGTGTAATCGTTCGTACTGGTCGCATACTGTTCGAGCAGCTCGTTTGCGTTTGCGCAGCACGCTCCGTTGGTCGCAATGAACAGATCGTCCGACGCATCTGTAGCCTCCGCGGAGCCGCCCCAGTAATAACTGATGGCGCCGAGATTCCCAATGCCGATACTCGTTTCCGCGGAGGTGTTCGGCACACAGTCCGTGAGAGGAATGTCGGTTACCGTGCCGGTGTAACCCTGCAGGACAAACAAGTTCGCTTTGGCGGCGTCAATCCAAAGGGACATCGTTCCGTAACTGTTCGCTCCCAGCACAGTCGTCGCCGCCCCGCCACTGTAGGGTATTTCCACTAACTGGCCGCTGCCCGCATTGATCGTATAGATGTTCCCGCAGGCGTCCAGAGCCACATCTCCCAAATCGCCGGGCAGCCCGGAGGCGGCGACCGCGTTCGCCGAGCTGACCACAATGGGCGGTACATACGAGCTGGCTGCGAAAGCCCGGGCCGGCAGCGCGATTCCACTAACCATCGTGAGCAGGATGGTCAGTCCCGCGGCCCTCCACATCCGCCCGCTCATAGAACTCTTGCTCGCCATTTCCAGCCTCCGAAATGCGGCCTCGCGCCGCGCATTGCTTCCGTTTCCTATTTCCAGTCCCCTCATCGATCGCCCCATCGGTTCTGCATCCTGCGGTGTGCGGGAGCCTCTCGCGCTCCCACCGCGGTCAGAAGTTGTACTTCATGCCGAGTTCCACGATGCGCACGCCGTTCTTGAATGCCGTCGAACCAAACGTGCTGGCATTAATAATCGTCGCGTTCTGGAGCGCCTGCGTGGGACTGGTATAGGTGCAGGTCGTGCAGGTTTCTCCCGCCACCAGATTCAGGGTCTGAAGATTGGAATTGTTGAACGACACCAGCGAGTGATTCAAAAAGTTGAATCCGGACAGCTGGAACTGTAGATTTTGTCGTTCGTTGATCTTGAAGTCCTTGAATACTGTCAGATCCGCTTTGAAATACGCAGGCCCGTGCACGTCGGGCATCTCCCACGAGCCCTCCGTGTCCAGAGGCGGCAGAGCGAAGCAACCGCCGTTCACGAACTCGTCCTTCTTCAGATTCAGCCGGGGATCGCAGGTTACCTCGGGCTGGAGATTATAGGAGCTCGTTCCCAGCCATCCCGTCGCACTCACGGGAACGCTGATCGCTGCCGATCCAACTGTGTAGTCCACGTCGCCGCTCAGGTTGAAGTTGGTGGTGTTATTCACAACCGCCAGGTCCGGCCCACTCTGAATCGAGTTGATGCCGGAAATCTCCCAGCCATTCAGCACCTGGCCGAGAAGCCGGTTGCCGCGGTACTTCGTCCCTTCCTCCCAGGAGTAGTTCAGGTTGAGCGCCTGAGGCCGATCAAAGGAAAGAACGCTGTAGTCATGATGCAGATCCACTGGATCGGCGGCATTGTAATCGCTGCTCGAGGCGCCCCGCACCCCCATCACCTTCGACCACGTGTAATTGGCCCCCCAGATCAGCGAGCCGCTCGTCCGGTTCCAGGAGGCCTGCAACGCGTTGTAGTTGGACCAGCCGATATGGTTGGCGACGTTGACTTGTTCGTAATTCGGATACGGGGCGTAATCGTACTCGTTGGGAATGTCGCTGACCGAATTGAGCTGGCCCGTCAGCGGATCGGGCTTGAAGAATGCGCCCAGAGGAATCACGTTCTGGTTCGCCAGATCGGCCGAATCCCCCGGCGTTGTTGTCGCCTGGTCGATGGTCTGGCTGCCCACGTAAGCGATCTCGAACATGGATTTCCACGGCCCCTGCTGATCGACCGTGAAATTGTAGTTGTAGGTCAGCGGCTTGCGGTCGTCTTTAGGGTCCACCGCGCTGACGCTGAACGGCGTGATGGAGGTGGGCGTCGAGGAATACGCGCCGCAGGGAACGTACTGGCTGGTGAACAGTTGCCCGAGGGTGCAGGTGATGGTGCTCGGGTTGGTGTAGGTCTGCATGCCGATGGAGGTCGACTCGGCCCCCGAGGCGACGCTCGTCGAGTCCTGCGCGTAGTACATACCCCAGCCGCCACGCAGGACCGTCTTGCCGTTGCCGTACAAGTCGTATGCCAGGCCCACGCGCGGTTGATAGAACAGCGCCCGGACGGGAATGCCGGCAACCGAAAGACTCGGATCCTTCTTGTGCCAGGTGACTCCCGGCCAGGTCAGGTTGGACGTGGTATCGGGATAGAGTACGCCCTGCTTGGTACCGAGTTCCGACGGTTCCCACACCGCCAGACCTATTCCGTGCGGGTCCGTCCAGGGGCCCAGGTGAGTGAAGCGGATGCCCAGGGTCAGCGTCAGTGTGGAATTCACCTTCCACTGATCGTTCAAATATCCTTCCAGCGTCCGGTAGCGCAGGTTGTTGTTGGGGTCGGAGTTGGCCTGCGCGTAACCCAGCGGGCAGCCGATCAGAAATTCGCCGACTATGTTGCCCACGTTGGTCTCAGGCGGTGGAGTCGCAGTCGCCGGCGGCGTTTGGTTGATATAACAAGTATCCCAGCGCATGAAGGTTAGCTGGCCGCTTAACAGGCTGCCAAGCTGCACCTGGTTGTTACCCGTCTCCTCGGCGTAGATTCCGGCGTCGAACGTGTGCGTCCGGTACACTTTGGTCACGTTGTCCTTCACGTTCCAGTCGAATTTCTTCAGGAACTCGGACGACGGTGGAACGTAGCCGAACGCGAAACTCGGAGTGCCGACGCTTTCGTAATCGATGATCTCGGGCAGCTGCGTCTCGTTCAGGTGCAGATGGCCTCCGGTGTAGCCGGCCGCTGCCCATGAGGTGCCGGTAGTCTGCACCTTGGCGGGATCGGCGAACTGCTGCGGTTGGGAGTAGTAGACCCCTGCCGCCATCAGGTCATTGGTGAACGAGGATCCAACGGTCTTCGTAAGATCGAGAGTCAGGGTGTTCGAGTGGCCGTAAGAGAATTCCGGAGTAGGATAGGGGACCGTCATGCTGGGGTTGTAATAGATGTTGTTCAGAGGCGACTCGACGTTCACCTGCTCCAGGTTGTAGACCCCGTAAAGATGGAGGGAGTCCGTGAGGCTCTCGTCCACGCGAGTATGCAGCTGGAACCCGTTGTTCGAGGCCATGACGTTGCTGGTGTAGTTGATTCCATCGCTCGCATCCTGAAGTTGCCCTGCGGTAATCACCGGCTGGGGAGTGCGGTTGGCCTTCGGCCACAGTTTGGAGATCGTCTTCATTGCGGGATCGATGTTCACGATCTGACCGTTGGTCACTGTGGCGCCGGTCTGGTCAAGCGACGTCACTCCGTTGGTTCCCGGTGACCAGCAGACACCTCCGACATTGGTGTAGGTCGCCGTCTCGGTGTAATCGTAAGGGCAGTTGGCGACCAGAGCGGTCGGGGACACATTCAGTGCCTGGGCGATCGTCGCTGTGCTCAGGTCGCCATTCATCATAGCCGGGCTGGGGATAAAGGACGTAACCAGGCCGGAGGGCGCGTTCTGATCGTAGTATTCGTACCCAAAGAAGAAGACAAGACGTTTGCTGCGGTTGAAATTCGTGTGCGGAATCAGCACCGGACCGCCCAGCGTGATACCGGGGTAAAAATAGCGAAACTCGGGCCGCGGGTCGCCGTAGTACTTCGACAACCAGTCATTGGAATTCAGCGCGTTGTTCTTGAAGTAGGTGTAGAGGCTGCCGTGAAACTGGGCACTGCCGGACTTGCCCACAGCATCGATCACGATGGGCCCCTTGGCCTCGGCCGCGCTGAAATCTGCTGTCTGGACCTTTACCTCCTGGACCTGGGCCATATTGACGTTGGCATCCTGCGCATTCATGGCACCCGGATCGATGATATTGGCGCCGTCAGAGGTGATGTTCACCTGGCCCGATCCGGGGGGCGCTCCGTCAGCTCCAAGCGCGCCGATCTCGGTGCTGCCGGGAGACGTCGTCTGGTAGCCGTAGATCCCGCCCGGCCCTTCGTTTTGCGGATCCTGCCCGGCATCCATGACAAAGCCGGGGAGAATCGTCACGAGTTCGCTCACATCTCGGCCGATCGTGGAAAGCCGATTGATCTGTCCCGAGGTGATCATCGTGCTGTGTTCCGGTGAATCCAGGGTCACGCCAGCCTTTTGGGCGGTTACCACCACCGAAACTGACGCCATGCCCACCTTCAGAGCGATTCTGGGCACAGTCAGGCTGTCGCCCGGATTCACGACGATGCCCGTTACGGTCCATGTCTCAAACCCCTGGCGGCTGATATGCAGCGAGTAGGTTGCCGCCGGTATCGCCGCGAAGCCGAAGAACCCCTCGCCATTGCTGGTGGTGCTCCACTGGGCTCTGCTGGCTTCGCTGGTCAGCACCACCCTTGCCCCGGGGATCACTGCTCCGGTGGGATCTTTCACCGTGCCGGAGATGGACGCAGTACTTTGCGCATGCGCTGACCCGATTGCGAACGCGAGCAGCGCGACTCCCAGAATTCCCCATGTCGGCCACTTGATGCGCCGCCACAGCGGACCACGCAATGAGAAAAAACTCGCGGACTTTGACAAGGTATGCCTCCAGAAATCCTTCGAACCCAGTGTTTCCCAGCGCTCTGGGAATGCGGTCTGACCGTGTCCGGCGAAAGTTGCTCAACCCCGGTATCCCCACCTTTCCGCTGCCGGGGATTGAAGGGCCGCTACTCACCTGCTTTACCGAACTCCTTCGAACCGGCGCAGCCTGATTGTGGCAAGGCTTTTCGGAGACCGCGCGAACTCTAAATCTGCATATAAAGAACGCGGAAGGGTTAATCGTGTACGATCCTGTACCGGGGAAACGGGAGAACCGTTACATTTCTAGTAACGCATTGATTCCCTTGCATATTGCAGCAGCCAGCCGGGGTTTAGCTTGGTGATGTTGCAATCCTGTACATGGGCGGCTAGTATTGCTTTCCGGAGACTTCTCTTGCCCCCCAGCACCCAGACAGTGCATGAGCCCCCTCTCACTGAGGGTGCCGAAGAGGAGCGCCGCGAACTGCAAGCTGTCGTCGCTATTCTCGGGAACTCTTCTCGTCTGCTGCGGCTTGTCACCTACATCGGTGAGAAGTATTTCCAGGACGAAACGGACAAGCTGCACGAATACGAGATTGCCACCGAGGTCTTCGGCCGCTCGAAAACCACCTTCAATCCGGGCGAGGACGCCATCGTCCGCGTCGAGGCGCACCGCCTGCGAAAGCGCCTGAAGGAGTACTACGAGAACGAGGGCAAAGAGCATCCCGTTCAGCTTTCCATCCCGCCGGGAAGCTACGTGCCCGTCTTTTGCCGCCGCAGCACCGACGACGAAAAGATGGACAACGAAGCTGCCCCTCATCGTCCCGGAATTCCTTCCTGGGTTTACGCTGCCGCGGCGGTCGCCATCCTCCTCGTCGTTGTCGCCGTATATGCCGTTTTGCGGGGACACAACCCCAGCAAGGAACGCACTGCTGGGGCGGCTTCGGTGGCGGCTTCCGCCCCGCCTTCGGCCACTTCCGTAACCGGGGAGGCTTTTGCCAGGGTCCCCCTTCGCATTATGGCCGGTTACCGTGGAAAACCGCAGATCGACAGTGCCGGAGCCGTCTGGCTGCCGGATGAGTACTTTCACTTCGGCGGGAACTGGCAGATCCATGCGGACTTTGTCGGGCGCAGCAGCGATCCGATGCTCTTCCAACACTGGCGCGATGGCCAATTCTCCTATGAAATCCCGCTGCGTCCGGGCGTATACGAGTTGCACCTTCACTTTATGGCCGTGGACCACGACACCACCCAGCCTTCCACTTTTTCTGTTGCGGCGAACGGCGTGCCGATTTTGTCTCAATTCGACATTTACTCCGACACGATGGGAACCGATGTCGCTGATGAGCGCGTTTTCCGCGATATCACTCCCGGAGCAGACGGATTCCTGCACCTTGATTTCACGGGCGGTCATACCACTGCTTCGGTGAGCGCCATCGAGATTCTGTCTGGGCTGCTCCATAAACTGCTCCCCATCCGCATCGTTACGCAGCCGACCTCCTTTACGGACCGCAGCGGCTATTTGTGGCATCCCGATAACTACTATCTGGGCGGCTATACCTCACAGAAGAACCTGGCGGTCGCCGGCTCAAGCGACCCGGGTCTCTACGACGGCGAGCGGTACGGACACTTCAGCTACGCTATTCCCGTCGATTCGCGTGACCAGTACACACTCATTCTTCATTTCGCAGAACTTTACTTCGGCCCCAACGCCTCGGGCGTCGGCGGCGTCGGCAGCCGCGTCTTTAATGTCTTCTGCAACGGCAGTACCCTCCTCGATAATTTCGATATATACAAGGAGGTGGGGGGTCTTCACGCGCTGACCAAAACGTTCTACCATCTGAAGCCTACCGCACAGGGCAAGCTGAACATCACTTTCGATCCCATTGTTAATAACGCCACCGTCTCGGCCATCGAAGTCATCGACGAATCGCAGTAGCTCCGATGCACCCGCAGGCAGCCGGCATGGTTGGCTCGGCGATGAACGTGACTGAAACCTGCTGACGGATGTTTACCAGCGTCTACGAGCTAACCTCAAGATACACAATGTGTTACTTCGCATTCTGCGGGGGATGCAACACAGCGGTACATGATCGTACAGGTTGAACCTTTCGGCTTCGCCCCTGACAGGCATATCTTTTCACCGTCATGCGGAATTCTCCGATTCGCAAACGAAGCCTGCCCGGGAGGCCGGAGGGACGAAAAACCCGAAGGGCCGCCGCGCAGTTCAGTCTTGCGTGCCTGATTTTTCTTGTGCCCGCATTCGCACAGAACCATGCCAACGTGACGGTCGATCTGGGCCAGAAGGTCAACGTGCTGACTGACAGCTCGCTCGGACTCCCCACATCCATGTCGAACGCTGACTGCTTCAGCGGTGCAGCCATACCCTGGCTGCGGGCCGCCGGCATCAGTTCCCTGCGCTTTCCCGGCGATCGCGACCTGGCCGATCTTTACCACTGGTCCACCGGGGCGACCGTACCTTACAAAGGCGGAGACCTGGGATTTATCGCTCCGGCGTGCAATTTCGCCAGGTTCGCGCTGTCTGCCGAACAACTGGGGCAGGGCGTAATCGTGGTGAATTACGGATCCAACCCGAACGGGACAGGAGGCGGGGAGCCGGAGGAAGCGGCAGCCTGGGTGGCCTATGCCAACGGTATCCCCTCCGATATACACCCCCTTGGAAAAGATTCGACGGGCAGGGACTGGCAGACCGTGGGCTACTGGGCCGCCCTCCGGAGCGAGGCGCCGCTCCCCAAAGACGACGGCCTGAACTTCCTCCGCATCCGGCATCCACGGCCCTTCGGCTTCCATCTCTGGCAGGTTGGCGACGAGGTTTACAACAACGGCTACTACGGCGACCAGCACACCGGCGATCCCGACCTGCACGCGCCGGCTCCCGCCAGTCCCAAAGACCCGGGCAAACTAAAAGGGAATCCGAATCTCTCTCCCGCCGCGTACGCCGCGAACTTCCAGCGATTCGCGAAGGCGATGAAAGCCGTCGATCCCTCCATCGAGGTCGGCGCGGCCTTCACCGTCCCTCCCAGCCCCGACCCCAACAGCCACGACTGGGCTCCCGACTGGGACAAGGAAGTCCTGAAGCGTGCATGCGCGGATATCGACTTCGTGATCTTCGACTGGACGCTCCAGCCGCTGCTGCCGCCGGACTGGAAGACTCTGGACGAGGCCAGCCTGCTGCAAAACCAGGGATACAACCAGACCAACATGATCGACCTTCTGTTAGAGCCGATGCTCCAGGACTACAAGCGGTATTGCCCCGCAGGTCATCTGCCCCGGCTGGCATTCGACCCCGTGGCCATCGCGACCTGGGTTCAGGTTCAGCATCCCGTGGTCGAGGCGCTCTGGGCCGCCGACTTCTATGGTTTGCTGATCGAGTCCGGCTCTGCCAACATCGACTGGAACGAGATGTACGGCGATTCCATGCTGTCCACGAACGGCGGCAAGCCAGGCCCTGTTTTCTACGGCCTGCAGATGCTGCACATCGTGGCTTACCGGCCCGGGGATATGCTGGTGGACGCGCGGTCGAACTCCCCGGTTCTGGCGGTTCACGCCACCCGAAGGCGAGACGGCATCGTCGGTCTGATGCTGATTAACAAGGATCCTCATTCTGCGACGGAGGTGAAGGTGACTTTCCGCAACGGCTCCGTTGGAACTACCGGCAGGCGCATCGAATACGGCGAAGCGCAGTTTGCCGCGAAATCCGGACCCACTGTCTCGGCCTTCTCTGCCCCGGGCGATGAGTTCACGGTTACGGTTCCCGCGTACACGATTACGGACATCCTTCTGCCGGGACGAAAGTAGAAATGGCAAGGTCTTCGGTATGCAGGGAGAGGCTGACGGGTTTCGGAGAAGGCACCGCTTCATTCGGGGGCATTCTCAGGGGCACCGCCGCAGCGTCCGCGTTGCAGAGTCTCATTTCGATGAAGAATGAAGCGATGACTCGTGACGCCGGGTGCGTGCTGGGCGTCGCGCTGTTGGCAGCGCTGTGCGTGCCAGCGGTCTGCGCTCAGGCAGTCGGCGCTGAAATTCAGACGGCGCTGCCTCCGGTGAGTGGCCTCGTGCTGCGACAGACTGTGAGCCGCGTAGTGGTGGACGTGGTGGTGACAGACAGCCAGGGAAGGCCTGTGACCGGGCTGACGGCCGATGACTTTCGCGTGTTCGAGGACGGTAAGCAGCAGGTGATACGGCATTTCGAGGAATACAGCCCCGGAAGCGGAGAGTTGCTGCCGGCGCGCCCGGCGGGTCTGCCGCCGCATACTTTTCTGAATCTGCCCGCGACTCCGGAAAAACAAGGTGCGCCGCCCGCGGTGATCCTCTTCGACGCGCTGAATACCTCTCTGTCGGACCAGATGTATGCCCGGCAGCAGATGATGAAGTTCCTGCGCGAGATGCCGGCCGGAGTGCCGACGGCGATTTTTGTTCTGAGTGACCGGCTGCACCTGCTGCAGGGCTTCAGCGGACAGCGGGAAGTGCTGCTGGAAGCGGCGAAGCGGCAGAACCCGATCCCGGACCAGGAGGGTCTGCTGCCAACGACCGATGCGAACGGGCCGGAATCGACTCCAGCCTCCGGGGGAGAGTCACAGTTGTCTCCGGCACACAGCAGCGCGCCGCCGGGATCGAGCGGGTCGGCGGGGCCCGGGGAGATTTCGAGCCAGGGACCGGGGATGGCGGCGCCGCTGAGCCGGCCGATGGGCGCGGACACGTTGCTGACACAAATGGCGGATGAGATGAACGGCGTCCTTCTGGACCAGCGGGTGAACCTGACTCTGACAGCGCTCGATCAGGTCGCGCGGTTTCTGTCGTCGGTTCCTGGGCGGAAGAACCTCATCTGGCTGTCGGGTTCGTTCCCGATCACCATGGGGCCGGATCCTGCTGCTGGTTCGATGGTGTTCGCAAACGAGCGGTCGTACTACCAGCAAATCGAGGACACGGACAATCTGCTGTGCATGAGTCAGGTGGCGGTGTATCCGGTGGACGCGCGGGGGCTGGTGGCGCCAATCCTGCGCAGTGGGCCGGGGACGGCGCAGGCGTATGCGGCGCGGCTGGCCGCCGAACACGGCAGCCTGGACCAGATTGCCGATGACACGGGCGGGACGGCATACTACAACGTTAAGGGACTCGCAAACGCTATCCTGTCTGCGATCGACAACGGGCGCAACTACTACTCGCTGACCTATGCGCCGACGAATCGGAATTTCAACGGCAAGCTGCGGCATATCAGGCTGAAACTGGACCATTTTGGCTATCACCTGGCGTACCGGCGCCATTATTACGCCAACCCTCTGGGCGAAGGGCACGACAAGACGGAGGCGGATGAGCTGGCCGATGCGCGGCCTGGCTCTCTGATGTCGGCGCTGCAATTCGGAGCGCCCCAGGCGCACGAGCTGATCTTCGCCGCGCGGGTGTACACAGTGGGTGCTCCGGCGCTGGCGAGCCCCGATCAGATGGCGAGGCTGATCCCGTTCCTGCAAAATGCGGCGCAGGCCGAGGGGCTGAACTTTAAAAAGCCCGAAAAGCCGATCCAGATGCAGCACTACCTGGTCCAGTTCGCGGTGATGGCGAATGAACTTACCCTGCTGGAACGCAAGGACGGAAAGTACCATCCGGAGCTGATGTTTGCGACGATGGCGTACGACCCGCAGGGCAATGCGCTGGGCGGCGCGAAGACCACGCTGGACGCGGCGGGCATACCCGCGGACAAGATGGAGCAGTTCCGGCGGGAAGGCTATCAGGCGTTCCAGAACGTCTACGTGCCGCTGAACGCGGCGTCGCTGCGGGTGGCAGTGCGGGATGGGCAGAGCAGCCGGATGGGTTCGCTGGTGATTCCGCTGCCGCTGTCCACAGCGTCCCGATTGGCGAGAAGTCGAGCCCGGAACTGAGCGCGAAGCCGGGGCCGGAATTTGCGCGGATTCCAGGAATGAAATGAATCGCTACACAACAGGCCGGCGGGCACGGTAAGGTGCAGGGCATGACTCGGGGCTATCCTGATTCCCTGCTTCTTCAACGTATGAGACCTGCATTTTTGCGCCTGGCCGGCGTTTCTGCTCGAAAAGCGGCTGCGGGGCCGCTTTTCCGTGTCGGCAGGGAAGACGACGCCTGGGCGGTTCCTGACTGGGCCTATGCCAGGGAAGACGGAACCTTCGGAAACCGCTTTGACGACCCGTTGGGTGCGTACCGGGTTCTCTATGCGTCTTCACAGCGCCTGGGATGCTTCATCGGAACTTTGGCGCCCTTCCGAGTCGACGTCTCTTTCGTCGCGGACCTGGCGCTCATGGAAAATGGCGAGGATGACTTTACAGCGTTCGGCACGGTGCGCAGAGCGTGGCTCAAAGGACGCTCCATTGGCAGCGCAACTGTCGAAGGCAAATACGCGGACATTTACGCCCTCGGATGGATCAGCCATCTCAGGACGGCGCTGGCAGGGATTGCGGAGAAACTTGGAACGAAAGATTTCAACCTGAGTTCGCTGGAACCGGCCGAACCCCGCCTATTGACACAGGGGGCCGGCCGGACTGCATTCGAGCTTGGACACTCAGGAGTCTTCTGCCACTCGCGTTACGGCCACTCGATTGAGAACTGGGCAATTTTCGAGGACTGGACCCTTTCGGAACGGTTTCCCATTTACCTGGGGATTCCGGTGAAGGTGAACGGTGATTCCAGCGGGAAGGCGAACGGTGTTCCGGTGAAGGCGAATAGTGTCGACACTCGATTTCATTCTCGCGGTAGCCGACCTCAATCACAGTGTTCCCCGGATCTCCTTTGCCGATCGCACGAAGCGCCGCTTCAAAGAGTTCGCGCTGCAGAACAGGCTTGACGTTCGGAACGATTATTATCAGACCGGCGTGCAACGGGGTTCGGCGATAGAGAGCCAGGAAATCGGTCCGGTTGTTCGTAACAAAGGTGTAGTCCCGTTCCAAGATGAGCTTCATAAGCGCCAAGTCCCTGGAGCTACCGAGACCCGGATACGTGACGTGATCGGCGCTGTGTCCTGCCGCATGCGCCAGTTCGAGCAGGGACGTGTGCAGACATTCGTCGATGAGCAATCCTGCCACTAGGCCTTTGCCGCTCGCTGCTACCGTGCCGCAGGCGTAGGTTTCTGTTTCGCCCAGGGGCGCCGGGCTGGTCGGCCGCGCCGAGGAAAGGCGGCTACGTAGAGTGGGGCCAGTTCCACCTGTTCCGGGTTCAGAGCAGGATAGCCCCTGAGGATTTCCTCGGGCGAAGCCCCCTGCGTGAGCATCGTGGCCACCAGATCAACAGGAATCCGTGTACCGCGATAGACCGGCGTGCCGCCCATGATTTCGGGATCGGAAACAGCCATGCTCTCCGCCTTGTGCAGGCGCTTCAGCTCTCGTTCCACTTTCTTGCGTGCACTCTTCACTTGAATGACGAGGGCCGGACCGCCTGAGACCGCGACAAAATCTGCATTCGGCGCAGACTCAATTTCCCGCGCCACTTCACGCCTCGTCGCCACAGGGAGAAGCCGGACCCCTTCCGCTTCGAGGCGCAGGTAGACCAGGTGCTCCGCGGACAGCAGCCGCCGGATATGATTTCCCTGACGCGAGCGTTGCGGCCGAATGAGGCGGGAGTCGAGCACTTTGTGTACCGCCTTCAGGGGGAGCCTCACAACAGCCGATGCTTCTGCGGGCGTGTATGTCTGGTCTGAAATGACGTAATTCTGCCTTCATCGGGGGAGAATTACTAGACCCCAGACCATCCTGGGCGCCGTAACCGGACGCTGCTCCGCTCGGGGCGACGATCGAAGCATCTCAGTGGATTGTCACCGCCATGCGGCTGCGCCTGCTCCCATTGGATCAGTTCTTCCTCGCCATATCAGCGCCGGACTCATGCCCACGTCGTCTGACGGGAGGCTGGCCGCGGCTCTTTCCGAGCCGATATAATGCGGCTCACTTATGCACATTCCCCGCCGTCGGTTCCTTGGCTCTTCCCTTCTGGTCTTTGGCTCCGCCCTGGCAGATGCGCTGGCGGCCCCCCTGTGGCGATGGAAGGGGCCGCTGGTTGTGGAGGCGGCGACGAACAGTCCTCAGTCGCCCGTCCAGTATTTCGATGTGGCGCAGCAGGCCGGGCTCACCGTTCCGAACGTCTGGGGAGGAATCAAGCACAAGCGTTCGATCATCGAGACGAAGGGCAGCGGGGTGGCCTTTTTCGATTATGACAACGACGGCTGGATCGACATCTATCTGACCAACGGCAATCGCCTCGATGCACACTGGCCGCCCGGCAAGGCGCCGATTTCGCACCTTTACAAAAATAACCGGGACGGCACCTTCAGCGATGTCACGGAAAAGTCGGGACTGGGCATCACCGGCTGGCAAACCGGAGTCTGCATCGGCGACTTCGACAACGACGGGTGGGACGATCTGTTCTGCTGCTTCTGGGGGCATAACATCCTCTACCACAACAACGGCGACGGCACGTTCACTGATGTGACGCGCAAAGCCGGGTTATACAAGGATGAGTGGCGCTGGGGCTCCGGCTGTACATTTCTGGATTACGACCGCGATGGGCACCTGGACCTGTTCGTTTGTAACTATATCAAGCTGCTGCCGAATAACATACCCTCCGCAAAAGACACCAGTTACTGCCAGTGGAAAGGAATTCCGGTGATGTGCGGGCCCAGGGGACTGCCCGGCGGCTCCAACCTCCTCTATCACAACAACGGCGACGGCACATTTACCGATGTCTCCGAGAAATCCGGCATTCTGAAGACGGGGCCACGTTATTCGATTACGGCCGTCTCTTATGATTTCGATAACGACGGCTGGCCTGACATTTATATAGCAGTCGATTCCGAGCCGAGCATTCTTTTTCATAACAACCACGACGGAACCTTTACCGACGTCGCCGTGATGGCGGGCTGCGCGTACAACAACGACGGCCATGAGCAGGCGGGAATGGGCGTGGCGGTCGCCGATTACGACTGCGACGGGTGGTTCGATATCTTCAAGACCAATTTTGCCGATGACACGGTGAATCTTTACCACAACAATGGCGATGGAACCTTCACCGATGTTGCCCTAAGTGCCGGGGTCGGCATGAATACTCAATATGTAGCCTGGGGATGTGGATTCATCGATTACGACAACGACGGCTGGAAGGACATTCTCCAGGTCAACGGCCATGTTTATCCGGAGGTTGACCAGTATAACTTCGGAGAAACCTTTAAGAATCCGCGAATCGTCTACAAAAACCTGGGTGACGGCCATTTCCGCGACGTCTCAGCGGAGATGGGCCCGGGTATCAGCGAACGATTCTCCAGCCGGGGCGCGGCATTCGGCGACTACAACAACAACGGCGATATGGACGCTCTGATCCTGAACCTGAATGATCTCCCTTCGCTGCTGCGAAACGAGGGGGGCAACAGGCAGAACTGGATCAAAATCAAGCTGATCGGAACGCGCTGCAATCGCACGGCGATCGGAACGCGCGTCCGCGTCATCACGGGAAAACATATCCAGATGGACGAAGTGCACGGCGGGACCAGCGTGATGTCGCAAAGCGACCTTCGGCTGCACTTCGGGATCGGTCGTCTGGACACCGTAGACCTGATCGAGGTGAAGTGGCCGACGACCTGGAAGGTGGAACGCTTCAGAAACGTGAAGGCCAATCAGATCCTGATGATCCGTGAGGGCGAAGGGATCGCAGGCACCTACAAACCGCCTCAGAGCTGATTCCGGACGCAGCGCGGCGTCAGGCTACGGGTTAGGCTGAGCCGGCTGCTGCTTGTTCTGAACGAAGAGAAACTGCTGAATCCTCCGTCGCTGGCGGTCAACAGCCTCTGTCTGCGATTTGGCGATCTCGTCGTGCAGGCGAAACTGTTGCTGCGCCAGAGTCCGGTTGCCGCTGCGGTCGTAAGCGACGCCGAGGCGGTAATAAGCATCGCTGAGCTGTGGATCGGCTCCGATCGCCTTCCGATACAGCCGGATCGCCTGGGGATAATCGTGGCCGGCGGCAGAGAGGTCTCCCAACGCGAGCCAGGCCTGGCCGTTTTGAGGATCGAGAGCCACCGCCTTGCTGAGCAGCGCTTTTGCATGCTGCGTGGCCAGCGGATTCGGGGTTCTCTCCTGCGCCTTGAGAATGGCCATGGCGCAGAGGTAATTGGCCGTGGTGTCGGAGGGGTTGAGGCGAACGAATCGCGCAAGCTTCGTCTGCACGCAGGGCAGAGGGTTCGGCGAAGCGATCTCGATTTTGCCCATGAAGATGTAGGGTTCGGGATCGGCGGGCGCCAGATCGGACGCTGTGCAGAGTTGGCGGGCTGCCTGATCGTAGAGCGCGCCGGCAAAGAGAGCCGCTCCGAAGCCGGTGAGCATCCTGACCGATCGCGGATAAGCAGCAGCGGCTGCGCGGAAGACGGCCTGCGCCTGCCAGATGGCGCGATGCAGCAGAAGGTCAGAGCCGAGCGAGAAATAGTTCTGCTCGCTGGGATTGAGCTGGACGGCGCGCTGATAATCGCGGACTGCAGCCAAAGGATCGCCGAGCTGCTCGTCCAGATCGCCGGCGAGCCGATACCAATTCGCTTTGGCTCCATGAGCCAGTAGTTGGGTGACATGCGCGCGCGCCTGGCGGTAGTCACCCGCGCCCTGGCAGGCCAGTGCCAGGTCCCAGGTATTCTTCTCGTTGCCGGGATCGATGCGCCAGGCGCTCTCGAGCAGCGGAACGGCCTGCTGGTAGCGTCCAGACTGAAGATACATTTCGCCCAGCTGATGGTTGGGCGCGAAGCTGCCCGGCGCGGCGGCGAGCCGGGCCGTCAGATTCCGTTCGTCGCGGCTGATCTGGGCAGGGCTGGCCTGGGCCGGAGCCGCCCCGCTGCTGCTTCCCACCGGCTTCAGCGTGAGCGTGTCGCGCGCGAGGGCTTCGCTGGCGCGGAGATTCGCATCCGATCCATGCCCTCCGACTGCCGTCCAGTCGGTCACCCCCGCGACAGTAAAGCCGGGCTGATCGGAAAACTTCATGGCCGGAGGCAGCGGGGCTGGCGATGCCGAGCCAGATCGCGAATGCCGCAATCCGGGCCATCTGAGCCGAACCGTTCGCGGCTCACGCCCGCCCTGCACGGAAATCGAGACGGTCCGAGTGCTGGTGCCCCTGGCCTCCGCACTCAGACTGTAGTCACCTGGATTGATCCCTGCGAAGGCAAATCTCCCTTCCCGAGTCGTGGTCGCTGTCTGAACCGTGCCGCCCGGACTGGTAAGCCGCACAACCGCACCGGCGACCGGCGCGGCATGCGCATCGAGCACAATCCCCCTGATGGCGGCTTCTGCCGGGCTCGAAGCCGGGCTCTGCGCGTGAGCAGCATGCGCCAGAAGCCACACCAGGCCGGCCAGCATCAGGACTGCGCCGAGGCGAAGAACCTGTTGAGCGGTTGCGGCGCAATTCCGTGTGGCTGCGGCGACTGCGCCTCGCTGCGATGGGCCCACGATCAGCATATTAGCGATTCTCCGATTTTCTTATACACCGCCTCGGCGAGCCTTGCCGCCGAAGACACGCTGCCGCCGGCGCCCATTATGGCTTCGGAGCATCCGGGCGCGCCACCGGGATGCTGCTCTCAGTCTGAGCGGGCTCATTGATATTCACCTGCCGGTCAGCGGCAACGTTGTAGAGAATCTGCTGAATGCCGCTGGGCCAGCGAATCTCAATGCGCTTCACCACAGTGGCGGAGCCCAGTCCGAAGTGGAGACGCGGATCGCCGGACGAGAGGTAACCGCTGGATGTGGTGACCATTCCCCACTGGCTGCCGAGGCTGGTGACGATCTTCACCTCGGCGCCGATTCCGTCGCGATTGCTCTTATGTCCGGTCAGCTTCAGGGTGATCCAGTGATTATGGGTTACGGTCTCGTTCAGCAGCACATGCGGCGGGCCATTATTCGTCGAAACCACCGCATCGATGCTTCCATCATCATTGATGTCTCCGATGGCCATGCCTCGGCTGGCCCACGCATCGTCAAAAATGTCCGACGAGACGCCGGAGACGTTCACGAAACGTCCGTGGACGTTCCTCAGCAGCATCATCGGCTCCCGGTAATGCAGCAGCGGATAGGTCAGATGAACGTTGTCGAGGTCGTGTCCCTGAGCGATCAGCAGATCCTTCCAGCCGTCGTTGTCGTAATCCAGAAAGCGCACGCTCCAGCCGGAGTGAAGCAGAGAAATCTGTCCCAGACCGGAGCTGTTGGTGGCGTAATTAAAGGTTCCATCGCCGGCGTTCTCGTAGAGCGCATAGCGCTGATTGGCGAGATCGGTCACGACAATATCCGGCCATCCGTCGTTGTTGTAATCGACAAAGTCGACACCCATGCCGGCGTAGGTCTGCCCCTCGTCGTTCACCGCCACGCCGCTGTCCAGACCGTCTTCCTCGAAAGTTCCGTCTTTCTTCTGGCGAAAGAGGAATTCCTGCATGGAATCGTTGGCCACGAACAAATCGGTCCGCCCATTCTGCAGGTAGTCGCCGAAGGCCACTCCCAGTTCCCTTCCTGGTTTGCCGAGTCCCAGCTTGTGCGCGACCTCGGTGAAGTGTCCGTTGCCGTCGTTGTGATACACCAGCATACTGATGGGCGGAAAGATGTCGGGCTGGCAATAACTGCGGTAGCCAGGCCGATGCTCGCCGCACCAGACGTCATTCCAGTCCCACTTCACGTAGCGCAACACGACCAGGTCGAGCAAACCGTCGTGGTCCAGATCGACCCATGCGGCGGACGTGGACCAGCCGGAACCGCCAACGCCTGCCTGCCTGGTCACGTCGGTAAACGTACAGTTGCCGTTGTTGTGGTAAAGGTGGTTTCCGCCGTAGCCGGTTACATACAGATCCTCGTAGCCGTCGTTGTCGTAGTCGCCGACGGCAACGCCCATGTCGTAGCCGTAGCCTTTCAGCCCTGACTGCGCCGTTTCGTCTTTGAAGGTGCCGTCCGGCTGCTGGACATAGAGTCGATCCCAGTACCCCGGCCCCGTTTTTTTAGGGATATAGCCTTTGGGCGCGGGATCGGGAATGGGCGCTCCGTTGGCGAAAAAGACATCGAGCCGCCCGTCGTTGTTGCAGTCGAACAGGGCGACTCCGGAACCCATGGTCTCAATGAGGTACTTATGCGAGGTGTGCGGCGCCTGATCGACGAAATCGATCCCCACCTTTTTCGTCACATCGATGAAACGGCCGGGCACCAGTTCGCTGGGTTTGACGCCGAAGCCGGCGGCGGACTGGATGGCGCGGATGGGCAGGCACCAGGCGGCGGCAATGAGAACGCCGAGAAGGATGGCAATCCGGAAGCTCATGCCGCGGGAACGCCTCGGACCCGAACACAGCTGACCCTGCGTGCCGCCAGGCGATGGCGAATCGAACTCTGTTTGCTTCATGAGGAGATTCGACTTTCCCGTGCCTCCACCTGTGGCCATCCATCTCCGTCATCCCTCAGGAACAGCCAGTGTAATTGGCGTTGCCGGTCCTCGTCGCGGTGGGTGCTACCCCAGCGCAAAGGAAATCAGCTTGCCCATGCTCATCGCCGTGCTCGATTCGGTGCCGCGCGGCAGTGTGGGTGCAATCACCAGCGCCTGCTGGTGCCCTTCGAACCAGGCGATAAAAACAGATTGCTCGTACCCAGCCAGCCGCTGCTGATCGATCCAGTTGTACCAGGCGCCCATGTCGGCATCGATGAGGGAGCCGGCAGGATCGAGTTGCGGGACGGTTTTGCTGTCGGTGAGCATCTCTTTCATGGGCCGCTGCCGTTGCCGGGGCGCAAAGCGCACCAGCAGAGACAGAGGCTGCGCCCGACGCAGGGCCTCGCGGGCCGTCCACTGAGCAAATGTGGTGCTGAAGATCTGGGTTCCCGAGCCCTCGGTGAGGACTTTGATCTGGAAGTGGTCGAGCACGGCATCGCCGCTCGCGCTCATGCCCAGCTCTTCAGGGCGCAGGCGCGCCATGTCCGTGCGCAGTTGTTCCGGTCCCATGCCAGGCTGGTCGATCTCCTTCTGCATGTAACGCAGTAGCCGCCAGCGCACGGGCTTCAGGGCTGCATAGGACACGCAGGTGAGGCGGGGACTGTGGTCCACCGGCTCGCCACCATCGACATACCAGTGGCCGTAGGGCACGGGATGGGCGGCTGCACGCTTTTCAACCGCTGCCAGCAGAAGCTGAAGCCCGTTCTCCGGCTGGACCTGGCCAAAAAACGTCCCCTGGGGCCGCAGATTGCGGAAGAGCGGGGCGCTCCAGGACGAGACTCCCTGGCCGATGACCGCGATCCCCAACCGCGGGATGGGAGGCGCTTGCGGAGGGATCGCCTTTTCCAGACGAGTTCCGTATTGGATGGCCGCCGTGCGAAAGGCATCCTGCTGTCCGGTGGTCCACAGCCAGGCGGACTCGTCTTCAAGGAAGGCGGCAGGATGGCTTACCCAGTCCACGCGTTCCAGCTTCCCGGAAACCGACAATTTTGCAAACGGTGCGAACCACTCACTGAGTTGCAGCGCAGAAAGCGAGCGCAGGACGGAGAGTTCCGAATCGATGGCCCCTCGCTCCTCGGGGAAGCGGTAATCGTAATCGCTGAGGTTGAGCAGCAGCGAGGGAAGAAAGCTGAGCGGCAACTTCCGGAACACGGGCACATTCGCGACCGCACGCTCGCGGGCCAGGGGCGGGTAGGCTGCGAATTGTCCGGGTTCAAGACTGTCCGGCCGCATAAAACCTCAGAGCAGATGGCTGATGGGCTTCCCCTGCGATTCCACCGGCGAAAACCCAAGCATGGCGCCCAGCGTCGGCGCCAGATCGATGGACTGCACCGGCTCGTCGTAGAAGACCCCTGCGCGTGTCCCCACTCCCAGGGCCATCATCCACGTGGTGCGCGACTCCGCATCCCCGGTGCGATGATGCTGGAAGCCGTTGCCGCCCGAATCCTGGTCGGCATCGCGCCCGAAATCGGGCAGGATGAGCAGGGTCGTATTGCCGGCATATTCCGGCTCGCTCTGAACGGCGTTCCAGATCTCGCCGCAGAGGCGATCCGTGCGCTGAATTCCCTCGATGTACAGCGAATAAGCGCCTGAATGAGCAATATCCATGTCGTGCATAGTGATCCACAGCAGACCTGGAGCCAGAACCCTCATCAGGCGTTTCGCGATGAAAACAGAAAGCTCATCGGGGCTGGCCAGCGTGCGGGCGCTCGATAGAAAATCGCTTACGGATATTCTGAGGATGTTCTCCATCTGCTGCAGCTGAAATTCGCTGCCTTCAACCTCCGGCGTGTAGAGCGGAGACTCGTAGTTGTCCTGGAGAAGGTGGGCGTAATTCACCGCACCGGCGCTGGCGGCTCGCAGCAGGCGCTTGGGCAACACGACCGTGGCTCCCTGACCGTAGGATCGGCAGTCACTTTCGCCAATGCGGTTGAAGCCGTTGCTGGGCGCGACCACCCAGGCATCGCTGGCGGGCCGGTGCAGGTCTTTTCGGAAGTACTCGAAGACCGTGGGGTGCTGCGGCGGAACGGCGGCAAAATTATTGATGGTTTCGTAGACTCCGGTCGCCAGGCTCGCCGTCGCCACGTAATGACCCAGGATGCCGCGGTTGACCACCCGCGTAAAGAAACTGGACTGCGGGATCAGTTCGTGCAGCAGATGAGGAATGTTGAGCTGGCCTTCGGGCGCAAAGGTCTCCTGATCGCGCGCTCCCCCGCCAAAGGTAATCACAATCACCTTGCGCTTCCTGCGCATGGACTCCGCCCGGACCAGCGGGCTGGAGCTCATCAGTGCAGAGCCCAGAGACAGGCCGGCAGCGGTTCGCAGAAAATCTCTGCGGCTGGGGCCGCGATCGCCGGACAGCAAGCGGTAGGTCATGGCTCCGTCCACAGGCGCCGCCGCGCAGGAATCCCATGATGCGGATGGGAAGCGGAGGGCTGGATTCTCTGCCGGTTCCCGGATGCGTGTTCGAGTCGTTTCACGGGGAGCGAATTCCTCTACCGTTGCAGGGTGGGTGAGTTGGTGGCGGAATACAAAAACTGCTTTACTTCGGCGCGCTCGCGGTCGTTGTCGGCCATGTGCGCAGCGCGTTGCTTCTGATAGATGGCGAACTGCTGGTCCGCCTTTTGCTTCTCGCGCAGGTGAACATAGTCCGTGGCCAGTCGGTAATGCGCGTCAGGCTGGATGGGGTTCAACTCCAGCGTGCGCTCGTATTCCGAAACAGAATCGCGATAATCGTGCAGGTTTCCATAGAGATTGCCCAGCTGCAGGTGGGCCTCAGCCAGGTCGGGATCGAGCGCAATGGTCTTCTTCAGCAAGGATTCGACCTTCTGGAGGTTCGGGTCCGATTCCTTGAGCCGCTCGCCCTTCCACAGGCTCATCGCATAGTAATACTGGGCGGGGCCGTTCTCAGGTTTCAGCGCGGCATAGCGCCGGAACCGCTCAATCACCTCGTCAGCCTGCTGCGGGGAGCGGTCATAAGCGCGCGCAAGAAACTGGTAGCAGCGTGGGTCGTCGGGCTTCAGATCCACCGCTTTGAGCAGCGCGCTCACAGCTTGCTGATAGAGACCCCGAGCGTACAGCGCCATCCCCAGGCCGATCTGCAGCCGCGGCGAATTCGGATAGCGCTTCGTGGCAAACTCGAATACCTTGACCGCGGGCTCGTAGGTCCGGTGAATCAGCAGTTCCCCGCCCCAGGCGAACAGGTTATCGTCGGAGGGATCTATCTGGGCCGCCGTCTCGTAGTCGTGGGCGGCGTCGAGGAATTTGCCCTGCTTCTCATCGATCTGCCCCAGCAGGTTGTGCAGTTCGCCGGTTTTATCCGGAGACAGTAAGGGCTCGATTGCCTGGCGCGCTCCCGCCAGATCGCCGGTCATGAATTCAGCCATCGCCAGATCGTAGCCGTTGTCGTAAGCGTCGGGATGAATCCTCCGGGCTCTGGCGAGAAACGGACAGGCTTCCGCGATCTGTCCTGTCCTGATGTAGAACTCGCCGAGGTTGTGATTGGCGGTGTAGTTGTTCGGCTCCAGCTGCCATGCTTTGCGAAACTGATCGCCGGCAAGCTCCCAGTCGCCTGCATGGGAAAGACTGGCCGCAAGATTAGTGCGCGCGGCCGCCGAGCCGGGCCGGGCCTCCACCGCCGCCTGAAGCTGCTCGATCGCCTGCTGGTCCCGGGAAAGACCGGCGTAGCACATGCCAAGGAGCTCATGCACTTCGAAACTGTTGCGCACCTTCGGCAGAAGGGGTTCCAGCAGGGATGCCGCGCTTTGGAAGTGGCCGGCGTTGTATTCCGCCACGGCTCTCTGAAACTGCCGGTTGAGGTTCTGCGCCTGACGATCCGCCGCGTCCAGGGGACAAACGGAGGCCATGACAAGACACAACATCGCCGCCCGGCCGGCCCGCCTGCTCACAACGCACCTCCAGCCCCGCCGCGCAAACCTGTCCTTTCCGGCGGAGGAGTCCGGAGAGGCGCGCCTGCCTGCTGCGCCTCTCCGGGTTGCACTGATCTTACCTCAGTAGTAAAGCTTCATAGCGAACTGAATCTGTCGCGGATCCTGGGGGTCGAAGCGGGTCGATCCAATCTCGCCGAACGTTGAGCTGTTGTACGTCCCGGAGCCTCCAATCGCCACCACGCCGTTACCTCCGAAGTTGGGCGCGTTGAAAGTCGGATGGTTGAGGATATTGAAGAAGTCTGCCCGGAACTGAGCCGACCATCGCTCGCTGAGCTGGACGGCCTTAAAGGTGGAGAAGTCAAAGGTCTGAATACCAGGCCCCGGAATCTGGCCCGGCATGTCGCCCAGCGCCGCGGCTCCACTGAGCGGGATGCAGCCGGTTGGTGCGGGTGGGGAAACTCCCAGTTCGCAGGGTTGGTTAAAGGCCGCTGCATTGCCGATCCAGTTCATCTGACCATTGCTGTCTTTGTGGAGTCCCAGTTTGGGATCGCCCACCAGCAGATCGTTGCAGCCCAGCCCCGCCGCGGTTCCGTCAGGACAACCGAAGTTGATCGGCTGACCACCCTGGATTGTGGTGATCCAGTTGATCGACCACCCGCCGACGAAGTAGTTGGGAACTCTCCCGATGCTGCCGGCGAACTTCTCGCCTCTGCCGAAGGGCAAATGATATCCGCCGCTGAAGTGGAACACCTGGCGAACGTCGAAGTCGGCAAGGCCCCAGTCGAACTTGGGCCCCAGGCCGGGAACATCGGGAGCGCGGAATCCCCCGGTGCTGCCGCCGTTCAGCAGGTCGCCGGCATCGCTCACGGTCTTGGAATACGTATAGGCAGCCAGGAATACCGTCCCGTTCTGGTACTGCTTCTGCAGCTGGGTCTGCAGTCCGTTGTAATCGCTCCGTCCGATGGTCTCCTGATAACTCTGGCCGTGTGAGAAATCCGGCCACGGAACCTCATTCGTGGTGCTGGCGGTTGCCGGCAGGATCGCAGTGACGTTGTTTGAGCTTATGCCGACCTGCAGATCCTGCGCCTGGGTAAAGACGTAGGCCACCTGAGCGGACAGGCTATTCGTCACCGCGTACTGGAAGGTGACGTTCACGTTCTGGTTGCGGGGGGTGATCCAATTGAATTGCGCGCCCTGCAGTCCCAGACCTTCCGCATTCACGTCCGCCGGAGTAAAGGCAATGCAGGACAGGCCTGACTCCAGCGTGTACGTGCCGCCCGGACTGGCCGTCTTGCAGCCAGACCACGGCGTGTTATACCCAATCGGCTCCACGTCCTGCAATCCGTTGGGACTGCCCGCTGGGACCTCCGCGCCATAACTGAAGTTGTACACGAACGGATAATTCTCGCCGATGTTCGGCCCATACCCCTGGTTTTCAAACGAGTTGTAGAACAGACCCCAGCCCCCGCGCGCCACCAGCTTCGGCGTGATCTGATAAGCAAAGCCCAGCCTGGGCGCAAAGTTGTCATGCTGCACCCTCATCAGACCGCGCCCATATGCGTTGGTCACATCCAGGTTGATGCCGTCTTTGGCCAGCAGGTCGACAAAACCCTCCCCGGCAAGGGATGGGTTATTGGCCGTCGAGGACAACGTGCGATTATCCTTTCCGATGGCCGGAATCAGGTACGTCGCCGCGCCGCCGTTGAGATCGCCGGTACCACCCTGAGCAGCTGTTGGAACAAAGTTCGCCTGGCCGCCGTTGGTCTCCTGAATCGGTCCGAAATAATCCCACCGCAGGCCAAGATTCAGGGTCAGCTTGGCAGTGACCTTCCAGTCGTCCTGGAAGTACAGCGCGTTGTAGTTCTTGTAATCGTCGGTCGTGCTGATGTTGGAGGCGTTGATCGAGTCCGAACCGCCCGAATAGTTCACCCCATTGGGTACGGTTGCCGTAGTCGGCGAAATCAGGAACTGGCCGAGACCCACATTGCCTTCGCTGGTATTGGGAACGTCCACGTACTGGCCGTTGTAATCGAAGTTGCCGCGCGAGAAGGCGGGCTGCAGCGTATCGAATTTGATCTTTTGCGACTCGATGCCCATCTTGAAGTTGTGCTTCTTCCAGATCTTCGTGAAATCGTCGGTCAGTTGCAGCGTCTGGGTGGTCTCGTCGGAGGGCAGGAATGAGTTGCTCCCCAGCGTCGACATGCCGCCGATGTCGTACTCCGGCAGGCCGCCGTTGTCGCTGGTCTGCGGAACTCCCTGAATACCAAACTGAGCGGGAATGCCCGAGACCGCGCCTTCCGGACCGAAGCGGGTGGTGTTCAGATGGTTGAAACCGACGCGGAAGACGTTGATCGCGTTCGGGGTGAAGACATGGGTCCACGCCCCCGCCGACTGGTTGGCGTGCGCCGTCTGAATGCCTTCCTGGAATCCGCCGCCATCCGCGATGCCCCCGAAAGGTCCCGGAATATATTCCGGGTCGTCGACGTAGCTGAGGCGATAGAAGACCTGGTTTTTCTGCGAGGGATCGTAGTCGCCGCGGATATCGAAGGCGTTACGATGCTCGAACAGATTGGGGTGCGAAGTGAAATTGGAGAAGACCGCCGAGGTTGTGGCGGCCGGGTAGAGATTCAGGATTTTGATGGCATTCGCGTCGAGGCGAGCGGCCGGAAGCTGATTCAGATCAGGACATGCGGCGAGAGAATACGATTTCGTACCCGGTCCGCAGTCAGTGCTGAACGCATCGCGCACATAGCCAGTCGTCGTGGCGACCAGGCCTGAGACCGGATCTACAGCACCCGCCGTGACAGCTCGCGTGGTCGCCGGATCAAGAATGGTCCCCTGCGGGAACGAGCGCCCCAGGTCGTCGGTCAGCGGAGACGAGGTGGATTGCGCGGAGATCAGCTGCGACATATTCGTGTAGCTGCTGCTGACCATCTGCGGCGTGGGCACGGTGAACCCTGACTGAATCTCGCCGAGGACGCGGCGCAGACCTTCGTAATCGCCGAAGAAGAAGATCTTGTTCCTGACGATGGGACCGCCTATCGTCGCCCCGAACTGATTTTGCTGCATCGCCCCTTTGGGCAGGCCATCCTCGTCCTCGAACCAGTCGGCGGAGTCGAGAGCGCGGTTGCGAAAGAACTCCCAAACATCGCCATGCACCTGATTCGTTCCGGACTTGATCGTCGCATTCAGCACGGCGCCGCCGGAGCGTCCAAGCTGGGCGCTGAAATCCGCCGTCTGCACCTGAAATTCCTGGATCGCATCTACCGGCGGCAGGACGACAAAGTTCGTCCCGTTCAGAAAATCCACGTTGTCGGAGTTATTGTCGATGCCATCCAGCAGGTAATTGTTCTGCGCGGGGCGCAGTCCGTTGGCCGAGAATGCCCCGTTGGCGGCATTGCCGCGGGTATCAGCCTGCGGGGTCTGCAGTCCGGCCCCCAGCTGAGCCAGAAAGGTGAAATTGCGCCCGTTCAGTGGCAGACTGTTTACCTCGTGGCTTCCGATCGTGGTGCCGACCGAAGACGTCTGGGTTTCCAGCAGGGGCGGGGCAGTCGTCACCTCCACGGTCTGCATGGCCGTGCCCGGTTTCAGGGTGACGTTCACCTGGAGGGTTTCGTTCACCGTCAGCAGGATGTTCAGCTGCTTCGTGGTGGCGAAGCCCTGCGCTTTGACGATGACGTTGTAGTGCCCGATTCGGATCGGGGCGAATGTGTAAATACCGGCGCCATTGGTCTTCTGTTGCAGGGTAAGGCCAACGTCCGTGTTCAGGAGGGTGACCTCCGCGCCGGGAAGGACTGCGCCGGTCTGGTCGGTTACGGTTCCCGTGAGGGTGCCTTCATCCACCTGCGCGGTGGCGGGGCTCGCGAACACCAGCGCGATGCACAAGCAGGCGATCGCACCGACGACAGAACTGACAACCCGACGGAAAGAAACACACGGCATAGACATCCCAGCTGCCTCCCTAAACTGCACTGGACCTGCACTACTGCCTTGAATGCCTGCATCCTCCGGTTGGCCTAGACAGGGACCTTGGGGAAGGCGCCGGAGAACGATCGAATCTTTCGCGGGGTCTCCGCAATTGCTCTTTTTCAGGGGCCTGGGGTAAACGGTTACAAGACCGCTGGAAATTTAGAACACCGGCGGCAATCTTGTCAATCGAAAGTTTGAGCCCGGCCTCATACTTAGGGAGGAATGGTACTAAACGTGTAAGTGAATCGCTTTTCTCGATATGCAGGAATTCTGCATCCCTGAGCGACTTCAACCTCCGGAGAGGAATTGTCCGAGTGAGATTCCGGTAGTGCTATTCTGCGGAAACTATCAATCCACTCCCCGGGTATGTCGTTTCGCAAGAATAGAGATTCGCTCCTTTCGCGGCGAGAATTGCTGAAGGGCCTGGCCGCCAGTCCGCTTCTGCTCCGCCCGTCACCCTTCCGCGGTCTGCCCTTCCTTTGCCCGGCAGCAGCGGAATACCCGGCAGCAGCGGAAAATCCTGATCACCGGCTTTCCTTCGCCGATTTCAGGCTCACTCCGCAATATCCATCTCCCTCGCCGTTGGCAGATATCCTGCGGCTTGTCCCTCCCGGGTCCGATAACTATCCGACCGAGAAGTACGCTGTGGAGATAGAAGCCCGGTTGAAGCAGTGGGGGCGAGGTCTGACGGCCTCCGCCCGGAACCTTGCTGAGCTGGGGCAATGCCTGGCACCTGCGATACAAGCCTGTTCTCTTATGCCATTGACTGAGGTTCCGCTCCGGGGCGGCTTCGGAGTCGACGCCGTCCGGAGAGAATTCAGCGGCGATCTTCAGCCCGGACGCGAGCGCTTTCTCGAGCAGATCGACGCCTGGCTCGAGCACGTTGTTACGGTTCAAACCGCGGAGTTCGAGATTTACGGCATCGAGCAGATCGGCGCCTCCCCGCTCGCTGTTCGTGCGGATATCCGTTACGACCTTGCGGCGAAACACCCTGACGGCCGCCGGGAAGAACGCGTCGGGAACTGGCATACCGAGTGGAGCTGGTCGCAGTCCGATGGCTGGACCGCGCGTCTGTGGCGGGCAGGCAGCGAAGTTGCCAGCATTGTCCGCGAGCCTGTGTTTCTGGATGTGACGGAACAGGCATTGAGGGCAGTGCCGTCCTGGCGCGAGCAGTTGCTCCACGGCGTCGATTACTGGCGGACCGTACTGGACGCTGCCTGCGGGATGGACATTTACAACAACACTGGAATCGCCGCCGGGGATTTCGACGATGACGGATTCGACGACATCTACATCTGCGAGCCGGCCGGTCTGCCCAACCGCCTGTATCGGAATCGGGGCGACGGAACTTTCGAGGATGTGACGGCGAGTGCCGGGGTCGACATTCTCGACAACACGGCCTGCGCTCTTTTCGCCGACTTCCGTAATTCCGGCTTGCAGGACCTTCTGGTCGTCTGTGCAACGGGTCCACTGCTCTTTCTCAACCAGGGAAACGGCACCTTTGCGCGGAAACACGGTGCGTTTCGATTCGCTTCGCCGCCTCAGGGATCGTTCACCCACGCGGCGGCGGCCGACTACGACGGCGACGGGCGCCTGGACCTGTATTTCTGCACCTACATGTACTACCTGGGACTCGACCAGTATCACTATCCCGTTCCTTACTACGACGCGCGGAATGGCCCGCCGAATCTGCTCCTGCACAACGAGGGCGACGGAAGCTTTGTGGAAACGACCGAGGCAGCCGGCCTCGACGCGCGGAACGATCGCTACAGCTTTGCCTGCGCGTGGGGGGATTCCACCGGGAGCGGACGACCGGATCTTTTCATCGCCAACGATTTCGGTACTTCTCAGCTCTACCGCAATAACGGCAACGGCACTTTCACCGACGTTTCGCGGCAGGCCGGAGTGGAAAACGTGGGCGCGGGCATGAGCTGCGCCTGGTCGGATTTCAACCACAGCGGCCGTGAAGGTGTTTATGTCGCCAGCATGTGGGAGGCGGCCGGGCAGCGCGTCTCGGAGCAGAAGCAGTTTCACGCGGAAGCGCCGCCGAGCATTCGCGCGCTGTATCAGCGACACGCGCGCGGCAACGCGCTGTATCGCAACCTCGGCAATGGCTCGTTCCAGAACATCGGACGACAGGCCGGCGTGGAGATGGGGCGCTGGTCGTGGTGCGCCGACTTCTGGGACTTCGACCACGACGGCTATGCAGACTTGTACGTTGCCAACGGCTATATCTCCGGGCCCGACCGCGAGGACCTGGCGAGCTTCTTCTGGCGCCAGGTGGTCGCAAAGTCTCCGGACGACGCAACGCCTTCGCCGGCGTATGAGCGCGGCTGGAATGCGATCAACGAGCTGGTACGCTCGGACCGTTCCTGGCACGGTTACGCCAGAAACGTCATGTTTGCAAACAATCGCGATGGGACATTTTCCCAGGTCTCGGGGCCCGCGGGGCTCGACTTCCGGGACGACAGCCGCGCCTTTGCTCTTGCCGACCTGGATCATGACGGGAGGCTGGAAGTCATCCTCAAGAACAGAAACGCCCCGCAGCTGCGAATTCTCCACAACGCCATGAAGGAAGCAGGCGATTCCATCGCGTTTCGCCTGCGCGGCCGGTCGAGCAACCGCGATGCCATTGGAGCTTCGGTCACGGTTGTCGCCGATAGCCTCCGCCAATCCCGATACGTGCAGGCAGGCTCCGGATTTCTGGCCCAGCATTCGAAAGAGTTGCTGTTCGGCGTCGGGAAAGGACCGCGCACGGTGCAGGCGACGGTGCGCTGGCCGGGAGGGCTCACGCAACACTTCGACCAGTTGCCGGTGAACCACCGAGTCATTTTGGAAGAGGGTTCGGCGACCTGGACGTCAACCACGTTCGCGGCACCTCCGGAATCCTGGAGCAAAGCAGGCGCGCCTCCCGCGACCGAAGAACTGCCCTCTCAGGCAGGCAGCTGGCTGCTGGAACCGCTCACCGCTCCGGGCTTTTCGCTGCCCGACAGCCGGGGCAATCCGCAAAGCCTGCAACAACTGCGCGGCTCCTTTGTCCTGCTGTATTTCTGGGCCATATCCAATCCCGCGTGCCGCAGTCAGCTTCAGCTTCTTCAGCAATACCGATCGAAACTACAGAGCGCAGGCCTGACTATCGTGGCGGTAAGTGTGGACCATGCGGACGAGCAGGCCAGGGCTCGACTGGTTATCGAGCAGGAACACCTCGCATATGCCGCGGTATTCGCGAGTAACGAAATTGCGGGAATCTATAACATCATTTACCGCTATCTGTTCGACCGGCGCAGAAATCTCGGCATACCTACGTCCTTTCTCGTCGATCCGCATGGACAGATCGTGAAGGTGTATCAGGGGGACATTCCGCCTGCGGATCTGCTGGAGGATCTGAAGTCGGTTCCAACAACCGCGTCCGGGCGTCTCCGCCTCGCGCTTCCCTTCCCAGGGAAGTTATGTCAGGCGGCTTTCCAGCGCAACGACTTCACTTACGGCACAGCGATGTTTCAGCATGGCTATTTCGATCAGGCGGAGATATCCTTTCAGGAAGTGCTCGCGCGCAAGCCAAACGACCCTGACGCGACCTACAATCTCGGCACGCTCAGCCTGCGCAGAAATAACCTCGAACAGGCACGGCAGTACCTGGAGAAGACCGTGAAGTTGCGGCCTGATTATCCTGAGGCCTGGAACAATCTTGGCATGATCGCGGCGCAGGAGGGCCAGGCGGACGAGGCTGCTAACGATTTCCAGCAGTCCCTGCTTTTCCGCCCCGGCTATGCGATTGCGCTGCTGAATCTGGGAAACCTCTACCGCCGCGAGGGTAATCTTGCCGGCGCGGAAGAATATCTGCGCAAGGCGGTAGCCGCTCAGCCGGAGGATCCCGAGGTGAATTACAGCCTTGGTATGTTCTATGCCGAGCAGAGCCAGTCGGAACAGGCTTCCGAGTTTCTACGCAGAGCCATCGCCCTGCGACCGGACTATGCTCAGGCCCTGAATAACCTCGGCGTGCTGCTGGTCCACATGCAGGAGTACCCGCAGGCCGAAGCAGAATTCCGCACGTGCATCGAGCGTATCCCCGGCTTCGATCAGCCTTACCTGAATCTGGCGAGCGTGTACGCGATGCAGGGACGCCTTCAGCAGGCACAGGATGTGCTGGAACAACTGCTTCGTCTCCAGCCCGGCAACGGAAACGCGCAACAGGCTCTGCAGATGCTAAAATCGGCGCGCTGAACCGGAGCGAGGATCGTGAGGGCAAAGCGGATGTGTCGGTGGAATGAAAACAAGCGTGGCTCTCGCACGGGTTGCACCATGGCTCTGTCGGCTCTGGTCCTCTTCTCCGCCAGCTGCATCACCATCGTGGCCATGCCTCGCAGGCCGAACCCTCTCCAGGCCGCGGAAGCTGAGATGCAGCAGGGACATTTCAGCCAGGCAAAGTCCACGATCCTTGCGGTATTGAAAAAGGACCAGACCAGCGTCGAGGCCTGGAACCTGCTCGGCATCGTCGAAGCTGCGCAGCATGACAATGCCGGGGCGCTGATCGCCCTGCACCGCGCCCTGCAGCTGGACCCGAACTCCGCTCGGACGCATATCAACCTCGGCAATGTCTGCCTGGGAGATGACGAAACGGATCAGGCCGAGCAGGAGTTCCGCAGCGCGCTGCGTCTGGATCCAGGCAACCGGGACGCGAATTACAATCTGGCTGCGCTGCTGATGGCGCGCGGGCAATCCGCCGCAGCTGTTCCCTACCTCGAACGAATTCAGCCCCAGGATAACGGCACGGAGCTTCGCCTGATCGATGCCTGCCTGCGCAGCCAGCGCACCACCGAGGCCCTTCACCTCGCCACGGCATTGTCCGCGCAGAATCCCCGCGATGCGGACATCCACCTGATGCTGGGCGTGCTGCTGGCTACCCACGACCAGTACCCGGCGGCCGAACTGGAACTGGAGAAGGCCGATGCGCTTCGCCCGGATACTTTCGGGATTCTGTATAACCTCGGCCAGGCTTATCTTCTCGATCACCGCTATACACAGGCAGAGCTTCAGCTGACTCAGGCACTGCGGGTGCGGCCGAATTCCACCTCGGCCCTCTATCTTCTGGCCGAAACGCACTGGAAACAGTCGCAGCCGCTGGATGCCCTCGAATTACTCGTTCGCGCGCACAACCTGGCCCCCACCGACACAGATATTATCCTGCTGATGGCCCGGGTCAGCATGTCGCAGGGATACTACGAGGATGCGATCCCGCTGCTGCAGAGCGGATTGAAACTGGCCCCGCAGCGCTCGGATCTGCGGTCGGCGCTGGGCGAGAGTTACTTCAAATCCGACCAGATCGACAAAGCTATTCGCGAGTTTCAGAAGGTGGTCGCCACGGATCCCTCGGCGCGCGCCTATTCCTTCCTCGGGCTGTCGCACACTTATCTCGGACGGTTTGACGAGGCGGAGCAGGACTTCCGCAGCGGCCTTAAGCTGAATCCACGCTGTAGTTTTTGCCTCTTCAGCCTTGGATATATCGCGGAAAGGCAGGGCAATTCCGCCCAGGCGGAAGCAACCTTCCGCAAGGTGCTGACCTGGGATCCGGATTTCTCCGACGCCCTGCTGGAGCTGGCAAACCTTGAGATTCAGTCAGAGCAATACCGCGAGGCAGAGCCGCTGCTCGCTCGCTATGTCAAGGTGAGTCACAGGCCGGCCGCCGGATATTACAAGCTCGCGATGGTGGAGAGAAAACTGCACCATACTGCCGCAGCGAACGGGGATCTTGCGCAGTTCGAGAAGTTTTCGAATCAAGCCAGTCCCAGCTCGTATCTCTATGAGAATCTGTTTGACTATCTTGACCATCGTGCTGAGTTATCTCCGCACTTAAGGCAGCAGGAGGACCTTACGGATCTGCAGCAGCAGAATAGGACGCATCCCGACCAGCCGGAAATCCTCTACGCGCTGGCTCAGGCTTATTTGCGAACCGGGAATATTGACCAGGCCAGGACTACCCTTGCACAGCTCGAGCAGGTGAAGACGGGAGATTATCGAACGCTGACAGGCGCTGGCGTGCTCTTCGCGCGTTTTCGCCTTTATGACGATGCCATCCGGCAGTTTCAGGCTGCGCTCCATATCGATCCCCGGTCGGACGATGTGAGATTCGATCTCGCCGATGCGCTCTTCCGCAAGGGCGATTACGCGGACGCGCTGAATACCATGCAGCAGGTGAGCGCTCAGGAGCACGGCGACGACGCGTACCTCTCGCTTCTGGCCGATATCTACGCTCATCTCGGTCAGGCTGGCCGGGCCGAGGCGATCGATCGCGCGGCGATCCAGCGCAGCCCCGACAACGATCAGAACTATTTGTCTCTCGCGCTGCTGCAGTTCCGCGAGGGCGACGTGACAGCGGCGAAGCGCACCCTGCTCCAGGGCCAGGCACGTGTGCCCGCCTCCGGCAAGATTCTCTGGGGGCTGGGCCTGGCGTGTGTCATGCAGGGTGATACGGCCAGGGCGGCGAAGGATTTCCAGCGCGCCGTGGATTTATTGCCGGAATGGCCGGGAAGCTTTTCCATGCTTGGCTTCTTCTACTTTCAGACCGGCCAGATCGCGCGCGCCCGCCAGGTTCTCGACCGATTCCGTGACAGCAGCGAGGCCAGCGGCCTGAATGTGAGCCGAATCGAAGCCGTTCTGAATGAGGCCCCTCCGGGCGAAGCCGAGCCGAATGCCCCGCTCCCGGAAGCAAAACGCGAACAGTTACTCGAGATGGCTCTGATGCTCGCGGACCGCACGCTGTAAACACCCCAGCCCTGATGGAGGCCGATTTGCACACCCCTCGAACGCGGACTGACCTCCCGAACGCGACGCACTCCCGGCTCAGTCAGCTCATTCGCCGCTCATGTTCGAGACTCTCGTGGGCCCTGGCCGTTCTGTGCGCGACTGCGATGTTGTGCGCGACCGGTGCGCGGGCGCAGGCACCGGCCGCGCAGGTGAGCTTCGACAGCCAGACGCGGGTGTTTCGCCTGGATGCGGCCGACACGACTTATGTATTCGGAGTGAACGACGCGGGCGAGTTGCAGACGCTGTACTGGGGAGCCCGGCTGCCGGAGAGCGATCGCTTTGCCGCGGCGCATTCCCGGCCGGGACTCGCCTCCTTCGATCCGTCCGTCGACACCACGCCGCAGGAATACGTCGCATGGGGCGGCGGGCTGTATGTCGAGCCCGACCTGAAAATCACCTTCCCCGATGGCAACCGGGATCTGGTGCTGAAATACGTCTCGCATCGCATTGAGGGCAATCAGCTCTTCATCACCCTGAAGGACATTTCTCTGAATGTCTGTGTGGTCCTGCAATACGCCATCGACCCGGAAACCGGCATCATCCGCCGCGCCGCAAGGATCGAGAACCGCACCGACGGTCCTTTCACCATCGAGCAGGCCTTCTCGGCCACCTGGAATCTGCCGCGCGGAAACCACTATCGGCTGCGTTATCTCACCGGGCGCTGGGCGGCGGAGTGGACCGTGCAGGAGCAGCGGATTGAGCCCGGCGAGATCGTGCTGCAGAGCCGCCGCGGCACCACAGGCCACCAGAATAATCCGTGGTTCGCTGTCGATCGCGAGGGCGATATCGATCCCGATCATGGCAGGGTATGGTTCGGCGCGCTCGGCTGGAGCGGCTCGTGGGAAATTACCGTCGAGCAGGACCAGGTCCGCGACATCCGCGTGAGCGGAGGCTTCAACAGTTTCGATTTTGGCTATCTTCTGGCGAAGGGCCAAAGCCTAGAGATGCCGTATTTCTACGCCGGATACACGGACAGCGGCATCGGTGGGGCATCGCGCCTGATGCACCGCTTCCAGATCGATTCCATCCTGCCGCATCATCCCAATCCGCCACTCCGCCCGGTGCTCTACAACTCCTGGGAGGCGACCGGTTTCAACGTGAGCGAAGCGGGCCAGATGAAATTGGCGGAAGAGGCGGCCAGCATCGGCGTGGAACGCTTTGTGATGGATGATGGCTGGTTTGGCGAGCGCGACACCGACCACGCCGGGCTGGGCGACTGGTATCCGAATCCGCAGAAGTTTCCGCACGGTTTGGGGCCGCTCATCCGCAAAGTGCACTCGCTCGGCATGAGCTTCGGCCTGTGGGTCGAGCCGGAAATGGTGAATCCGGACAGCCAGCTCTACAGGCAGCATCCGGACTGGGTGCTCAACTTCCCCGGCAGGCCGCGTTCGGAGGAGCGGAACCAGCTGGTGCTGAACCTGGCGCGGCCCGACGTGCGCGACTGGATCTTACACACGCTCGATCAGCTGCTCACCGAAAACAAGATCGACTTTCTCAAATGGGATTACAACCGCAACTGGTCCGAACCGGGATGGCAGCAGGTGACTCCGGATCAGGAGAAGAACGTGTATGTGGATTTCATCCGCAACTACTACAGCATTCTGAGGGAGCTGCGCGCGAAGCACCCGAACGTGGAGATTGAGAGCTGCTCCGGTGGCGGCGGGCGCGTAGATCTGGGCGTTCTGCGCTACACCGACGAGGTCTGGCCCTCCGACAACACCGACGCCTACGACCGGCTGCGAATCCAGAACGGATTCACCTATGCCTACACGCCGGGCATCATGATGGCGTGGGTGACCGACTCGCCCACCTGGGTGAATCACCGCACCCTCTCGCTGGAGTATCGATTCCTCTCCTCCATGCAGGGTTCGCTTGGTGTGGGGGCCAATCTCAGCAGGTGGACACCCGCGGAGTTCGCCACCGCAGAGCGCATGATCAGCCAGTACAAATCGATTCGCGAGACCGTGCAGCGAGGCCTGCTCTACCGTCTCCTCGAGCCGACGCACGGCAGCGAGCAGTCGGCTACCGAGTACGTCTCCCGCGACGGCCGGCAGACGGTCGTCTTCGCGTTCCTGCATTCCAGCACGGAGCTGTATCCGTATCCGCGGCTGTATCTGCGGGGGCTGAAGCCCGATGCCCGGTACCGGCTGAATGCAATGGATGGCAAAGTTGCCGCGGGCACTCCTGGCGAGGCCAGCGGCTCTTACTGGATGAACCATGGCATCGACGTCGACCTGATCGGCGACTTCCAGGCCGCGGCGTTTACGCTGCAGCGAGCCGGTGGAGGCCAGCCATAGAGCCGGCTGTATCCATCGAAGCGGAAACCTGAGAATTCGATTTGCAGGCCGTTCGCGCGAAATCCTACGATGAGGAGCTTATGAAATCGCTAACACGCCGCACCCTTCTGCAGTCCGGTATTGCCCTGTCCGCGGCTGGACTGGCTTCCCGCGCCGGCCTCGCCCATGCCGAATCGATGCTCCCTCCGTGGCAAAACGATGAGCTCGACGCCGCGGTCGCGCCCCGCGAGCGCCTGCTCTTCGATTTCAACTGGAAGTTCCTCTTCGGCAACGCCGACAATCCCGCGCAGGATCTTGGCTTCGGCATGAATCAGGGCGATTTCTCCAAAACCGGCGATTTCAAATTTGCCATGCCGGACTACGACGACTCAAAATGGAGTGCGCTCAACCTGCCGCACGACTGGGCCGTTGAGCTACCCTTCGTCGACGATCCCGAACTGGAAAGCCACGGCTTCAAGCCGCTTGGGCGCAGGTATCCGGAAACCAGCATCGGCTGGTATCGCCGCGTCTTCGATATTCCGCAGGAAGACGAGGGCCGGCGCATCATCGTGCTCTTCGACGGCGCGTTCCGCAGCGCGCAGGTCTTCGTGAACGGCTGCTACATCGGCCGCCACGACAACGGCTACGCGCCGTTTCTCTTCGATCTCTCCGATTTTCTGAATTACGGCGGCAGCAACGCCATCACCGTCCGCATGGATGCGACCTTCGGCGACGGCTGGTTCTATGAAGGCGCCGGCATTTACCGGCACGTCTGGCTGCTGAAGACCGATCCGCTCTACCTGGGCGAGTGGGAAAGCTACATCCGCCCGGAAGTGAAGGGCGGCGCGGCGCAGGTCTCGCTGGGAACGCTGGTGCGCAATCGCGGCGATCAGGTGGAGAATGCGCGCGTGCGCTGGGTCATCAGCGACCCCGAAGGCAGAACCGTGGCCTCGGCGGAGGCGCAGGCGCAGGCGCTTGCGGGCGACGGCAGCGCCGCTTACACCGCAGCCACGCGAATTCCGTCCCCGCTGCTCTGGTCGCCGGAAACTCCGCTCCTTTATACCGCGCTCGTCACCGTGGAGACGGACGGCAGGGTGCGCGATGCGGAACGGGTGACGTTCGGCGTGCGCAGCATAACGTTCGACGCCAACAAGGGATTCCTCCTCAACGGCAGATCCGTCAAGATCAAAGGCACCTGCAACCACCAGGATCACGCCGGCGTGGGCGCGGCGCTGCCCGACCGGCTGCAGAGCTATCGCGTCTCCGTGCTGAAGGCCATGGGAGGGAACGCCGTTCGCACCTCGCACAATATGCCCACGCCCGAATGGGTGGAAGCCTGCGACCGTCTGGGCATGATGATGATGTGTGAGACGCGCATGATGAGCTCCAGCCCCGAAGGCTTGCGCGAGCTCGAAGCGATGGTGAAACGCTACCGCAACAGCCCCGCCGTCATCCTGTGGTCGATGGGCAATGAGGAATGGAACCTGCAGAAGGACGATCAGGGTATCCGCATCGTGGCCGATATGGTGCGGCGCTCGCACGAGCTGGATCCGACGCGCAAGTGCACCGCCGCGGTGAATGGAGCTTACAGGACCGGCGCCTCCGACTCCCTGGATGTGGAGGGCTTCAATTACAACGTCGACAAAATCGACGAATACCACCGAACGCACCCCGAGCGGCCGATCGTAGGCTCGGAGACGGCCAGCACCGTTTCCACGCGAGGTATTTACGTCACGGACCCGCTGCGAAACTGGGTCAGCGCTTATGACGTGAATCGTCCGCCCTGGGCCGAACTGGCGGAGGTATGGTGGACGTTCTATGCCACGCGCGAATACCTTGCGGGAGGTTTTGCCTGGACCGGATTCGACTATCGCGGCGAGCCCACGCCCTACGGCTGGCCGTCGATCAGCTCGCAGTTCGGCATCGTCGATACCTGCGGCTATCCCAAGGACAACTTCTTCTACTACAAAGCGTGGTGGGGAGGCGAGCCGGAGCTGCATCTGTTCCCGCACTGGAACTGGGGCCAGCGCCCTGGCGAACCGGTGCAGGTGTGGGTGCACTCGAATCTCGACGAGGTGGATCTCTTCCTGAATGGAACCAGCCAGGGCCGCCAGAAGGTTGAGCCGCTGTCGCACCTTGCCTGGACGGTGAAATACGATCCCGGCACGATCGAAGCGCGCGGCTACAAAAATGGCGCGCTGGTGCTGACAGCGAAACGCGAAACCACCGGCGATCCCGCCGCGATCCGGCTGACGGCGGACCGCGGCACCATCAACGCCGACGGAGAGGACATCGCGATCCTGCGCGTCGAGGCCGTGGACAACCAGGGCCGTCTGGTTCCTACTGCGGAGAACCTCATCCACTTCACCATCAGCGGAAACGGCGCTCTCATCGGCGTGGGGAATGGCGACCCGAACTGCCAGGAGTCGGACAAGGAGCCGAAGCGCTCATTGTTCAACGGTCTGGCGCAGGTGATCGTGCAGGCAGGCAGGGACCCCGGAACCATCACCATCCAGGCGGAGAGCCATGGGCAACCGCAGCAGCTGACCAGGGCAATCCTCACCATCACGACACAGAAGGTGCCGCTGCGCCCGGCCGTCACCTAGACCCGACAGAGAGCGCGAGTGAATTCCGAAGCAGCAGCCATCACCGCCGAGCTCGACAGGAAGCAGATTCCGCGCCGCCGCTGGCGCATTGCCTGGCTCCTCGGGCTTGGCGTGCTCATCAACTATTTCGACCGCGTTAATCTCTCTGTCTCGCACAGCGCGATGCTGGCCACGTTCGGCATCTCCGATGTCACCTTTGGTATCCTTTCCAGCGCCTACAACTGGACCTACGCGCTCTGCCAGATCCCCATCGGAGTGGTGCTCGACTGGCTCGGCGTACGGCGGGTAGGACGCATCAGCACTCTCCTCTGGAGTCTTGCATCCTTCGGCGCCGCTGCTGCTCCCAATATTCCGTCCTTCTTTGCCGCACGGTTGGTGCTGGGGGCTGGCGAAGCGCCGACCTTCCCCGCCAATGCGAAGGCGATCGGGAACTGGTTTCCCCAGGAAGAGCGCAGCTTCGCGACCAGCTACTTCGATGCAGCGGCGAAATTCGCCTCAGCCATCGGCGTACCCCTGATCGGAATTCTCCTGCTGCACATAGGCTGGCGGATGAGCTTTGCCGCTACCGGCCTGGCCAGCCTCCTCTATTTCCTCCTGTTTTATGTGGTTTACCGCGAGCCGGAGACCGATTCGCGGCTCAGTCCGGAAGAGTTCGCGTTGATCCGTGCGCACAGTACTCCGGAAGAAGACGAGCCGACGCGCCAGGAATCGCTCGGATATCTATTGCGCCAGCGCCGAGTGCTGGGTCTGGCTCTGGGCTTCGGCTCGTATAACTATGTCTTTTATCTGCTCCTGGTGTGGCTCCCGACTTATCTGTCGGAATCCATGCATATCAATCTGCTCGATTCCTTCCTTTACACCGGCGTGCCCTGGCTGGTGGCGACCGTGACCGACCTGCTGATTGGCGGCTGGCTCGTCGATGTGCTCATCCAGCGCGGCTGGAACCCGAACCGCGTGCGTATGGTGGTGCTGGTAGGTGGAACTGCGATGGGCCTGGGCATCCTCGGTGCCGCGCATTCGCACAGCGCAAGCGGGGCTCTCGTCTGGATCAGCGTCTGCATCGGCGGCCTGTCGGCGGCCGCGCCGGTAGGCTGGTCGTTCCCGTCCCTCATCGCGCCTCGCAGCAGCGTTGGCCGTGTTGGAGGCATCATGAATTTCTCCAATCAGGTCTCGGGAATCGCAGCCTCGATCATCACCGGCATCCTGGTCCAGAGATGGCACAGCTTCGCAGCCGCCTTTGCAGTGGCTGCCGGCTATCTCGCAGCAGGTATCTGCGCTTACCTCTTCCTGCTGCGCAGCGCAGATCCCATCGAACCGGAAAGTCCGGCCGATTAAGGCTTCTCTTTTTTCGCCAGGATCGCGCGCGTAGATCCGGTGGATATGCCTCCATCCACCAGCAGCGTCTGGCCCGTAACATAGCGGCTCGCTTCCGAAGCGAGAAACACGACAGCGCCATCGAGATCGTTGGGCAGGCCAGGGCGCCGGACCGGAATACGCTCGACCAGATACTCCACCCATTCCTGATCTTCGTAAAGTACCTGGTTCTGCTGCGTCCTGAACCAACCCGGAGCAAGGCAGTTCACGGTTACGCCGTGCGGGCCCCAGTCCGCGGCCAGGCTCATGGTCAACTGGCGAATGCCCCCCCGGCTGGCTCCATAAGGTGCGAGCCCCGCGTAGCCGAACAAGCTCGTCACGGAACCAACATTGATGATGCGGCCGTATCTGCGGGCGATCATGCCGCGCGCGAGCGACTGAGCGACAAAGAAGCTGCCGCGCAGGTTGGTGTCGAGCACCAGGTTCCAGTCTTCCCAGCTGACATCGAGCGCGGGCTTGCGGACGTTGCAGCCCGCATTGTTCACCAGGATGTCCACCTGTCCGAACGCCGCTTCGGCGGCAGCCGCCATCCGCTCGACGCTGCCGGGGTCGCGCACATCGAGTTCGAGCGCCACGGCCTGCCGTCCAAACCCGCGTATCTCTTCCGCAAAGCCATCCAGCGACTCGCGACGGCGGCTGGTCAGGATCAGGTCGGCTCCCGCGCGGGCGAGCGCCCGTGCAAAGTACTGGCCAAGTCCGCGGCTGGTTCCCGTGACCAGCGCCACCTGTCCCGATAAGTCGAAGAGAGAGCCGCTCATCGGGGACTCTCCGCCAGCGGCGTGAGGACAATCTTCATCAGATCGGGTTCGTGCGCGCACAGGCGTTCAAACCAGCGCGGCCCTTCCTCCAGAGGCGCAGTCGCCGTGATCAGCGGCTTTACCTGAATCTTCCCCGAAGTGATCAGCTCGATGGCCTGCGGATATTCCCCGGCGGAAGCCGCTGTACCCTGCAGACGGAGCTGACGACCCACCACCACCTGCAGGGGAATCGTCACCCGCGGCGAAATGTTCCCGATCAGAACCACAGTTCCGCCCTTCATAACGGATTCAATGGCCGCCGTCACCGTGTCCTCTCGGCCCACGGCCTCCAGAGCTGCGTCGACCCCGGCGCCCGTCCTGCGCAGAACTTCGCGGCTCAGTTCTGCTCCGGGAAGGTGGAGAGTCTCATCCGCTCCCAAAGATTCAGCGAACCGCAGACGACTCGAATCGACGTCGGCCACAAGGATACGGCTGCAGCCCGCGGCCCGGGCAGCCTGCAGCGTCAGCAGCCCGATCATTCCCGCCCCCACCACCAGGGCAGTCTCGTTTCCGTGAATTCCGCTGACCCGTACGGCATGAAGCGCGACGGACACGGCTTCCAGCATCGCCGCCTCAGCAAACGGCATGGCGTCCGGGAGCGGATAGACGATGCGCTCCGGAACCGCGATGAACTCCGCAAAGGCGCCGGTGCGCCGGTATTCGCCGCACGAAACTCCGACGACCTCGCGTCGATCACAGAGGTTCACCTCACCGCGGCGGCAGAAGGCGCATTCACCGCAGAAAACCGTCGAGTCGAACGTGACCCGATCGCCCGGCCTGCAGGAGCGAACGCCCTGCCCGGTGGCGGCAACAATCCCGGCCGCTTCGTGACCCATCACGATGGGAGGAATGCGGCGGCCGGAGGAGCCGTCGTAGCCGTGCACATCGCTGCCGCAGATGCCGCAGGCGGCGACCTCGATGAGGACTTCCCCCTCCCCTGGTGAGGGTCGCGGCACGTCCCTCAATTCCAGGCGTCCATACTCGGCAAGCACCAGAGCCTTCATCCTTTCCAGTGTGCCATTAACGTTCCGCTCGCCGCAGAACCAGCGGAATGCTCTCAGGGAGATGGAAGTTCGGGCTCATCGACGGATCCGAGCCGTTGGGCGCGGGTCCGACAGCCGGATGCAGTCCCGCCGTTTCCTCCGGATGCGGGATTCGCCGCCGAAAGCGGATCGACCGGCGGAGTTCGATCTGATCCCCAACGATGGACCCCGAATAGGTGCTGTTGCCGACCCTGAAGAAAACATTGTCGCCGTCTACCTTTCCTTCTTCGATGGGCGCGGACTTTTCATCTCCGAAATATCCTGCGCCATTTTCCGCCCTCCCGGTCAGCGTTGAGCCGTTTTGCTGCAGCGTGAAGACGGAATCCCCGCTTCCAGTGAGGTAGGCCAGAAATCCGGTGACGCCGCTTGCCGCCGGCACGGGACGCCAGAGGCCTGTCACGCCGGAGCCCACCGGCACAGGGCGTTCCCACGCGGCTACCTGAGGACGCAGGGTGACGCCTTTCACCGGGATGGTCAGCCTGGCCGAGGTCAGGCCGGGTGAGGTCGCCTCTACGGTCAGGCTGCCTGCCTGCTTCGCCGACTGGACAACCGCCATGCAAAGCCCGGAGAACGCCTTGCGCACGTCGCCCTGGTCCGACTCGTGGTCGGTGGGATCGCCATTGCCCACGCCGAGCAGCCTGCCCTGCCCGGTCACCCGGAAAGTGACGGGATTATCCGTGTTGGGCACGACGCGGCCCTGCGCGTCCTGCACGGCAATGGCGAACATGGCCACGTCTTCCCCATCGCCGGCAACATCCGTGCGATCGACGGTCATCACCAGCTTCGCCGGAGCGCCGGTGGTTTCGCGGCGAGTCGTCATCACCACCTTGCCATCCTTGTAGCCGCGTGCTTCGATCACGCCGGGAGCGTACGTAACATTCCAGGCGACATGCGAATTCTTCGCCACATCCTTCGCACCCAGGCTCTGCCCGTTGTGGAGCAACTCGACGCGATCGAGGTTCGAGTCAACCCGGACGGTGATCTCCTTGCCCTCCAGACCGTGCCAGTTCCAGTGCGGGAACAGATGCAGCACCGGCTTGTTGGTCCACCAGGACTGGTAGTAGTAAAACGAATCCTTCGGAAACCCGCAGGTATCGATGATGCCGTACTGCGAGCTGATGTTCGGCCAGCCATCGGGCGAGGGCTCACCGCGATAATCGAACCCAGTCCACACGAAGCCCCCCAGCAGCCAGGGCTGAGCATCGCAGAAGGTCCACCAGCCCTCAGCCGAGGCGCGGCCGGTGGTGGTGTACGGATCGTACGAGGCCACGTATCCCTTTTCGAAATCCGTGACGTAGATGCCCCGCGTCCCCACGGCGCTGACCGTCTCCGTGCCGATGACGGGTTTCTCGGGGTGAGTCTTGTGATACTCCAGCGCCTGGGGATCCATGTAGTTGTAGCCCATCACGTCGCACTCCACCAGCCCGCCGGTTCCGATCGCTCCGGTAGGCGCGATGGATACCGGACGCGTCCCGTCGAGTTTCGCGGCCAGTTCCTTCATGGCCGAAAGGATGAGCACGCCGCGATCGGTGTTCGCCACGGGCTCTTCATTGCCCATAGACCACATATAGACGCTGGGACGGTTGCGGTCGCGGCGAACCAGATCGCCGAACTGGCTCAAGCCCTCGGGGTTCGACGACATCATGCGTGTCTCATCGAACACCAGCATGCCGAGCCGGTCGCAGGCGTCCAGCAGTTCCGGCGTGGGCGGGTTGTGCGAGGTACGCAGCGAGTTGCAGCCCATCTCCTGCAGCTTGCGCACGCGGTAATACTGCACCGCATCCGGCAGAGCCGCGCCAATGCCCGCGTGGTCCTGATGATTACAGGTGCCCTTGACCTTCACGTGTTTTCCGTTCAGGAACAGCCCGCGCTGCGGATTGATGCTGATGGTTCGGATTCCGAAGGGGGTCTCACAACGATCCACCACCGCCCCGCCAATGCTGACCTCGGTCGCCAGGCGATACAGGTTGCGCTCCTCCAGCGACCACAGCTGCGGCCGGCTGACCGTAATCTGCTGGCTGAAGGTGTTCTCGTCGTTTTCGGGAATGGCTGCGGCCGCGCTGGTGGATTTGCCCACGGCCTTGCCCGAGGGATCGAGGATCGTGGAGACCACGCGCACCGCCTGCGCCGCCTTGCCGTGGTTGCTCACCTCCGTGCGAATGGCGAGATCGGCGCTGTCGGAATCGACTTTCGAGGACACGAAGGTGCCCCACTTCTTCACGTGCACGGGATGCGTCTTGACCAGCCAGACGTGACGGTAGATGCCCGCGCCCTCATAGAACCAGCCATCGCTCAGCGTGGCGTCCACCCGCACCAGCAGAGCATTCGTGCCGCCGGGATTCAGGAAATCGGTCAGGTCGAAGCTGAAGGAATCGTAACCTCCGCTGTGCCGGCCAACGTAGAAGCCGTTGCAGACCACCATGCACTGGCGATACGCGCCGTCGAACTCGACGGTGATGCGTTTGCCGGCGTCCTCCGCGGGCAAATCGAAAACGCGCCGGTACCAGCCCACGCTGGTCTCCGGATAGTTGCGGCCCAGCGGATAGAATCCCTTGCTCATCAGCATGGGATCGTTGGTGAACTGCAGTTCGATGGCCCAGTCGTGAGGCAGGTCGATGCTGCGCCAGTCGCGGTCGTCGAACGCGACGGAGCAGGCCGTCAGGAAGTCGCCGGTCTTCTGAAAATTACCCGTCGAACCGAGTCCATACCCGAAATCCTTGGCAGGATCGTAGGCGTTGCCAAAATGGAAACGCCAGCCGAAGTCGAGCAGAAGGCGCTCGCGTCCTGCACCCGGCAGCGGCGACACCAGGGGCAACTCGTCGGAATCGCTGCCCGTGACGGGAGCCTCTTCCGGTTGCAGAGAGGAAAACGCGGCACTCAGCGGAATCATGCCGTGAGCGGCGGCTGCGGGAACGAGCAAACTGGACTTGAGAACATCGCGGCGTGATACCGGTTTCATTATTCCTCCACAAAAATTCCGGTGCGCCTCCGGCCCGGGAAGATCCTCTTCCGCAGGCCGAAGCTCCAGAACGGCGCTGGCAAGCCACGCAAGTATACCCCGCAGGAGAGGACATCCGGCGAAAGTGGGACTGGTGGCGGAGCACGGTTGCTTTCGCGACAAAGCGGCGGAGTCCTAATGGGGGATTGCGTCGAAGTCAATCCCGACTACAGACGCACATGATTCTCAGAATGAGCAAACGCGCTCGATCTGTAATTGATCGCTGGCTCGCCCAGGATTGGGACCACGCATGGAAGATACCGCAGGCCAGCTTGCTGAAAGGTGATTCGGCCTCGGACCAGAGAGAGTGTGGTTCTTTAAGGGACTCGCGCCGGATTCCACCTGATTCCGCCTTATGCCGCCTTATGCGACCGGCTTATTCCGCCCTATTCGGTCCCCCCGGAATTCGCTGCTCCAGCCAGAAACCAGACAGCGCCGCGGCCGCGTCCTCGGGAGTTGATCAGGCCCGCTCTCGTCAAGCGCAGGAGACCGTCTTCGCACGATGTCCATTCGTACGGACATGCTCCACGTCAGGCTCTCGAGCCGCCAAGAGCGAATACGTGGAGGCTGCTAAATTGAACATTGCTGAGGCAAATATTGGCTTGTCGAGCTCTTGCGAAATGAGGGACGGTTCTTCGGCGGAATTCGAGAGGCGATTGCAGAGGACCGCAGCGCTTCTCCCGGCCCAGGGCTGCGGCAATGGAAGGTAGTCTTTGAAGTCAAGGCGGGCCGTAATTCGAGCAGTTTGGAAAAGTCAAGTGTGTGCAATTCCGGTGCGTGCAATTCCGGGCTTACCTGGCTGAAGAGCGCAGGAATCGCATGAAGCGCTTCAAGGAGTTCACCTGTCGTCCGATAGAACACCCGAATGTCTCCAAATCCCTTGAGTAGTCCGGCTGAAACGTTCGGGAGGACTTGAAGTCGCCGCGTTGTTTGAGAGGACGTAAGAACTGAGACGGGGCGCTCCTTCGTTAGTTTTTCAAGCCAATCCGGGATTGCAGGTGCGGTCATCACTACGACGCCCGGAGTTAACCGCATGTCCTCCCGGTACATTGGATAAACGCGTGCTGGAAGCACTTCGCGAAACTGCGGAAGGTCATTCCTCCTTCCGAAAGCTGCCCCGAATGGTTTAGCACTCGGGAAGAGAATGGCACCGGGCTGGAGCGGGGCCACGGGCATCGGCTTTCACGGCAACCGCTATTGCGGACGGCAGATCAATGCGCCCGGCGAGCGTAAGGCGGACTCGGATCCGGCCTGTTGTGCGGTGCACCTGGACTGGACGGAACCGATTTTCGATCCTGGTCAACCGGAGCAGTATCCGGAGTACCTCAAAGAGCATTGTCAGTGACTGATACGGCTGTTTACTGCGCAGTTCAGAAATCCGCCTCAACTCGAGACACCTCATCCATTCTCGAACCGGAACATGCGACCGTGAGCGCTGATCCTCAGGACCGGCCGGCAGATGCCGAAAGGTGACACGAAAGCCTCGCTGCCTGTGCGTCCGCACTTCCAACTCCGGTACTGAGCAGCCGCCGCGTGTTGGAATCGCCGGGAGGCACGGCGGTCCCGAGATGTTTGCCCCGTGCAGCGCGCGGCCTTACGGAACAGAATCTTGCCTCCGGGGAACCGTCCGCAGTTCCGGCGCCTTCCGACTATTTGGGCCTGAGTTATGAGAACCACACCTTGTGGATGCCACCTTCTTCTCCGCCGGCAATCCGGAACCCCGCGGCTACTCCGGTTCCGCTCTAGCTTCTCGCCCGAGGGCTGTACGCAGGTTGGCTTGTCGAAATTCCCGAGAGGCGAATACTGATTCTGACAGTTATCAGCTCGATGAGGAAATTCTCAACGCCACAGAAGCAGGAGCTCTCGGCTATCTGCTGAAAAGCGCCTCTCAGGGAGAAGTGATCGAAGCAATCTTGGCTGTCCATCAGGGCAACCGGCGGGTTCCCGCTGCGCTGGCGATGCGCCTTGCTGAACACATGGCCGCTCCGGGCAGCCGCGGGCAGGAAGTCCTCGTGGTAGACGAGCTGACCAATAAAGAGATTGTCCAGGCCTTGGGAATCAGTGAGATAAGGTGGCCAGCATCAATCGGTTGGACTGCCGCTGCTGAATCCAGCGAATCAAGCCGGATCTCCGTAGGGTTCCAGATACCGTTTGGCTGAACGAGTGATCTCAGCGCTTGCCGTTGCCATTGTCGCCATTTCGAACGCCTCCATGCGTACTACATCGTCCGCAGAATGGCGGCGGTGCGAATTCCCCCTGCGGCGATTCCATGTCCGCCGGGGCGGCCGGAGAAGAGCGAAGCTGTCATTGTGGTTCTTGACGGAGTATCGCGCGCCGGTTTCGCGGTGGTCGGCGGTGATCGGGTTGGCCGCGTCGGCAACGGTTGGCATCATCTTCGGTACGTTGCCGGCCAACCGCGTCGCGGCGATGGATCCGATTGAGTTGCTGTGCTACGAGCAACTATTGCAGGCGCACGCCCTTGGGAACCACGGTTATGGCGAGCTCCATCTGCGTGCCGGCGGGGACGTGTACGTTGCGGCCGCCAGAGAGAAATGTGGCCGAGGTGGACTGGTGAATGTTGCTTTTGAGCACCACGCCGGGGACGCCATGACTCTGCGACAGCGGCTGCGGACTCTGGTCCTCGGGGATATTCATGAGTGGAGGCTGAGGAGCTGACTGCCCCGCGCCACCGCGAGCTTGTGGAGAAATGCCGCCGCCCGCGGGCGCGCCGGCGGCGGCAGGCATCTCGCCAACGCCTTCGTCCTCCATCATGGCGGGCTCAGCGATGGCCATGACCGTGACCTTGATGGGCAGAACCTGGCCGTCCTTGAGCTTCGCCTGATCGAAGGTGACGACGAGCGAGGAGTTGCTGTGATGCTCGGAGGCCTGGACCTGATCGACGTGGCCTGCGAGGACGGTGTTCTTTGGGAGCGTGGGCTCGTCTGGGATTTGCACGCTGGCTTCGAGTTTGGCTCTGACGGGCTCGCCCGGCTTCGCCTTTTTCGCGTCCAGCGTGCTGTCGAGGGTGGCGCGGGCGGGGACGAGCTGGATGTTGCGGGGGGCAGGCGGCTGAGCGTCGTTGACGACAGAGCCAGTGTTCTGCGTCCAAGCCGGCGAGCCGACGGCGGATAGGAGCGCGATGGCCGCTCCGGTGAACAGAAACACGCGACCTGTTACACGCATACGAATCCTTCCTGCTGGTGCCAAGCACGGAAATCCCCGTCGCCAGACAGGAAAACGGGAACCGCCAGCCCCGATAGACTCAGTGCCCGCAGTCTGGGCAGAGTTCCGGGCCGGAGCGTCCTTATTGCTCTCGAGTTGCGGGGCACCGCCGTATGGCTTTCAGGCGCCGCCAGCGTTCGGAGTCTCAGCACTGCCAGCTTTCAGACGGCGGTCGGCGGACGAAGTCCGAAAGGGCCCGAAAAAAACGCCCAGTAACAAAATGGTGTTGCCTTTACGGATATCATCAGGCAATTTGCGCGTTGCCCACAAGTAGCGACAGGCGAATTCCTTTTATTTAACCTTAATCCGACTGGTTTTTTTGTCAAGCCCCCGGGTTCAGCAACTCTTTCCGGTCCTGACGGATGGGGCCGCCTCTGTAGACCAACCTCTTCGGGGAAAAGTTACTAAGTTTGCGAATTGAAGTTATGTGATGTGCATAACGCATAACAGCCCGGCTTGTTCAGGGTGCATAAGTTAATTGCCTATGTGGCGCTTCCGGCTATTTAGTGGATAGCGGCGCCAGATCGAGGCCACCGCAGTGGAAGTAGATGGCGTGGATGAAGTTCTGCTTGTTGCGGAAGCCGCGGGCGGTGTACTTCACCCACTGGATCTTG
>Ga0335075_10000532_pt1 | contig 66043 bp, 55 predicted proteins | sample Lox_Sample_24_FD_206723 | JGI IMG/M metagenome (GOLD analysis project Ga0335075, IMG submission 206723) | Soil microbial communities from Loxahatchee National Wildlife Refuge, Florida, United States - Lox_Sample_2.4 | ecosystem: Environmental > Terrestrial > Soil > Wetlands | place: USA...
AGGAGATGGTTCTCCCACTCGCCCCACGTCGCATAATTTTGGCCCTCGTAAGTGTATTGTGTCGGACTAAATTCCTCGTCGTTGTCCAGCCACGATCCGGCATCGGTGGGCTGCTCTCCGGCGTTCCAGGAAGCCATGTCCTGTTTCCAGGCATTCATTAACGACCCAGCGCCGCAATGCGTATCCTCGTACCCGAAATCGCAGTGTCCGTCCGCATCGGCGCGACCCAGCGGCTCATCGCTCACATAGTTGTATAAGTTCAAACTCTGCGGATTGGTAAAGCTCGCATAAGGAACCGGCCCCGGGCCGTAATCCGGGCTCATCCACCGTCCCATGACCGAGCTGTAGTATCTGGCCCCGAAGTAGTCGTTGCCTTCATTTGCGCCGAAGGGGCTCACTCCGCCTGCCGTCTCCGTGTCCCGTTCCTTGCCGGTGTAGAGGTTCTCCGTCGGCTCCGGCATGCAGCTCTCGCTGTCGCCGTAGGGCAGGCTCATGCAGTCCTGCTCCACCACGCCCGCATAGCTGGTCTGCACCCGCCGCGTGCCCAGCCAGTCCGTCAGGTAGAAATGGGTCTCGGTGTCGTCGTCGGTGGCGAACAGCGCTCCCGCGGCATACACGTTGGCGTGTACCAGGGCCATGGCGCCCTGCGCGTTCGGACCGATCTCGCTCAACTGCCGCCCCGACTGGTCGCGCACATAGTCCGTCCCCGCGCTAAACCCGTTCACTGACGGGTCGCAGCTCCACACGCTGATCGCACCCTTGCCCACAGCAGTGGCTTTTCAACAGTCGCTCCTCTACTGTTTGTCATATACAAGCGTGCTCTTGTCGTTTGGTCGACTCGGGTTCCACCAAGTGTCGGTAACGGTCCTTCCATCGTTGCTCAACTCAAGTGAGCCTTGACTGAAAAGCTTGCCCTGGTGTTTGGTCACAGTACGGAACTCGCATCTCCCAGCTGGTCGCACAGCAAAGGTACTTCCCCCTAGAACGTGAGGCCCGCGCACGGCAGCGTCAACTCCATTAAGTGGAGCGTCGATTTGCTGGCCCACGCTCGGGTAGTCGATATGCAAAGCTTGATTGTCAAGTCTCAGGGTCATGTCGGCATGCTGCTGAAGGTAGCTCGTATCCCGCCACTGGCCTGCGAAACCGGTGGACCCTGACAATCGCGAATAGACGATCTGATGTGTAATAGGGGCATCGTTCGGTCGAAACTCGGTCACCGTCGTTGTAAAAAACCCACCGTCAGTCGAAAGCTCATCACGAGTGGCCCTCGTCTTTACCCCATTTTCTCTTAGGGTTATATCTAACGCAGTAACGCCATGTTTTACGCAGATTAGTGTGCGATTGTTCCCTATCGATTGGTTCTTTCCATCGCAGCGAAGAGTGACGCCCGAATTTACATAAAAGCGATACTCGTCGTCCGCCGGAACCGAGATAGTCAAAACCGGGCCTTGATAGCTACTTCTAGCGGGGTTCAATTTCCATGTGCCGTTCCAGTCTGGCGAGGGTGCGCGGCAACCTGATGCGGCGAGTAATGCGCATAAAGTGACCCGACCAAACCACGCTCTCCTCATCGCTATTGCCCTCGGCGTATACAAGATCAGCTCAGTTTGAGAACGCGTGGATCTTGTACAGGAAGATCCCCATGAGAAAGACACCACCAAAATAGTACGCTGCGACTGCCCACCAGTACCGTCCCGGCTCCTTGGCGCGATAGATCCAACCGCCACCACGGAGCCCCACTTTTCCGAGGTACGTATAGAGCACCCCCAGGAAAAGTAGGAATATTGCGAGGTCAAACAAAGTGTACGGCGGTTTTAGAAGCCAGAACGGGCCTGACATGAATCACCCCTCTTTCCCGATATGGAAAGAGCACTCGGTTGTCACTATGATGTCGAGCTTAGCTAGCATGGGAAATTAAGCCCAGCTGCTTGACATCCAGCATCTTGTGTAGGGAGCTCTAGGTGCAGATCTTGCGGACCAGTTGGGTCCCCGACTTTCTGTGGGCCAGGGCGATTATGATCCGCCCCGTAATCGAACCAGTCATTAAATGCTCCAGTGATAGCCATCGGCCAGCCAAATCCAGGAATTAGCCCGAGCCCATTAGTGAGTGTGTTCGTGGTACTCGGATTATTTGCTGTACTCACGATTGCACTCCCGATCCCCAACGGAGTGTTCTTGGTGGCTGTTGCTGCGATACCTACAACGTCAGTGACAGCCGTAACAGCCGGAATCGGTTCTGCCGGCAGAATTCTGTGGGTTACCGCGAAACGCATCCCGTAGTTCCAGGAATGCCCATGCAGAAGATTGCCCACGTGGCTCCAGAAGCCCCCGCCACCAGATGAGCTGCCCTGCTGTTGGGCCGTGTCTTCTGCTCCAAACTGCAAGAAGGCAGCAGTGAACTGTGAATAGAACGAGCCGCGGAGACTGGCTTTGAAATCGGTCGCCAGAGACTCGGCACCGCAGTGCGTGTCCTCGTAGTTAGATACGCACGCATGACCGCTTGGATCGGCTAAACTAACGGGGTTATTTCCCACGTATCCATACAGGTTCAAGCTCTGCGGGTTCGTGAAGCTTGCAAATGGAACCGGCCCCGGGCCATAGTCCGGGCTCATCCACCGTCCCATCACCGAGCTATAGTACCTGGCCCCGAAGTAGTCATTGCCCTGATTCGTTCCGAAGGGGCTGACGCCGCCCGCGGTCTCCGCGTCGCGTTCTTTGCCGGTGTACAGGTTCTCCGCCGGAGTCGGCCCGCAGGTCTCGGAATCCCCGTAGGGCAGGCTCGCGCAGTCCTGCTCCGCCACCCCCGCATAGCTGGTCTGCACCCGCCGCGTGCCCAGCCAGTCGTTCAGGTAGAAATGGGTCTCGGTGTCGTCGTCGGTGGCGAACAGCGCTCCCGCGGCATAGACGTTGGCGTGCACCAGGACCATGCTGCCCTGCCCGTTCGGACCGATCTCGCTCAACTGCCGCCCCGACTGATCGCGCACATAATCCGTCCCCGCGCTAAACCCGTTCACCGACGGGTCGCAGCTCCACACGCTGATCGCACCCTTGCCCACACGCTCCCCGTCCGCGTCGTAAATGTACCCTGTCATGCCTTCGTAGGGGTTTTGGACCGCGCAGATCTGGCCCTCCGCGTTGTACAGATAGCTGACGTTCCCGTCGTTGACGGCGGCCTTGCGGCGATAGAGCGCACAACCTTATGCACTGGCTAGGGAAATCTCCAACAGCTCGAAGTCCTTGGCCAAAAGGTTGATCGTTCCCCCAGGCGGGATCAGGCTGATACTGAAGTGCAGATGCTGATCAAGCCCCCGATTGCCTTGAATAACGTCGAACGGCTGCGGCTCAGAGACTGCCCTTTTCCAGTCCGAAGACTCATAGCATTTCGCCCCTGAGATGTCATCAGAACACATGGATTTGGCTGCAAGGAAGACGTCCGCTGAAAAATACGCGCACTCCTTGAAGACCACCTCCACCGGACTTAACATGCCGCCCTCTCCGATAAGTATCAGGGATAGCTTCATTCTGTCCTCACCGTCAGATTTGTAGAAAGAGACTCCGACCAACTTGGAATCGTGCCACAGCAAGCTGTCGAATCGCTCTATGGTTGTCATAGCTTGAACACTCATATCAAATCACCCTCGCGGTCACAAGGCTTCGCAGCGGAAAGGCGACCCTCGAACCCACGTGTTTTTTCTAAAACGCCGCTGCTCCCAGAGCGATACCTTCCAAGACATGCCAGATAATGATACCTGTGCCGGCCGTTGCTGCTCCCACTGCGACCGCTTTAGTTATCTGCTGCTGCTCTTCAGGCGTAAGCGGCCGGCCTGGTTGACGCGGTCGAGGATTAGTCCAATCCCAATCATGTACATGAGGAAAGACAAGAAATCCAGCACTGATTATCAAAAATGTAAAAAGCGGGGTGCTTCTGGGTAGCGTTACTGCAGCTAGTAGAACGCCTAGTAGCATTCCGATCTCGATGACAACGATCAAGGATTTTTTTCACGGATATGATCTCAAAATTACAGGTTGTTGGGACCAATAACTAATGTCCGCATGCGCCGCCCTGATAGACGATGCCCGTAAGCTGTGACGCGGCCGTTCGGCAGGGTCAGCGAAGTCCGCTGCCGTCATTGTCATCGAAAGTTGGGTGGCCCGGTAGCACGTTCCGACAAAGGCGCAAAATCAAAGGGGCAGGTTTTGAAAGCCTGCCCCTCGTTTTTAGCTGGTTATTGCTTCTAGCCGATATCTTCGGACCAGGTTTCGAGGTACTTTTTCATTTCGGCCATGAATTTTCCGGCGTCGGCTCCGTCGATGATGCGGTGGTCGAAGCCTAGCGTGAGATGGAGGAAGTGGCGGATGGCGATGGAGTCGGTTCCGTCGGCTGCAGTGACTACGGCGGGCTCCTTGAAGAGGCCGCCTACGCCGAGGATGGCCGACTCGGGCTGGTTGATGATGGGCGTGCCGAACTGCTCGCCGAAGATGCCGGGGTTGGTGATGGTGAAGGTTCCGGAGCCGACTTCGTCGGGCTTGAGTTTTTTGTTGCGCGCGCGCTCGGCGAGGTCGGCGATGGCGCGGGCGATGCCGAGGAAGCTCTTCTCCTCGGCCTGCCTGATGACGGGAACGATGAGTCCCCATTCGAGCGCGACGGCGATTCCGATGTTGATGTTCTTCGGATAGCGGATGGCTTCGCCTTCCATCTGCGCGTTGATGATGGGCATTTTGCGCAGGGTGGCGATGGCCGCCCGAGTGATGAAGGGCATGTAGGTGAGCTTGACGCCGTTGCGCTGCTCGTACTTGTTCTTCTCTTTTTCGCGGAGTTTGACGATTTTGGTGAAGTCGATCTTGAAGACGGTGTGGACGTGGGCGCTGGTGCGCTTGGATTCGACCATGCGCTGTGCGATGATGGAGCGCATCTTCGAGAGGGGCACCAGCTCGCCGGGTGCGGGTACTGGAGCTGCCGGCGCGGCGGGCTTGGCAGACGACGGGGCTGCTGCTGCCGGAGCGGGCGTCGCCGCGGCTGCGGGCCTGGCGGGGGCTCCGCTCATGTAGCCGAGCACGTCTTCCTTGGTGATGCGTCCGCCTGCGCCGGTTCCGGAGACCTGGCTGAGGTCGAGGTTGTTCTCTTTGGCGATTTTGCGCACGAGCGGCGAGGAGCGAGTGTGTTCGGTAGAGACGGACGCTGCTGCCGCGGGCGCTTCTGCCTTTGGCGCTGCTGGTGCCGCGGCTGCAGGGGCCGGGGCAGCCGTCCCTGCTGCTGCTGTTTTCCCTGAGGCTCCGCCAATGACGGCGACTACGGTGTTGATCTGGACGATGCTTCCGGCCTGCGCCTTGATTTCGCTGAGAACTCCGGCGGCGGGCGACGGGATTTCCGCGTCGACCTTGTCGGTGGAGATTTCGAACAATGGCTCGTCGCGCTGGACGGTGTCGCCGACCTGCTTGAGCCACTTGGTGATGGTGCCCTCGAAGATGGACTCGCCCATCTGGGGCATGACTACATCGGTACCAGGGCCTGCAGCGGCAGGAGCGGACGGAGCGGCTGGTGCTGTCGCGGGAGCCGGGGTTTCCGCTTTGGGCACGGCGGCGGGGGCTGGAGCGGAAGAAGCAGCAGAACCGGCTTCATCGATGACGGCGACTACGGTGTTGATCTGCACGGTCGCGCCGTCGGCGACCTTGATTTCCTTGAGGACGCCGGCGGCGGGTGACGGAATCTCGGCGTCCACCTTGTCGGTGGAGATTTCAAACAGCGGCTCGTCGCGCTGGACGGTTTCGCCCGGCTTTTTCAGCCATTTGGTAATGGTTCCCTCAAAGATTGATTCGCCCATCTGGGGCATCACTACATCCGTCGGCATCGAAATCCCTTCCCTGCTGCTGCGTAAAGATCCTGTTTGCGCAGCGTATGCGCGCAATTCTTGATTATAAAGCGGACTGGCCGTCCAGGCGATTGCTTCGCGCGGCCATTCCCGCTGGTCATGGAGCTGCAGCCCTGGCACCACTATGGTGGACCGCCCGCCACTCTACCATCGCTGCCCTTGGTATAACCGACGTATGGGCTCTGCCATCCATAGCTCCGAGTTGACGCTGCTGGTGCTGGTGGTGCTGGTGGCGTTTCTGGCGGTGTTCGCGCAGAAGATCAAGACTCCCTATCCCATTGTTCTGGTGCTGGGAGGGCTGGGGCTCAGCTTTTTCCGGGTGATTCCACATGTCTCGCTGAACCCGACATTTGTTTTTCTGGTCATTCTGCCTCCGCTGGTCTTTGCCAGCGCGCTGAACACGCCGTGGCGCGAGTTTCGCTCGAATATCGCAAGCATTTCTCTGTTGGGACTGGGCCTGGTTGCGTTTACGGTTGTCGGAGTGGCGGTGATCGCGCATTTTTTTATTCCAACGCTGGACTGGCGCAGCGGCGCGGTTCTGGGAGCGGTGGTTTCGACGACGGATGTGATTGCCGTGACCTCGATTGCCAGCCGCGTGGGGCTGCCGCGTTCCCTTCTGGACATTATTGAGGGCGAGAGCCTGGTGAATGACGCCACAGGGCTGCTGGCTCTGCAGTTCGCTACGGCCATGGTGGTGTCGGGCCGGGTTCCCTCGTTCTCGAACGGGGTCGCAGATCTGATCTGGCTGATTTGTGGTGGGGTTGCTGCAGGGCTCGTTATTGCGTGGCTGGTCTCCAGGTTCGACCGGTTTCTCTTCCGCCGATACCCCGCCGCCGGCGACCTGCAGCTTCTGGTGTCGCTGGCGACGCCCTACTTTGCCTATCTTCTTGGTGAAGGGCTGCGGGCCTCCGGGGTGCTGGCCACGGTGGCGTGCGGACTTTATCTTGGCCGCAGCGCTTCGGAGAATCTGAGTTCGCGCGCCCGGCTGGATACGCGAACGGTGTGGAACACGATTGACTTCGTGTTGAATGGGTTTGTCTTTATTGTGATTGGCCTGCAGCTGCCGGCCATCCTTGACGGCATTCGCCGGACGAATGGAAGCGGCACGCTGCACTGGCCTCGCATGATCATCGGCGCGGCGCTGATCAGCGGCATCGTCATCGGGCTGCGGCTGCTGTGGATGTTTCCGGGCGCGCACATCGCGCGCTTTCTCCGCATTCATCTGCAGAAGCAGGTGGTGCCGCGGCCGAATGCCCGGGATCTGATTGTGATGGCGTGGAGCGGCATGCGCGGCGTTCTTACGCTGGCCGCCGCGCTGTCTCTGCCGGTCTTCACCAACCGTGGGGAGCTGTTTCCACGCCGGGAAGCGATTATCTTCCTGGCATTCTCGGTCATTGTGGTCACGCTGGTGGGCCAGGGGCTTACCCTGCCTGCACTGATTCGCAGGCTGGGCGTGTCTGAGCCGAAAGAAGAGCAGGACGAAGTGCGGAGAGCGCGCAAAGCCATGTTGAATTTTGTGCTGCAGACGCTGCACTCCATCGACACGTCACAGGATGAAGTGGAAGCGCGGGTCGTAGATCAGCTCATCCGCGTCTACGATCAGCGGCTTCAGGGCCTGAGCAGCAGAGCGGAGAAACAGGGCGAAGCTCAGCTTGAGCAAAAATCCCGCGAGCTGGGCATTCGCATTCGCGCGGCGCAGCGCCGGGAGCTGATGCGTCTGCGCGATGAAGGCACCTTCCGCGAAGCGACCCTACGGGGGATTGAGCGGGAGCTGGACCTCATGGATCTGCGTTGGCAGGACTGACCGTCCTGCGAGTTGGCGCGGAAATCCCATGGCGATCGGGCGCTTCCACGGAACTCCGTCCCGTAGGGAACGCTTCTAACGATTCAAGGGGTTCTTTCTGGTGCGCTGGACGCGAAGAGTCAGGCGGCTACATCTGGAAAGGCCGTCTCGCTTGTTTCACTCGAATCGCACTCATTCGGGACTAAATTCCGGCGCGAAGCCGATTTTCCGATTGGTTGAGCATCAGCAGCGGGGTTCAAGCCGGTTTCCCTCATGAACGAATCCACGCGAAGTAAAACCCAAGTTACAAAATCCATACAACCTCACAGCTGAGTGATTGGAGGCGTGACCGGTGTCGAAGGTTGCATAGGTCGAGCGGGGTTGCAGTCGTCTCAAGCCCCGCGACGAATTGCCCACGATTCCTGCAGGTCGCGGAGCACGGCCATGGCGGCATTGCGACCGTTGATGCCGATGACCGAACCGCCGGGATGGGTGCAGGCTCCGCAGAGGTAGACGCCGGGCATGGGAGTGCGTGCGGTGAGGCGGCGGGACCACATAAACTGCGGGAGACACTCGCCCTGAAAGATGTGTCCGCCGGTGAGGCCGACCTTGGCTTCAATGTCGGGAGGACCGAGGACCTGCGCGTCGATCACCGCAGAGTCGAGGTTGGAGCAGAAGCGGCCTACGGAGTGGAGCGCGATGCGGCGGACTTCGTCACGGCGGGTGTCCCATGTGCCTTCGGAAAATGTATAGGGAACATACTGCGCGAAGACGCTCATGGTGTGCTGGCCTTCGGACGTGACGGTTGCGTCATGCACGCTCTGAAAATACAGCTCGCACCAGAGATGCGCGGCCAGGTCTCCGCGCCTTGCGGCGGCAAAACTGTCCTTCCACTCCTGTTTGGTGAGCGGGGCGTTGATCTGGCCGTAATGGTGGGCCTGGAGCGTGCCGGGGCGCGACTTGAAGTTCGGCAACTCGCGCATGAGCACGTTGAGCTTGACGGTGCAGCCTTCGATGGGGACAGCCTGGATCTGCGCGCGCCATGTTTTGTCGGCTGAACCGTTGAGCATGGTGAGGGTACGGCGCGGATCGGCGTTGGAGATGACGACAGGCGCGGAGATTTTTTCTCCGCCCGCAAGACGCACGCCCTCGCCGGGAAGAATCTGCGCGACGGGAACACCTGCGGCGACGACGGCTCCTGCCTCCTGCGCGGCGTCGCACAGGTAGAAGGAGACCATGCCCATGCCGCCCCGCACGTAGCCCCACATGCCGGGCATTCCGCCGAGACGGCCGGAGGAGTGATGGAAGCGGATCGAGGCGGTGCCGCGGTCGAAGGGGCTGGCGTTGGTTCCGATGACTCCCTGACCGAGGAGAGCGACCTGAAGATGCTCGTCGGTGAGGTAATACTCGACGAACTCGGCCATGGACCAGTCGAAGAGAACGCTGCGGGCCTCGCGGTCGTTGCCGATGCGGGCGTCGATGTCTTCGGGCGAAGGTGCGTCGCCGATCCACAGGTCGCGTTCGCCGTGAGGGCGGAGCGCGTTGCGCAGGCGGCGGATGACGTCGCACATGGCGCGCCAGCCTTCAAGATCTTTCGGCGCAAAGCGGGCGATTTCGGCGTCGCACCTGGCGTCGTCGTCCCAGAGCTGGATGCTGGAGCCGTCGAGAAACGGGACGAAGAGGCCGTTGACGGCAGGGGTCCAGCGGAAGCCGCGCGCGGGGAGATTCAGTTCTTCGACCACCAGCGGGTGCAGCAATCCGGCGAGGTAAGCGCAGGGCGACATGCGGACGCCGGGGAAGGGTTCTTCGATGGTGCATGCGCCGCCGACGCGCTCGCGGCTTTCGAGCACCAGCACGCGCTTGCCGGCGCGGGCCAGATAGGCTGCGCAGGCCAGGCCGTTGTGTCCGGCGCCGATGATGATCGCGTCCCACGGGCGCGCGGCCAGCTCCTTGATGGGAGCGGGTAGTCCGATCTGTCCGAGGCAATCAGCGGTAGGCGAGGACAAGGATAGAGTCTCCGAAGTTCAGTATCCGATAATTGCCGTTGTTTTGCGCTCGCCTTTGCCCGGGAGCCGGAGGCGCGGGTGCGAGCGCGCCGGAGCGAGACAGGAGATGGAGAACGGGTACAGAGGCAGGGATCTGCGTTCGGCTGTACCCGGTGGTTTATCGGATGCGCGAAGCGAGCAGAGCCTCGGAGCTGTGCCGCCGTCTGGTTCCGGGTCTGATTGCGGGTTTATTGCCGGGCGCGTAGGACTCGTAGACCGTGATGTGGAAGCAGGCCTGGTAGAACTCCTCTTCGACGTCGATCTTTCCAGCTTCCTGGAGTGGGAGCAGGTAGGCTCGCATCCACGCGATTTCAGAGAGCGACATCCCCTTTTTGCCGATGTCGATAGTCGCACCCATGAGGTGCGGTGAGGCAGTGTCGCCGGTTGCCGGAGCGGCATTGCCGTTGACAAGGATGAGGCGGCGCTGGAACTGGACGGTGCGCACGGCGGAGTTCACCTGCAGCGAGCGATGGAATCGGAAATAATGCGCACGGGCGGTCGCGGCGAGAAACTTCGCGGTCCATGGACGCGTGCAACGCCGGTCTACGGGCAGATCAGGATTGACCCGCAACTGCGTGCTTACCGGAATCGGCACTAATTTCCCATCGTGCCGCATCTGGTTGAGTTGGGCGTCGTTCTGGATGCGCTTGAGCCCCTCGGCCTCATCGCGCTGATCCTGCCGCTCGAGCGACGCCAGCGAGCCGACCAGCGGCGGAGGCATATAGAGGTGCCCGTTCCGCATGGGGATGGGAGGGATGGTTGTGGTCACCGCTTCGTCGACGGGGTCTGTTTCACGTCGGCTGGGGTGTTGGAGGCGCCGGGCACGGTGCTCGGCGACGCGGCGCTCAGGGACATGGTGTCGGACACGATGCTCAGCAATTTGGTGCTCTGCGGGAGGATGATCCGCCGGAGGTTGCTCTGCCGGGCTCTTGGCCGGGGTCTGCGCGGCCGGGGGAGCAACCGGGTGCTGTATGGGCGGATGCTGCGCGGTCGGAGCATGCTCGGCCTTAGGGTGTTCCGCTGTAGGGTGAGCGGCCGTGGGGTGTACGTCGTGGGGATGCTCTGTCGTGGGGTGCTCGGCGTGGGGGTGCTCGGCCGGAGGATGGCTGTTGAAATGGGCTTCGGACTGATGGAGGCCCTCGGCCTTCTGAGCCGACATTGCCCCTGTGGGAACCGTGTTGCCGTGCGCCTTGACCTTATGCTCCTTTGTTTTGGCTGAGTGTGTTTTCGTTGAGCGAGACTTGTAATGTTGATGATGCGAAGCCGAGGCGCAGGAAGGCAAAGCCAGCCCGCAGGCAAGCACGAGAGAGACGGCAGGGTAAAAATAACGCATAGGGTGTGGAAGGCCGCGAACTGTCCAGAGCTCTTCCAGACTAAGCAAATCAAAGGGAAAAGGGTAGTGGACATTTGGGTTCCCCCCGGGTGGTTATGGGGTGCCGTGTCATTTTTCAAGATAGCGCTGATATGGGGAAGCACCTGTCCACGGTGCTGCTTGCCGCCGTAGCGGCGATTGCGGAACCTATCGCGGGACTGCTGCGTACTTGTGCCTGCATGGGCGCGGTTCGCGATGAAGATCGAGGCGTCCAACTGTACCGTGATGGTTCAGGGATGGAAGACCTATCGAACGATCAAGCGGCCATCGGCACGAGGAGTCACTCATCCGGCTTGAAGGGAGATTTTCATTTCTCCTGTGCCCACCACGAGGGGTACAATCCGGCCAACGTTGTTTCTGTTGAAAAGCAAAACCCGCAGCACTTCATCCATCGGGAGACCGTATGAACCAACTCGCAGAAACCGCACCTCTTGGAACGCCACTGACGGAAACGCAGCGCGTTATTGATACCTTCGTTGCACCGACCAAGACGTTCATCGATATCCGGCGCAAGGCGACCTTCTGGGGTCCGCTGGTGGTCATGATTCTGGTGGGAATCGCCTTCGGTTTTTCCGTCCAGAAAAAGATTGGCTGGGAGCAAGTGTTTGAGAACAACATCCACCAGACACCAGCCAAGGCGGAGAAGATCGAATCTGCCCCGAACGCCGATTCCATCAAGGCGATCTCGGCGAAGGTCACGGCAATATTCACCTACGGCTACTTTGTAGTGGCGCTCCTCTTCACCGCAATCTATGCGCTGCTGCTGTGGGTGACGATCAACTTCGGCTTCGGAGGCACGGCGAAGTACAGCCAGATTTACGCGACCAGTCTGTATGCGGGGCTGGTGATGAACATCAAGTTTCTGCTGGGAATTGTCGCGATCTTTGCCGGACTTGCGCCGGATTCGTTTCTCATCAGCAATCCTGTGGGAAGCAATGTCGGGTATTACCTCAGCTCGGACTTTCCTCTTTGGCTGCGGGCCTTCTGCTCGCACATCGATGTCTTTGAACTATGGTCGGTGGTGCTGACCATCCTCGGCGTTGCCGTTGTGGCGAAGGTCTCGCGGGGCAAGGCCGCGGCGGTGGTGATCGGCTGGTGGGTCATCTTTGTGCTGGTGGCTGTCGGCGCGGCTGCCGTCCAAGGCTGAAGCCGCAGCCTGGTTCGAAGAAGAAGCCGAGGATGATGACATACAGGGAGTTCACTGCAGGCGGTGGTGTTTCACTGCGGAACGGGCACTGCGGCTGGCTGTTCAATTGCTTTCACCTGCCGAAGCGCTTCGGCCAGCGTGCGTGATACTCCATTCAGGTGCACATTTCCGAATCGCGACCGAATGGTGTCGGGATCGTCGCTGTCGCCCCAAAGGCCTACAATCAGGGGATTCTGCGGCAGGTTTTCGCGCAGCGTCTGCGCCAGTCTGCGCGCCTGTGCGAAGGCAAAGGGAGGGACGGCCGAGATGCACAGGATGGTGCCCGGATCTTCGGCCAACCGGGTCATGATCTCCGGTGACAGGGCCTCGGCTGCCAGCACCATGGTCTTGTGGCCGCGCTGATCGAGCAGCTGCGCGAACATGGTTCCGGCAATCTCATCGGCCTGGTCACCGGCTGGAACACACACCACCGGGCTTTTGGCTTGCGGCTCAGCCTCGACGTTGCCTGGTGAAGAAGGCTTTGGAGGTTGGTACTCGGCCAGCTCCGCGATCAGCTCTATCGAGCTCTGATAAAGCCAGGTTCCGTGCACATCGTCGAGGACGCCCTTATGCCGGTCCTGCTCGCTGAGGATCAGCGCGGGGAGGACAACGCCGTCGTAAAGCTCCACCAGCTCGCGGCCCTCGAGGAACCTGGAGGTAATCTGGCGCGCCTCGGGCTGGTCCATTGCCAGCAGGCGATCATAGAAGTGCGCTTCCGGAGACAGCTCCGCATCGTCACCCAACAGAATATGCAGAAACTTCATCTGGGGAATGTGGCGGCCCATGACGATGAGGCATACGGTGAGTGGCGTGGAGACGATCAGGCCGGGCCATCCCCACAGGAGGGTCCAGACGATGGCCATGACGACCAGGGCGAAGGAGGAGATGCCGGTGCGCTTGCCGTAGATGTGAGGCTCAACAAAGTTGGCGATGACGAATTCCAGCCCGAGGAACAGCAGCAGCACCCAGAGCGGATGCCACCAGGTGTTGAACACGGCGAGCGTAAAGGCCAGAGTCGAGAGCCCGGCGATCAGGGTGCCGGCGTAGGGCACCATACGCAGAATGCCCATGAGCGCGCCCCACAGTGTGGCGTTGGGCACATGCAGCAGATAGAGCCCGATTCCGAAGATCACGCCGTAGCCGGCATTCACCAGCACATTCATGATGAGATAGCGGCTGATGCGCGCAGCCGCATCGTTGAGCGCCTGCGACATGAGATTGAGCTGCCCGATGCCGGCCAGCAGCAGGAGCCGGTTCCGCAGGTCTTCCCGCTTGAGCAGCATGTAAACCGTGAAGATGAGAACCATGGCCAATGCACCGATCGGCTTCAGAATCGGCACGGCGTATTGGCGCAGGTACTGGCTGTTGGATTGCGGGTGAGGGATCACAGTGACCGGAATGGGCTGCTTCTCCGCCTCCAGCCTGGCCTGCTCGCGCTCGCGCCAGGTGCGCAGTTCCTCGGGCTTGGTCGGAGCCGGGTTCGTTTCTTCGGAAATCTCTGCGCCGATTTCGTGAATGCTGTTGAGGGTGTGGCCCAGCGGGCCGGCGGTGGGCGCGTGCAGCGAGACCAGCTTTTCGTGAATATTCTCGCGGTAGTTGGGCAGAGCGTTTACCATGGCAAACACCTGCCGGGCGACAATCCAGCCCACGCCTCCGACGATCGTGAAAGCCATGACTACCACCAGCGTCACTGCGAAAACGCGCTTTATCCTGAGCCGCTCGATCCGCATAACCGCCGGGGCCAGAAGGAAGTTGAGCGTCACCGCGATGGCCAGAGGAATGAGAATGACCCGCGCGAAGTAAGCCACGAGAAGCACCAGGATGAGCAGGATCAGGGGCTCCTCAGTGAGAAGGCTGCGGCGGGGGCGCGGCATGGAGGGGGTGCTCACGGCGGGCAGGGGCACAGAGGGCAACGTTGTTATAGATGCACGTTTCGGGCGCATGTGAGTGGCTCTAAAGATACCGGGGAAATGTGCTGTTGGCCAGCGGTCCCGCACCTGTCGCCGCAGGTACGTTGGAAGCGCCGGGAGGGTACGTTTTGGGGAACCACTGGAGCCGATCTTGCGTATTCTATTGCAGCGGCTGTAGAAACCGGGCAAGATGGTTCCGCAGCCAGAGGAGAGCCCGCCATGATTGCCGCGTTGCCCCCATCCGCCTCCGCGTGGAACGACGAGCAGAGGGCGCTCTACTATGCGCAGATGTCGGCGTGGCAGAAGGATGAGGTTGTGGGCCTGCTGCTGGCGCTGTTTCTGGGCACCTTTGGAGCGCACCACTTCTATCTGCGACGCCCGGGGCTGGGGATTCTTTATTGCGTCTTTTGCTGGACGGGCATTCCCACGGTGGTCAGCTTTATTGAGTGCTTCTTTATGCCGGGGCGGGTGCGGCAGTACAATCTTGCGCTTGCCACCTACTTTGCCTCGAACCTGGGCGCCGCGGCAGCCCCTGCTCCGACGGGCCTTGCGGTGCCTGCCACCGGAGCGGTGCGGAGCTGCTCGCGCTGCGGTGCGATGCTGCTGGCTGGATCGAACTACTGCGGGCACTGCGGGGCAAAGGCGAGCTGACAAACGGTCAGTGGCTGACCAACTGGCTTAACCCGGCCCCGTCAGTGGCGGCCTGGATCATGGCTTCGAAGCCCATGCAGGAGTTGATCATCATGTGGTAGAGGCGGCGGTCAGTCCAGTCCTGCTGGAAGTAGCGGCGGACGTAAGCGGCGCGGCGCTTGTCGGTGGCGGTCAGCTCGCGCTCGGCATCGCGGGCGTGCTCGGGGAAGTGCTCCTCGAACCACTGCACTTTGCGCCACTGCGAGGCGTAAACGAAGATGTGGAAAACTCCGGGAGCACGGGCCAGAATGCTGGCGGCTCCGCGGCCCACGATGACGCAGTTACCTTCGGAAGCGAGCTGTTCCATGTACTTGCGTACGAAGCCGACCATGCTCTCGCTGTCGAAGACTTCGGACTCGGGCAGGGCAGGCATCCGCTCGATGGAACCGTGCCAGAAGGCTTTGCCGAAGCGGTAGTACCAGGGGTCGAGACGCTCATCGCAGCGCTTTGCAAGATCGTCGGAGACGCCGGCTTTCTTCGCGATCTCTTCGATCAGACACTGGTCGATCAGCTTCCAGCCCAGATGTCTGGCCAGGTGGTGGGCGAACTCTGCCCCCCGGCTGCCGTACTCGCGTTCAACGGTGATGACCCGAATCATGACGTGCCTCGATCTCTCGAAGCCCGATGCTAGCACCACGCGGGTTTGATTTCCAGAGGGCGGCAGGCGGAGGCCTTTGCGGAATCAACAAACGCCTCCGCAAGGACTAGTAAACGATTATGGACGAAGCACGGTTGTTCCAGGTGTGTCCTCCACGGAACGGTACACTGCGAAGATCGGACACGCTGCGGTTGAGATCTACGCTTCCGTTGCTGAAATTGCGGTCGTTGAAGAGTCGGACACGGGCATGGCCAAAGATCTGCACGGAGGAGATGTTGCCGCCAAAGCCGCCGGGCAGCGCGGACAAGCGATCTCCGGAGCGCACGCAGAAGTGGTTCCCACGGTATGGAGCAGTCGAATAGAAGCAGGCGCCGCTTCGCGGGTTCGGCCGATGATTCCAGGAGGGGTTCCACTGGTTATTCTGTGGGCCGTAAGTCCAGCTGTTGTCCTGTGGCGGGCGGTTTTGAGCGAGAACGGTGACCGCAAAGGTGAGAACAAGAAAAGCTGCGAGACGCTTCATGGCTTTCTCCAGAGATGGGGTTGCGACGGCGGCCTGCTGAGAAGGCAGCCGTGGGAATCGATTCCCACGGCGGTGTGATGGCATCGGATGCGGACGGGGATGTAAATTGTGGCGAAATAAATTCCGTATCCCGCACAAACAAAAACGCCACCCGCAAAGGGATGGCGTTTTTGCCGTACTGGCTGTTCTGGAGGATCTTCTCGAGCAAAAGCAGGATTTCCGTATCGTACCGCAGATCGAGCAGGGTGGCCTTTTCTTAAGAAAAAGGTCACTCGATGTTTGTGGCCCACATGAAACTACTGCTCGCGCTTCCAGTTCATCAGGTCACCGAGAGTGGTTGTGGAGCTGGAAACCGGAGCCTTGTAGGCTTCGACATCGGCGCGGCTGGCCTCTTCGCCTACGGCGCGGAGGCTGAGCCCGACCTTCTTCTCCTCCTGGTTCATCTTGATGATTTTGAACTCGTGCTCCTGGCCCTGTTCGAGCTTTGCCGGAGTGCCGTGACCATCTGTTGCCTCAGAGATGTGGCAGAGGCCCTCGACGCCCTCGGCAATCTCAACGAACGCGCCGAACTGGGCGGTCCGCAGAACTTTGCCGTGGACCACGTCACCGACGCGGTGTTGCGCGAAAAACGTATCCCACACATCCGGCTGAAGCTGCTTGATTCCGAGCGACAGGCGGCGGTTTTCCGGTTCGACGCCGAGAACCACAGCCTTAACCTTTTCGCCCTTCTTGAGGACTTCGGAGGGATGCTTGACGCGCTTGGTCCAGCTCAGGTTGCTGACGTGGACCAGTCCGTCAATGCCGTCCTCGATCTCGATGAAGGCTCCGAAGTCGGTGAGGTTGCGGACGCGGCCCTCGACGTTGGTGCCGACGGGGTAGCGCGCAACCAGGTGCTCCCAGGGGTTTTCCTGGAGCTGCTTCATACCGAGCGAGATGCGGCGGTCGGCGGGGTTGACGGAGAGAACGACCGTATCCACCTCGTCGCCGGGCTTTACCAGCTTCGACGGGTGCTTCATACGCTTGGACCAGGTCATTTCCGAGACGTGGACCAGGCCTTCAATGCCCTGCTCAAGCTCGACAAAGGAGCCGTAGTCGGTGACGCTGAGGACGCGACCATGGACGCGCGCGCCGATCGGGTAGCGCTCCACAGCGTCGAGCCAGGGATCGGGCGTGAGCTGCTTGAAGCCGAGCGAGACGCGCTGCTTGTCTTTGTCGAACTTGAGGACCTTGACCTGAATCTCATCGCCGACGTTGACCAGATCGCGGGGGTGGGTCAGCCGTCCCCAGGACATGTCCGTAATGTGCAGCAGGCCGTCGATGCCGCCGAGGTCGACGAATGCGCCGTAGTCGGTGAGATTCTTGACGGTTCCGGTAAGGACGCTGCCCTCTTCAAGGTGCTCGAGGGTGACGGAGCGCTTGGCGTTCTGCTCTTCTTCGAGGATTTCCTTGCGGGAGATGACGACGTTGCCGCGCTTCTTGTTCAGCTTGATGACGCGGACATCAATGGGCTGGCCGATGTAGGCGTCGAGATTGCGGACGGGGCGAATCTCAAGCTGCGAGCCGGGCAGGAATGCCTTGATGCCGATATCCACGGTAAGCCCACCCTTGACGCGGCTGACAACGATGCCGGTGACGGGGGTCTTGTCGTTGGCGGCCTTCTCGATGGTGTCCCACACGCGATGGCGCAGAGCCTTCTCGTAGCTCAGCTGGTAACCGCCCTCGGGGTCCTCGCGTTCAATGACGACCTCGACCGGATCGCCGGCGTTCAGCTTGGGCTGGCCGGTGTGGTCGAGCACCTGCTCGAGAGGAATGAGTCCTTCGGACTTCATACCCACGTCGACGACCACGTGCTTGTCCGTGAGCTTGATCACGGTTCCCTGCACGACGGTGGTGTCGTCAAAGGCCTGGGCCGCGGCTTCGGCTGCCTGCTCGCGGTCAAAGGACTCGAGAGCGGCGGCAAAGTCTTCCATGCTGCCGAAATCGACATCTTCGGCGATCTCGGTATGCGCTTCAGCGACAGGCTCTGCCGGGGCTTCAGAAGAGACTACCGGGGTGTGAGTGGTTTCGATGGACGAATCGTGTTGATCCGCCGCGGCTTCCAGCGTAGGGGTTTCCATTTCGGTGTTCAGAGGGTTGCTCTCGACTTGTTCAGGATTCAAGACATCTGCCATAACTGCCAGCTCCGGGATTCGTTGGTCGGCGGTCCGTGAGCCGCCCTGCAGGATTCCGAAGGGGTCACGCTTACGCGGGGCCGGAGGTCAGAACCATGCAGATTTCTTCGCCGGTATCGTTATTGATTCACAACTATTCCGCGAAGATTCGGGAATCGATGCTCTTTCCGTTCCGGGTCCGCGCGGAGTCTCCGAGGGGAGACGAGGTGTGTGGCCAGTTGAGTGGCCCGGCACTACGTCGGTCTCCAGGGGGAGTTTCCGGCAGGCTGGGATTGAGAGGAGCGGCGATCAAAGCTTTGCGCATGAATCCCGCGCGCAAGGGCTACTCTTCAACTATAGGGCGGCTGGATTGGGGTGTCAATGAAGGCACTGTCAATTCTGTTACGTACGACAGGGGGTTATGGTCTGCGCCGGTATTGGGTCCGGTTCGGCGGGTTGGCGTGGAGTACGGCCCTGGCTGCTGCACGGCGCATCGATCCCCCGTGAATTCGGGGTGAAGGTTCTGCTCTCTTGCTGCGCGTCAGAACGCTACCGCCTCAGCGCATCATCGCAAAGCATAGTGCCGCGAATACTTGCGCGTGTCCCCCAATTGAATCGCCATCGATTCCACGGATACGCCGCAGCGCCACTACGGCGTAAAACTGAAGCCGGGCGAGGTGAGGCTGGACGACCAGGACCGCTGCTCTATTGTCCGGTGAAGGTTTGCCAGAGCAGGAAGATATTCAGCACGATGATGATGCTCACGGTCAGCCATCCGAGCCAGCGGATGAGGCGGCCGTCGACGAACTGCCGCATGACCTCGCGATTGCCGGTGAGCATCAGGAGCGGCACAAGGGCGAAGGGCAGGGCAAAGCTCAGCACGACCTGCGAGAGGATGAGGATCTTCAGCGGATCGAGCCCGATCGCGATGACGATAATGGCCGGGATGAGGGTGAGCAGGCGGCGCAGGAAGATACTGAAGCGGATGTGCAGGAAGCCCTCGATGATGACCTGTCCGGCCATGGTACCGACGGTGGAGGAGGACAGGCCGGAGCAGAGCAGGGCAAGGGCGAAGATGAAGGCCGAGGCCTCGCCGAGCAGTGGGCCGAGGGTGCGGTGCGCGTCTTCAATGGGGTTGGCAAGGATGTGTCCGCCGAAGACGGCGGCGGCGACGACGACCATGGCGGAGTTGACCAGCCAGGCGGCGTTCATGGCGACAAAAACATCGATCTTTTCATAGCGGAGATGCTGCAGGCGGGCAAGATATCTGTGATGCGGCGTCTCGGCCTTTTCAATCTGCACGCGGGGTTGCACCAGCGCGGAGTGCAGATAGACGACGTGCGGCATGACGGTGGCTCCCAGCATGCCGACGGCGATGTAGACGCTGCTGCCATTGAGCATGGGCACCAGGGTGTGCAGGGCGATGGCGCTCCAGTGGGGCCGGATCATCAGCATTTCAATGGCGTAGCAGACGCCGATGATGCAGACGAAGCCCATGATGGCCAGCTCCAGCTTGCGGAAGCCCCACAACTCCAGCAGCAGGATGGCGAAGACGCAGACGGCGGAGAAGATGGCGGCGACCAGCAGGATCTCAGTCTTGCTCCAGCCGTAGAGCAGGAAGCGCGGGCCGAAGAGCAGATAAAAGCCGAGAGCGGCGCCGAGAAATTCGGCCAGATCGGTGGCCATAGCGGAGATTTCCGCCGCAATCCACAGAAAAATGGTGACGGGGCGCGAGAAGCGGTCGCGGCAATTCTGGGGCAGGGTCTTTCCGGTGGCTATGCCGAGCTTGGCGGCCTGATACTGAACCAGGATGGCCATGAGATTCGACCAGAGCAGTACCCAGAGCAGCTGGTAGCCAAATTCCGAGCCTCCAGCGAAGTTGGCGGCGAAGTTGCCGGGGTCAATGTAGGCAATGCTGGCCACGAAGGCCGGTCCGAAGTAGGACCACAGCTCGGAGCTGCGCATACGCGGCAGCAGAGACTGGCTTTCGGGCTGGGTGGGGGTCGCGGCCATCGCTGTATGTGATTGTAAACTACGGTTAATAGCGCGAGATGAATTTTAGTTGACAATGGCGCGGCGTTGTTCCGACTCGCTAAGAGGCGGGCTGCTGCTGTAGCCTTGCGATAGAAGTCGAAGAGTGGAGTGCGTGGAAGCGATGAAGGCTCTGGTAATTGGCGCGGGTGGACGCGAACATGCGCTGGTGTGGGCGCTGAGGAAATCACCGCGGGTGACGGAGGTGGTCTGCGCTCCGGGCAATGGCGGCATCGCGTCAATCGCGCGCTGTGTTCCGGCGAATCTGAAGGATCTGGACGATTTGCTCCGGGTGGTTGCCGCCGAGAGGCCCGAGCTGACGGTGGTGGGGCCGGAGCTGCCGCTCTCGCTGGGGCTGGTGGATGAGATGCGGCGGCGCGGGCTGGCGGTGTTCGGGCCGACCAGGGAGGCGGCCATGCTGGAGACGAGCAAGGCCTTTGCCAAGCGCTTTATGCAGCGGCACAACATTCCCACGGCGAACTATGCGGTTTGCACGGCCGAGCCGGAGGCGCTAGAGTCGCTGCACCTGTTTCATTTTCCGGTGGTGATCAAGGCTGACGGATTGGCCTCGGGCAAAGGCGTGCTGATCTGCGAGACAAAGGCCGAAGCGGAGCAGGCCATTGCCGGGCTCTTCAGCGGCAAGCTGCTGGGCGCGGCGGAGACGACAGTGGTGCTGGAGGAGTTCCTGACCGGCGAAGAGCTTTCGTTCCTGCTGCTGTCCGACGGAAAGCACGTGACCCCGCTGGTTCCGGCGCAGGACCATAAGCGTCTGGGCGAGGGGGATTCGGGACCGAATACGGGCGGCATGGGCGTGTATTCGACCGACTCCATGCTGGACGCGACCATGCGTGACTGGCTGCTGCACCATGTGGCGCAGCCGACGATCGACGGCATGGCCGCCGAGGAGACGCCCTTTACCGGGGTGCTGTATTGCGGACTGATGATGACGGCGCGCGGGCCGATGGTGCTCGAATACAACGCGCGCTTCGGCGATCCGGAGACGCAGGCGATTGTGGCGCGGCTGGATAGTGACCTGTTGGAGGCGCTGGAGGCCTGCGTCGAGGGACGGCTGAGCGAGACGGAGCTGCGCTGGAAGCCGGGGGCTTCGGCGTGTGTGGTCGCGGCTTCGGGAGGGTATCCGGGCAGCTATACCAACGGCTATCGAATCGCCGGTCTCGAAGAGGCCGCGAAGACTCCGGGGGTGCTGGTGTTCCATGCGGGAACGGCGCTGGTGGATGGAGAGATTCTGACCAACGGCGGGCGCGTGCTGGCGGTGACGGCTACGGCGGACTCGCTGGAAGGGGCCCTGAAGCGGGCGTATGACGGCATTGCGAAGATTCATTTTGAGGGCATGTACTTCAGGCGGGATATCGGGCATAGGGCGCTGGCGAAGTAAGGCCGAACGGAGAAGATCAAATGGCTTTTACGGCGGTCACACTCGAAGAGATGCTGGGGGACTTTGACCAGACGGCGGCGAAGTGGAAGGGTTTTTTTGCGGCGAATCCGGGCGCGGCGAAGGTACCTACGGATATCGCGAACAGCGGCGATGTGGGCGGCCTGATGTGGCACCTCTATATGGCGTCCGTGGTGCACTCACAGCGGCTGCTGGGCGAGCCGGTGACGGATTTCGACCATGCGCCGGTGAAAGATATCGCCGGCGCATGGACGATGCAGGAGCTGGGTTCCGCCAATTTGCGGCGCTTTCTTTCGACGACGGATGAGCGTGCCCTCGATACCTCACTCGTGCTGCGACTGCGATCGGGCGCCGACCTTGAGATTCGGCGCGGCAAGCTGTGTCTGCACGTGTTCGTCCACGCCATCCGGCACCTGGCGCAAGTTGGACCGCTGGTGCGCCAGCACGGGTTTTCCGTGGGCTGGCCGCAGGATATTTCGCACAGCGCGGCGATTCGGTAGTGATCAGGTGTCCAGCTTTTTCGTGACCAGCTCATTCAGAAGTGCAGGATTCGCCTGTCCCTTCGAGAGCTTCATGACCTGGCCTACGAAGAAGGCGGCTACGGTCTTCTTTCCGCCGCGGTATTGCTCCACCTGTTTGGGGTTGGCTGCGATGACCTCGTCGATCATCTTTTCGATGGCCCCCGCGTCGCTGATCTGCTGCGGTTTTTCGCGTTCGTAGACGACGCCGAAGTCTTCGCCGTTCTCGAAGGCGCTATCGAAGAGCTGCTTGAGCTGCTTGCTGGAGAGCTTGCCCTCTTCGGCGAGATCGGCGGCCTGCGCGATGCCTTTCATAGTGATGGGAGACCGTTCCAGCTCGAGCCCTTTGGCCTTGAGGCGGCTGGTGAGCTCGCCCTGCACCAGGTTGGCGACGCGTTTGGGGCTCTTGGCTGCCTTGGCGGCAGATTCAAACTGATCGGCGAACTCGCGTGTTGCGGTCAGCGTGGCGGCGTCCTGCTCGGTGATGTCGTACTCGGCGACCATGCGGGCGCGGCGGGCTTCGGGCAGCTCGGGGAGTCTGGCGCGAATTTCGGCCTGCTGTGTGGCACTCACGACAAGCGGCGGAAGGTCCGGCTCAGGGAAATAACGGTAGTCGTGGGCCTGTTCTTTCGAGCGCATGGAGTAGGTGCGGCCTTCGGCAGCGTTCCAAAGGCGCGTCTCCTGCACGACGCGGTTGCCGCTTTCGAGGACCTCGATCTGGCGTTCGATCTCGTATTCCAGCGCGGCGCGGATGAAGCGGAAGCTGTTTACATTTTTGACTTCGGCCTTGGTGCCGAATTTCTCCTGGCCGCGCGGCCGCACGCTTACGTTGGCGTCGCAGCGCAGGGAACCCTCTTCCATGTTGCAGTCGCTTACGCCGGTGTAGAGGAGAATCTCCTTCAGACGCGTGAGGTATTCGTAGGCTTCGTCGGGGGTGCGGATGTCGGGCTCGCTGACGATCTCGACCAGCGGCGTGCCGCAGCGGTTCAGGTCGACGTAGGTGCGCGTGGCGGAGTCGGCGAATCCATCGTGGATGCTCTTGCCCGCGTCCTCTTCCATGTGCAGGCGGGTGATGCCGATGCGCCTGGCGCCGTTGGGGGTGGGCACGTCGATCCAACCGTTTTCGGCCAGCGGCTTGTCATATTGCGAAATCTGGTAGCCCTTTGGCGAGTCGGGGTAGAAGTAGTTCTTGCGGGCGAAGATGGAGCGTTCGCGCACCTCACAGTTGATGGCCATGGAGGCGAGCGTGGCGAATTCCACGGCGCGCTCGTTGAGCACGGGCAGGGCTCCGGGAAGGCCCAGGCAGGTGGGGCAGATGTTGGTGTTGGGCGCGCTTCCGAACTGGTTCGTGCAGCCGCAGAAAGCTTTGGTCCCGGTCAAAAGCTGTACGTGAACCTCAAGTCCGATAACGGGCTCGTACTTGGCGAGAATCTCTGGCGGGAGGCTGAGTGCGGTGCTCATGGCGTGGATTCAGTTTAACAATTCGGCTGCGAGGCGGCAGCGGGCAGAAGTTCAGGCGACGAACACGCTGATGAATGAGACACCGGCGAATGCGCTTTTCTGGGTTAGCATCTTATGCGGCGGGAAATTTCGTTTTCATATTGAGACTGAATGCAGATTCTTGATTTGCTGTTTGGTAAGCCGCTGGCGTCCAGCGAGGAACGCGCAGAACAGATCGGCCCGGCGTCGGGCCTTGGAGTGTTCGGGCTGGATGCTCTAAGCTCGGCGGCATACGGCCCGGAAGCCGCGCTGGTGCTGCTGATTCCGCTCGGCGTCAACGGACTGCACTTCGTTCTGCCGGTGATGACGGCGATCATCATCCTGCTGGTTCTGGTTTTTTTTTCCTATCTGCAGACCATTGAGGCGTATCCGCGTGGAGGCGGATCGTATACCGTGGCTACGGCGAACCTGGGCCACGGCGCGGGGCTGCTGGCTGCTGCGGCGTTGATGATCGACTACGTGCTGACGGTGGCGGTGAGTATCTCGGCAGGCGTAGAGGCCCTGGTGTCGGCGGTTCCCGGGCTGCAGCCGCACACGTTGGCGATTTGCCTGGCGATTCTTGCTCTGCTGACGCTGGTCAACCTGCGCGGGGTGCGCGACGCGGGCGTGGCGTTCCTGGCTCCGACGTACCTGTTCGTGGGCACGCTGCTGATTGTGATTGGCGTGGGCCTGGTGAAGGCGATGCTTGCCGGCGGACATCCGCATGCGGTGGTGGCTCCGCCGGCGTTGCCAAAGGAGACGGAAGTGATTGGGTTGTGGCTGCTGCTGAAGGTATTCGCCAGCGGCTGCACGGCGATGACCGGCATTGAGGCGACATCGAACGGAGTGATGGCGTTTCGCAATCCGACGACAACGAATGCGAAACGCACGCTGACACTGATTGTGGTGCTGCTGTCGATTCTGCTGGCGGGAATCGCGCTGCTGTGCCGCATCTATCACGTTGGAGCGACGGTTCCGGACAGTCCCGGGTACCAGAGCGTGCTGTCGCAGCTGACCTTCGCGGTGATGGGGCGCGACTGGTTCTATTACCTCACCATGGGCGCGGTGCTGGTTGCCGTATCGCTGGCGGCGAATCCGGCCTACCAGGATTTTCCGCGGCTGGCGAAGGCCATTGCGGAGCATAACTACCTGCCGCATGTGTTTCAGCTGCGCGGACGCCGTCTTCTGCACTCCTGGGGAATCTATGCGCTGGTTTTTCTATCCACGGTGATTCTGGTGCTCTTCGGCGGCATTACCGACCGGCTGATTCCGCTGTATGCGATCGGCGTATTCCTGGCCTTTACGCTGTCGCAGGCAGGGATGGTGGTGCACTGGCGCAGGCACCGCGGCAAGGGCTGGGTTCGTCACGCACTGGTGAATGGCGTGGGTGCGGTGGCGACGGGCCTTACCTTGTTGATTGTGCTGGTAGCCAAGTTTGTGGAGGGCGCCTGGGTGACGGCGCTGCTGGTTCCGCTGCTGATTTTTGCCATGGTCGTCGTTCACCGGCATTACAGCCGTGTGAGCCGGGAGACGGCCAATCTGGATCCGCTGTGCGTCGAAGACCTGAATCCGCCGCTCGTGATTATTCCGCTGGACCGCTGGAGCCGGATTACGGAGAAGGGGCTGCGGTTCGCGCTGTGCATGTCGCAGGACATTATTGCGGTTCATGTGGAAACCTCCGAGAGCGACAGCAAGAGCATTTGCGACGAATGGGAGCACAAGGTGGCGGAGCCGCTGCGTGCGGCGAAGATGAAGGTTCCGCAACTGGTGAACCTGAAGTCGCCTTACCGGTTCGTGCTGTCCCCGGTGATGGATTTTATTCTGGAGAAGCAGAAATCTGTTGGAAACCGCAAGATCGCTGTGCTGGTTCCGGAGCTGGTGGTGCGGCACTGGTGGGAGAACCTGCTGCACAACCAGCGCGCGAATCTGTTGAAGCTGATGCTGCTGGTCAAGGGCAATCAGCGGATTCTGGTGATCAATATCCCGTGGTACCTGTAGCCGGGATTGCGGTCTGCATGGCTAAGGGACACGGTTTCCGTCGCCTCCTTTTTCCTGGTTGTCCTTGTGGCCGAAGTCGAGGCCAAAGTGCATGTCTGAGCGTGTGCCGGTGATCTCAATGGGAACCTGCGTGCCTGCTCCATTCTTGGAAAAGAACGGATCAACGGGTTTCAGTAACCAGGACTTCCATCCGGTGACCATCTGCGAGACCTTTGCGTCGAGGCGCGCGGTTCCGTGGAAGTTGATCTGATTTCCGTCGAGCAGGTAGAAGCCGTTCATGGCAATGTTTGCGCCGGGCACGACGTAGCGCAATCCGGTGACGGTGACTTTGCCGTTGCCGAGGGTAAAGTTACCCTGCATGTCGGAAGCGACGTCGGCGGTGATGCTGCCGTGCGCGTCCTGCTTCGCTTCTTTAGGGTGACCCTGGCTGCGAAGGCTCAGCTCATCGACTTTGCCCTGAATGGTCGGATCGCCGAAGTGGACATTGGTGATATGGAAGTTTCCCTTCAGCTGAATCTTCTGCGTGACCGATTCCTCTCCCGGGGGGAGAAGAAGCGTTGTGTGCAGCACCAGGGCTCCGCTCATGAGCGGCGGCTGCGTTTTGGTGGCGAGGTCCAGCATATCCTCGATATTTGCCGGCTGCACAGTTACGTCGAGCGTGATCTGGTGGCCCTGGTTGGGTACGGTGACTACGTCTCCGCGCGCGACGATGTGCGAGTGGCCAAGCTCAGCGTCCACTGGTTCAAGGTGCGTATCTCCGTTCGTTCCATCCACAATTGCATGGAAGGTCGTATGCAGCGGCACGGGGTTTCCGGAGATGTCGAGGCTGAAGTTGGGGGTGTCGGTTTCTCCGTCGACCACGATGTTGCTGAGCGTCCCCTTGTACTGCCCGGTTGAGGATAGCGTGCCGCCGATGCCCTTGAGCGATCCGAGGTTGGCGTTCTTAAAGCTGTAGTTTCCACTGACGGGCGTGTCTCCGGGGCTGTGCGCGTCGAAGGGTCCGAAGGAGCCGGTGGAGTCGATATCTCCGATGGGTTTGGGATTGACGAGGATGGCGTGGAAGCGCATGGGCTGGCCAGCTCCGACGGAGGTCATGCGCAGATCGCTGATCTCGAAGTCCAGCGGTACTTTGCCGGGCTTGTTGGTGCCGAGAATGAGGGAGGCGCGATCAACATCGAGCTGGTCGACGAGGATTTGAATTTTGCCTTGCGATCCTCGCGGGTTGAGCTTCGGCATGTTGTGGCGCTGGTTTTTGGGCGGGAGATGGATGCCGAGTCCGCTGATGCGGACCAGGCCGATATGCATGGGCGTGCGGAAGAGATCGCGCCAGTTGGTGCGAAAGCGGAACTGGTCCACGGAAATGAGCGGCTGTTGCATGTCCAGCGAGTTGGGATAGAGCTTGAGGCCCGTCCCTGTGACCTCAAAACCCTGTAGAACAGAGACTTTGAAGCCAGCCAGCTCGACGCGGCTGTCGTAGCGCGTGGCGAGGGTTTCGATGACGCGCTGCTTCAGAATGGGTTCGGCTCGACGGAAGTAAATTGCGAGAACGGTGAAGGCCGCGACGATGAGGAGGGCGGCGATGAGACCGGTCCAGACCAGGATGCGGGCCCAGAGGGGTTTGCGCGGTTTTTGGGATACGTCGGATGCAGGGTTGGTTTGATCTGCCACATTTCGCTCTCTTCCCCACGGATTCGCGAGACAGCTGCGCATCAGCCGGCGCAATTCGTCTGGAAATTCCTTTGGTTAGAAGCGGCCAGCAGGCTTTTCGTTGGATATAGCATGGTGCACAGGAATGTTGGACACGGATGAGTGGCACGAAAACAGTTGTTGGACTTGGTGAATTGCTCTGGGATCTGCTGCCGGCTGGTGATCGGCTGGGCGGAGCCCCGGCAAATTTTGCGGTAATGGCGGCGCGACTGGGCAACCGCGGCGTGATTGCCAGCAGACTGGGTGCGGATATGCGCGGCGAACGTGCGCGGCATCTGTTGCGGACTTATCCGGTGGATCTGAATTCTCTGCAGTTGGATGCAGAACAGCCGACCGGAACCGTAAGCGTGGAGGTTTTCAACGGTGAGCCGTGCTACGTGATTCACGCGCCTGCGGCGTGGGATTTTCTGGAGTGGACTCCGGCCTGGCATACTCTGGCGACGAAGACCGATGCCGTCTGTTTTGGAACGCTGGCGCAGCGCGAGCCGAGATCGCGGGAGGCGATTCGGAGGTTTCTGGGTGCGACGCGTCCGGAGTGCGTGCGCGTCTTTGATGTGAACCTGCGCGCGCCGTTTTTCTCGGCGAGAACGATTGGGGAGACGCTGCCTCTTGCTACGGTCTTCAAATTGAACCAGGATGAAGTTCCTATTGTGATTGAAATGCTGATCGGGAATGCTGACGGAATCGTGGAGCGCACGGAGGCGGCGCTGTTGCGTGCGGCGCGCTCGCTGCTGGCGCGGTATCCGCTGCAACTGGTGGCGATCACCATGGGCGCGGAAGGCAGCCTGCTGGTGACGCATGAGGCCAGCCACCGGCATTGGGGTGTTGCGGCGCAGGTTGTGGATACGGTTGGCGCGGGCGACGCGTTCACGGCGGCGCTGGTGGATGCCTACCTGCATGGCGCGACACTGGCGGAGATGAACGAGGCTGGCAACCGCTGGGGTGCCTGGGTGGCGTCGATGCCGGGCGCCATGCCGACCTGAGCTCAGAGCGGCGACAGCATTCGCGAAAAAATTGACAAGTGTTTGTCTGTTGTACCAGCAAGGTTGTATCGTGCGAGTTCTATGACGCACTTTCCCACTCCTCTGGAGCGCAGGGCACTGGGGCGCGCGCGGCGCAAACAGATGGCCCGGCAGGACCACTCGCTTTGGCATCCGGAGGCGCGGCGGCACAAGCCCGTTGTGCTGATGGAAGAGTCGATGCGCGGGCGCGTGCCGCAGTTGATCACGCTGAAGTACGAGCGGATGCTCGCGTCTCCGTTTGGATACTTTCGCGGCGCGGTCCCGGTGATGGCGGCGGACCTGGCGGTGATGGCCAACACGGGCATCGTGACGCAGATCTGCGGCGACGCGCATGTGCGCAACCTGGGCGCGTTTGCGGCTCCTGACGGCCGGCTGGTCTTCGACATCAACGACTTTGACGAGACGACGCGCGCGCCCTTCGAGTGGGATTTGAAGCGGCTGGCTACCAGCCTGGTGCTTGCCGGACGCGCGACCAGCACGAAAAAGGCGGGGTGTGAAGAGGCCGTGCTCACTTTCGCTATGCAATACAGGAAATTTGTCGATATGTTTGCGCGCATGCCTGCGCAGCAGATGGCGCACTTTCAGGTGCACCGGCTGCAGCGGATTTCTCCGGTGTCAAGGGCGCTGCTGCAGGCCGAACGGAGCACTCCAATGACGACGCTGGAGCAGCTGACAGTTACGGGAACGACGGCGTCTGGAAAGCCGGCGGCAAACCGTGTCTTCAAGGAGCAGAAGCCGCTGCTGGCACGGGTGAACGGGTCACAGCGCCGGGCGGTGCTGGCGTCGCTGGTGGAGTACAACGAGAGCCTGGAGCCGGCGCAGCGGCATTTTCTGGCGCAGTACCATCCGCTTGATGTGGGCTTCAAGGTGGTCGGCACCGGATCGGTGGGGCTGCGCGATTACGTGATCTATTTTGAAGGCAATGGGCCGGGCGATCCGCTGTTTCTGCAGGTGAAGGAACAGCCGGGCTCGGCGTACGCTCCCTATGTGAGCGGACAGGGACTGGCGGCACACCAGGGGCAGCGTGTCGTGGACGGGCAGCGCGCGATGCAGGCGCAGTCCGATCCCTTTCTGGGATGGACGACGATTGCCAGCCGCCACTACGAGGTACGGCAGCTGAACGATCACAAAGGTAGCATCGCGGTGGAGGATTTGACGGGCGCAGGCCTGCTTGAATATGCGGAAGTGTGCGGCGAACTGCTGGCGCGCGGCCATTCACGGTCGGGCGACCCCTGTGCACTGGCGGGATACATCGGCAACGGCAAGCGCTTCGGCGACGCGATGATGCGCTTTGCTGACGCCTATGCGAACCAGACGGAGAAGGACTGGGAGGAGTTGAAGGTGGCCAGAAAGCGGTCCGTTAAGAAAGCAGCCAGCTAAAATGGTCTTATGCTTCAACTTTCCGGGGCCGGCAAGCGATTCGGCTCCAAGCTCCTTTTTGAAAATGCCGACTGGCTGATTACTCCGGATGAGCGCACCGCGCTGGTGGGGGCGAATGGCACGGGCAAATCCACGCTGATGAAGGTTCTGGCCGGCATAGACGGCTTGGATTACGGCTCGGTACAGCGCACGCGCGGCATGACCATCGGGTACCTGCCGCAGGATGGGCTGGCGCTGGCCGGGCGCACGGTGTTTGAGGAATGCCTCTCCGTCTTTGACGAGCTGCTGGGCCTGGAAAGAGAGATGGAGACGCTTTCGGCGTCGCTGGCGGAGCTGGATCCGGAGAGCGCTGCCTATGCTGCCGCGGCAGATCGCTACTCGTATATCGACCAGCGTTTTCGCGCGCATGATGGCTATGCATTAGACGCGCAGGTGGGCACGGTGCTCACCGGGCTGGGCTTTTCGAAGACGGACTGGACGCGGCGGACGGAAGAGTTCTCAGGCGGGTGGCAGATGCGCATTGCGCTGGCCAAGCTGCTGCTACAGAAGCCGAGCCTGCTGTTGCTGGACGAGCCGACGAACCATCTGGACCTGGAGACGCGCAACTGGCTGGAGCAGTATCTGCGCACGTATCCCAACGGCTACATTCTGATTTCGCACGACCGGTATTTTCTGGACGTGACGGTGGGCAAGATCGTCGAGATATGGAACAAGGGCCTGCACGTGTATCACGGCAATTACGAGAAGTACCTGCAGCAGAAGGCGGAGCGGCGGGCGCAGTTGGAGGCGGCGTATCGCAATCAGCGCGACCAGATCGAGCATCTGGAGGCCTTCATCAACCGGTTCCGGTATCAGGCGACGAAGGCCAAGCAGGTGCAGAGCCGCATCAAGGAACTGGAAAAGATTGAGCGCATCGAGATTCCTGAGGAAGAGGCGGCGATTCACTTTACCTTTCCGCAGCCTCCCGCATCGGGGCGCACGGTAGTTGAGGTCGCAGGCCTCTCGAAGAGCTATGGGCCGAAGCAGGTTCTAAACGACGTGAGTTTTACCATCGACCGCGGCGACCGCATTGCGCTGGTGGGTGTGAATGGCGCGGGCAAGTCGACGCTGGTACGGTTGCTCTCGGGTGAGGATGCGCCGACGAGCGGCGTACTGAAGCTGGGGCACAACGTGTTAGCGGAATACTTCGCGCAGGACCAGTACAAGGTGCTTGATCCGGCGGCGCGCATGTTGGACGACATCAGCCGCACGGCGCCCAAGGTTTCCGACACGGAGCTGCGCAGCCTGCTCGGATGTTTTTTGTTCTCCGGAGACGACGTGTTCAAGCCGCTCGGTGTGCTCTCCGGCGGGGAGCGCAACCGCTACGCGCTGGCGCGGATTCTGGTGAGCCCGGCGAATTTTCTGCTGCTGGACGAGCCGACGAATCACCTGGATCTGCGGGCGAAGGATGTGCTACTGGAGGCGATCCACAACTTTACCGGCACGGTGATCTTTGTTTCGCACGACCGCTACTTTATCGACCGTCTGGCGACGCGCGTGTTTGAGGTTGAGGGCGGCAAGGTGCATATCTTTCCGGGCAACTACGAGGATTTCCTGTGGCGCAAGGAGGGCGGAGCGGCGGAGCTTGCTGCTGCTACTGCGGCCGCGGAAGCTGCTGCGACTCCAGCGATCAAGGCTCCAGCAGAGATATCGCAGACGGAGAGCGCACCTGCCCCGGCCAAGCGCGTGAATCCGATCAAGTTGAAGCAGATGCAGGATCGGCTGAAGTTTGTGGAGGAGGAAATTCCTCGCGTGGAGGCGCTGATTGGCGATGCGGAGCAGTCGCTGGGCGTGTTTGTGAGCGTGGAGGAGACGGCTCGCGTGACGTCGGAGCTGGACGGGCTGCGCGGACAGCATGGGGCGCTGACGGCTGAGTGGGAAGAGCTGATGGAGCTGGTGGAAGAGGCGGTGGGCTAAAGAAGATCAGCGGCGGGTATATCGCCCAGGGCTGCCTTCCCTGGTGCAAGCCGTTGCCGCATTGTCTCGGGCGTGGTGATGCTCTACTCCACGATGGTTCTCTCGATTCTTCGGTCGGGAATCAGCCAGAGGATGGCAACAATGACGTAACCCACACCGGCGATCCATGGCTTTGCGAAGGCCAGCGGAATGGAAATGGCGTAAATCACAACGGAGGCCTTGCCTTTTCTGTCGCTTCCGATCGAGGTGGCTAACGCCGACGTTTGGCCGTGAAGGCGAATGAGGGTGCGGGTGAGAATGTAGTACGCGACGCCCGCCATCATCAGCACCATGCCGTATACAGCAACCGGCCATGGGTCAAAACGATTCTCCCCAATCCAGGCGGTGGCGAATGGAACCAGCGAAAGCCAGAACAGCAGGTGCAGGTTGGCCCACAGAGCTGCACCGTTCACGTGTTGGGTTGCGTGGAGCAGATGGTGGTGATTATTCCAGTAGATACCGATATAGATAAAACTGAGAATGTAACTGAGGAAGACCGGAATTATTGGTTTCAGTGCCGAGAGGCTCGTTCCGACCGGGGTTTTCATCTCGAGCACCATGATGGTGATGATGACGGCGAGAACTCCGTCACTGAAGGCTTCCATACGCCCTTTGCTCATGCGCGATCCTCTTGAAGGCCTGCTTTGGAGAACCCGGGTAGCAGCCGGCTTCTCGACGGCCTTCATGTTGCGGCTCTCTTTTCAACTGTATCGTCTCAGCAATTCTCTGGTTCGGTCGAATCCCGGAGTTGGCGGAGACGAACAACCGGAGTGGAGGATGCACCCCGCAACACGTAAGGCATAATTGAAGGGATGCCATCTCTTTGGAAACCTGATAGCTGGGCCGAGCGTCTGGCAGAGCTTGAGGCGCGCAGCGGGGATTTGAAAGAGGCTCCGCTGCGCCGCGACGTGCGTTCGCTGGGAATGCTGCTGGGCGAGGTTTTGCGCGAGCAGGCCGGCGACGCGTTGTATCAAAAGGTTGAAGAGCTGCGCCAGGCGGCGATTCGGCGGCGCGAGGCGCAGGCCGAGGGGTCGCTGCAGGAGGCCGACAAGCTGCTGCAGAAGGCCGTGCTGGGCGTGAACGCGATGCCGGTGGACCAGGCGTATCAGTTGAGCCGGGCCTTTGCGTTTTACTTCGAGCTGATCAATCTGGCGGAGACCAACCATCGCAAGCGGCGTCGGTTGTCGGCACACATTGGAACCGATCGGCAGGCGCAGGGATCGCTGCCGGGAGCGTTGCGCGGCACATTGCGCGGTACATTGCGCGCGATGCGATGCGTGGGCATATCCGCCGAAGAGGCGTTGGAGTGGCTGCGGAAGATCTACATTGTGCCGGTGTTCACGGCGCATCCCACCGAGGTTGCGCGGCGCTCGGTGCTCAGCAAGCGACGACGCATCGGGGAGTTTCTGGAGCGGCTGGACCGGATTCCGGTTCCCGATGAAGAGCTGACAGCGCTGGAAGCGGCTCTGGTGGCGGAGATTACGGGGCTGTGGCAGACGGATGAGGTGCGCAGCAGCAGGCCGAAGGTCTCGGATGAGATCAAGATGGGGCTGGATTACTACGACGTGTCGCTGTTTGAGACGCTGCCCGGCCTGTACCAGGAGATTGCCGCTGCGCTGAAGGCCGAGTACGGCCTGGATATGGATGTGTCTGAGCTGCCGCTGGTGCTGGGCTTCGGCTCGTGGATTGGCGGAGACCGTGACGGCAATCCATACGTGACCACCGAGGTGACGCGCGATGCGATTCGCGAGGCGCGGACGCGGCTGCTGAAGTATTACGACGGGCGGATGCAGCTGTTGATCGATCTGCTGACCACGTCGGCGCAACAGCTGCCGGTGAGCGCGGAGCTGACGGCGCGGCTGGATATGTATCTGAGTCAGTTACAAACCGGCGCGGAACAGATCTTCGGCCATCATTTTCAGTTTGAACTTTACCGGCGCTTTCTGGTGTGCATTCACGCGCGGCTGCTGCGGACCGCGGGCGTGGCGACTCCTGACGATAACAGTGTGGAGTCACTGCTGACGGCGCTGCCCGCATATTGCTCGGCGCAGGAGTTCCAGGGCGACCTTGAGATATTGCGTCGCAGCCTGGCAGAAAACAATGGCCTGCGGCTGGCGCAGACGCTGGTGGATCCGCTGCTGCTGCTGGTGCGGACGTTCGGGCTGCACCTGCACACGCTGGACGTGAGGCAGCATGTGCGGTTGCATAACAAGGCGCTGGAAGAAGCTTCGGCCTGGTGCGCGGGGAACGCGGGTAGGGTTCCCAAGGCGCTGAGTCCGGAGAGCCAGAACGTGATTGATGCCTTCCGCACCATTGCGGAAGTGAAGGCGGGCTGCAGTCCGGAGACGATTCGGCAGTACGTGATCAGCGGCGCGGCGACGGCGGAGGATGTGCTGGGGGTGATCTGGCTGGCGCGCCTGGGCGGCGTGAATGTTGCCGGTAATGGCAACGATCCGGGGTTGATGCCGGTGCCGCTGTTCGAGTCGATTGAAGACCTGCGCAACGCGCCGGAGGTGTGCAGGAGCTTGTGGACGGACCCGGAATACCGCGCACTGCTGAAGACGTGGGGAGACACGCAGGAGATCATGCTGGGCTACTCCGACTCAAATAAAGACGGCGGCATGCTGACCAGCATCTGGGAGATCTTTCGCGCGCACCGCGCACTGCACGAAGTGGCGCACGAGTGCGGCATCAAGCTGCGGCTGTTCCACGGACGTGGCGGCACGGTGGGGCGCGGCGGCGGCCCGACGCACCGCTCGATTTACGCACAGCCGGTGAACGCGTTTGACGGGCAGATTCGCATCACCGAACAGGGCGAGGTGTTGAACTGGAAGTATTCGGACGTGGTGCTGGCAGAGCGCAATCTGGAGCTGATGGTTGCGGCCTCGTTGGATGCTCTGGCCCGGCCCAATGCGCGCGATCCTCATGGGCACCAGTCGGGCGTGCTGCTGCCGGCGTGGGAGGCGGCGCTCGATGAGCTGTCGGAGACGGCGTTCCGCTTCTACCGTACAAACATCATCGACGATCCCGAGGTGCTGCATTACTTTGAGGTGGCGACGCCGGTAGCCGAGTTGGAGCACGCCAAGATCGGGTCGCGGCCCTCGCGGCGCGGCGGCAGGATGAGCTTCGACAGCCTGCGCGCGATTCCGTGGGTGTTTGGCTGGACGCAGAGCCGGCAGCTGGTTCCGGCGTGGTTCGGCGTGGGGCATGCGCTGGCGGCTTACTCGAAGAAGCCAGGCGGCATGGAGCTGTTGCAGGCGATGATGGCGGAGTTTCCGCTGTTCATTGACCTGATTCGCAACGTGGAGATGGCGCTGGCCAAGGCGGACCTGGGCATTGCAGAAATTTATTCGTCACTGGTGCCGGATGCTGGACTGCGCGGGCGTGTCTTCTCGAAATTGAAGGCGGAGATGGAGCGCACGCTGCATGCTGTGCTGGCGGTGACCGGGCAGAAGAAGCTGCTCGAAAAAAATCAGGTGCTGGCGCGGTCTATCCGGCTGCGGAACCCGTATGTGGACCCGATGAGCCTGATTCAGGTGGACCTGCTGCGGCGTAAGCGCGCGGGCGAGAACACGCCGGAGGTGAATCGCGCGATCGCCGGGACCATCAACGGGATTTCCGCCGGGTTGCGGAACACGGGATGAAGCGGGGTATCGATGGTCTTCATACTCGATCCCCGTCCGGAATCGAGTATGCTGGTAGGGACTTCGGAGATTCCGCCATGTTTCACCTGGCAGTTCGTGGATGAAGGCCGGTCATTTCCCAAAACCGAATCGCAATGCAGGCGCGGCGGGCAATGCCATCCTGCAAACAGGTGCTATAGATGAAGCTCCCATTTGCGGATAATTCGAACTCAGCATCCTGGGCATCAAGAATGCGCAGAGCCCGGCTCGCCGCATTCCTCAATCTGATCCCCGACGGCCCCGACACGGTGAGCATCCTCGACGTTGGCGGCACCGAGGAATTCTGGCTGAACGCGTGGGAGGAGCGATGCGACCGGCTTTCGATTACGCTTTTGAATATAACGGCATCGCCCATTTCCAGCGATAAACGGATACGTTCGATGGCCGGAGATGCGCGCGACCTGTCCTGCTTTGCGGATGGAGAGTTTGATTTCTGCTTTTCGAACTCGGTTATCGAGCATGTTGGGAGCCTGATTGACCAGCGCAGGATGGCCAATGAAGTACAGCGCGTGGCGCGCGGTTACTTTATCCAGACACCCAATCGGTATTTTGTCCTGGAGCCTCATTTCCATGTTCCCGGATGGGCGCAAATGCCTGTGTGGGTTCGTACCGCTCTACATCAGAGAATGAATTTAGGCTGGGTGAACGCGGAACCGGATTATCTTCAGGCACGGATGAATGTGGAGCAGACGCGGCTGCTCTCGCTGCGGGAATTTCGTTTGTTGTTTCCCCATGCCGAGATGTTGACCGAGAAGGTCGGACCGATGATCAAGTCATTCACGGCTGTTGGAAAATACGCATAAAGCGCGTGAAGTCACGCGATGTTGTTTCCCGAATCGGTCTGTTAGCGCCTGATTTCCCATTTTAAGTCTTACTCGCTCCGTTGTCCGCATTTGCCCCTCGTGATTGCGGCATGCGGCCCGTATGCTCAGCGCAGGGAGGGTTGATGTATGCAAACGCAGCCCGTGGAAGATATTGATGCTGTGCTGGGGCGTTTTCTGGCGTGGACCGGATCGCGGAATGCGGCGGAGGCCAAGCCGGGAATCCGCGAGCTCTCGTATGAGGAGGCCTTGCAGTCGCGGCGCTATCGCTGGAAGGCGGGAGGCGAGGCGTCCGCGAAGAAGAAGCAGGGCGCGCAGCCGGGACTGACTCCGGTTGCGGTGCCGGCTGCAACCTCGAAGCAAGAGCCTGTGCGGCAGAAGACGGCTCCGGTGAAGGCCCGGACGAAGCAAGGAACGGCGCAGAGAGTCCACAGCAGAGAACGTGCGGCGAAGGCTGTGCCGGTTGCGAGATCAGCCGCAGCAGACAAAGCGGAGAGGAAGCCGGAGTTCCGGGAGGTTCTGGCGGAGACGATTCGACCTACGGAAGTGATGGTGGCAGCGCAGCCGGTGGAGTTGGCGCGGCAGGTCGCGATTTCGATTCGGCTGGCTCCTGCGGAGCGGGCGCTGATCAAAACGCGCGCGGCGGAGGCGGGAATTACGGCGTCGGCGTACATCCGCCAGTGCGCGCTGGAGGTCGAGCAGTTGCGCGCGCAGGTGCAGCAGACACTGGCCGCGATGGAGCGCAAGGCTCCCGCTTCCATCCCTGCTCCTGCTGCCTCGCCGGGGTTGTTTGCGCGGATTGTGCGGAGATTCTTTCCGGGAACGGCGCAGGCGCTGGCATTGCGGGCATAACGCCACTTCTCTCACGGCAATGAAACAGTCAGCGCCGTGCTCAACCGAAGCGGCGAGGCAAAGCATCCTGTCCGCGGCAGCGAATTCCGGACCAAAGGGAGGCCGCAACGTTGGCTCCAGGATGGCGCCGAAAGGCGCGTATGCCAGGACTGCTAGAGCAAAAGCAGGATTCCGTACCGTACCGGAGATCGAACGGTGTGGTCTTTTCTTAAAAAAAGGTCACTTGACCTTTGTGGCCCACGTGACACCCACCCCGCTTTTGCTTTAGTCCCGCTGGCTGGCTTCTCCGGCTTGTACTTTGCGGTTGAACTCTTCGGATTGTTTGCGGGCGACGCTGAGCGTCTTCCAGTTGGAGGATTGGAAGTGCTTGGCGAGCAGGATGATCTGGCCGCAGTGGTAGCTATAGTGGGCGACCTGGCGGTTGATGGCCTGCATGACAGAATGCGGCTCGCTTCGGATGGTGACGGTGTGTGCGAGGTCGGCTTCGGTCAGGGACGCGAGCGCGCCGAAGAGGCAGGACCACGCGCGCTCCCACAGAGCAAGCAGGTCGGCGCGAGTGGCAGGCGGGTCTTCGAATTCCGTGTCGCGATTGCGCGTCGGCTTTTCGCCGTCGGTGGTAAGGAAGTTGGTCCAGCGCGAAAGCATGTTGCCGGACATATGCTTGACGAGGACGGCGATGGAGTTCGCTTCCGGGTCGAGCGTGCGGTAAAGATCTGTATCCGACACCTGCGCGAGGGCCGCGTCAGCGAGCTTCTTGTACTGGCGGAAGATAGCTCGCGCGTCATCGATGTAAGAGGTCGTGAATATGAGCGGCATTCGGCGGGATCGCTCCTGGTTTACTGGTCCTGCTTGATTGTCGTGGCTTTGTCATGTTCGAAGGCGACGGTCCACTTCTTGTCTCCTGCCACGTAGTCGACGCTGCGGTTGCCGATGTCGGAGGACTCCGACTGCTGGACAACGCCGAGGGCCATGGAGGTTTGTAGCTCATTCATGCCGGGGATCGGCGTGTGCTGGTCGACTGCGGCCCATATCTTCGGCCCCCAGAACTTGTACATGGTGTGCGGATCGTCGTAGTAGAAGATCTGGTCGCAGAAGTAGGTGGAGTCGCTGCCCTGAATATAGCCGATCGCGGTAGCGTACTCTCCGCTATTGTTCGGCATTTTGAAGATGGCGAAGACCTGCTTGTCGCCGTGCGGCAGGCGGGTGGCGAGGTCGGTTGGGACCTTCTCGGTAATAATGTCCTGGACGGCGAGCGGCTGGACGCTGGGCAACACTCCCGATTTGTGCGCGAACTCGATGCGGTGATCGGCGTAGGGGTAGTAGTCGAGCGCGTAGCCGGACTGCACCCACACGGTTTTGCCCGCGAGAACCTTCGCCGACTGCAGGCTGTCGATGTAGAGCTTGCGCGGCAGCACCAGGTCATCCTGGGTAAGCTGACGCTCGGCCACTTTGTGCGGCTGCACCATCGGCGCGTTGCGCTCGCGCCAGACGAAGTAGACGCGAATGGCGAACACAAGCAGAACGAAGAGGGTGACCAGTCCAACTTTTTGCCAGGTTTTCATGCGGGTGATCCTTCTTGCGAAGCGTACGTGTTCAGGGATGAAAGGCCCTCAGACTTGGATGCGCATTCACAGCTGGCGCACCTCCCGGCTGGCTTCGAGCGCCTCCACATTCAGCAGCGCCTCGGCGGTGAGTTTGTCGGCGCGGCGCAGCTCGGGGAAGAGCACGCTCCACAGTCCGGTGACCATCATCGATCCAATGCCACCATATACAACGGCGCGGACTGCGCCCCACCACTGCGCGGTGAGTCCGCTTTCGAATTCTCCCAGTTCATTCGATGCGCCGAGGAAGAGCGAGTTGACGGCGCTCACGCGACCGCGCATCTCGGGCGGCGTAGCCAGCTGCAGGATGGAGGAGCGGATGACGACGCTGACCATGTCGGACGCTCCAACGATAAAGAGCGCGAGCACGGAGAGGAGCATGTTTTTGGAGACTCCGAAAAGGATGGTGAAGGCTCCGAAGACGCCGACGCAGATGAGCATGAGCGAGCCTGCGCGGCGCTGAATGGGCCACCAGGTGAGCGAGAATGAGACAATGAGCGCGCCCACGGCAGGAGCGGCGCGCAGAATGCCCAGGCCGCGCGGCCCGGCATGCAAAATGTCCTGCGCAAAGATGGGCATGAGGGCGACGGCTCCGCCAAGCAGCACGGCAAACAGGTCTAGCGAGATGGACCCCAGCAAAATAGGCGTGCTGCGCACATAGCGGAAGCCGGCGAGAATGACGTCCATCGAGACAGCGCGGTGCTCCATGCGTCCGGGCCGCACGGAGAGCGAGCCGACCAGCATGAGGAACCAGACGAGCGAAGCCAGCGTGAAGAGATAGACCAGTGGTGCTCCGGCGATGCGCTCATGCAGCGGCAGGGTAAAGAGCACGCCGCCGATCGCGGGCCCGGTGATAGTGGCGATTTGAAAGAAGGTCGCGCCCCAGGTGACGGCGTTGACGAAGTGCTCCTTGGGGACAAGATGAGGAATGAGAGCAGAGCTGGCGGGACCGCTGAAGGCGCGTCCCGTGCCGATGAGGAAGAGATCGGCGTAAATGGGCAGGATGTGGTGAATGTGGTGCAGCGCGAACCAGAACAGGGCAGACGTGCAGAAGAGCTGAAGCGAGTAGCAGACGAGAATGACATGGCGACGGTCGAAGCGGTCGGCGACGTGGCCCGAGGGCAGCATGAAGAGGAGCCCGGGAAGAAAGAGCGCGAGGCCCGTGTAGCCGAGGTCAATGGCGCTGTGGGTGATGAGGTAAATTTGCCAGGCAACAGCCAGGGCCTGTGCTTCTGCTCCGATAATGACCATCACGCGCGCGAGCTGGTAACGGCGAAAGTCGGGAGACGAAAAAGCCGCGGCGGCTCTGGCGGGGGAAGTGTCGGACATGCCTGCTTTGTTTATACCGTTCGCGGGGTGTGGTTGCCAGCCAGCAGCCTGTTGCGCATCAGCGTATTTTTTTTGGAGCGCCCACTTGCAGCGGAACCTGCAGCGTGCCGAGGCGTCCACTGGTCATATCCCACACGGCGAAATATAAGTAGGTCTGGCCTTTGCGGAGATTGACCTGCTGGTTGACCGGAATGAGGAGGTTCGGCTCGGTACGAAGCTGATCCGGGTTGACCGTGAAGGTTGCGCGATCGGCTAGACTCGTCTCCTTCGATCCACGATCCATCCTCGTTGAAGGCGATGACCGCAACGCCCAATTGAAAGCCGCAACGAAAAATCGCGAGAACGGCTCTGGCTATGGGATTTTGCGCAGAGCGGCTAAAGCCGTAGTCTGAAGTGTGGACGAAGCTACTCCTGTATCGTCGTTTGCGGCGGCGAATCCGGCGATTGAGAGTGTTGAGGAGCGGCTGGCGCCGCCGTCTACGCCGGGGCTCGGCTCGTTTCGGGCGGTCGCAGCGGTGTGCCTTTGCGGCGTCTTTGCGTTTCTGAATCTGTACGTGACGCAGCCTCTGTTGCCCTTGCTGGAGCGCATCTTCCATGCTTCAAAATCCGCGGTGGGCCTTACGGTGAGTGCGTCGACGCTGGGTGTAGCGCTTTCAGCGCCGATTCTGGGCGCGCTGGCCGAGCAGATGAGTCGCAAGCGCGTGATCCTGGCATCTACGCTTGTGCTTGCCGCGCCAACCCTGCTGGCGGCGACCGCACCGGGGCTGCATTCGCTGGTGTTCTGGCGGCTTCTGCAGGGGCTGATCCTGCCCGGCATCTTTGCCATCACCATCACTTACATTGGCGAGGAGTGGGAGCATCACGCGGTTCCCATTGTGATGAGCATTTATGTGAGCGGCACGGCGCTGGGCGGATTCCTGGGCCGCCTCATCGCGGGCGTCGCGGCGGAGCGGCTGAACTGGCGCTGGTCGTTTCTGCTGCTGGGCGGGCTCACACTGCTGGGCGCGGCGATGCTCGCGAAGTGGCTGCCGGAGGAAAAGCGTCCCATGCCGAGGGACCGCACGATGAACCCCGTCGCGCAGATTCGCGCCATGCTGATGCACTTCCGCAATCCGCGGCTGGTGGCGACCTTTGCGGTTGGATTCGGGATGCTGTTTGCGCTGGTGGGGACGTTCACGTACATCACGTTCCATCTGTCTGACGCGCCGTTTCATCTCTCCACCGAGGCATTGAGCTATCTGTTTGCGATCTACCTCGTCGGGTTGATCGTTACGCCCGCGGGCGGTTATCTCGTGACGCGGGTCGGCATGCGCGCGGGCATTGCGTTTGCGATTGGAGCTTGCCTGGCGGGCGCGCTGATTACGCTGAGCCATTCGTTGTGGGTGGTGGTGCTGGGCGGTCTGGGGCTGGTATGCACCGGAGTTTTTATTGCACAGGCCACGGCCAACAGCTTTCTGCGCATCGCGGCTCCGGCGGGCGGACGCGCGTCGGCGGCGGGGTTGTACATCTGCTGCTACTACATTGGCGGAACAGCCGGCGGCGTGATCCCGGCTTACGTGTGGTCGATCGGAAAATGGCCGGCGTGCGTGGCTCTGATTGCTTGCGAGCTGGCGGTTACGCTGGCGATTGCGCTCGTGGGATGGCGGATGCCGAAGCCGGCGTCATCCGCTTTGCAGTGAGTAAGAATCGTGCTCAGTATCCTGCGGCTTTGCCGAAGTTCTGGCGGTTGTCGTGGCCTCCTTCGAGTTCGCCTGTGACCGGATCGACCTCGATGCACTCGCCGTCGCTCCAGTGGCCTCCGATCTTGAGGTGGTAGCCCATGGCGCGCAGGCCTTCAATGGTGGCGTCGGAGAATCCGGGTTCGAGGTACACGATATCGGGCAGGTACTGGTTGTGGAAGCGGGGCGCGTCGACGGCCTGCTGGATGTTCAGCCCCTCTTCGGCGGCGCTCAGGAAGATGTTGGCGACAGTGGTGATGATGCGGCCTCCGCCGGGCGAGCCGAGGACGAAGCGGACCTCACCGTCTTTGAGCACGATGGTCGGCGTCATGCTCGACAGCGGACGCTTGCCGGGTGCGATGGAGTTGGCCGGGCCCTGGATGAGTCCGAACATGTTGGGCACGCCTTGCTTGGAGGCGAAGTCGTCCATCTCATCGTTGAGCAGGAAGCCGAGGCCCTCGGCGGTGACTCCGGAGCCGAAGCCGTTGTTGAGCGTGGTGGTGACGGCGACAGCGTCGCCGTCGGCGTCCATGATGGAAAAGTGCGTGGTCTGCGTGGACTCATGGCGCACCTCCGACATGGTCGGCGGCGGGGGGAGAAATCCTGCGGGGCGCACGAGGTCCTTCGACGGCGTTGCTTTGTCGAACTGGATGCTGTTGCGCCAGGCGGCTGCGTATTTTTTGCTGAGCATCTGCGCGACGGGGATGTTCACGTAGTCCGGGTCGCCGAGGTAGTCGGAGCGGTCCATGTAGGCACGACGAAAGGCTTCGAGGATGAGGTGCATCTCCTCGGGCGAACGGTCGGGCCAGCGGCTGAGGTTGTAGCCTTCGAGGATGTTGAGGATTTCGATGAGGACGATGCCTCCGGAGGACGGCGGCGGCGCGCTGACGATGGTGTATCCCTTGTAGGTTCCGATGACCGGTGCGCGCTCTTTTACTGTGTAGCGGGCGAGGTCTTCGGCGGTAATCAGACCTCCGCCCATCTGGATGTCCGCGGCAAGTTTTTTCGCGATCTCTCCATGGTAAAAGTCGTTGGGATCAGTCGAGATAGTGCGGAGGGTCGCAGCCAACTCGGGCTGCTTGAAGATCTCTCCCGGCTTGTAGAAGTCGCCGTCGCGCTGGAAGATGTGTTTCGATGCGGCGAACTTCGTCAGGGTGGGATCGTGCAGCATGTTGGCTTCACTCCGGGTGAGCACATAGCCCTGGCTGGCGAGGCGAATGGCGGGCGCCATGACCTGCGCGAGCGTGAGTTTGCCGTATTTCTTTTCTGCGTAGACCATGCCGGCGACTGAACCGGGAACCCCGATGGCTTTGTATCCGGTGATGCTGGCGTCGGGGATGACATTACCCTTCGCATCGAGGTACATGTTGAGGGTCGAGGCCAGTGGCGCTCGCTCGCGGTAGTCGATGAAGGTGTTCTTTCCGTTGTGCAGGTGGATGAGCATGAAGCCGCCGCCGCCGAGGTTGCCCGCGTAGGGATATACGACGGCGAGCGCGAAGCCTGTGGCCACGGCGGCGTCGACGGCGTTGCCGCCCTGTTTCAGAATCGCGACGCCTACATCCGTGGCCAGGTGATGGATGGTGACCACCATCGCGTGTTGGGCGATCATGGGGCGCTCGTTCTGCAGGGAGGGAGCCTGGGCGAAGGCCGTGGTGGAGAGGCAGAGACTCAAAATGAAGGCAGTAAGAAGCACTCTACGCATGACAGGTTAGTTTAATCGGTAAGGCGGGCGGCTCATGTATGGTCGGCGAAATAGACGGCCGCGGGTGAACGGAGGGGCGCCAATCGAGCGCGATTCCGCTTATTCGTAGCGCAGGGCTTCGATGGGGTCGAGCGTAGCGGCCTTCCATGCCGGATAAATTCCGAAGACGAGGCCGATGGCCAGCGACACGGTGAACCCGATCATGGCCCACATGGTAGACATGGTAGCGGGCAGCGCGGTGACGATGACGCGGATGAGCACGGTGATGATGGCACCTGCAAGAATGCCGATGACGCCCCCGATGGCGCAGAGAGTTGTGGCCTCCATGGTGAATTGAACCAGGATATTGCGCTTGGTCGCGCCGATGGCCTTGCGCACGCCGATCTCGCGGGTGCGCTCGGTGACGGAGACGAGCATGATGTTCATCACGCCCACGCCGCCGACCATCAGGCCCACGCTGGAGACGGCGACCATGAAGATGGCGAGCCCACCGGTGAGCTCGCGCCACAGGCGTGCGATGGAGTCCGGCGAGAAGATGGCGAAGTTATCCGGCTGCCAGCTCTTTACCTTGCGACGGATGCGCAGCATTTCGCGGACCTCATCTTCGACGAGTGCGCGATTCTTGGGGCTGTCGTACTTCACACTCAGCCACATCCCGGTTTGCGTTGCATCTTCCGGATGCAGCTTAAGGAATGTATTCAGCGGAAAGAGAGCCTTGTTGTCTTCCGGGTTGTCTCCGCCGCCGAAGGCCTGTTTCATCTTGTCGGCGACGCCGATGACCGTGAATATGTCGCCTTCGATCTCGACCTCCTTGCCGATGGCGTTCGCCTTGCCGAAGAGCTTTTGCCAGGTGTCGTGGCCGAGGATGACGACATTGGCGGCGCGCTGATCTTCATCGGGAGTGAACATGCGTCCCTGAATCAGGTTGATGTTGGTCGTTTCCTTCACAGCGGCCTGGTCGCCTTCCAGCATGGTTCCCTGCGCCTGTTTTTTACCGTACCTCACGCCGATGATGCCCACCTGGAAGATTGGATTGACGTGGCGAACGCCGGCGTTGGCAGCAACGACATGAGGCAGGCTGCGCAGGGCGATCGCGTCGTCGGCGGTGAGTTTAGGGCGAGCCAGCAATTTGGCGGTAGGCCGCACGCCGATCACGGGCATGTGATAAATCCAGAGCACGTTGGAGCCGAGCGAGTCCACCCACTCCTGCACGTTGTTGTTGAGGCCGCTGATGATGGACGAGATGGTGATGACCGTGGTGACGCCGATGACGATGCCCAGGATGGTCAGCCCGGAGCGGAGCTTGTTGGCGCGCACGGTATCCAGCGCCATTCGGACGGATTCGCCAGTGCTTCCGAATTTCATATGCTCCTCACAGTTCCGACCGCAGGGCCACAATGGGATCGAGCGTGGCGGCTTTGTGCGCCGGATAGACGCCAAAGAAGACTCCGATCGCGCCGGATACGAAGACGGCCAGGAGCACTGACCACAATGCGATATCGGAGGGGAAACCGACGATCACCGTAACGAGTCGGGCCACACCTACGCCGACAAGAATGCCGAAGAAGCCGCCGATCAGCGACATGGTGCCGGACTCGATGATGAACTGCAGCAGCAGGTCGCTGCGGCGCGCGCCCAGAGCCTTGCGGACGCCGATCTCGCGGGTGCGCTCAGTGACGGACACAAGCATGATGTTCATGATGACGATGCCGCCCACGACCAGTGAGATCGAAGCAATGCCGATGACGACAAACAGAAAGGTGGAGCTGATGCTCTTCCACAAGCCGACGAAGGTCTGGTTGGTGGAGAGCGTGAAGCTGTCCGGCTGGCCGACTCTGTCATGGCGCAGCGAGCGCAGGATCACGGTTGCCTCATCGGAGGCGCGATCGAGCCGTGCTCCGACGCCGCCGGCTTTGACATAGATGACGACGCTGTCGTTGGTCCCATAGGTGTGCTGGTAGGTGGTGATGGGAATGTCGACGTAGTTGTCCTGGCTCTGGCCGAGTGTGGTTCCCTGCTTCTCGCCCACTCCGATGATGGTGTATGGCTCGCCGTCGACGCGAATCTCCTTGCCGAGGGGGTTTGTATTCGGCATGAGGTTGTTGACGATGTCGTAGCCGACGATGGCGACAGGCGAGCCGTACTGCTGGTCGGCGGGAACAAAGCCGCGGCCCTGCACGATGTTGAGGTTGGAGATGGCCGGCATGTTCCATGTCCAGCCGCGAAGGTCGGTATTGTCGCTGGAATGATTCCCGTAGACGACCTCGCCGGTGGTGTTGAGCAGCGCGCCGACGCTTACGCAACTCTTGCACTGCTGCTGGATGGCGTAATAATCGGCCATATCCAGCTTTTTGCGCTTCTGGTACTTCTCCCACTGCTCGTAGCTGAAGATGACGGGAGACTCTTTGCTCAGGGTAAAGACGTCGGCTCCATAGCCGTAGACCTTCGTGGCGACATACTTGTTGACGCCGTTGGTGAGCGTGATGACGGCAATGACCGAAGAAACACCGATGACCACACCGAGCAGCGTGAGCACGGAGCGCAGCTTGTTGGCCCAGAGAGACTGGAGCGCGATTTTGAATGCCTCTTTGTATTCCATTGGCGATTCCGGCCCTGTAAGCCGAGTTTACCAGCCGGGCAGGCAGAATTCCGGCCACGCACAGGGATACGCAGGCGCTGGGCCAATGGTTCCCAGGTGGACAGCTGAGAAGGGGTCGGCTAAAAGGTAGGCAGCTAAAAAGCGGTTCGCTGGTGAAGCGGGCAGCGGGTATGTGGATTACTGGCTGGCCGTTTTTTGCCGGCCGCTTTCCAGCTACCTGTAGCTTCTCTGGTAAGTCCGGGTCATGCGGTCATGCCAGCCAAGGCGGTCGTCGTCGAGCAGGACCCATAGAAATCCCAGCCCAAGTGGCAGCGCCGCGAGGAAGCAGGCTCCAATGCGCTTCTGGAGCGCTTTGCGGCCGGGGTTTTCGTCATCGAAGGTGCAGAGGGCAATTTTAGCGTAGCGCATGCCCGGAGTGCCTTCAGCGTAGGTGAAAAACAGCCACTGGTAGAGCGTGGCCAGGCCGACCAGGGCCGCGCCCGCTGCCACCACGGCCGGTTTGCCGGTGGGGGGATGGATGGTGCAGGCCGCGAAGACCAGCACGAAGAGCAGGAAGGCGCAAAGCACCAGAGCCGCATCCACGATGGCCGCCATCAGGCGGTCTTCGATAGGCGCGACGTGCAGCGGGAGCATGTCGGCCAGGTCGGAGCCGTGCCCGGCAGCCGCCTGAGAGGCAGAGCGGCGGGGAGCCCGGGACGAAAGCGGGGAGGTACGGGCTCCGGAATGGCTGGCAGTGGCTCGCATCGATTCACCCACTGTCTCTGATGCAGCGGGCTCCTCTGTGGTGATGCCGCGGGGGGCCGCGTCGAGGCGTATGGAGCTCCACTCCGGCAGGCGCGTCTCTTCCATGGGTGCAATGGGCTGGTGCGAGATGGTCTCGGTTTCCACCTCGAAGATGCGGAGCTGCGCCTTCTCGGCGTCGGGAGTGCTTCCGGCTTCGCGCAGCGGGCCCTCGGCAAAGCGGGGACGCGCTTTACGGGCGGCCACCAACTCGCGGGGAAACTTGAGCACGCGGGCGGGCAGCGGCTGAGGAGGAGCCACCAGGGCATCCTCAAAGGGATCGACGATGTGCGGGTGCGGATCGATGTCAGGGTGCAGCTCGGGCAGATGCTGCGAGCTCCGCGAGGGTTGGCTGTGACGCGGGGCGGGTAGCGAGGCCGGATCGACGCGATACTGCGGCGGATGCGGGGCAGGTTCCATGGGGGTGACGGCCTGCGTCTCAACTGCATGGCTCGCGGCTTCCATCTCAAACCCGGATTCGACTCCGGCCCAGAGGACATCGGTGACGGCCTGTGCGGCCTGATGGGCCTGGTGTGCAGCGTGTGCCGCGGCCTCGGCAGCACGGGCTGCCTTGGCGGCCTGGGCGGCGAGCACCTCGCTGTAGGTGGGGGCCTTGGCGTAGCGCTCGGCGACACGGGCGGCCACGCGGGCAGCGCGTCCGGTGGGAGCAGACTGCTCCATGCCGGGCAGCGCAGGCTGCTGGTTCTGGAATGCGCCACGGCGCGAGCGGTGCGCGCTCAGGCGCTCATTGACCTCCTGTTTCCAGGCAGGCTGGGATTCAGAAGCTGGGGCAAGCTCGGCAGTTTGTGATGCAATCTGAGGCGAAGTGCTCAACGGTGTTCCTCATTTCCTGTTGGGCGGCGCAGCCGGGAACAGCTTCGGGTTAGGCGCGTCCATACATGATTGGTTAACAGTGGACAGGGAGACGAGGCTGCGGAGACTCCTATCGATGGACACGCGTCTATACCCGTATTCTGGCTTTTAGATACGGGCGAGAGAAGCGGCTTGTCGAACCAGAGCAACGTGCTTTCGCGGGAGGGGGAACAAAGTCGAGCTTTGTTATTCTTAGGTTGCCCCTCGCGATGAGAGCCCGTACTTTTTTATGTACCACGCTGCTCGTGCTGTGTCATCCGCAGCTTTGGTCCCAGGCAGTAACGAAGCAGTTTCCCCCTGCGGCTCCGGCTGGCTTGGCCGCCGCTGCGCAGACGCAGAATCCCGCGCAAAATGCGGCAAAATCAGGCGTGAATGGCTCCAATCTCCCGGATGAGCCGGAACCCGCCATCGACCTTACAGGTTCGATCCCTGTGGCACATGTCGTTCCGCCGCCTCCCACGGGTGTTCCGGTAAAAATTGAGGCGGACACCCAAAGCTACGTGAAGACAAAGACCGCGAACCTCTACACGCTGGCCGGGCATGTGGTGATTGATTACAAGGACTATGTGATCCAGGCCGACCGCGCGACCTACAACCAGGCCACCTCAGAGATCGTCGCCGAGGGGCATCTGCATTTGGACGGCGGCCCGGACGACGCGCATCTGCTGGCTTCGCATGGAACCATGAACCTGGACGCGCATACCGGTCACCTGTATGACGTGGCGGGAACCATCGAGAGTGGGCGGATGCAGCGCAACAAGAAAATATTGAACTCCGCCTACCCCTTCGCGGTGAGCGCGCGCGAGCTGATCCAGTCAGGGCCGCAGCAATACCAAATCCTCGACGGAGCGGTGACCTCGTGCGCGCTGCCGAATCCGGACTGGCAACTGGTGGCAAAAAATTTCTTTCTCGCCAATGGGAAAGCAACGGGAAAAAACAGCCTGTTTGAACTGCGGGGATTGCCGGTGCTGCACAGGGTCCCGGTATTTTATCTACCGTATGTTACGCATCCGGTGAACGGCGAACAGCGGCAGTCGGGGTTTCTGATCCCGATCTTTGGCGATGATACAACCAAGGGGCTGATTCTGGGCGAGGAGGTGTATTTCACGCTTGGGCCGAGCGCCGATCTTCTGCTGGGCTCGGAGTATTTCTCAAACCGCGGATTTGCGCCGCTAGGGCAGTTCCGCTACAAGGGGCGCGGGCTGGATTTCGTGACAGTGAAGGTCCACAGCCTGCTCGACCGGCTCCCCGCCGCGCAGAACCAGGGCGGTGTGGATGTTCTGGTGGACGGGCGCAGAGACTTCTCGCCCGAGTCACGGGCCGTCGGCGACATCGAATACCTCAGCTCCTACGCCTACCGGCAGGCGTTTGAAGAGAACTACGCGCTGGCCATTAACTCCGAAGTAAAGTCGCAGGTCTTCTTTGCGCATGAGCACCAGGGGCTGGCCGAAGGCGTTACCTTCAACCGTTATCAGAGCTTTGAAAGCAATGCCAGCTCAGCGACTGGCGAGGAAGAGATTCGCATTCTGCATGTGCCCACGGCGCAGTTCGATGGAGTGGACCAGTATCTGCCGGGAACGCCGCTGATGTGGGGCATGACCGCTTCCGGGGCGGCGCTCTCACGCACTGAGCCGGGCTATGCGACATCGACCATTGTGCCGCGCATGGATTTCTATCCGCACCTCGCGCTGCCGGTGCACTTTGACGGATGGACACTGCGTCCGGTGGTCGCGCTGCGGGACACCTTCTATGGCAAAAGCCAGAACCCTGCGCCGGTGGGCCAGCTGCCTTCGGAACGCGATGCCTCGCTGAACCGCAAGGACTTTGAGACGGGCGTGGACCTGCGGCCTCCCGCGGTGGAGCGCGACTTTACTGCTCCCTGGCTGGAGCATTTGCTGGGCGGCGATCTGCGCCACGCGATCGAACCCGCGATCCACTACCGCTATGTGAAGGGCATCGACAATTTCAACTCCGTGCTGCGCTTCGACGATACAGATGTGGCCAGCGATACGAATGAGGTCGAGTATTCGCTGACGCAGCGGCTGTTCCTGCGGAATCTGCCGCAGCACCCCTGCAAAGGCGACGCGGCGCTCGGACCCAGCGATATGTGCGGTGGCGGAACTGTGGACTGGCTGAACTGGCAGGTGGCGCAGAAATACTTCTTCGATCCGGATTTCGGCGGAGCCGTTACACCCGGAACGCGCAACGTGCTTGACACGACGCTGGACCTGAGCGGCGTGGCATTCCTTACGCACCCGCGCAACTACTCGCCCGTAATCTCGCGGCTGCATTGGCGCAGCACCTCTGATACTGACCTTGAATGGGACGTGGACTACGACACAAAGACCGGACGCCTGGATTCGAGCAATCTTTATGCCGCGTATCACAAAGGCGATTACACCTTCAGCCTGGGCGATGCGCACCTGCACACCGTCGCCACTCCGGCGGAAAGTTTACCGGATGCGCCGACGGCCGCGGCGACGACAACGCCGCCGCTGAACAACTATAACCAGCTGCGCCTTTCGGCGGTCTACGGCTCCCCCGCCAAGCTGGGCCTGAGTACTGGTGTCGCTGCCGGCTACGACTTTACCCTGGACCAATGGCAATACTACGGCGCACAGGCCAGCTATAACTGGAATTGCTGCGGCCTGAGCTTCGAGCTGCGGCACTACTCGCTGGGGAGCGTGCGCGACGACACAGAGAAGCTCTACAGCTTTACGCTGGCCGGAGTGGGCGCAGCCGGAAGCCTGAAGCGCGCCGAGCGGGTGATCACCGGGATCTCTCCGTTCTAAGGACTGGCCCTTCAGTCCTGCCTTACAATAGCCTGTTGCTCACGAAGACAAAGCCGCGCCCCTTCAGGAAAATCCTCATCGCCAATCGCGGCGAAATTGCGCTGCGCATCGCGCGTGCCTGCCGCGAGCTGGGCATTCCATCCGTCGCCGTCTACTCTGACGCGGACCGCGCCGCGCCGCATGTGCTCGGAGCCGCCGAGGCTTACCGGCTGGGGCCTTCGCCTGCCACAGAATCCTACCTGCGCGGCGACCTGCTGCTCGAGATCGCCAGTCGCGCCGGAGCCGACGCCATCCATCCCGGCTACGGGTTTCTCTCAGAGAACGCCGGGTTCGCCGAAGCCTGCGGAAAGTCAGGAGTAAAGTTCATTGGGCCGCCCGCATCCGCCATGCGCGCACTCGGCTCAAAAACCCGCGCCAGGCAGGCCGCGGACAAGGCCGGAATGCCGCGCACGCCGGGCTCAACCACAGCGCTGGCGTCCGTCAAAGAGGCGCTCAAGGTTGCGGATGACATTGGTTACCCAGTGATGCTGAAGGCATCTGCCGGAGGCGGCGGCAAGGGCATGCGCGCCATAACCCGCAGCGAAGACCTGAAGTCTGCCTTCGAAGCTGCGCAGAGCGAGGCCGAGCGCGCCTTCGGATCGAATGAAGTGTACTTAGAGAAGCTCATCGAGCACCCGCGCCATATTGAGATCCAGGTACTGGCGGACGAGCACGGCCATTGCCTATACCTGGGCGAGCGCGAGTGCTCCGTGCAGCGGCGGCACCAGAAGGTCATCGAAGAGGCGCCCTCCGCGGTTGTTGGCGACGATCTGCGCCGCCGCATGGGCGAAGCCGCGGTGCGGCTGGCGCAGTCCGCCGGATACACCAATGCCGGGACGGTCGAGTTCCTGCTCGACAGCGAAGAGAACTTCTACTTCCTCGAAATGAATACGCGCCTTCAGGTCGAGCACCCTGTCACGGAGCTCATCACAGGGCTCGATCTGGTGCACCTGCAGATTCGCATCGCGCAGGGCGAGCCGCTGCCGCTCACGCAGCAGGACGTTCATCTGCGTGGCCACGCCGTCGAGTGCCGCGTTTACGCCGAAGACCCCGACAACGGATTCTTTCCTTCGCCCGGAAAGATCACGCGGCTACTGCAGCCGGGCGGCCCCGGCATCCGGGAAGACTCAGGCATCTACGAGGGCTGGACCGTGCCGATGGACTACGATCCCATGCTCTCCAAGCTCATCGCCTTTGCGCCCACGCGGGAGACGGCCATCGCGCGCATGCTCCGCGCTCTCGATGAGTACGTGATCGGCGGCATCCGCACCAATCTCGCGCTCTTCCGGCGCATTCTCGGCGACGCGGACTTTCAGGCCGCCCGCATAGATACCGGATATCTGGACCGCCTGCTTGCGCAAGGCCCGGCCACGGGTGCGGAAAATTCTCTCGAGGATCGAGAAAGTGTCGCCGCGATTGCCGCAGCGATCTTTGAGAGTCAGCGCACAACCGCTCCAACCACTGCACCGCAGAGCGTAAGCGCGTGGAAGCGAGCGGCCCGCGAGGAGGGCCTTAGCCGGTGAAGTTGGAGATTGAGATCGCAGGCAGGATTCGCACCGTCGAGCACACCCCGGGCGAGCCGAACGTCACAGTTGACGGGGTTCCCGTAGCGGTGGAAGCGCAAGTGCTGCGGCCGGGGCTGCTTTCGCTGGTGGTTGCAGGCCGCGCCTGGCGGGTGGTTCTTGAAGAGGATGCGAATGAGCCCGCCATTCACCTCGGCGGAGAGCGCATCCCATATCGCGTGGATGATCCGCGTTCGCTCAAGGCGCGCCGCGCCCGCACGACCGGAGCCGACGGCCCGAAGGCCATCAAGGCATCGATGCCCGGAAGGGTGGTGCGCGTGCTCGCGCAGAAGGGCGAAGCGGTCAAAGCGCATCACGGGGTGGTTGTCATCGAGGCCATGAAGATGCAGAACGAGCTGAAGTCTCCGAAAGAAGGAAGGGTAGCGGAGCTGCGCGTCGCGCCGGGCGATACTGTGGCTGCCGGAGATGTGCTGGCAGTGATTGAGTAGCGGCGGTCCTACACGAGGCTGATGCGAACCCCGTCGCGCCAGCTCTTGTAGGCCGCGTCCAGAATGCGCTGGTTGTGCAGGCCATCGAGCCCCGTCGCCAGATACTCGCCGCGTCCTTCGACCCAGGCCGAGAAGCCGTCCAGCATACGGCTGTAAGCGTCGGCATTGGATAGGGTTTCGCTGGATGCGATCTCTGCGCCGTGTCGCGTCACCACCTCAACGGGAAAATCCACGGTAAGGCCGTTCTCGCACTGGATCACGCCACGCTCACATGTCACCTCGACGAGTGTCCGGTAGTCCGAGCGCGTCGTCACCGTCACCGCTCCCATGGCTCCCGAGGTGAAATCCAGCCCGACGACGGCATGTGACTCCACCGCGCCCGACGCCGCATCCACATGCGCGAGCGTGTTCACGGCGAGAACTTTGGCCTGCAGCACATAGCGCAGCGCATCCACGCAGTGAATGCCCACATCGCCGATCGGCCCGCCGAGCGCGAGCTGGGGGTCGTAAATCCAGGAACGGGGGCTGTTCTTTGCCGAATAGGCAAACTCCGCCTGCGCCAGCACCGGTTTGCCCAGGCTTCCTCCGGCGACCAGTTCGCGCATGCGCGCCAGGCTGCGGTTATAGCGCATGTTCTGCGCCACGCCCAGCTTTACGCCGGCTTTTTCTGCCGCTGCCAGCATCTGCTCAACCTCGCGGGCGTTCATTGCCAGCGGCTTCTCGCACAGAACGTGCTTGTGGTGCAGCGTGGCCAGCAGCACATGTTCAAGATGCAGGGCATCGGGCGAGACGACAAATACAGCGTCGATCGCCGGTGATGCACAGAGCGCGTGCGCAGACTTAAACACATGAGGAATGGAATACTCGCGGGCGTTTTCCTCTGCCTTGGCAGCATCGCGCCGCCACATTCCAGTCAACTTTGCATCGGAGGCGCCGGCAAACCCCTGCATCAGCCGCCGGACGGCGTGATTTCCAAAGCCGAGAATTCCGTACCGGAGCATATGCTTATTGAACGCCGTTCTTGAAGATCTCTTCCGCGTAGTAATTTACGACCTTCGCCTGGTCCTGCAGCATTTCAATGTAGGCATTCTGCAGCAGTTGGGAGCGGGCATCGTGCAGCTGTTTGCGAATGGCCTGCTGCACGCGCGGATCGCTCAGGTCATGCTGGCCTGCGGACTCCTTATCCAATAGCTTGTAGATGGCGTAACCCACCTGCTTCTTGCCCGTAGGGGTGTTCTCGTACAGCGGCAGCACTCCGGTTACCTCGCCCGGAGTGAGCTTGGTGATGGCCGCGTAGACGTCAGGATCGGATTCGAGCTGCGACTCGGTAACGATTCCCATATCGCCGCCGCTCTGCGCGTTGTCCGGGCGCTCGGAATAGTTTGCCGCCAGCAATCCGAAGTTCTCTCCGCTCTCAAGCCGGGTGTGCAGCATCTCGATCTTGTGTTTGGCTTCCGCGTCATTCGCCGCTTTGCTGTTCTGCAGGTTTCCCGCCTGCTGCGGCGGGCCGGGAATCGAAGTCACCACAATCTGCGCGATATGATACTGCGGTTGCGGCACATCGAAGTCCACTTTGTGCGCATTATAGTAGTTGGAAATATCGGCGTCGGTGACGTTGATCCTGGAATTGATCTCTTTGTTGAACAGCTTCTCTTCGGTCTTGTCGCGCCGGATTTCATCCTTCAGCTTATCGAGCGTCAAGTGCTGCTGGTCGAGCCACTTGTTGAACTCGTCCCCGGTATAAGGAGCCTTGACCTCATCCAGCTTGGCCTGCACCTCTTCATCGCTCGCCGTAAGGTGCAGCTTGGCCGCGCGCTGCATCAGGATCTCATGATCAATCAGGTCGTGAACGATGTTCAGCCGCACAATGTCCGCCTGTTCCTCTGAGGGTTGCTGGTGCGAGTTGCCCAATGTCGCCTGGTAGCGAAGCTCCATATCGGCGCGCATGATCGGCTTGCCGTTCACCGTTGCCACAACGTCGGGGCCGTGGCCGTGCTGGCATCCGGTAAGGGACACGCCAAGCGCTGCAGCCAGTGCGCCGGCCGTCAGGCAGCTTAGAAGTTTTGACTTGCGCAGGAAATCCAAGGGGAAGGCGTGACGCGCAGCATCCGGTGTGTGTTGCAAAAATATCTCCTTGAGGGAACCCGCGCATCGGCGCAGCCCTCGTCTATCCAGCTCGGGAAAATCTGGTGCTTTCTGTCCTCAACTGGCTGGTTCCTCCAGCATAATGCAAACCGGCCTGCGTTGTGCGCCGGTTTGCATCCATTCGAGCCGTTCTCCTAGGGCTTTGCCGCGGCCTGCCCGGCTGACGCGACCGCCGGTTTTGCCGGCTGATTGTAAGGATTCGGCGGCGGCGTGACTCCCTCCGATACCAGCGCGCGATCGATCGCCTGCCAGAGAACATCTTCCGGCAGCGCACCCTCGATGACCTCGCCGTTCACATACAACGTCGGCGTTTGCTGAATATTCAGGCTGTCCGCCAGCTTCATCTCCTGGCGCACGCCGCTCTCGTCCTGCTTGGCCACGCAGGCGCTCAGCGTTGCCGCGTCCAGCTTGTCTTTTTCTCCCTGCGCCAGAGCCAGTGTGTCGAGCATGGCATCCGACTTCTTCACGTCGCGGTCTGGCCCGGTAATGTCCTGGCCGTGCGTGTGCAGATAGTCCACGTAGCTCCAGTATGCTGTGCCGCTCTGCGCCGCAAGGCAGTTGGCGTTGACCGCCGCGTGCATGGCCCAGGGATGCAGTTCTTCGAGCGGCATGTCGCGGTAGACAATCTTGATGAGCCCTTTGTAGTGATTCAGGGTGTCCGGAAACAGCTCCGAGTGCAGCTTGGCGCAGAAGGGGCATTCCAGGTCGTCGAAGTTCACCAGCGCGACCTTGGCGTTGGGGTTGCCGCGAATCGGACGGTCGCCGATCGGAACCAGGTCAGCGGTGTCGCCGCCGACGTTCCAGCGCGCAATCCGTTCCAGCGTCTTGTCATCGTTCGAGAGCAGGAACGTCAGTTGCTGCGAGTGCTCCGGATGCCCCGGCAGGTCGAAGGAAACCACCACGTTGTCGAACCCGGGCGTAGTGCTGGGCGTACGAGGGCCGACGTGGATGACATAGTCTGGTGGAATCTCAAGCTTCGCGCGCAGCGTGACCTCAATATTTCGGCTTGTCTTCAGATCGAGAGGCGTGGCCGAGGCGTCCCCGGTGGCCGGACTTTGCGCCCGGCAAAATACAGCGCCACACGCTGCCAGCAAGGCCAGAAAAAGTCCCAGGGAAAATCGATGACGGAACAAAAATACCACCTTTCGGGATGCCCTTATTATCGCAGAAAGACCAGACAGGCGATTACCAAAGCAGGATAGGTCGCCCATCGTGCCCGGCGCGATAAAACAGTGAAAGGCCGGGATTGAGATCCCGGCCTTTCGCAGAACCGTAGGCAGAAATATGGGGACTTAAGCTGCTGACTTGACGGCCAGCGCTTTCACGCGCGCATTCAGGCGGCTCTTGTAGCGGGACGCGGTGTTGGCGTGAAGAATGCCCTTCTGTACGCTCTTGTCGAGCGCGGAGGCGGTGACGCGGTACTGCTCACCGGCGGCCTTTACATCGCCCTTCTGAATGGCCTCGCGCAGAGCGCGCAGGCTGCCGCGGACGCGGCTCTTATTGGCGCGGTTGACTGCGGTGCGCTTTTCGGTTTGACGGACGCGCTTCAGCGCGGAAACATGGTTTGCCATCGTAGTTCTCTAAACTCTCTTGCGTTGAAATGGGATGCAGCGAATGTCACATCCCCTGCCATCTTCAAGTCTACTGGGTTTAGGGGGTAGGGTCAATCTGAATCCGCAGACTCCGCGCTTTGATCTATAGCTTTGTTTCGCATCTTAATTTCCTGGCAGGCCAACCTATGAAAGCCATGAAAGTGTCGAGCGCAGAACTGGGACAGACGCTTGTTGCCGCCGAGATTCCGCAGCCGGAGCCGGGCGCGGGCGAGCTCCTGATCCGGGTGCATGCCGCTGGCGTAACCCCAACAGAACTTGGGTGGTATCCGACGTCGCACACCAAAACCGGGGAGCCGCGGACCGGCGCCGTGCCCGGGCACGAGTTCTCCGGCGTGGTGACTTCCCTCGGCAAGGACGTGGCAGGTTTTGAAGCCGGGCAGGCGGTCTACGGCATGAACGACTGGTTTGCCGACGGCGCGACGGCTGAGTTCTGCGTAGCCTTGCCCGGAAGTGTAGCCGCGAAGCCGGCAACGCTTACCCACCAGGCTGCGGCCACTGTGCCCATCGGAGCCCTGACCGCGTGGCAGGGCCTGCTGGAGCGCGCGAAAATTCAGCCCGGCGAGCGGGTAGTGGTGCTGGGAGGCGCGGGCGCGGTAGGGATGTTCGCCGTTCAACTGGCGCACCTGCACGGCGCCTGCGTGATTGCGACGGCGTCCCCGCGCGATCTGGACTTCGCGAAACAACTCGGCGCTGACGAAGCGATCGATTACAGGACAAACAATCTGGAGCGCGAGAAGAACCGGGCCGATGTGGTCTTCGACGCGGTCGGCGGAAAAACCCTTGACGACGCGTGGAGCCTGCTTAAGCCGGGCGGACGCATGGTGACCATTGCCTCAGACAGCGAAGCCACCACGGAGCAGCGCGTGAAGGCCGCATTTTTCATCGTCGAGCCCAACCAAACTCAACTGGCCGCCATCGCAGAACTGCTGGACGCGGGGACCCTGAAGACCTCGATCAATACGGTGGTACCGCTCGAAGAAGCATCCAATGCCTACAGCGGCAGCGCCCGGAACCGGAATGCGCACGGAAAGATGGTAGTCGCCGTCTCTCCATGACTGCTGCGTTCGCGCATAAGCACAGAGGAGCCAGCATGGACAGACTGCAAGGCAAACGCGCCCTCATTACCGGAGGCACAACCGGGATCGGTCTCGAGACCGCGCGCGAGTTTCTCAAGGAAGGCGCGCGCGTCGCCATCACCGGAAAGAATCCGGTGACCCTTGATGCGGCGCGCAAGGAACTAGGTCCGGATGCACTTGTCATCGCCTCGGACGCAAGTGACTCCGCGGCCCAAAAGGAGGTGGCGGCCATGGTCCGGCAGGCCTTCGGGCAGCTCGATATCCTTTTCGCAAACGCCGGCATCGTGGATATGCGGCCGCTGGAGCAGTTTGACCCGGAGGCATTCGACCGCTCCTTCGCCATCAACCTGAAGGGGCCGTATTTCCTCATTCAGGCGCTCTTGCCGGTCTTTGCAAACCCTGCCTCGATTGTGCTGAACGGCTCTGTGAACGCGCATATTGGTATGCCCAATACCACCGTCTATGCGGCCAGCAAGGCGGCCCTGCTTTCGCTGGTCCGCACCCTGTCCGGCGAACTCATCGCGCGCGGGATTCGGGTCAATGCCGTAAGCCCCGGCCCCATCTCAACGCCGCTTTACGGCAAACTCGGTCTTTCTGACGATCAACTGAAAGCCGTCGCCACATCCATCCAGGGCCAGGTTCCGGCGGGACGATTTGGTAAGCCGTCTGAGATCGCGAGCGCTGTGGTCTTTCTCGCCTCCGACGAGGCCGCATTTACGGTAGGAAGCGAGCTGCTGGTCGATGGCGGGATGAGCAATATCTGAAGCAGGAAAAGGGTTTACGCCGCACCAGGGGCCTCCTCCAGGGCTGGCTGTCAGGGTTCTCCAGAATTCGACTTGACAATTGTCGTGTCAACGATTAGTGTTAAGAGGATGAAAGAGAAGCCAAAATCCGGAAGCCGGGTTCTGATCGATTGCCCCGAGGAGGCCACGTTTCTTGAGCTGCTGCGAACGACCGATGGGCTGTCGCGCAGGGTGGCGCAGATTCTTAAGGCCGAGGAGCTTTCTTCGAACCAGTACAACGTGCTCCGCATTCTGCGCGGCGCGGCGGAGGGCCTCTCCTGCGGGGAGATCGGAAACCGTATGATTACCCGCGACCCGGACATCACCCGCCTGCTCGACCGGCTGGAGAAGCGCTCGCTGATTTCGCGCTGCCGCGAGACCAGGGACCGCCGCATGGTGATGGTGCGCATCGCGCCGGAAGGCCTGAAATTGCTGGCCGAGCTTGACGAGCCTGTGCGGGAGACGCACCGCAGCGAACTGGGCCACATGGGTAGAGAGCGCCTGCAGGCATTGACCAGCCTGCTGCAGGAATGCCGGGCGCATTTGGCCTAATTTTTTTCGCTAATTATTTGTTGCAACGAATATCGACAGCACGAATCTTATCTTTCAAAAGGAGCATCCACCATGAGCACAAGCACCGCCACCGCCATCAGCACCTGGAACATCGACCCGGTCCACTCCGTCGCCGAGTTCAAGGTAAGACACATGATGATTTCCAACGTAAAGGGCCAGTTCACCGGGCTTTCCGGCGTCCTCAAGCTCGACGAGGCCGACATTACCAAATCCAGCGTCGAGGCCACGATCGATGCAGCATCGATTAATACCCTGGATGCGCAACGCGACGGACACCTGAAGAGCGCCGAGTTCTTCGATGTAGAGAAGTTTCCCACGCTCGCGTTCAAGTCAACGCATGTGTCTCGTGCCGCTGACGGCAAATTGACCGTTGACGGTGACCTGTCCATTCACGGAATCACCCGGAAGGTCACGTTCGAGGTCGAAGGCCCGAGCGCCCCGGCAAAGGACCCGTGGGGCAACACCCGCGTCGGCCTGTCAGCAACGACGAAGATCAACCGTAAGGATTTCGGGCTGGCCTGGAACTCCACGCTCGAAACCGGCGGAGTGTTGCTCGGCGAAGAGATCACCATCACCCTGGAGGTTGAGTCTGTAAAGGCTTGACGCTCGGAAAACTTGTATCAGCCGCCGCCGCAGGGCATCGGTTAGGAGAAAGACTCTCCGGCGGCGCAGAGAGAGAGACACACAATGTCATTACGTGCAGTGCGACAAATTCTCGAAACCAAACCCACTATCGAAGGAGCGGGCGTAAAGCTCGAGCGCGCCTTCGGCTTCGGCAAGACCAAGGACTTCGATCCGTTCCTGCTGCTGGATGACTTCCGCAACGAGAAGCCGGAAGACTATCTCGCCGGATTTCCCTGGCACCCGCATCGCGGCATTGAGACGATTACGTATGTCCTGGCCGGTTCGGTCGAGCATGGAGACAGCCTGGGCAACAAAGGCAAGATGACCGCCGGCGACGTGCAGTGGATGACTGCGGGCAGCGGCATTCTGCACCAGGAGATGCCGCACGGCGACCCGCAGGGGCGCATGCACGGCTTTCAGCTATGGGCGAACCTGCCCTCGCACCTCAAGATGACCGATCCGCGCTACCAGGACATTCCGTCGAGCGCGATCCCCGAGGTCACGGATGACGATGGCACGCACGTGCGCATCATCTGCGGAGAGTTCTGGGGCAAAAGGGGACCCGTCGAGGGAGTAGCCGCCGATCCGAATTACCTCGACATCTCGGTCGCGCCCGGACGGCGGAAGCGCCTCAAGGTGGAAACCACGCGCAACGCATTCGCGTATGTCTTCGCCGGAGCGGGCAGCTTCCGCGACGCGTCGGATCCGCAGGCGGTGCTGACCGAGCAGGCAGCGGCACCGGATGCAAAACCAGTCTACGAGTCGCGCAACCATTCGCTGGTGCTGTTTGACCGCGGCGACGAGATCAGCGTTCAGGCTGGGCCGGAGGGGATTCGCTTCCTGCTGGTCTCCGGCAAGCCGATCGAAGAGCCGGTGGCCTGGTACGGCCCCATCGTGATGAACACGCAGGAGCAGCTACGTCAGGCCATGGCGGAGTTGAATACCGGCGACTTCATCAAGCATCGTTGAAGCTTGCCCTTGCTCCCCTCCTGTCAGGCTGGAACATGCCAGTCTGGCGGGAGGGATTATTGTTTTTGTAGAGCACTCAAGGAGGCAACCGCATGCCAGACAATCCTGCCTGGCCCAGTCTGGTCTGGGAACAGTGGAAGGACACCGCCGATACGCTCCACATGTGGACGCAGATCGTCGGCCATACACGGCTGGCGCTCTGCGCTCCACTGAATCACTGGTGGCATGTCACGCTCTACGTCACGCCGCGCGGACTTACCACCTCGTCAATTCCCTATGGCAGCGAGACCTTTGATGTGGAGTTCGACTTCATCGATCATCGCCTCGTCATCCGCCACGGTTCCGGAACAATCAAATTACTCCCGCTGCGCGCGCAATCGGTGGCCGCGTTCTATCGCGAATACATGGACGCGCTGGCATCGCTCGGCATCCGGGTCAAGATTCATGCCATCCCCGACGAGGTCGCCGACCCCATTCCCTTCGCCGAGGATACAGTGCATGCGTCCTACGATCCCGACGCGGCGCACCGCTTCTGGCGCATCCTCATGCAGTCGGCGGAGGTCTTCAAGCAGTTTCAGACCCACTGGCTGGGGAAAACCAGCCCCGTTCACTTCTTCTGGGGCAGCTTTGATCTCGCCGTCACTCGATTCTCAGGACGCCGTGCCCCGGAGCGTCCCGGCGCCGACCTGATTACGCGTGAGGCGTACTCGCACGAAGTCATCAGCTTCGGCTTCTGGCCGGGGAACGGCGGCTACGGCCAGCCCGCCTTCTACGCCTACGCCGCGCCGGAGCCGGAAGGTTTGATCAAAGCCGTCGTCCGTCCGGCGGGCGCGTTCTACAGCGATGAGCGCAAAGAGTTTTTCCTGAACTATGACCATGTGCGCGGGTCCGAGTCGCCGTCCGACGCGATTCTTGCGTTTATGGACAGCACCTATCGCGCCGCTTCTGTGAACTGGGACAACGCCGCGTTGGAACGCAGCGGGCCATTTCCCGGCCGGAGGTGAAAACATTCCAGATTGCATAGAAATATGCCGGGTTTGATCCATTCAGGCCCAGGGTTTCCGCGTTGGTACAGCCCTGCGCTACTTTTCACGAATCAGGCATTGACGAGGTGACGGAGTGGGGCTACTCTGAGCGCATCGTCACCCTTTGGCGCAATCGCGGGCCCCGGCGGTACAGCAGCAAACGTCAAGCTGCTTCGGGGAGCGCATGGCCGGTTCCTATTCCTTCCAACTGCATCCAAACAGGTAGCCCGCATCCGGGTTGCCACGGAGGTATTTCCCTAGCTTGAGTACAAAAGCGCTCGACATCACGCCGAATCTTGAGCCCCTGTTCGGGACTCGCGATGAAAACCTGAGACTCATGGAAGACATGCTCCATGTGCGCATCGAGATGAAACAGGATGCTGTGATGGTGGCAGGCTCCGAGGAGAGCGTTGCGCGCGTGCAGCGCATTTTTGCGGACTTTGAGGCGCTTCGACGAGCCGGGGTAAACCCGCATAACGGCGAGCTGAACGGAATGCTGCGCCTGGTGGTGGCCGATCCCGCCGTAACGCTGCGCTCGCTGGCCGAAACCGGCAAGCAGCGCTCGACCGGCATCAAGCGCATGGTGCAGCCGCGCTCGCTCAACCAGCGGCGCTATGTCGAAGCAATTGAGAATCAGGACATGGTCTTCGGCATCGGTCCGGCGGGCACCGGCAAAACCTATCTTGCCGTTGCCATGGCCGCAGCCGCACTACTGGCCAAAAAGGCGAGCCGCATTATTCTGGTGCGCCCCGCGGTCGAGGCAGGCGAAAAGCTGGGCTTTCTACCGGGCAGTTTGCAGGAGAAGGTCGATCCCTACCTGCGTCCTTTATATGACGCGCTCTACGATCTGCTCGAACCGGAGCGCGTGGATCGCATGCTCGAAAAGAATGTGATTGAGATTGCGCCGCTGGCCTTCATGCGCGGTCGTACCCTCAACGATGCCTTCGTCATCATGGACGAGGCGCAGAACACCACCAGCGAGCAGATGAAGATGTTCCTGACGCGGCTGGGCAACAACGCCAAGGCAGTGATCACCGGCGACGTCACGCAGATCGATCTGCCCAATCCGCGCAAGTCGGGGTTGATTGAGGCGCAGGCGGTGCTGGAAGGTGTGGACGGCATCGGCTTTGTACACTTCGAGAGCGGAGATGTAGTGCGGCATCATCTGGTGCAGCGCATTATTCAGGCCTACGACAGCTTCGGGCGCGTGCAGCCGGAGCTGCCCCTGCAGATGACCGAGGAAGAGGGCCGCACGCGGGCAAAACCGCAGTAGGGCAAAGAGGAGAGCGGCAAGTCCTTGCGATACGATGAAAGGGAGGGCCTTTGCGCCCTCCTTTGCTTTTGCGTCGCCATGATCGTGATTGAGGCCTCCATCCGCGCGAAGTTCCCGCGCTCCGCGTTCACCAAACGCGGGCTGGAGTCTTTTCTTGCTGATGCGGTGAGCGCGGCGAAACTCAAAGGCTCGGTATCTGTGCTGCTCACAGGCGACGAGGAGATTCGGCGGCTCAATCGAGAATTTCGCGGCAAAGACAAAGCTACGGATGTCCTGTCGTTTCCAGCCGAAGACGGCATGGGCCGCGCGCGCATGGCCGGCGATCTTGCCGTCTCCGTCGAAACCGCCGCACGCGAGGCGGAGCGGCGCGGGCACGCGCTCGATCTTGAGCTGCGCGTGCTGCTGCTGCACGGGGTTCTGCACCTCGCCGGCTACGATCACGAAACGGATACGGGCGAGATGGAGCGCTGGGAAAATCTGCTCCGGAAAAGGTTAGGACTTGCGCAGGGGCTGATCGCGCGTGCTGCCGTGGACGGAGCGAAGCGAGGCAGACGGCCATGAAGATTGCTGTCGTTGTGGTGATCGCAGCGCTGTTGGTGGTGCTCACGCTGGCCTCCTATGTCGATCGGCTCTACTCGGAGATGGGAAAATTTCTGGCGCGGGAGTTTCAGGAGAACATCGACGCGTGGGAGCAGCGTGTGGAACCCCGGCTGGGACTGAGCCGCGACCACATCCGCCTTTCGGCCTCAATCCTTGCGCAGTTATCGCTCGCCTCCGTCACGCTTCTGTTCGGCATGATGTTGTTCTATCGCAGCACCGTTGCCGACCGTCCTACTGCGGCGGAGATCGCGCAGGCCGTGCTGGGCGTGGTGCTGGTGATCCTCATCTTTAATCAGCTGCTCCCTTTTGTGTTCTTCACTCGCACGCGCGGTCTTTGGATCGTGCGCCTGCGGGGGCTGCTCCGTGTGCTCTTCTATCTCATGACTCCGGTCACGCTCTTTCTGGGCTTCCTGCTGTCCATCGCCGCGTTGGCGGAGTCCGCCCCGCGAACGCAGGAGGAAAACTCGCTCGAGGCCGTGGACGCGCTGATTGAAGCGGGCGAGGAAGAAGGGATTCTGGAAGAGAGCGACCGGGAGCTGGTGCGCTCCGCTGTCGAGTTCGGCGACAAGGTGGTGCGCGAAGTCATGACTCCGCGGCCGGAGATGTTCGCCGTCGCCGGATCGACCACGCTGGAGGAGTTTCTGCGCGCGCTGGAGAGCGAGCCCTACTCGCGTGTGCCGGTCTATGAAGGTACCCTGGACCACATCACCGGCATCGTCTTCGCGCACGACCTGCTGCGCATCCGCGATGAAGATGCGCGCACGCAGAAGGTGGCCAGCATTCAGCGCGCTGCAGCGTTTACTCCGGAGACGAAAAAGGTAAATGAGCTGCTGCGCGAGATGCAGCGCGAAAAGCAGCACATGGACATCGTGATCGACGAATACGGCGGCGTGGCCGGTCTGGTGACGATTGAAGATTTGATTGAAGAGATCGTAGGCACGATTGCCGATGAGCATGAGAGCGATGACGGCGAAGCGGTGGTTCGCGAGTCCGATGGGTCGTGGCTGGTGCCGGGCAATCTCGAAGTGGAGAAGCTGGGAGAGCTCTTGGATATGGACGCGGATCTGCCCGAGGACTCGGAAGCGACGACTGTAGCAGGATTGGTCAGCGAGGCGGCGGGGCGTATACCGCATGCGGGCGAAGTGATTGAACGTGACCGCATGCGCTTTGAAGTGGTGGCCTCAACGGACCGCCGCATTGACCGGCTGCGTGTGGCGCGAGCGGCGAACGGCGAAGAGGGAGCATCGAAGTGAGGTCAGGATTTGTATCGATCGTCGGGCGTCCCAACGCGGGAAAATCCACGCTCATCAACGCACTGGTGGGCGAAAAGGTTGCCATCGTTACCGCCAAGCCGCAGACCACGCGCACGCGCATTCACGGCATTCTGGAGATCGCCGCGGTCAAGGGCAAGCATCCTGCGGCGCAGATTGTCTTCGTGGACACACCCGGCGTGCACAAGCCAGGAACCTCGCTGGACAGGCGCATGATGCAGGAGGTCTACGACGCGCTCGAAACCCGCGACGCCGTGCTGCTGATTGTGGACGCGACGCGCAGGCTGGATATACCGGAGCCGGGTGCAGCCAAAACGCGCCACGAAAGTGAAGACGCCTTTGTCTTCGAGCTGTTGCGAAAGCTTGACTGCCCGGTCTTTCTGCTCATCAACAAGATCGACTTGATCGAGCGCGCAAAGCTGCTGCCGCTGATTCAACAGCTCTCCTCGCTGCACGCATTCACAGAAGTCATTCCCATCTCCGCGCGCAAGCGTGACGGGTTGGATCGCCTGCTGACGAAGCTCGTCGACGTGCTGCCAAAGGGAGAACGGTATTTTCCCAGGGAGCAATTCACCGATCAACCGGAGCGTTTTCTCGTGGCCGAGCTGATTCGAGAACGCATCCTGGTGGAGACGGGCGAAGAGGTTCCCTATGCGTCAGCGGTAGCCATCGAACGGTACGAAGAGCCGTCCCCGCTGCCTAAAGGAAGAAACCCGAAGCCGGGCGATAAGCCGCCTCTCACGCGCATCGCCGCCGCAATCTACTGCGAGCGTGATGGGCAGAAGGCAATTTTGATCGGCAAGGGCGGCAGCAAGCTCAAGGCGATTGGAACCAGCGCGCGCAAGGAGATTGAATCGCTGCTCGGGACGCGCGTGTTTCTCGAGCTGCACGTGATCGTGAAGGAGAACTGGCGCGAGTCACGCGGATTTGTAGAGTCGCTGGACTGGCGGCGGCAGCTCGAAGATCTGAGCACGAAGGAAGAGTAGCCTACTCGCGCACGTGAATGCTGAGCGCGCGCATCTTGCGGTACAGATGGCTGCGTTCCAAACCCAGTGACTCGGCGGCGCGGCTCATGTTGCCGTGGCATTCGTCGATCTTCTTCAGTATGTACTCACGCTCATATGCCTCGCGCGCCTGCTGAAGGGTGCTGAAGTCCTCGCTGCGCTTATCGCCTCTGCGGTGAACCAGCATGGGCAAATGCCGCCGCTCAATGCGGTTGGTCTGCGGATTCAGGATCAGCACGCGCTCCAGAACATTCTTCAACTCGCGCACATTCCCCGGCCAGGGATACTCCTTCAGCAGCTCAAGCGCATCGTCGCTGATCTCGATGCGAGGCCGTCCGTACTCGCGGCCAAAGGCGCGCAGAAATTCGCGCGCAAGAGGACGGATGTCCTCCTTGCGTTCGCGCAGCGGCGGCACGAAAAACGGCATGACGTTGAGACGATAGAAGAGGTCTTCACGAAAATTCCCCTTCGCAGTCTCTTCCTCCAGATTCTTGTTGGTCGCGGCGACCACGCGCACATCCACGCTGACGGGGTGAGTCGCGCCAACCGGAATAAAGCTCTGCTCGTCGAGGGCGCGCAGAACCCTGGCCTGGGTCTTCAGGCTCATGTCTCCTACTTCA
>Ga0335075_10000533_pt1 | contig 65978 bp, 60 predicted proteins | sample Lox_Sample_24_FD_206723 | JGI IMG/M metagenome (GOLD analysis project Ga0335075, IMG submission 206723) | Soil microbial communities from Loxahatchee National Wildlife Refuge, Florida, United States - Lox_Sample_2.4 | ecosystem: Environmental > Terrestrial > Soil > Wetlands | place: USA...
GGGCGCACCATCGACGCCGCCGAGGCCGAACGCAGCGGCCTGGTGTCGCGGGTGGTACCCGCCGACGACCTACTCACCGAGGCCAAGGCCGTCGCCACCACCATCGCCCAAATGTCACGCTCGGCGACCCGGATGGCCAAAGAGGCCGTCAACCGCGCCTTCGAATCCACCCTGGCCGAAGGGCTGCTCTACGAACGCCGGTTGTTCCATTCCGCCTTCGCCACCAACGACCAGTCCGAAGGCATGGCGGCGTTCATCGAAAAACGGCCGCCCAACTTCACCCACCGCTAACGGAGCCCAAGGTGAGCGAGCCGGCGATCGCCCGTCGGAGATCAGAAGTAGCGCCGGAAACGACCGTAGCCCGGATCACGCTTCTCCAGAAAGGCGTCGCGGCCCTCGACGGCCTCATCGGTCATGTACGCCAAGCGGCTCGCCTCGCCAGCGAACAACTGCTGGCCCACCAGCCCGTCGTCGAGCAGGTTGAACGCATACTTCAGCATCCGTTACGCTTGAGGCGATTTCGCGTTGATCTCGGCGGCCCACTGCACACCCACCGACTCCAGCGCGGCGTGATCGACGACCTCGTTGACTGCACCCATGCGATGCATCTGCTCGCCGGTATAAGCCCGACCAAGGAAGAAGATCCTGCGGGCGAACTTCTGTCCCACTTGCCGGGCGAGATATGTGCTGCCGTAGCTGCCGTCGAAACTGCCGACGTCGGCGTCGGTCTGCTTGAGGCGGGTGTGCTCGCGGCTGGCCAGCGTCAGATCACAGGTCGAGTGCAGGCTGTGCCCGCCGGCGGCCCACCCGTTGACCAGGCAGATCACCACGTTGGGCATAAACCGGATCAGCCGCTGCACCTCCAGGATGTGCAGCCGTCCCGCCCGCGCAAGATCGACGGTCTCGGCCGTCTCACCAGCTGCATACTCATAGCCGGTGCGCCCGCGACTGCGCTGATCTCCCCCGGAACAGAACGCCCAACCACCGTCCTTGGACGACGGTCCGTTTCCCGTCAACAGCACCACCCCGACGTCGGGCGACATCCGGGCGTGGTCCAAAACCCGGTGCAGCTCGTCCACCGCGTGCGGGCGAAACGCATTTCGTACCTTGGGACGGTTGAACGCGACCCGTGCCGTCGCGTCGCTGACATGGCGGCGATAGGTGATGTCGGTCAGATCGGCGAATGCATCGACGGGACGCCACGCCGAGGCGTGAAAAGGATTGTCGCTCAATGCTACCGGCTGCGCCGACGCGGGCTTTTGGCCTCATCCAGGTAAAGTGCGATCGCCTCTGACCGGTTGATGGCCCCGATCTTGCGAAGGATCCTTTTCACGTGTGTCTTGACCGTTTCCACGGTAATGACGAGTTCGTCGGCGATCTCGGCGTTGGAGGCTCCCAGGACCAGCCTTTCGAACACTTGGCGCTCGCGATCCGACAACGTGGCCGCCAATGCGGAATCCGCCGCTACCGCTGGCGACTCGACCCGGGCGTCGTCCTCGGTATCAAAGCTGATGGCCGCCGCGGCGATGCGGTCTGCTTGCTCGGTCAGCCGCGCTGCCGCGCCAGCGATTGAGGTCCGCTGTTGCTGCACGCGTTCAGTATTCAGCATCCGCTCATGAAGCAGCGAATAGGCGGAGGCGAACGCATCGAGCACGTCGACGTCACCGTCAGAGATGCCGTCGTCGCTTCGGCGCCCCACGTGAAGGAGCGCGACCACCCGCGATTTCGCTATGACGGGGGCGACGAGATAGTGCACGCAGCCGAGCAACTCGCGGTAGCCAGGCGAAGCGGGCATGTCGCCGTCATCCGTCCGGACGGTGTCCCGATGGCGAATACAGACCCGCTCGGGTGCACAGTCGCGACGCGCGATCACGGTGGGGCCGCCAAGACCATGGTCAGATTCCTCGACGACAAATCCGTCGTCTTCGACGAACGACAATAACGCGCTGTCAAACCCAAGCACGTCACACAATTCGGTACAGGCTTGACGACCGAGTCCTTGCAACGACCCGGCTTTCTTCATGCGACGGATGCCCTCGGTCAAAGACCGGACCACATCCACGCGCTCGCCGCCTCTCACCTGGCGCGCTTCGACTTGCGCTTGCAGAAAGTCTGTCAGCAGGCTTTGCCCGATCACTGACCCAGCGTCGTCGTTGCCACCACGTTCGCGGGTAACCAGTCGCTCAGTAGTTGCGGTCGACATCGTGATGGCCTCGTCGAGCGTCGTCGCGTCGTCTGAACGGGAGATGCCGAACGCGTCACAGAGCTGCTTATTGAGGTCGTTGAGTCGGGCCACCATCGCGCGGGCATTCATAGCGACGTTCCGTCGTCAAGCACTGGCAATGCCGGCGTAGGTCGCGACCGCTGCTGCCCTGCTAGATGTATTAAGCTTCTTCGCAATGTGTTTCAGGTGGGACTTCACTGTCCCTTCCGAGATCACCAGGCATCGGGCGATCTGGCCGTTGGTGGCCCCCGTCGCCACATGCGACATGATTTCGCGTTCGCGAGAGGTCAATTCGGCGACGGTGGTTTGGTCGCGACGGCCAAAAGCATCGTGTCGAAGGACCGCACCCGGCACCGACCACAGCTCCGGTCGGGGTGACCGGCCCAGCAGTTCGTCGACATTGGCGCATAGATTGTCGACTTCCAACCGTTGTTGCGCGGCTTTCTCTTCGAGTGCCGCGCTCTCGAACGCGACCGACAGACACTCGGCGAAGGCCTCCAGCTGTTCGAGATGATCCATCGTCACTATCCCGTGAGGTTCGGGGCGGTCGGCATGAAGAATCCCGATTGCCCTGCCCTGAACGGTGATCGGGGCACCGATATAGCCGAAGCAGCCGGAGGCCTCCATGATCGCCTTAAACACGCGTTTGTCGTCCATCGGAGATGGGGCGAAGACGCCGCACCGCTTGCGGACAAGTTCTGTCTCCAGCGGAGCGTCCACCAGCTGAATCTGGCGGTCGGTTATGTACTCGAGGAGCGACCGCGAATGCGGATCGGCCCCTTGGTCTTCGATATACGCGTACTGGGGTAGCCACAGCGACCCACGCACGGTGGAAATCATGGTCCGCGCGTAAGCAAACTCCCGGCTCAAAACCTCTGGGGCGCTGTAGATCATTTTGCGCGGCGGCAGACCCCGCAGGTACGCCAGGGCGTGGCGGATCTCCGACATGGACTTGACCCGGCGAGCCAGATCGTGGTCGAGGAGTTCGCACTGCAAACTCAAGATCGAGATCAGGATCTCGGCGGTTGTCGCCCAATCGTCTCTCGGGTCGGATGGTAGCGCGATGCGTTGCTCGAGTCGTTGCCTCAGGTTGTCGAGCTGGTGTCCCAACGCCGTCGGCGTCAGCTCGGGCGCTGGGACTTTGAGGTGGTCGGCAGCGGCAGCGACGGTTGCCTCGGCACGCGCAACCACAGCCGGATCGTCAGCGATAGAGGCCATAGGCACTCGCGTGACCATCACCACTCCTATCTTCTCGGGAGCCGGCCGTTCAGCCGATTGGTCATACCATTGGACCGAAGTATAGAACACTTGTAACGCGTGCCACAACGGGTTGGCAAACATTAGCCGCATCACAGTTGTCGCAGTCCAACGGACCGGAGTTTTTGTCCAACTCGTCCGACCGCACAGGCGCTTGTGCGCAAACTTAGGCAATGGTCTAATGGTCAGGCCATAGGAGGTGGAGTTTGCACGCTGTGATCATGCAGGAGTTCGGGACCGCCGCAGTGTTGCGTCCCGGCGAATTCCCCGGGCCCGCCCCAAGGCCGGGATGGGTAACCGTAGCGCTACGCGCCAGCGCGCTGAACTGGCATGACGTCCTGGTTCGCCAAGGTCGCTACGGCTCACCGTTGCCGCACATAATCGGCGCCGACGGCGCTGGCGTGCGCACCGACACGGGCGAGGAAGTGGTGATTCTCCCTTCGCTGAACTGGGGCGACCGCGAGGAAGCACCGGGCAGCCGTTGGGAGATTCTGGGCGACCACACCCTTGGGACTTATGCCGAGCTGGTCAGCGTGCCCGCCGAGTGCGTGGCACCCAAGCCTCGTGGTTTGAATTGGGCCGAGGCCGCCGCGCTGCCGTTGGTCGGATTGACGACATACCGCGCACTGTTCGCCCGCGGACGGCTCCAAGCAGGCGAGTCGATGCTGGTAGTCGGCGCCGGCGGCGGGATCGCCACCACTGCGATTGCGCTCGCAGTCGCCGCCGGGGCCAGCGTCACAGTTACCTCCTCATCGGTCGACACCATCGAGCGCGCGGTGGCCGAGGGCGCCCGCGATGGCGTGCTGCACAGCGAACAGGGTTGGCCGGAGCAGGCTCGCGCCATGTCGCCAGACCACGGGTTTGATCTGGTCCTCGACCCCGTCGGCCGCTGGAGCGAGTCGGTGCGAGCGTTGCGCCCCGGGGGCCGGTTGGTGGTCCTTGGTGCCAATGCCGCACAGACCGCCGCCATGGACATTCGCAGCTTCTACTTCGGTCAGTTCGATCTGCTGGGAACGACCATGGGCAGCGGCAGGGACTTCGCCGACCTGCTCCAGATGATCGATCGGTGCTCGGTGCGCCCGCCGGCCATCGACCGCAAGTTCCCGCTGGATCGGGCCGCCGAGGCACACGAATACCTGGAGCGTGGACGCACGTTCGGCAAATGCGTACTGACACACGACTAGGAGGCCCGCGGTGAGCGAGCAAGCCGAACTGATCACCTATCGGCTCGAAGCCGCCACCCCCGAGGGCGATGCCCTGGCGGCCTATCTGACGCTGAACGACCCCGCACGCCGTAACGCCTTGTCGGACGTGCTGCTCGACCAGCTGAGCGCAGCGCTACAACGCGCGGCCGCCGACCCGAGGGTGAGAGTGGTCGTCCTGACATCCTCTCACCCACGGATATTTTCCTCCGGTGGCAACCTTGACGCCTTCGCCGACGACCGCGCGACAATCGTCAAATACGCCGGCCTCTCGCGATTCCCTATCCTCTTCCGCACGCTTACCGGAATCGACAAGCCGGTGATCTGCGCGGCCAACGGTGACGTGCTTGCCGGTGCGCTCGGCATCGCGTTGGCCTGCGATCTCGTCATCGCCAAAGAGTCGATACGACTTGGCTGCCCCGAGATCAACGTCGGCGCCTTCCCGTTCATGATCTCGGCGTTGATCTTCCGCGCCACCGGTCGACTGATCGCCAATGAACTCATGATGACCGGCCGGCTGATCACCGCCGCCGAGGCTGCCGCCGCCGGCTTGGTCAACAAAGTAGTGCCCGACGCTGAATTCGACGACGCCCTGCGTCAGTGGATCACCGACATTGCCGGCAAATCACCATTGCTGCTCGGCATGGGCAAGAAGGCGCTGGCAGCGACCCGCGACATGCCACTGGAATCGGCGCTGGACTACCTGCAAGCCCAGCTGGCCTTGGCCTTCACCACCGACGATCTGGCCGAAGGGGTGCTGGCCTTCAAGGAGAAGCGCTCCCCCCACTGGCGCAACACCTGAAGATCTATATGTCGGAAAGAGTCCTTGCCGTTTCGGTCTGACCATTCTATGATTCGAAGAATTATGCCTCCGGGGCAACCGCTGCCCGGAGGGCGGGATCCCGAGAACCGAGGAATTGCGCGATGAAGCCAAGCCCGTACACCGACCGCTACAGCCCGCAGGAAATCGACCACTACTACAAGTCGGGAATCTGGGCGACCGACACCTTCCATGACCTGTTGGTCCGGCGCGTCCAACAAAGCCCCGACAAGGTTTTCGCGACCGACGGGACGAGATCGCTGACCTACCGAGAGCTCTTCGACGCTGGCCAACGGCTGGCCGTCGGCCTGCACCGGCAGGGTCTGCGACGCGGTGACACCGCCGCCGTCCAGCTGCCCAACTGGGTCGAATTCATCCAGACGCTGACCGCATTGTCGCGACTTGGCGTCGTCATGGTCCCGATCATGCCGATTTATCGGCGCGACGACGTTAGCTATGTCCTGTCGAATGCCGGCGTACGAGCGGTGTTCACGCCTACAACCTTTGGAAAATTCGACTATTTGAACATGTATCTCGGCCTGCGCAATGAGCATCCAGAACTCACGATCGTCGTTGCCAGGCCCGACAGTACCGCCGAAGAAGTCGCCGATGCCGATGCCGGTGTATTCACCCTGCAGCAGTTGGAGGCCGAAGCCGACGACGACAGCGCCCGCCAGGAACTCGACGCTTCGCCCAATCCCGATGAGCCGTTCGTCATCGTCTACACCTCTGGCACCACCTCACGGCCGAAAGGATGCGTGCACACGTTCAACACGTACTGTGCGGGATCGCGCGCGCTGATCGGGCCATTCGGCTACACCGAGGCCGATGTCCAGTTCGGCCCCTCTCCGATAGCCCACACGACCGGGCTGGTCACCAGCGTGTTGCTGCCCATGCTGACGGGGGCCTCGACACATGTCATGGCCAAGTGGGATCCGGCCCGCGGCATCGACGAGATTCAGCGCTTTGGCTGCACGGCAGCGGTCACGGCGCCAACCTTCCTGCACACCTTGTTGTCTGAGTACAACGCCGAACGCCACGATCTATCCACGCTGCGATTGTGGACATGCGCGGGCGCGCCCATCCCTGCCGCAGTCGTCAAGCAGGCCAGCGCGGCACTTCCCAACATCAAGGTCCTCAGCCTCTATGGGCGCAGCGAAAACTTGGTCACCACAACGTGCTCCGTCACCGACCCCGTTTCGCGCGCCCTGACGTCGGACGGCACAGCGATGCCGGGTGCGGAGGTCAAGATCGTCGATGACAAAGGTAACGAAGTGCCCCGCGGCACCGAAGGCGACATCGCCTACCGCGGCCCCGCCCACATGATCGAATACCTTGCCAACCCTCAAGAAACCGCAGCACTTTTCACCAATGAAGGCTTTTCCAGGTCGGGCGATCTGGGGACGATGACCGACGACGGATACGTGCGGGTCACCGGCCGAACCAAAGACATCGTTATTCGCGGCGGGATGAACATCAGCGTTCGCGAGATCGAGGAGCATCTGGCGCACCACCCTGCGTTGCAGGCGTTCTCGGTGGTGGGCATGCCCGATGAAAAGCTCGGCGAGAGGGTGTGCTGCTATGTGGTCGCCAAGCCGGGAAACGACCCGCCGACGGTGGACGGGCTCCGCGAGTTCTTGCTCGGCGAGGGCATGCCCATCCAAAAGACACCTGAGCGCGTCGTCACCCTTGACTCGTTGCCGATGACCGCAACTGGCAAAGTCCTAAAACACGAGTTGCGTAAAGACATCGAACAACGCCTCAAAGAGGAAGGCGCGCATACCCAGCAAGCGGCTGGCGCTCCCTGATGGAACTGAAAGACAGCCCCGCCGAAGCTGAATTCCGTGCACAGGCGCGGGCGTGGTTACACAACACCGTGCCTCAGTTGGGCGGTCCCGAACCAGCACGCCTCGAGGACAAGCTCGACTACTGGCGGACGTGGCAGCGCTTGCTTTACGACGCCGGATATGCCGGGCTGTCGTGGCCAACGCAATACGGTGGCGGCGGCGCCGACGCGAAGCTGCGCGCGATCTTCAACGAGGAACTCGATCGAGCCGGTGCGCCTGAGCGGCTCAACATCATTGGCGAGGACTTCGCAGGGCCGACGATCATCCAGTTCGGTACGCCAGCCCAGCAGCAACGCTTTCTTCAACCGATCCTGACCGGTGATGAGATCTGGTGCCAGTTGTTCTCCGAACCGGAGGCCGGTTCGGACCTGGCGTCGTTACGGACCTCCGCCACCAAAGTGGACGGTGGCTGGCGGATCCAAGGACAGAAAATCTGGACAAGCCGCGCCCAGTTGGCAGCCCACGCGATCCTGCTCGCCCGCACGGGTGGCGGACCCCGCCACCGCGGGATCACGTATTTCCTACTCGCGATGGACAGTCCGGGTGTCGAAGTCCGCCCGCTGGCACACATGCTGGGAGAGGCCGAGTTCAACGAAGTCTTTCTCGACGAGGTCTTCATCCCCGATGACTGCGTCCTCGGTAGCGTGGACGGCGGATGGCAGGTCGCGATGGGCACCCTGGCGTTCGAGCGAGTGGCCATTGCCACCGGCCGGGTGAACACCACCGGCGCCGTCAACGATTTGATCCGTCAGATCTCCTGTCGTACAACCGAAGACGGCACACCTCTGGGAGCCGACCCGCTGGTGCGGCAACGGATCGCGGATCTGTACGGTCGGGCGCTCGTGCATTACCTGATCGGACAGCGAGTGATCACCGGAGCCGCCGGTGACGGCCCCCCGGGCCCGGTGACCTCGATCGGCAAGCTGTACTTTTGCCCGCTGGTCGAAGACATTGCCGATTTCGGGCTAGAGCTCGATGAGATGGGTGGGCAGTTCTCGCTCGCCGAGAAGAGCGCCGACGATTCCTCATCGGCTGACAGTCAGCGGTGGCTGCGGCTTGCCTATCAGGCTCGGGGTACTGCCATCGCGGGTGGCTCGACGTTCATCCAGCGCAACATCGTCGCCGAGCGCATCCTCGGCATGCCCAAGAGCTGAAGTCGCGAGGAGGCTTGTGACGATGGACAAGGTCGTAGCAACGACGGCGGAAGCCGTTGCCGGGGTGACGGACGGGTCGTCGCTCGCGGTCGGCGGGTTCGGGCTGTGCGGCATCCCCCAGGCGCTGATCGCGGCGGTGCTGGAGCTCGGGGTCCGCGATCTGGAGACGGTCTCGAACAACTTGGGCGTGGACGGTATCGGATTGGGAGTGTTGTTGCAACACAAGCGGATCCGGCGCACAATCAACTCCTACGTCGGGGAGAACAAGGAATTCGCCCGCCAATACATGAGCGGTGAGCTTGAGCTGGAGCTAACCCCACAGGGCACATTGGCCGAGCGACTGCGCGCCGGCGGCGCCGGGATACCCGCCTTCTACACGCCCACGGGAGTTGGGACACAGGTGGCCGACGGGGGTCTAGTGTGGCGCTACCACGCAGACGGTACTGTGGCCGTTGCCTCGCCGCCGAAAGAAACCCGCGAATTCGACGGTGTTGCTTACGTATTGGAGCGAGCCATTCGCACTGACTTCGCGCTGGTACATGCGTTCAAAGGCGACAGGCACGGCAACCTCGTCTACCACGCGGCGGCCGCCAACTTTAATCCAGACTGCGCCGTCGCGGGCCGGATCACGATCGCCCAGGTTGAGCATCTCGTCGAACCAGGTGAAATCGACCCCGCCCACGTGCACACCCCGGGGATTTACGTGCACCGGGTGGTCCATGTACGCAACCCGGTGAAGCAGATCGAAAAGGAGACAGTGCGGCCATGACGACGGAGCAGCAACGATGAGCTGGAGCCGAGACGAGTTGGCGGCGCGGGTCGCCGCCGAACTGCGCGACGGGCAGTACGTCAACCTCGGCATCGGGTTACCTACCTTGATTCCGAGTCACATCCCCGCCGACATCACCGTCGTATTGCATTCAGAAAACGGGATCCTTGGTGTCGGACCATACCCGCGGCGCCAAGACCTCGACGCCGACTTGATCAACGCCGGTAAGGAGACGGTCACCACGTTGCCGGGTGCGGCGTTCTTCTGCTCGTCGTCCTCGTTCGGGATCATCCGCGGCCGACACCTGGACATCGCGGTGCTCGGCGCCATGCAGGTCTCGGCCGCCGGCGACCTGGCCAACTGGACCATCCCCGGCAAGATGATCAAGGGCATGGGCGGGGCGATGGACCTGGTGCACGGCGTGGAAAAGGTTTTCGTGATGATGGAACACACCGCCAAGGATGGCAGCGCGAAGATCGTCGAGCACTGCACGCTGCCGCTGACCGGCAAGCACTGTGTGAGCCGAATCTTCACCGACCTTGCCGTCATCGACGTCGCCGACGACGGTCTGCACCTGATCGAGACCGCGCCCGGTGTCAGTGTCGACGAAATTATCGCGAAAACTGAACCACGCCTTGCGCTTTCTGCAGTGGCGTGACGCCGACAAGGTCAGGCCGCCGCCTGAGCTTTAGTCGTCGACGGCGATTTCCTCACGTTTGTCCACGGCCAGTGCGGCCTTCGCGTAGCTGTGCACATGGCGACGCATGCGCCGACCGGCCGCTTCGGCGTCGCGGCTGCGGATTGCGGCGGTGATCGACCGATGCGCGCGCCCGGTGACTGCTCGCACGTTGTCATCGACGAACGCCGCATTCTCGGTTCCGGCGTAGATGGCATGCGACAACGCGGTCATGAAGCCGATCAACAGTTCGTTGTGACTGGCCATCGCCACCCCCACATGCCAGTCAAGGTTGGCCTGCAGAAACGCCGCTAGGTCCGCATCGGGATCGGCGATGGCTTCATTGGCACGGTCCAGCGATTCCAGATCGTCATCAGTCCGTTTGCGGGCGGCCGACTCGGCGCAGAACGGCTCCAACGCCTCACGCGTTTCCATCAGATCCGCGAGCTTGATCTTCTGGCCTCGGATCAGCATGCTCACCGAGCTTGCCATCCCGTTTGTCGTCGGTCGCTGGACGAATGCCCCACCGGCCCGGCCCGCCCTGACCCGAACGAGGTTCTGCACCTCGAGGATGCGTAACGCCTCTCGCACCGTAGCTCGGCTCATCTGTGTCTGTTTTACGAGCTCACGCTCCGCCGGAAGCGCCGTACCCTCAGTCAGCTCGCCGGAAAGGATCCGCTCACGAAGTTCGCGGGCTAACACATCGGACGCTTTGGGAACGTCCACCGGCTTGAGTAACACGCTTGAACGTGTTGGGGCCGAGTTCGTCGCGCCTGGTTCCATCGTCCCTCCGCCCTTCCAAGCTTCGGCATAAAGGTAAGACCTATTATATGGTTATTTTATTACCCGAGGCCGCCGAATGCAGTCCGCCACGACATATTCACTGTGTACGGCACCTCACAGAGCATTTACCCGGCTCTCTTTGGCCACACCGCACGGATTGGGCTAAAAAACCATTCGCGCAATCAGCTCCGCCACAGCGGCCGGCTTCCGAGAACCGTCTAGCTCCACCGTGTGCCGCACGGTGAGGTCGACCGTGATGTCGTCCACCTTGGCGGCGTCGACAAGCTCAGATCGAACGCGGACGCGGCCGCGGGCCGGAACCGGCGCGAGGAAGCGCACCCTGTTGAGCCCATAGTTGATGCCCATCTTCGCGTTTCCGACACGGTAGTTGTCTTTGCTGAGTGCGGGGATCAAGGAAAGCGTCAGGAATCCGTGGGCAATTGTTCCCCCGTAGGGAGTTTCGGCGTTCGCGCGGTCCGGATCGACGTGGATCCATTGGTGATCCCCCGTGACATCGGCGAACGCGTCGATGCGCTTCTGATCGACGACCGTCCAGTCGCTGACGCCCAATTCCTGGCCGATCAGCTGCACGGCCTCATCGATAGACCCGATCACCTTCATGGACTGCCCTTCCCGTTTCTGTGCTGTGCGCGGTGGCTAGACGCTGCGCGCGGCCTTGGCCTCCGCCGACGCTGCTTTGCTGCGCTCCCGCGCGTTCTCCCAATCCTCATCGCTCATCGCAGTCAGACCGGCGAACGTATTGGGTCCAGCCAGTCGTTGGCCACCATCCATTGCGATGGTTTCCCCGGTCAGGTAGTCGCAGGCGTCGGAGAACGCGAAGATCGTCAGGTTCGCCAGCTCGTCGATCGTCCCCGGGCGGCCCAGGGGTATCTGCTCTGATTGCGTGGCACCGACCGAGCTCTTATCGGTGGGATTGAGCATTTCCCAGGCGTACTCGGTCGGAATCGGACCGGGCGCAAAGGCATTGAGACGAATGCCGTAGCGGCCCCACTCGACCGCCAACGACATCGTCATCGCGTGCACCGCCGCCTTTGCCATGGCCGAGGGAACGACGAATGCCGAACCGCTCCACACCCATGTGGTCAGGTTTGACAGCACCGATCCGGGCAGACCTTCGGCGATCCAGCGCTTGCCGACAGCCAGCGTCGTATTGAAGGAACCGGTCATCACGGTCGAGGTGACCGCTTCGAAGGCACGCGGGCTCAAAGTTACCGTAGGTGCAATGAAATTCGCGGCGGCGTTGTTCAGCAAGCCGGTCAGCGGTCCGTGCCGATGCCAAATCTCGTCCACCGCGGTGGCGACCTGATCGAAGTCCCGGACATTCACCGCTTGGTGGTGCACGCTGCCCGGATGGTCAACCGAGATCTCCGCGGCCGCCTCGGCCAACACCGTTTCCCGTCGGCCCCACAGATGCACCTGAGCGCCGTGGGCGACCAGCCGGGCCGCCACGCCGCGACCGAGGCCCGTGCCGCCTCCGGTGATCAGGATGCGCTTGCCGTCCAGCACTGTGCGATCGAAGATGCGCGTCATAGCCCTAAGCTCTTCCCGATGATCTCGCGCTGAATCTCGTTGGCACCGCCGTAGATCGGTGGCGCCAACGCCTTGCGCACCTGTGATTCCATGCCGAATTCGACGGTGTAGCCATTGCCGCCCATCAGTTGCACACCCTCCAGTGCGGCCAGTTTGGCCACCTCGGTGCACTTGAGTTTCGCGATCGAGCCTTCTCTCGCAAGCTGGTCTTCCAGGCCGGCGTCGATCTGTGCAGCCACCTGATAGACGTAGGCGCGACAGCAGTCGATCTCAGCGGCCAGATCCGCAAGCCGATGACGGACTGCCTGAAATGTGCCGATCGGCTTGCCGAACTGTTCGCGGGTGCGCACGTAATTGATGGTGTCTTGCAACGACCGGCGCGCCGCACCCAGCGACATCGCCGCGATGATCAGCCGTTCGACATTGAGCCCGCGCATCAGCCGGTGCCAGGCATCGCCGATCCCGCCGACCACGTTGTCGGCGGGAACGACGACGTCGGTGAAGAAGACGTCGTTGACGGTGTGGCCATCCATGGTCTGGATCGCTTTGATGTCCAGGCCGGCCGTCGAGGTAGGCAGGTACAGCAGCGTCAGGCCGTGGTGCTTTCCAACATTGGGATCGGTCCGCGTCAGCACCAGCAGGTGATCGGCCAAGTGGGCCGCGGTGATCCATGTTTTTTGGCCGTTGATGATGAAGCGGTCACCGTCACGGACCGCCCGGGTACGCACCGCACCCAGATCGGATCCGGCGCCGGGTTCAGACAACGCGATCGCCTCGAAGTGGCCGGCGCACAGATTGCCGACGACCTCTTTCTTTTGTGATTCGGTGCCGTGCCGCAAATATGTTTGCGCCGCGGTCAAGCCGGTGCCGTACGCGTGAATCGGTGCCTGACCGCGCGCGGTCTCCTCGAGGAAGATACATTCTTCGACCATGCCTGCACCCCCGCCGCCATATTCGGTGGGTACAGACACGCCCAGCCAGCCAAGTTCAGCCAGCCGCTGGAGCAGCTCGGGGCTATTGGACAGCCCCTGTGTCAGACGCGCGCGCTGCTCGACCGTGCCGCAGGTTTCGGCACAGAACCGCTCAAGCGCGGCGGCGAACTCGAGCTGCTCGGTCGTGAACATGCTCAGTTTCCGCGGTAAGCGGCGAATTCGGGCACGCGTTTCTCGTTGAACGCGGTAATCCCTTCTTGTGCTTCGGGTGTCTCGCCGAACATCTTCAGAGTCGAGTACGCCATCTGGCCTACCGATGCGAACTGTTCGGTATCGGTGTTGAACGACTGCTTAAGAACCTTCAGCGCGGTCGGCGAAAGCATCAAAATCTCGTCCGCCCATGCCCGCACCTCCGACTTGAGCTCGTCGGCCGGCACCACCTTGTTGACCAGTCCCCACTCGGCTGCCTGCTCCGCGGAATACCTGCGGCACAAGAACCAAATCTCCCGAGCACGCTTCTCTCCGACCACCCGCGCCAGAAATCCGGTGCCGAAACCTGCGTCGAAGGATCCGACCCGTGGACCGTTCTGACCGAAGACCGCGGTGTCCGCGGCGATCGTCAGGTCGCACAGCACGTGCAGAACATGGCCGCCGCCAATCGCGAAGCCGTTTACCGCGGCGATAACCGGCTTCGGCACGTCGCGAATGACGCGATGCAAGGTATCTACCTCGAAGAGCCCGGTTTCGGACGGGCCATAGTCACCCGTTTCGGCGCGCTGCTTCTGGTCACCACCGGTGCAGAACGCCTTTTCGCCCGCACCGGTCAGGCAGATAACGCCGACTTCCGAACTCGCCCAAGCCATTTTGAAGGCCCGGATCAGCTCGTCGAGCGTTCGCGCCCGGAAGGCGTTATACCGCTCAGGCCTATTGATCGTGATCCACGCGAGGCCGTTGTCGACCTCGTACGTGATGTCGGTGAACTCGGTCATCGGTTGCCTCTCCTCGTTGAAAGCCGCGGGCACTGACGTAGCCCATTATGGTCTTACCATATTACCAAAGCCACACGGCTTGACGAAATCCCATTCACCCAGTGATCCTCTCAGGCCGTTGCGAAATCCCGGCGCATCTGGGCCAGTTCCCCGATCGACCGTTGCAGGTCCGCGAGCTCGGCGACGAGCGCCGCCCGACCGTCTGCAATGTCGTCTGAGGCGGTCTCAGTGTCGAGGAGCCCTCGATGACGCGCCATCTTCAACGCAGTGGCAAACATGTCCCCAGACACCGATTCCTCGGTGATGCGATGCTGCAATGACCACTGCCGCGCGAGCCGAAGACACCTCGTGAGAAATTCCTGTTCGTCGACGTCGCGAGCAAGACCGAGGTTCAGTAACTCCTCGGCCACCACTCGGTAGGCATCGATGAATGGCTTGAGCACCAGATGCGCTACCAGCAAGTCACTTTCATGCAAACTTCGGGTGGCCTCATCGGTATCGATCGGTACGTCCGGGTCGTGGCTACGACCGGTCATGATCGCGAACTCATTCCACAGTTCATCGGCGAACTCAGCCCGTCCGGCGAAGAAAAAGTCGAACTTGAGCAGTTCGCGGACCGCTAAGGCTCTCTCCCAACCAGTGCGCTTGGTGGCTCCTGGTGTTCGCACAATCGCCAGCAGGGCGAGCTCGGCAATCGCTCTCATCACCAGAACATGGATAGCGCTGTTGCGGTAAACCGCAACAATCAGGTGCTGGTCAGCGCCGATACCCCACACCGTTGTCGGCCCCTCGGAGTAGGAGGTCAACACACCCGAGCCCACCAAGTCGTGCAGCGTCTGCGATACCGTGGCTCGCTCGGTGAGATCGGCTCCCCCAGCGACGGGCCAATCGCGATCGTGCAAGTAACGGGCCAGCGGTGCGACGGTGGAGCATACTTCGTCGAGGGTCAGGGCGCGGTCTGCGCCGAGCATCGCGACGCAGACAGCCGCCGTCGCAGTCACCGGCGTGGCCTGATTGAGCCGGTGGCAGATTTCGAGCGCGATCCGCTCGACGATCTGCCGATCGTTCAGGCCCTCTCCGCGCAACTGAACCATTCGCTCGTACAACGCGACCGGTGACCCGAAGTCGATGTATATGCGCCCCAAGCGATGCCGCAGCCCGCGCGCGTAACTGAGCAGCCACCGCGCATTCTCGGGCTTCTTCGGAAGTCCGCGCGACTCTTCGGTCATCAGTTTGACTTCGTGCAACGGCAACTGGTCGAAAAGGATAGAAACCGGTACAGCGAGGGTCTGCTCTGATCGGACCGACTCGACCGCGTCGGTCACATAACGCAGCAAGCCGTATCGCGGCGGCCGTAGCTTGCCGGTGCGTGACCGCCCGCCCTCGATCGACCAGACCAGGTTGCGACCGCTGGCCACCATCTGACCAACGAGTGCGCGCAGGGCCAATCGATACACGGGCACATCCCCCGTCGAGCGTCGCACCGGGATGAACCCGTTGCGCCGCGCGAACGTACCCAGCGGAAAGAAGTTCAGGTTCGCACCGGCGAGACCGAACGTCGGCGAAATGCCCTCCCGGGTAAGGCGTGGTGGGAACGAAAACTGATCCAGGTACGAGCGGTGCGAGATCAAGAAGACCAGGGCGTGGTCACGGTCGAGTTCCCGCAACTTGGCCAGATCGTCGTCATCGACCACAACTTGGAATCCACGGACCATCCATGCGGACCAGGCTTGCCAGGCACGCACGACGGCCGGGACATGGGTTGCTGCCATCTCGCGCACGTAGGCGGTGGCCTCGGCCCGCACGTCGGCCACATCGCGGCCCAGCTGCGACGCCAATTCGGCAGTGCTTTTGGAGAATTCGTTGGAGCCGAGCAGAGCCTCGCCGTCATCCGGTGGCTGCACCGAGGCGGAACCGTTCGCGCGCAGTAGCCGCGCGAGGCGATCCGCCAGCACCGTCATTTCCGCACCGACGCCTTTGCGATCATCTCCGACCAGTGCTTGCCCGCCTGGCTGCCTGGCCAATCGTCGAGGGTGTCGACGTAAAGTTGGCGCATTCGCGGCACCCAGTCATCGAGATCGGCCTTCGTCCAGTTGGCAGTCGGAAGTGGCTCGTGGACAACAACTTCGATCGTCCCTTCCTGAGCCACTTTTGCATTGCGCCACATGATTTCGCCGGCATTGCGGATCACAATCGGGACGATCGGAACCCCAGCGTCACGAGCCAGGTGAAAGCCCCCCTTCTTGAACGCCCCGATCCGCGGGCTTAGCGACCGAGTGCCTTCTGGCGAAATCGCGATTGAAACGCCTTTGCTCAGCTTGTCGATTGCCGGCTGCATTGCGGAGATGGCCTTCGCCGTGTCGGCGCGGTCGAGGAATGCCACGTCGGCCAGCGTGAGTAGCGGTCCTAGCACGGGTATCTGCTTCACCTCGGCCTTGGCCACAACGGTGAACCCCCGCTGCACGACGTTGGAGGTGACAAGCGCGTCAATCAGCGCGCTCTGGTGATTGATGAAGAACACGGCCGGCCGGTGCGTGGTGTGCTCCCGACCTATGACGTCAACCTTGATGTTGCTGAATTGGCCTGCGGCCCGGCCGAACAGGGACGTGGCCAGGTCGACACCACCGCGGACATCATTCGTCAATAATCCGACGAGCGCTCCGGCGCCCACCGCCGCGGCGAAGCTGCCGTACAACGCCGTCGTCCGGGCCAGCGCCACCGGATTTAGCCGGCTGCGCTTGCCCCGGAACCGCAGAACCTCCCAACCCTGCTCGGCGGCGTGTCCGGCCAGGACCGGCGCCGGGTTGACCGGATGCGGGAATCCAACGGTGTCGAGCATCGCGACGTCCTCATCACCATTGGCATAGCCGTAGCAGTTTTTCAACGAGATGCGTTGCCGTCTAGCGAATTCCTTGACCGCAGCTGCCTTACCATCGCCCCACAGCGTACGTCCTGCGAGGTCCCCGGTGATCACGCCTTGCTCAGTTTCGAGCTCGGTGCACAAGACGTGCTCGATACCCAGTTCGCGGGCCATCGGCTGCGCCTGCATCCGCGTCGCCGATGTGGCGATGACAACGGTGTGGCCGCAATTTTGGTGGGCGCGTACCAATCGCCACGCTCCGTAGAAGAGAGACCCGGCGATTTCTTGGGTGAACAGCTGTTCGCCAAGTTCCAATAGGTCGTCCTCGGTGCGGCCTACCCAGCCACGGATCCCTTGCACAAGGAGGTCTTCGAACGCGACTTCGTCGAGGGGTCCCCCGAGCGCGGAACGCAGAGTGCGTACGAACTCATCAGGTCCGAGTTCAAAATTGCGGGCGCGGTGAGCCAAGAGCGCGCCGGCCGAGTAGCCGTCAATCAGGGTTCCGTCAAAGTCAAAAAACGCAGCGACTTTTGGGCCGTCAGGCGCAACTTTGATCTGCTCGATGAGCTCGTCGACCGTGATCACCGGCGGCCTAGTGCTGGTCATTTCACATCACACCGCTCGCGCCGCGAGGCGCCTCGAGGGCCCCGTTGTCCTCGAGGCAGCCCCTGAGCGTCGATGTCTTGCGTTAGTTTGGACGCAGATTCTCGTGCCGGCGCAGCTGGTGGGCTTACTACGATTCTCACTTCGTCTCCCCTGCGTCGCCGTCGTGACGGCCGTGCCGTGGGAATGCGGTCGTCGTTGACCACAAACCCGGCCCCGACACCGCGCCCGCATGCCTGGAGTTCGGGACGGAAGGCACACCGGCACGGTATCGGGGCGGATAGCTTGTGACAGTCACCTTGGCTCTGGCTATCCCACTATGAAGAGTCAAAATCGCTCGGCCAAGAGTAGTGAGGCGAAATACCCCTTCTGTGGGGTAGAGAACCGCCCGATGTGGTGACGCGCCGGCTCCCCAGTTCGGCCAGACTCGCAGCATCGGGATCAGCGCGGTTGAGCCCGACTTCTGCTGGCTTCGCCGGTGACCGCGAGCAGAACCAGCTCGGACCCGCCGCCACCGGAAAGAAAAGGGGCACGGATGCAGATCTCAGCCGCTGTGGTTCAGGAGGTCGGGGCGCCGTTCACCCTCACCGACGTGGAGCTTCAGGAGCCAGCTCCCGATGAAGTCGTGGTGAAGATCGCCGGGGCCGGCATCTGTCACACCGACATCGCCGTCCAGCACGGGCACCTACCGTTTCCGTTACCCGGCGTGCTGGGCCATGAGGGCAGCGGAGCCGTGGTGGCGGTCGGTGAGCACGTAACGACGGTCGCCGTTGGCGATCACGTCGCGATCAGTTTCAACAGCTGCGCCGCCTGCCCGCGGTGCAGCAAGGGAGAGCCAGCGTACTGCCACAACTTCCTGGAATACAACTTCAGCGGTGTGCGTCCCGACGGTTCGTCCGGCTTAGCCACTGGCGGAACGAAATTGGGCGCCAACTTCTTCGGCCAGTCGTCACTGGCGACGCATGCGCTGGCTCACGAGCGCAACGTGGTCAAGCTCCCGCCGGGGGCTCCGGTCGAGCTCGTCGGCCCGCTCGGCTGCGGCATCCAGACCGGGGCCGGCGCGGTGTTCAATTCACTCGACGTACAGCCTGGAACGACGGTGGTCATCGCCGGCGCGGGAGCAGTGGGGCTATCCGCCGTCATGGCCGCTGCGGTGCGCGAGGCCTCGTCGATCATCGCGGTCGACCTGCACGAAAGCCGGCGTGCCTTGGCTGCCCAACTCGGCGCCACGCATGTCATCGACCCGCAGGCCGGTTCATTGGCCGACCAGATCCGGGAAATCGCGCCCGCCGGAGCCGATTACGCCGTCGATACCACCGCAGTAACACCCGTCGTAGAGCAGCTGCTCGCCTCTCTTGGGATGCGGGGCATGCTGGGGTTGATCGGTGTGCCTGCTGACCCGCAGGCCGTGTTTTCGATCGGGCTGTTCCAGCCGCCGTTGCTCGGGCTCACCATTCGGGGCATCGTCGAAGGCGATTCCGACCCGCAGACGTTCATCCCCTACTTGCTCGCTCTGCACGACCAGGGCAAGTTCCCGTTCGACAAGCTGATCACCACGATGCCGTTGACCCAGATCAACGACGCGGTCGAGGCTCAGCACCGCGGCGAGGTCCTCAAGGCCGTGCTGACACCCTGATTCGAATTCCGAGACGGCAATGACGACAAATAGGCGGCGACGGGCAACCACCGTGGCCACCGCGCTCCTGGCCGGCAGCGCCGTGGCCGCGGTGGCTACACAGGCGCGACGCGAACGCCAGCGACCCCCCGCCGTGATTCCTGTGTTGGAACTGACCCCAAGCCACCGTGGCGGAACGGGAACGCCCCTGCTATTGCTGCACGGCATCACCGCGATCTGGCGGGCCTGGTCCCCGATCTTGCCGCATCTCGAACCGCACCACGACGTGATCGCCCCGACCCTGGCGGGCCACGGCGGTGGACTGCCGCTGGACGAGCAGGTTGCACCGTCAGTTCAGGCATTGACCGATGTCATCGAAGACGAGCTCGATCGGCTGGGATTACCGAAAGTACACATCGCCGGCAACTCACTGGGCGGGTGGATCGGAATCGAGCTCGCGCGCCGGGGACGCGCGCACTCGCTTGTGTTGTTCAGCCCGGCGGGGGCGTGGCGGTCACAGCGCAGCATCGAACTACGGGCCGCGTGGGTACGGCTCTCCTTCGACGCGCTCAGTCGCTATGCGTCGCGTGCCGATGCCATGGTCGCCAATCCCGTGCTGCGTCGGTTTCTGTTGGCAGGACAGGTCGCCCACCCCAGCCGCGTCCCACCCGAGGAGTTGGCGGCCGTCATCCGCGCCAGCAGCCTGGCACCCGTAGTCGCGCCGTTGCTGCGGGCACTCCCGCTCCGTCAGGTGCAACCCTTACCGGCAGATCGGGACTACCCCGTCCGGTTGGTCTGGGGCGACCGTGATCTGGTGTTGCCGTTTCATGGTTTCGGCGCGGCAATGCACGAACGGCTACCCGGGGCCGAGCTGATCCACCTTCACGACGCGGGACACGTTCCGATGACCGACGACCCGGTTGCTGTCGCGAAGCTGATTCTCGAAGTGACGAGCGCCGTAGACAATCTGGCCGTGACAACCGAAATGGGCGATCACCATGCCTAGCAACGACGACGACGACACGCTTGCCTCGTGGGGAGGGGGGCAAGACCTCAGCGCGTGGGAAGCATTGATGTGGCGCACGGGAGGCGATTACCGCACCCGCTCGACTGGCGTGATGATCGAGCTGCTCGACACCGAGCCGGACTGGAATCGACTTGTGGCCGCTCACGATCGGTTTACCCGGCACGTGCCGAGGCTGCGGGAACGGGTCGTCGAGCCGGCGCTGCCGCTGGTTGCACCGGCATGGTCTCCCGACCCGCATTTCGACCTGGACTATCACCTGCAACGGGTGCGGCTGCCGGGCGACGGGTCAATGGCCGAATTGCACGACCTGGCGGCCCAGTTCGCAGCCCGCCCGCTTGACCCCGGGCGTCCACCGTGGGAGGCGTTGCTCGTGCTCGGCGTGAGCGAAGGTCGGGCAGCGTATCTGTTCAAACCGCATCACAGTCTGAGCGACGGAATCGGCCTGCTCCAATTGCTGGACTTGGCCCACGGGCACAGCCGAGATCCCGGACCTGCCGACGACAGGCCGATGCCCAAGCCGCGGCCGGCGGAATCACCGGAGGGCCTGCTGGTAAACCGGTTGGTCACCAAGGTCGTCGGTGCTCCCGCGGGTGCGTTGCGCGAGACTGTCCACTTCGCCGGCCGGTTAGTCGGCGACCCGATCGGAACAACCAGTGAAGCCGTTAAATTCGCGATGTCGCTGCGGCGCGTGCTGACACCGCCAGATGCACCCCATTCCCCCGCGCTGACTGGCAGCGGATCGGGTTATCGGTTGGACACCTTCGACGTGGCGTTCGACGACCTGAAAGCAGCGGGCCGGGCTGCCGGAGGTTCGGTCAATGATGCTTTTCTGGCCGCTCTGCTCGGCGGAGTCCGCCGCTATCATGAAAAGCTTTCTCTTTCAGTCGATTACATGCCCGTGGCGATACCGGTGAGCCTTCGCACCGACGCCGATCCGATGGGCGCCAACAAGTTCGCCGGTGCACGGTTCGTGGCACCGGTCGGTGAACCGGATCCCGCGACTCGTATCGCCGCCATCCACGAGTTCATCGCCGATGCGCGCATGGAGCCCGCACTCGGATTCCTCGATCTCCTCGCGCCGGCGTTGAGCCGCCTACCGGGTATCGTGCTGACCCGCATCGCCGGTGAGATGACCGGCTTATCTGACCTGCAGGCCTCTAACCTTGGGGCAATCGGTCGTCGGCTGTATCTGGCGGGGGCCCGGGTAACACGCGTCTACCCGGTGGGGCCCCGACCGGGCATCCCCGCCATGGTGGCGATGTTGACTTACGACGGAACTTGTTGCATTGCTGTCAACTTCGATCCAGACGCCGTTACCGACCCTACGGCGTTCTCGACTTGCCTACGTGAAGGCTTCGACGAGGTGGTCACTTTGGCGAAGGCCGACTGAATTGGAAAGCGTCGAGCGGGCCCGCGAAGTCGTGAGCGCGGCCGAGAAAATTGTCGGCACCCGCGCTATTTCCTCCGGGTTCAGCGACGACGATCTCGATGCCGCCGCGGCGGCGTTGTCCGCGATCGGTCGCACTCTCAACGAATTGTTGCTTGACACCGCCGATGAGCCTGACGCTGCACGGACCAAACAGGTCGCGGCCCTACTGGTCCGATCGGAACATGCGCAGGCCGCGGTTCTCGACGCGGTATTGGCCCGGCAGGCCGCCAACGTCGTTACCATCCGCGACGCGATCGGGCGACTCCGTCAAGCAAATTCGACACTGGAATTGGTCGCGCGGGCGGCCACCGAAGCCCATTATCTGGGCTTCGATCGAATTTTGTTCTCCCGCATCGATCATGGGCTGTGGATAGCGTCTTCTGCGTACGCGGGCGGTGACGAGGGGTTCGCCCATACGCTGGTGGAAGTGGGACTGGCCCACCCACGCAAACTGGCCAGGCCGCTCCCTGAAGCCGAGATGCTGCGACGCGGCGCACCGATGGTGGTCCGTGATCCCCAGTCAAATCCACGCGTGTACACCGAACTGGTCGCCCTCACCGAAACGAAAGCCTATGTCGCGGCGCCGGTACTCGCCTGGGGCCAGCCCATCGGCCTGCTTCACGCAGACCGGCAGGAGCAGTCCGTCCTTGTCGATGAGTCGGACCGCGATGTCTTGAGCGTGTTCGCCGAAGGGCTAGGCGTAGCGTTCGAGCGAAACTTGTTGCTAGACAAATTGAAGGCGGTGCAGAGCGCCTGCAACGAGTACGCGCAAGGCGTCGACGCGCTCGTCGATGACGTTACGGCCGCGGTGCTAGAAAGCGCCGCCGTTACTGACCGTCTCGAACAATCCCTACCCGCCGTCTCGCCCAGCCCGCATCCGCTGCGAGAGCGTGGCGTCGGCGGGCCAGATCCCCTGACCCGCCGCGAGTGGGACGTATTGCGTGGCCTCGCTGCGGGAAAGACCAACGCACAGATTGCGGCCACCTTGTTCGTGGCGGAAGGGACCGTTAAAACACACGTCAAGCACGTGCTGAGGAAGCTCGGAGCCGCAAACCGAACGGAGGCTGTTGCCAAGTATCATCGCGTGATCAATTAGGCGCCTGCCCCTCACTCCCGTTGGGCTGATCAGAATCTGATCAACCCCCGAATGTTGCGCCCAGCCAGCATGTCCTCGTAACCCGCATTGATATCTTCCAGCGAATACTCTCTGGTCACCAATTCGTCGAGTTTCAGCTGCCCCAGGTTGTACATCTCGAGGTAGCGGGGAATATCGTGGCGCGGGTTCGACGATCCGAACAGCGAACCGTGGATCGACTTCTCGTACAGGGTCAGCTCAAACAGCGATCCACTGATCGACAATTCGGTCGGGTGTCCGATAGCGGTCACGATGACCTTGCCACGTTTGCCCACCAGGCTCAATGCTTGCCCAACATAAGCACTTTCGGCCACGTCGGTAGTGATGATGCAGGCGTCCCCCAACTGGCCGCGGGTCAGTTGGGCGACCAAGGCCTGCGCGTCGTCGACGGTGGCGGCGGCGTGGGTCGCACCGAAATCGATAGCCTTATCTCGTTTGTAAGCTACCGGATCCACCGCGACGATATGCCGCGCGCCTGCGGCTTTCGCGCCCTGGATGGCGTTGCTGCCGATCCCGCCTACACCCAGCACGACGACGGTGTCCCCCGCCCGGACCTGAGCCGTGTTCACGACGCTGCCAAACCCCGTTGGTACGCAGCATCCCACCAGCGCTGCGCGATCGAGCCGAATACCGGCGTCAACTCTCACCACCGACGAGGTCGGGACAACGGTGTATTCGGAAAACGTTCCCAGCAAGCACATTTGGCCAACCCCCGTGCCGCCCGCATGGAACCGATAAGTCCCGTCAAGTTGCGGACCCTGGATGATCGCAGCACCAAGATCACAAAGATTGGTCATGCCACGCGCGCAGTAAGAGCACTTCCCACATGCGGGTAAAAAACTCAGCACAACCGAGTCGCCCTCAGCCACATCGCTTACCCCGGGTCCGACCCCCGCGACGATGCCGGCGCCTTCATGCCCCCCGATGACCGGAAACGGTACGGGAATATCGCCAGTGATCAGGTGGTAGTCCGAGTGACACAAGCCGGCTGCAGTCAGCTTGATCAGAACTTCGTTGGGCCCGGGCGGGTCTAGCATGACCTCCTCGACTTGCCACTTGTCGCCCACGCCCCACAAGACTGCGGCTTTCGTCTTCATCTGACGCACCCTCCACATCGTCGGCGTCCGCACGGGGCGGTATCAGCCCGCAACACCGGTTCCCGATTGTTGCCAGCATCTGGTGCGCGGCGCGTCTCTCCAACGGGGTGTTTTTCCTGCCCTCAATGGGACGCCCAACACGGTGCGTCCGCCGTTACCGCCGCTTGGCCAGCAGAAATACCGATCTCGAGGCAGAGAAATTATCTCGGATGGGAGACGTGCCGGGGATCACACCGGCTTACCGTCGACTGGGTAACCCGCCGATCCTGCGCATCGGCACTCACGACGATGAAGTTGGGACCGATCATGACTGCAACTGACGAGGGCGTCCGAACCGACCTCAACAGAATGGCATTTTGGGCACTACCGCGCTCCGAACATCATCGGACCTTTGCCTGGCTGCGGGCAAACCAACCGATCAGCTGGAACGATGCACCCGAGGCGCTCGACCCTAACCTTGACAATGCCAAGGGGTTCTGGTCGGTCGTCAAACACCGCCACATTGCAGAAGTGTCGCGCAACCCGAAGGTGTTCAGTTCCGCGCAGGGCGTGTTCGTCGACGATTTTCCCCAGCTCGAGACGATGCTGTCATTCATTGTGACCGATCCGCCGCGCCACACCGAGCTGCGCAACATCGTCAGCATCGCATTCACCCCGCGCAACATCGCTCTGATGGTGGACCAGATCAACGGCATCGTGGAGAAGATTATCGACAAGGTCGCGCCCCTGGGCGAGGGTGACCTCTGCGAGTTGATTACCAAAGAGGTCCCCGGGCGGGTATTCGCCAACTTCATGGGGATCAAAGACCCCGACCAGATTGCGTACGTAATGGACGCCGCCGAACAGTTCGCGGGCTGGCTGGACCCCGAGTGGGCTCACATCGGGTCACCGTTGATGGTGTTCGCGGACGCCTCCAAGAAACTGCAAACCCTCGCGCTTGAGCTGTTCAAGGAACGCAAGCAGAAGCCCGGCGACGACCTACTCACGTGGGTGGCCCAGGCAGAATATGAGGGCCACAAACTGACCGCTGACGAGGCCGGGGTGTTCTTCGCGCTACTTGCCGCCGGTGCCAACGACACCACCCGGCACGCAATGGCACATGCTGTCACGCTGTTCCAGCATCACCCTGACCAACTTGCCTACCTGATGGAGGATTTCGAGGGCCGGTCCGAGGACGCCGTCAACGAAGCCCTGCGCATGGAGCCGCCCCTGATGCATTTCCGCCGCACCGCCCTATGCGACTACGAATTAGACGGGGTGACCATCAAGGAGGGCGACAAGGTGGTCATGTGGTTCATCTCCGGCAACCGGGATGAAGACGTCTTCGAGCGCCCCAACGTCTTCGATGTCAGCCGACCCGTCAAGCACAATCCGCACCAGGCTTTCGGGGGCGGCGGTCCCCACTACTGCCTCGGCCACGTCCTGGGTAGAGCGGTCCTGAAGTCCCAGATGCGACAGATCTACACCCGGATGAGGAATCTGGAGGCAGGAGAACCAGAGCTGTTGCTGTCGAACTTCATGAACGGTGTCAAGCGCCTTCCCGCGACGTGGACACCCGAACGGCGCTGATGTCGGTGTGCCGCCTACGCGTCCGTGATGGTGACGACACGGGGGAGACGAAGTGAGAATCGTAGTGAACCGGGCCACGTGCGCCGGCATAGGAATCTGCGAGGCCATCGATCCCGAACGATTCGAAGTCCAAGCCGACGGCAAGACGCACGTACTAAGGGAGGACCTCGAGGACGACGCAGCCCTCGAGGTCGCCCGCGAGGCCGTGGACAGGTGCCCCAGCCAATCCCTTCGGATCGAAGACTAACCAAAGCGGGCCCCTGTGTTAGGTGTCTGCGCGCAGCGCCCGTGCGCACGGTCGACGAGATCATCGAGCGCATCAAGATTGGGCCTGTCAGTCCTAGAGTCGCCGCCTTACCCCGAATGTGGGAGCGATGAGCCCTCGTCATGGTGACGCGCGTAGGGCGATCTGACGCTGAGACTTGACGGCATCGCCTCCGCCAGTAGAGGGCCGCCAGCAGAGGGCTATCACCGGGGTCTGGAAGGTGCGAGGACGCCGCCCTGCGCGAGGTCGAGACCCCATCTGAACCGAGGGAAGGTGCACCATGAATTTCAAGGACGTCGTCGATATCCTTGACAAATCAGTCGGCGGAGCGGACGCGGACGTGGCCTCGCATGGTCCCTTTTGGCGAGGAATAACCCGGGACCGATTCGTCGAAATGAAGGTCGGCGGGCGCAAACTCGTTGCCCTCGGCGACGGTGCCAACTCAAACCTGGTGTTGTCTTTGAAGGGCGAAGCACCATTTGGCTCCGACCTTGACGACCCTCCCGCGGGCGCCGTGACACCCGCGATGCCCGCATACCTAGATCCCATGCCGGCCGACGAAATCAGCGCCATCGAGCAATGGATAAACGACGGCTGCCCGGCGGACTGAGCGGCCGTGAACTGCCGATTTGAATGTCAATCGGCACCGATTACCCCCAATGTGGGAGCGATCACCCCCCGTCATGGTGACGCACAAGAAGCCTCTCGCGATGAGACTTGAGTTACCAGGAACTTCGCCCATGGCGTCTTGTGGACGAAGGCTGTAGGGCACCCAAGACCAAAGAAAGAGGACGTCGATGACGACCGCTCAGCAAGCCGAACCGGCAGTTCTTCCCGAAAAAATCGCCCGACAGTTGGTGCTCCCCGAGGGCCACGCCGACCTCGCCGCGTTGTATGACGCTTACAAATGGATGCGAAACAATATGCCGGTGGCGAAGGCCATCGTCGAGGGTTACGACCCCGTCTGGCTGGTCACCAAGCACGCTGATATCCAGGAGGTCGAGAGTCTGTCGGAGTTCTTTGCCGCCGGCGGCGGCACGGACCACCCCGGTTCCCACAACCCGATCCTGCAGAACCAGGCCGGTGACGGGTTCACCAAGCAACTCCTCGGGGGCAGCCTGCGAATCCTTGATGCGCTGCCTTACATAGACCCGCCCGAGCACACCGCCGCCAAGAACATGGCTTTCAACTATTTCAAACCGCCGTCGGTCAAGAAATTGGAAGACCAGATCCGCGACCTCGCCAAGGAGTCCATCGAGCATCTCAAGAAGCTTTCGGGCCGTGAAGAAATCGACCTTGTCGACGACTGGGCCCTGGGGTTCCCGCTGCACGTGATAATGACGCTGTTGGGGGTGCCACCGGAGGACGAGCCCCGGATGATGGCGCTCACCCAGGAGTTTTTCGGCACCGCTGATCCGGAACATCAGCGCGAAGACGTCGCGGCGCTGAGTCCAGAGGCGATGGCCCAACAGTTCTCAAACACCATCCAAGACTTCTTCGCCTACTTCGATGCATTGGCCGAAGACCGGCGCGCCAATCCTCGCGACGACCTGGCCACGGTGGTCGCCTGCGCCAAGCTGCCCGACGGCGAGTACTGGCCCAAAACTTTCGTCTACGGTTGGTACACGGCCATCTTCACTGCCGGTCACGACACCACCTCAGCTACCCTGGCCGGCACGCTGAAGGCTCTCGCCGAACACCCCGATGTGCTGGCACGGGTGAAAGCCGACCTGAGTTTGGTGCCCGACCTGATCCAGGAGGGCTTGCGGTGGGTGGCACCGGTCAAACACTTCATGCGCGTCGCGCTGAAGGACTACACGTTGCGCGGACAGACCATCAAGGCCGGTGACCGGGTAATGCCGCTATTCCAGTCGGGCTGCCGCGACGAGGAGGTATTTGACCACCCCGACGAGTTCGACATCGATCGCAAACCGAACAACCACCTCGCGTTCGGCTTCGGGGCGCATACCTGTGTCGGCCAGCACCTGGCCAAGCAAGAGTTAAAGGTGATGTTCGAGGAACTGCTGCCCCGCCTGGAGTCGATCGAGATCCTCGGACCCGGCAAGGTGACCCAAACCAACTTCGTCGGCGGCCTAAAGCACTTGCCCGCCAAGGTCACAATCTCCTGAACGGCCGGGATAGCCATGACCAACACGATCGATTATCCGCAGCTCTACATCGGCGGCACGTGGACGGCGCCCGCCGGCCACGACACCATCGGTGTCCATTCCCCCGCTACCGAGAAGCGCATCGGTTCGGTGCCCAGGGGCACCGAAGCCGATATCGACTCCGCTGTCGCAGCGGCCCGGACAGCGTTCGACGCTCCTGACGGCTGGTCCACGTGGGATCCCAAGGAGCGCGCGGACGTCCTCGAACGGTTCGCGGTGGAACTAGAGGCCCGCGCCGGCGAGACGGCGCGACGCGTATCGATGCAGAATGGGATGCCCATCTGGCTCGCGCAGCAGTTCGAGGCCGTCTTTCCGCCACTGCTGGTGCGCTACTACAGCGGCCTGATGACAAGCACACCAGTCGAGGACCCGCGTCCCGGTATGTTCGGCGGCACATCTCTGGTGTCCAAGCAGCCCGTCGGAGTGGTCGGCGCCATCGTGCCCTGGAATGTCCCGCAATCGATTTCGTTCCTGAAGATCGCTCCCGCGTTGGCCGCTGGCTGCACCTTCGTCCTTAAACCGGCCGAGGAAACGGTGCTCGATGCGTTCCTGATGGCCGAGGCAGCGGCCGCGGCGGGCATACCCGACGGCGTCGTCAATGTTGTTCCCGGCGGCCGTGAAGTGGGTGCATACCTCGTCGAGCACCCGGGCGTCGACAAAGTTTCGTTCACCGGTTCGACCGGCGCGGGACGTTGGATCGCCGAAGCATGCGGGCGACTGTTGCGACCGGTCACCCTCGAGCTTGGCGGCAAGTCCGCGGCCATTATTCTCGACGACGCCGATATGGCTTCCTCGATGGAGTCTTTATTCGGTTGCACCCTGCTGAACAATGGCCAAATCTGCTGGCTCAATACCCGGGTTCTGGCTCCGCGTAGCAGGTACAACGAAATTGTCGATGCAATAACCGATTTCACCCGCTCCCTGAAGGTGGGCGATCCACTCGATCCGGCGACCAAGATCGGCCCGCTGGTATCGCAGCGCCAGCGTGACCGCGTCGAAGGCTACATCGCTAAAGGCAAGAGCGAAGGCGCCCGAATGACCACTGGCGGTTCGCGGCCATTTGACCGAGGCTGGTTCCTGGAACCGACCATATTCGCCGACTTGGACAACAATGCGACGGTCTCACGCGAGGAGATCTTCGGGCCGGTGCTCTCGCTGATCCCATACTCCGACGACCAGGAAGCCATTGCAATCGCCAACGACAGTGTCTACGGCCTGGGCGGCTCGGTGTGGTCGTCGGATGTCGAACGCGCGACCAACGTTGCTCGCCGCGTTCGTTCGGGGACCGTCGGGGTCAATCAATACATCAACGATCCCGTCGCCCCGTTCGGCGGTATCAAGCAAAGCGGAATGGGTCGCGAACTCGGGCCGGAAGGCCTGTACGCCTTCCAGGTCTACAAGACCATTTACCTGCCGCCTCCGCCGAGTGCCGGTCAAGCATAGGCAATACGACTGGCGTCGAACTGATTCGTGCCACGATCGGAGCAAGAAACAATGTCTGCGCCCGCCGTCACTACGCCCGGTGCCAACGTACATGAATTCACCTCCGATCTGATCGTTCGGCACCGCAGCACCCCGGCAGAAGGTGTCGTGGTACTCGATCTCGGCCATCCAGAAAACGAAGACCTGCCGCGCTGGGAGCCGGGGGCCCATATCGACTTGATGCTCGATGACGGACTAACGCGCCAATACTCGCTGTGCGGTGACCCCCACGATTCGAGTACATGGCGCGTTGGAATCTTGCTCGATCCCAACAGTCGCGGCGGCTCGCGCTACGTTCATGACAACCTCCACGAGGGTGCCACCGTGCGAGTACGGGGCCCGCGCAACCACTTTCCACTAGTTGATGCGCTCCACTATCGGTTCATTGCAGGCGGTATCGGTATCACACCGATCCTCGCAATGCTCGAGGCCGTGCAGCGAGCAGGCGGTGACTGGACATTGCTCTATGGCGGGCGAACCAAGGCATCTATGGCATTCGCTGGGGACCTCGCCGAACGCTATCCCGAGCGGGTAACTGTGTGGCCACAGGACGAACGGGGTCTTCTCGACCTGGAATCGCTTTTCAAAGAGCCCGAGGACAACACCTTGGTGTACTGCTGTGGGCCCGAGGCACTATTGTCTGCGGTCGAGCAGCACTCCACTCACTGGCCGGCGGGAATCCTTCATATTGAGCGCTTCGCCGCCAAGGCGCCGACCGCTGAGGAGGCAGCCGAAGCGCTCGACCAGTTCGAGGTCGTATGCCAGCGTTCAGGGTCGAGTTTCGAGATAACGTCAGACCAGTCGATCCTGGAAGTCCTTGAGGAAGGGGGCATCCCAATTCTCGGCAGCTGCTATGAAGGCGTCTGCGGCACCTGCGAAGCGCGGGTCCTGGAGGGAACACCAGATCATCGCGACTCGGTGCTCACCGATGCTGAAAAAGCCGCCGGCGAAGTGATGTTGATATGCGTGTCGCGTTCTCGCACCGAAAGGCTGGTGCTGGACCTGTGAAGACCAATAAGACTAATTACCCGAAGAAGTGCTGGTACGTCGCCGCGACCTGCGACGAGATCGGGCCATCGCCGCTCGGGCGTCGCCTACTCGGCGAGGAAGTCGTGCTGTGGCGCAGCAGCAACGGTGACGTCAACGCATTCGAAAATCGTTGCGCACACCGAGCATTCCCGCTATCGCATAGCACAATCCAAGGCGATCAACTGGTGTGCGGTTACCACGGATGCACCTACGATACCGATGGCAAGTGCGTTTACACGCCCGCCCAACCCCAAGTCCCGACGGGCATGAGGGTGCGGGTCTTTCCCGTCCTCGAGCAGCCACCATTCATCTGGATCTGGCTTGGTCCACCGGCCGCCGCCGCGGGCAGCCAGCCGCCACACATGAGGTGGATCAACGACCCTGGGTGGGCGACGTTCGCGAGCACCTGGCAGGTGAACGCCAATTACATGATGGTGCACGAACATTACCTGGACTTCAGCTATGCCCCCATCCTGCACCGGCGTGACGTGCCTGACGAGATCAGTAGCATGCCGGCCTTCAACGATGTCGAAGTCACCGAAACGACTGTGTCCTACACTCGACTTCTACCGGAGGCTCAGCTCACGGACTGGGAGGCCGACGCCACCGGGCTTGACCGCGGGCTTACGTACAAGCGGCGCGAGAGCGGCACGTTCGTCTCGCCGGCGGTGCACCGCCAGTATTGGGAGATCACCGCGGCCGATGGCAAGCTGTACACCACCACCCGGACTCACGCGATTACGCCCGAGACCGAAACGTCAACTCATGTGTTTATGCAGGGATCGCGTGACTACAGACTCGATAGTGATGCGGTGACCGCCCGGCTGACATCGTTCCTGGCTGAGGTTTCTCAACGCGATACCGCCATACTCGAGATGGCGTCTAATCACTCGGGGTACGACGGATGGAGAGGCGGCGTGGAGTTTCAGGCGGACGCCGCCGCTTTGCGGGCGCGTCGAATCGTTGGGGTGATGTTGGCGAAAGAAGCGGGTCGGTCGACGATACGCCCCGGTCTCGCGCCGAGTAGCAGGAAGGACTCGCTAAGTCCGCTTCAATCCGTAAAGGGTTGAGGAATGCACGGTTGATCTCCCGCGCGGAGCATCTCGATGACGGCGCTGAAGTCCTTATCGCCGTTGGCCGCTGCAAATTTGGCGTAGATCTCGGCGGCGTGACTGCCCAACGGCGCCGCCGAACCGGTGGAGCTGACCGCATCCGTCGCCAGACCCAGATCCTTGTTCATCAGCGCCGTCGCGAAGCCCGGCGTGAAGTTGTGGTTGGCCGGCGATGGCGGCAGCGGACCTGGCACCGGGCAGTTGGTGTGCACTGCCCAGCAATTTCCGGTCGCGCCGGTGATGACGTCGAACAACGACTGCGCCGACAGCCCAAGCTTTTCGGCCAGCACAAAAGCCTCGCCGATCGCGATCTGAAGGAGTGTCAAGGATCAGCCGAAGTAACTGTCAACCATCAGCCGAAACACTGTCAGGCATCACCCGACGACAAAATGTCAACCGTCACCCGAGGTAAGCCAACTCTGACGTGGGGCGGGCGGGGCTCGAACCCGCGACCAACGGATTATGAGTCCGCGGCTCTAACCAACTGAGCTACCGCCCCTGGTGCTAACTAGCTGCGGATATAGCCTCCGCGTCGTCGTGCTCGCCTCCCGAATACCGCAGCGATACCGCAACACTCTCGATCGCTTTGCCCAATGAGTCCGATACGCCAACCAAGTCGTCGCTGAGCAAGTGCCCGCAACGGTCAAGAGTCATGGCCGCTGTCGCATGTCCTAGGAACCCTCTGCACGACCTTGACATTAGCGCCCGCGCTGATCGCCAACGACGCCGTGGTGTGCCGCAGCACCGCGGCATCAAGCTAGCCTACTCAGCACTCGCCGAACATCTATTCACCATCGTCCAGCTCCTCACGAGCGAGCCAACACAGCCGCGCGGCGGCTCCCGTCCGCTTGACGCTCCCGTCCGCCGCCACGGATGCAAGAGCCTCGCTGGACATTGACCAGCCGAGGTCGTCATACAGCGGCGAGCGTGTGAGAACTTTCTTTACTGGGATCAAGGGCGGCCCTGGCAGCTTCGAGCTGGCCGCTACTAGGTCCGGGTTGCGCCCGGCACATTCGCCGTAATGGCCGGTGCGCTTTAGGAAACAGTGAATTGGATAGCACCAATGGACCTACGATCCCGACATGAATCTCGCGCTCGCGCTGACCGTCAAGTTTCGGTTCGACCGTGCGATGGACCACTGCGACAACCTCGTCCTCGTCCATCAGAGGTCGGGCACTGGCACACGCGGACGTCGAAGGGTTGAGACCTCAGTAAATCGCGCGGTTGTGGTGATCGCTATCGCAAGCTGGCAAGCGGTTGTGCAGGACATGACGCGGTTCCTACTGGAGAGAAATATGCCTGCCCGTTCAGACCCCAATTATGGTGTCGCACGGCTCATCCAAGGCCAGGTCCTGCGTGCCTTAGGCAATTTCTCAACTCCCAACGCAGAGAACACACGGCAACTGCTCCAGTCAGTGGGATTTGATCCGCGCCCGCTCTGGACATGGACAAACGGCGCGCGCGGCAGCCGCGAAGTGACCTATAGACCCTCTGACGTTGAACAGCGACTACGTGATTGGCTCAACGTACGACACGCCATCGCCCATGGCGATGAGCAGTTGCCCGAAGTCGGCGTGCTCCAAGCGGTCCGACAACAACAGGTATCTCGGACCGACGGCCCCTCAATCCGGCTTCACGATGCCAAGCAGTGCATCGCGTTCATACGAAGACTCACCGAAGTGACACTGCGAGGCGTCGCGGCTGAATTGCCGGCACCGCGGAGCCCAAGTCGGCCCGTATCGGCCACCTAGCCCGGATTTTTCGTGGGATGTTGTGAGTTTCGGGGTGTAGATACGCGAAAGTGCCTGTCCTGCAAGGGATAATTGGACTTCTCTACGGTTCAACAATCCTGACGGGAAGGCACTTCGCAGGTGAAGAATATCGCGGCGGCATCGCGGGTGAAAGTGTCGGCCGACGGTCGCGGCGTCGTGTCGCACGCCGGGATGGGGATGCTGCGGGAGCTCGCCGACCGGACGGGGTTATCGGCACAGGTCACGGCCGTTTTAGCAGATACCTACCGGGGGCCGTGGGTGTATGCCCCCGGTGAGGTGTTCGCCGATCTAGCCGCGGCGGTCGCCGACGGCGCGGACTGCATCGACGGAGTCGGCCAGCTGTGTGGTGATCGTGAGCACGTGTTCGGGGCGAAGGCCTCGACGACCACGATGTGGCGGCTGGTCGATGAGCGCATCGATGTAGCCCACTTACCCGGGATCCGCGCCGCTCGCGGCGTCGCCAGGGCGGCGGCGTGGGCCGCCGGAGCCGCACCTGCTGTCGGTGAGTGGTTGCATATCGACATCGACGCCACCCTGGTCATCGATCACTCCGACAACAAGGAGTTGGCGACCCCGACGTGGAAGAAGACGTTCGGTCTGCACCCGCTGCTGGTGTTTTTGGACCGACCGCAGATCGCCGGAGGTGAAGCGCTGGCCGGGTTGTTGCGCAGCGGCCGTGCGGGGTCCAACACCGCCGCCGACCACATCGCCGTGCTCGAACAGGCGCTGGCATCGCTGCCGCAGGGCTGGCGGCCGGACCCGGGCAGTGATGGTGCGGACGCACCGAAGATCCTGGTCCGTTGCGACACCGCCGGGGCCACCCACGACTTCGCTGACGCCTGCCGCACCGCGGGGGTCGGGTTCTCTTTCGGGTTCCCCGTGGACTGGCGGGTCCAGGATGCGGTGGACACCCTCAATCTCGGTTAGTGCTGGTATCCCGCGATCGACACCGGTGGCGGTATCCGCGACGGGGCGTGGGTCGCCGAGGCCACCGACCTGGTCAACCTGTCGGCCTGGCCAGCCGGCACCAGGTTGATCCTGCGCAAGGAACGCCCCCACCCCGGCGCGCAGTTGCGGTTCACCGACGCCGACGGCCTGCGGGTCACCGCGTTCATCACCGACACCGGCCACGGTGTGGTGCCCGGTCAAGTCGCCGGTCTGGAGTTACGGCACCGTCAGCACGCCCGCGTCGAGGATCGCATCCGCGAGCTGAAAGCCACCGGCCTGACCAACCTGCCGTGCCACGCCTTCGACGCGAACGCCGCCTGGCTAGAAATCATCCTGACCGCCACCGACCTCGTCGCGTGGACCCGGCTGATCGGCTTGCGCGACCACCCCGAACTCGCCCGCGCCGAGATAGCGACGTTCCGCTACCGGGTCCTGCACGTCGCGGCCCGCATCACACGCGGCGCACGACAGATACGGCTACGCATCGACGCCACCTGGCGCTGGGCATCACAGATCGCGACTGCCTGGCAGGCCATCCGCACCGCCTTCGGATAGCTGCTCGACCATCTGACCAACCGATCATGAAAGACCCCCGGCCCTGGGAAAGCCCGCCCCACCCGGCGACACGGGACCGGTCAACCACGCCACCACACCAAAAACACCACCCGACAACACAACTCGGCATCAGAACAAGCTCACACCAATCACCACGCAAAATCCGGGCTAGATCGACGTATGGAGATTCTTCGAGCTGTCGCATCGCAAACGCGATGCTGTTGCGCCCATCGCAACCGCCGCGGTGCAATGATCTGGTTCTGAGTCCCCTAGCACTTGGGCTTGAAATGGTCCGCGAAGGCCAACACCCGCGGATCGAGTGGTGAAAACGACGGAGTACGAAACCGTCGCGTGAAGCCGGGTCCGGTTTGGAGTGCGTACATTCCCTTCCGTCCATTGAATAGTCCGATCAGCTCACGGACAGTCGCGACGTCCTCGGCTACTGCAGTTTGGGGAACATAATCGCGTCAATCTTGTCTTGGAGCGGCCCGAACGTATCTATCAAATCCTTAAAGATCATGTCCAGGACGCTGGGATCCTCGGTCATCGTCTCCAACTCGGTCCGTTTGTATGCCTTCTCCATCACGCCCGACGACTTCGACATCCAATAACGGCTCATGCCCAGGACGACTTCCGGCTTCGCATTCAGCCGAGCTCTGAATGCGATCGTGAAGGCGTTCATGTTGATGTGGAGCATCACGTGGCGCAGCTCGATCAGCCACCGGTAACCGAAACAGTCGGAGTAAAGGCCGTTAAACAGTTTCCGCACGGCTTTGTGTTCGTCTGACTCGGCACCGAACTTATGCTTTACCTGGTAATACGTCTGATCTTGGTGGATATGCAACGCACTCGTGAAGGCGATCAGCGCCGACCGGATGCGCCGGATGCGCTTGTGAGACTCGTCCATATTCGACAGCGAGAACGCCTGATCCTGGATGTCACGCAGTACATCGCAAACAACGCCAATGAATGCGTCGCTCGCATCGGACACGTAGCTAAATAGGTCCTGGTCGATTAGTTGCCTCAACCGATCGTGCGCTTCCGCATATCGGTTCTGCTCGTCCTCAGTGAACTCGCTGACCTGCGTAAAAATGATGTCCGCCTCAACTTTCGGATCCTGGTAACCCAGGATCGCGCCGTACGGATGCTCTCTTGCGTAAGCGTCGTCCGCCTCGTCCTCGGATACGCGGTCGGCCAGCGCCCGTTGGGCTTGCTTGAATGTCGCGCCGACCGCTTTGACTCTCTCCCCAATCTCCTCAGCTGACGGCGGCCCGTCGTCGATCCACCCTTTTGCGTCGTTATGCACACCCTCCAGCGCGGCACGCAACGCGGCCTCGACTGCTCCGCGGGTGATTCGTTCATCCAGCGCTGCAGACAATCCCACCTGATTGATCGCGCGGACCGCCTCCAAGATTGCAAGCATCGCGGCGCCGTCCGGCGCCGGCGGATCTACCATGACGCTGCGCTGCCATTCGTCAGCTGCTGCACAACAGAAGTCCGTCGCCGTCTCACCCGGTAGTGCCGTGAGTCCGCCGATGAAGTCGTCGAGCCACGCGGTCCACTGGATCAGGACATCATTTCGGGCACTGTTCGGCGGGGGGTTGGAAGAGGCCATAGGGCCATTGTTGCGACCGGCCCCGACAAGTCTCCAGAAGCGTCATTGTTGTGCAGATATTGTGTCGCAACAGGCAGATAACGCCTTGACGTTGCAGCAGGTCAGCTTGTACGCCTCCGTGGTGTTGAGGAAAAAATCAAGGATCCCAGAGTTGGACACCCCGGGTGAGTCGGCATCGCCGAAGGTGAATCCATCAATCACGTCGTCACGCCCGGCCGGACACACTGGCGGAGTACCCGAGAGAGCCACTGGATGTCGCTGGTGCTGTGATGACCGCATGACTGACCTCCAGGTCGAGCTGACCGAAAGCGAGGCGAACCGCCTCCGCAAATGGGGATCGCTGTGGTTTGACCTCCTGCACACCGAAATGGCGCTGTACAAACGCCAGAACACCCCGAACACGGCAGCGAACGTCTTCGTCCGCCGCGCACTGTGGGAATCGGCGATCATCAGCTACGGGCGCATGGAATTCAGCGACAAGAAACGCAAGCTGACCCACGAAGACCTGCTCCGCGCCGCTGGCGGTGAGAACGCGCTCGCGTTCCATGAACGACTGAGCCAGTGGCGGCACAACCACATCGCGCATCGACTGAGTGCCGACTACGAAACCACAGCCGCCGTGGCCCGCTACGCCGATACGGGACAGACTGGGCTGGAAGCGCTCGAATTGGGCGTCTCAACGTGGATTGGACCTACCGACGACTCCGGCGACGCACAGGAGTTCAGAGATCACGTCACCCGGGTGAAGAACACCCTCTGGGAGATGTACCTCGCGCCAATCGGCGAGGCACTCGTGCGACGCCAACCGAGTACGCTAGGTGACGATCCTCATTTCCCTGGACTCAAATCCGACGCTGAGCACCTGGTGGTGACGTGCACGCTGTGGGCCAGGTCCAATGGCACGGGGATGTCGCCGTGATTCGGCGCCGCCTAACACCCCGCGCAGTCGCTTCTAGCGCCGCCCTGGCCAAGCCCAGAGACAACAGACGCAGTTTCTGTCAAACAAGGTATCCCGGGAATCTTCCCATTAGCTTGTTTGACTACTGGTAAATGATAGTGTACAGGCGTGAAACCGACGTCCCTTCCCGCGCGGCTCGCCGACGCAGGGGTTCCTGTCGTGACCGGTGACGCCCGCAGCATCACGTACCGCATCGACGGACACGCAGTCACCGCGGACTTCGTTGTTGCCGAGAAGGTGTCATCTCCAGCGCCGGTGCTCGACTATCTGCGGCGTCGCCCCGGCCACCGGGTCCTCGTCGTCTGCGAAACCATCACCGATGACGCCCGGTCCTCGCTCCTCCGCAACGGCGCGGTCGACCTGAGCGTCGGCGATACCGGTGAAGTGGTGCTCTCCGGCAAGGTCTACAAGACACCGGCGCCAGGGCATCCACCCCGCGCGGTAGGCGAGCGCCGACGACGCCGGCACGCAGCCGAGCGAGTCTGCGTCCTCACCCGCGAACACCTGCGCCAGCGCGACATCGCCGCGGCAGTCGGAGTGAGCCAGCAGGCGGTGTCCCTGATGGCAGAGAAGGCCCCTTTACCCGAGACACCCATGACCCCGGCCGCCCGGCGTAAACACCTCGCCGCGCTATCGTCGGTCCCGGCCGACGACGGCCTCGTTGAAACTTACTGGTACGGCGTGGGTCCCGTTGTTGAGCAGGTGCGAGGCGCGATCGGACTTGGCGAAGAACTGACAGTGCGGATCCTCGCGAGTGGTGAAGTCGCTGCGGACGCGCTGCGGCCGCGGCGGGTACCGACCCGAGGATTGGTCTATGCCGAGGAGTTGGTCGACCTGTCCGTTGTCGGCTTGGTGGAGGCCACTGCTGACGAGGCAACACTCATAGTGCGGGTGCCCGCCGATCCGACGTTGTGGACGACGGCAACCTGGTGGCGCCGGGTTGCCGAGCGTGAGCACGCCGGCATCCCTACCGTGGACCCGGTGGTGGCTCTCGAAGACCTTACCGTGGGCACCGACCTCGGCGACGGTGCGCCGCAGCACCTCGCCGATTGGATCGCGACACGGTGACGGGCACGGTAGCAGTCGTTCTGGCTTGCACTGCTGCGGCCGACGACTACGGGATGCTTGCGCTCCGCGACGTGGCCACCGCCGCCAACGACTGCGAATACCGCATCATCGGCGGTCACATGGTCAGGCTGCTGCGGGACGTTTACAACGTGCCGGGCACGCCACGGCTGACGTCGGACGCCGACACAGGGATCGACGTCAACGTGGCCTCTAGCGGAGGGTTTCACGATCAACTTGTCCGACTCGGGTACACGCCTGAATCAGGCAACCATTATGTCCGCGGCGACCAGGCGATCGACCTCCTGGTTCCGACCGAGGCGAAACCAGGCAAGCGGATCATCGGCGAACGGGCATTCGACGGGGCGCCGGGCCTCCGCCTGGCACTGGCGCAGAGCCCAATCCGAGTGGCGGTCACCGCACGGCTCACCGACGGTGACACGATCGCGTTTGAGATCCCCATCCCCGATGTCGAAGCCGCATTCGTACTCAAGATGCTGGCGCGGACAGTCCGCACCTCCGAACGAGACCTCCACGACATTGGGACGCTGCTGGAGATCGTGACAACGGAGCCCGAGTACCTAGCTACGGGATGGCACATGGACGACCCAAAGACAGTAAGCCGCGGCGAGCGAGGCGATGCGGCCCGCGAGGCAGCCCGGATGCTCGCCACTTCCCCGGCGGTGGTGCCGGCGCGAGTGCGTGCGCTGCTTCGGCGCCACGTCGCCCTCCCTCGCCGCTGATTCCAAGCTGTTAACAGCAGGGCCGCTTGACAGATGTCAAGCCTCGGTCAAACGTCGGATCGCATTACGTCTACTCGTTGGATCGGAATTCAGGGCGTCCTCGAGTTCGTCGCTGTGCCTCATCTCCCTCAGCACAGCTTCGTGGCGTTCTTGATGCTCCTCCCAGTCCTTGTCAAGATGGGTGAGCGGAAGCCCACTAATCTTGCGTGCCACCGCCCCAAGACGCTGATGCCATTCGGCTGGAAGCGCCGTGAAGTCGGCCGCTGCATTTCGTAGCGCGTAGGCGACCACAACGGCAGTAGCGGTAATTAGGAAGGCGCAATCCTTGAACCACTTTTCCTCAACAGCCGGATAGAGGGCCGGTTCGTTATTGTCCGCCGGGTTGAATAGGAACTGCAGTGTGCTCTTGGCAAGGGGATGCGAGTACTTGCTCACGAAGTCGTAGAATAGTTCGTGGGCGAATGCGTCTTCGTCGACGCCAGCCCACTCATTTACTTCTTTGGTGAATTCAGACGACGACATCGTTTTAGCGAAGTCGCGCGAGAATTTGTCTCTGACCCATGAGCCAGCATGCACCCATTCCTCCGCGCGATCAGGACTGTGGGCGAGCGATCGGGCGAGTCCGGCGGATTCATACACCGTTCGCACTAGGCCCGTCGCCTCGACATAGAACCCAAGTGCACACAAATTGGCCGCAGCCTGCAATCCCTGATAGGCCCGCAGCAGGAGGGCATGGGCGGAGATGCTATTAGGAAACCAATGGTCGGGATTCGGGTCGTGCGCCGCGCGGAGAGCTGCCTCGATGATCTCCATCAGCTCGTCGAGATTCGCGAACTCGGCCGTGAGCAACGCTTCTGCTTGTGGGTAGTTTCCAACCGCAGCGAAGGGTCGATACCGAAGGAAGGCGGGCCCGTCTGTTTGTAGCGGCGTCCGATCGCGAGTTCGGCTGGCCGGTTTTTCGGCGCGCTTTGCACGCCTCTCGCGTTGAGTCGCGCGCCTCTGTTCCCGATTGGGCACAGCGGCCCACTCTATTGATCCTGCATGAGGCCCGCAACGCAATTAACTCCGATCGCGGATCCCGACGCCTGCCGGCGGGGGATTGGTGTGGCGATGCAGAGGAGCCTCTTCAATGGAGCAAAAAAGGGGCCGTCAAGATGCACGGTCAATACCGCAGCCGATACCGCAGTACTTCCAGAAACGCCCAGCTCCGACCAACGCGACAAACCTTATCGACGCAGGTAAAAGCAATATGTCCCAAACCCGCCAACGCGCCCCGACGCAGCAAACGCCCAGGTACACCGATTATGAGTCCGCGGCTCTAACCAACTGAGCTACCGCCCCTTGTGCAAGCGAGCTGTGGATATCGTCTACCGCCTCGTGCTGTCGGCTTTCAATACCGCAATGCGTCTACGCAGCTTTGACATTAGCGCCCACGCCGACCGCCACCGACGCCGTGGTGCGAACCAGCATGGTAAGCCTTCCCTAGCTTGTGTGTTACTGCGTTGTACAGATACATTACCTGCAACTGGCATACACACATACCCGGGAGGCATCGTGGCCACCACCCTGACCCAGCAACAGCTCCTTCATGAGCTCAAGCCCGTGGCAGAGAAACTCTTCAATCGCCACCTCTCGGCGTTCAAAGACTGGAATCCGCACGACTACATCCCGTGGTCGGAGGGCAAGAACTTCAAGACCCAGGGCGGTGAGGACTGGGCTCCCGAGCAGTGCGAGCTCTCCGACGTCGCCCGGGTGGCGCTGGTGCAGAACTTGCTGACCGAGGACAACCTGCCGAGCTACCACCGCGAGATTGCGATGAACTTCGGCATGGACGGCGTCTGGGGGCAGTGGGTCAGGCGGTGGACGGCCGAAGAAAACCGGCACAGCACGGCGTTGCGCGACTACCTGGTGGTGACCCGCGCAGTCGACCCGTTCGAATTGGAGAGACTTCGCATGGAACAGCTGACCCGAGGCTTCAGCCCGGGCCAGAACCGCCAAGGCAACCTGTTCGCCGAGAGCCTGTTCGACTCCGTCGTCTACGTCTCCTTCCAGGAGCTGGCCACCCGGGTTTCACACCGCAACACCGGCAAGGCCTGCAACGACACGATCGCCGACCAGCTGACGGCGCGGTTGTCGCACGACGAGAACCTGCACATGATCTTCTACCGCGACGTCACCGAAGCTGGCCTGGAGATCGCGCCCAACCAGGCGATGACATCGGTGCATCGGGTGTTGCGCAACTTCCAGATGCCCGGCTTCACCGTTCCCGAGTTCCGCCGCAAGGCCGTGATCATCGCCGTCGGCGGCGTCTACGACCCCCGCATCCATCTCGACGAAGTCGTCATGCCGGTACTGAAAAAGTGGCGCATCTTTGAACGCGACGATTTCACCGGCGAAGCCGCCCGGATGCGCGACGACCTGGCGGTGCTGGTCAAAGAGCTCGAGATTGCCTGCGACAAATTCGACGTATCCAAGCAGCGCTACCTCGAGCGAGAGACCCGCAGGACTGAAGGCATCACCGCCGCGAAGGCGCTCAAGACCAGCGGCACGCTCAGCATGAGCCGACATTAACGGCGCGTGAATCCGCGAAGCCATTAGGGACGTTTGGCCCTAGGTCCGTGCAGTGGGGCCTGGGAAGACTTGGAGACCGTTTACCAGCTCTGTGGAGGTAACTCATGACCGCTGAGGCGCCACCCGTCGCCGATCTGGAGGCCCGTCGGCCGTTTCCGCCTCGGGTCGGACCCAAGGGCGGCCTGATCTACAAGGTCATCAGCACCACCGACCACAAGATGATCGGCATCATGTACATGGTCGCCTGCTTCATCTTCTTTTTCATCGCAGGCTTGATGGCGCTGTTGCTCCGCCTCGAGCTGGCCAGACCCGGGCTGCAATTCCTGTCCAACGAGCAGTACAACCAGCTGTTCACCATGCACGGCACGGCCATGTTGTTGTTTTACGCAACCCCGGTCGTCTTCGGCTTTGCCAACCTGGTGCTGCCCCTGCAGATCGGCGCACCTGACGTCGCCTTCCCACGGTTGAACGCATTATCATTCTGGCTGTTCGTCTTCGGAGCGCTCATCGCCTTGAGCGGCTTCATCGTTCCCGGCGGCGCGGCCGATTTCGGGTGGACCGCCTACACACCGCTGTCGAACGCGGCCCACAGTCCCGGTGTGGGATGCGACCTTTGGATTCTCGGCTTGGCCGTCGGTGGCCTGGGCACCATCCTCGGGGGGGTCAACATGATCACCACCGTGGTGTGCATGCGCGCCCCGGGCATGACGATGTTCCGAATGCCGATCTTCACCTGGAACATCTTGGTCACGAGTGTGCTTGTGCTGATGATCTTTCCGCTGCTGACCGCTGCGCTGTTCGGCCTGGCCGCTGACCGTCGCCTCGGTGCGCACATCTACGACCCGGCCAACGGCGGGGCGATTCTGTTTCAGCATTTGTTCTGGTTCTTCGGCCACCCCGAGGTGTACGTCATCGCGCTGCCGTTCTTCGGCATCATCTCCGAGATCATCCCGGTGTTCGCCCGCAAGCCAATCTTCGGCTACACCACACTGGTTTACGCGACGCTAGCCATCGCCGCGCTGTCGGTCGCGGTCTGGGCACACCATATGTTCGCTACCGGTGCGGTGCTGCTGCCGTTCTTTTCGTTCATGACGTTCCTGATCGCGGTCCCGACCGGGATCAAGTTCTTCAACTGGATCGGCACCATGTGGCGGGGCCAGTTGACGTTTGAGACACCGATGTTGTTCTCGCTAGGGTTCCTACTCACCTTCCTGCTCGGCGGACTGACCGGCATCATGCTGGCCAGCCCGCCACTCGACTTCCACGTCAGTGACACCTATTTCGTCGTCGCGCACTTCCACTACACGTTGTTCGGCACCATCGTGTTCGCCACCTACGCCGGCATCTACTTCTGGTTCCCGAAGATGACCGGCCGGCTGCTCGACGAGCGGTTAGGCAAGCTGCACTTCTGGCTGACCTTCATCGGCTTCCACGCCACGTTTTTGGTCCAGCACTGGCTGGGTAATTCGGGTATGCCGCGCCGCTACGCCGACTATCTGGCCACCGACGGATTCCAGACACTGAATTTTGTCTCCACGATCGGCGCATTCATTCTTGGTGTCTCGGTTCTGCCGTTCGTGTGGAACGTCTTCACGAGCTGGCGCTACGGCGAACCTGTGACGGTCGACGACCCGTGGGGCCACGGCAACTCGCTGGAATGGGCCACGAGCTGTCCGCCGCCGCGGCACAACTTCACCGAGCTGCCCCGGATCCGTTCAGAGCGGCCAGCATTCGAACTGCACTACCCACACATGGTGGAACGTTTGCGCGCCGAATCGTATGTCGGCCGCCGGAAAATCGAGACTGTGACTGCCGATTAGCCGCTACGCGCCCATTCGCGGTTGGTCCGGAACGGTGGACAGTTGGACAGACAAACGTCAAGTGAACACGGTCTGACCGTCGGCGTCGAGCAAATACTGTTCGGTGCCGTTCTCGACCCTTGGGGCGTCGCCGGCCAGCGCCACCGCAATCTTGTTGCTGGCATTGCGCATCACGTCGAAGGTCAGCTCGACGGCCTCCGCCTCGGAGAAATGCGCCCGCACCCCGGCGGCAACGCCACGGTCGATATGGCTCGGCGACCAGATCAACGCGTCGACATACCGCAGCGCTGCCTTCTGGCGATCGGTCAGCCGCTCCGACGCCTCGAAGTGCTCGATGTCGCCGTAGAGCGTCTCCGACCCGCCGGCATCCAGCGCTGTGGTTTCGCGCAGCGACTTGCACAACCGGCAGTTGTGTTGCGCCGCACCGCGCAGCCGGACCATCTCGGACGTCAGCGCATCGAGGTCACGCAGCCGCGCCACCGTCGGCAGAAAACCGCTGGAAACACTGAAAACCGCGTCGGACGGATCGGTGGCGCGATCCCAGGCCACCCGACCATGCGTCCACCCCAGGTACTGCTGGCCGACACCGAGGGCTTCCAGCCCGGCCCGCACCCGCGGGACGAAATCAGCGACGTACATCTGCACGACGACGCCAAACGTCTTGTCCCCCAATGCCGACCACAATACCTTGCGCTGATTGTCGTCGATCATCGAGACATCAATGCTGAACTGTTCGGCGAAGCCGGCGACAGCAGCATCCGATCCCTGGTCGGCCACCGCAACCTCGGCCGGAAGCGCGGGCAATGACAGCGTCTCGGCGCACACTCGTCGCACCAGCCCTGTCATCCGACCGTCGCCGGGCGACAACGCGACCAGCCGGGTCAACTCGTCGTCACGCACCTTCACATTATGTCGCCTGGCTCACCGACGACATGTGAAAGTCCGGAATCCGCAGCGACGGCATCGCCGTCCGGGTGACCCAATCGCCCCACTCCCGCGGCAGCGTGCGCTCGCTGACACCGGCCTGAGTTGCCCGTCGCAGCAGGTCCAGCGGGCTTTCGTTGAACCGGAAGTTGTTGACCGCCGCCGTTACCTCACCGTCTTCGACCAGGTAGACGCCGTCGCGGGTGAGCCCGGTCAGCAGCAGCGTCGTCGGATCGACCTCGCGGATGTACCACAGCGTGGTCAGCAACAGCCCACGCTCGGTCGCCGCGACCATGTCCGCCAAGTTGTCGCTGCCGCCGGTCATCAGAACGTTGTCAGCGGCCACCGCGACGGGGGCATGGAACTCGGCGGCGGCGGCCCGCGGGTAGGCCAGCGCGTTGATCACCCCGTCGCGGATCCAGTCCACCCGCTCGATGTCCATGCCGTTGTCGAAAACCGAAACGGTCTCCGACGAGCTGGCGGTCGCCACGAACGGTGTGCAGCCCAAACCGGGCACGGTCGGATCCGAATACAGCGTGAGCGGCATGTCGGTCAGCCGCTCCCCCACCCGGGTTCCGCCGTCGAGCGAACACAACGCGGTGCGGCCCTCCTGCGCTCCGCGACCGGCCATCGACCAACCCAGGTAGACCATCATGTCGGCCACCGCCGACGGCGGCAGAAGCGTCTCGTACCGGCCTGCCGGCAGCGCGACGCTGCGCTCGGCCCAGCCCAGTCGTGTCGACAACCGATCCAGCAGCAAATCCGTTGGTACATCGGCGAAATCGGGGGTGCCCACCGCCACCCAAGCGCTGGCACCGTCACGTTTGCCGTTGATCTCCACCGAACCGGTGGGCTGAGTGTAGCGGCGCCGCAGCCCGCCCGACGTGGCCAGATACACCGTCTCCAGTGCGTGCCGGGCAAAGCCGAACAGCTGATCGCTGCCATGAAAGCCGCGACTCAATCCCCGCGCGACGTCGGCGAACACCTCGGGGCCGGTGACCGGCGTCGGAGCGTCCCAGTCCGCCGGGGCGCCGTTGCCGCTGAGCAGCGCGGCGGCGTCGCGAGCGTCCGGCGCCGACGCGGCAGCGGCCTGCGACGCCGCGACCAATCCTTCGATCACCGACGGATCGACCTCGGACGAGGTCAGCGAACCCACCCGCCCGGTATTGCCTTGGCGGAGAATCGAAATGACGGTGGTGCTGCGCGCGGTCGACACACCGTTGGTGGTCATCGAGTTGTTCGCCCACCGCAGCGACGCCGCGATCCGGTCGGTGACCAGCACGATGGTCTCGTCGGCCCGTCCCCGCCGCGCTGCCGCGTCCAACGCGAGGTCGATCACCTGCTGCGCGCCGATCATTGGCCGGCCTCGATGCGGGTGTTGAGCACGTTGACGCCGCGGAACAGCGCCGACGGGCAACCATGGCTGACTGCGGCCACCTGACCGGGCTGAGCCTTGCCGCAGTTGTACGCCCCACCGAGCCGCCAGGTCGACGGCCCGCCGACGGCTTCCATCGAATTCCAGAAATCGGTGGTGGTGGCCTGATAAGCGACGTCGCGAACCTGCCCGTCCAGTCGTCCGTTGCGGATGCGGTAGAACCGCTGCCCGGTGAACTGAAAGTTATAGCGCTGCATATCAATCGACCAGGATCGGTCGCCGACGATGTAGATGCCGTCGTCGACGCGGGCGATCAGGTCCGCGGTGGTATGATCCTCGGGGCTGGGCTGCAGCGAGACGTTGGCCATCCGCTGAATCGGGACGTGGTGCGGCGAGTCGGCGTACGAGCAGCCGTTGGAGCGCGGCAGGCCCAGCCGCGGGGCGAACACCCGGTCCAGTTGATAGCCGACGAAGATCCCGTCGCGCACCAGATCCCAGCTTTGCGCGGCGACCCCTTCGTCGTCGTAACCGATGCTGGCCAAGCCGAATTCGACGGTCCGGTCGGCGGTCACGTTCATCACCGGCGAGCCGTAGCGCAGGCTGCCGAGCTTGTCGGGGGTGGCGAAGGAGGTGCCGGCGTAGGCGGACTCGTAGCCGATCGCGCGATCGTATTCGGTTGCGTGGCCGATGGATTCGTGGATGGTCAGCCACAGGTTCGTTGGGTCGATGACGAGGTCCGTACGCCCCGGGGTCACGCTGGGTGCCTTGATCTTTTCGGCCAGCTGCGACGGCAACTGCGCGAGCTCGTCGGTCCAGTTCCAGACCTCGTCGCCGGCCACCACTTCCCAGCCGCGGCCCATCGGCGGCACCAGCGTGCGCATCGAGTCGAACCCGCAGCCGCCGGTGTCGATGGTGACCGCTTCCAGGACGGGCATCAGCCGCACCCGCTGCTGAGTGATCGATGAGCCGGAGGTGTCGGCGTAGAAGGTCTGCTCTTTGAGAGTGTTGAGGCCGGCCGATACGTGATCGACTCCGTCGGCGGCCAGCAATCTGCCGGAGTACTCGTCGAGCACGGTGATCTTGTCGGCGGTGGTCACGGCGAACGGGTCGATCCGGTAGTTCGAGACCCAGCTGACGTCGCTGTACACCGGCTCGGGCGCCAGTTCTACGGGGTCGGTGTTCAACGCGGCCAGCGTAGTGGCCACCCCGACCGCCCGCCGCGCGGTGTCCGCGGCGACGGCGGGCGACAGTTCGGCGTGCGAGGCGAAACCCCAGGTGCCGTCGACCACCACCCGGACGGCCAGGCCGAGCTCGCGGTTCAGGACCGCGGTCTCCAACTCGCCGTCGCGCAGCTGGATGATCTCGGTGGTGAGCCGGTGAATCCGCAGGTCGGCGTGGCTCGCCCCGGCCGCGGTGGCCGCCGACAGCGCGGCGTCGGCCAGCTCGTGGCGCGGAAGGTCGAGGAAGTCGGCATCGATCCCCCGGTTCGGTGTCACAACCCCACCGTAACGACCGGCTTTAATAGCCTCATGCACCGCGCCAGCGACCACGATGATCGAAGCGATGAGGAGGAGCGGCGCGCATGAACGACGTCGGGCGCCGATCGACCGCGCTGGGGTACGCGCTGCTGGCACCCAGCCTGTTCGGGGTGGTCGCATTTCTGCTGCTGCCGATCCTCGTCGTGGTGTGGCTGAGCCTGCACCGCTGGAATCTGCTCGGGCCGATCGAGTATGTCGGAGGCGCGAATTGGCGCTCGGTGCTCAGCGATTCGGCATTCGGCAATTCGCTGCTGGTGACGCTGCTTTTCGTCGCGATCGTCGTGCCGGCACAGACGGTGCTCGGCCTGTTAGCGGCGGCACTACTGGCACGCGACCTACCCGGCAGCGGGCTGTTCCGGACGATCTACGTGCTGCCGTGGATCTCCGTCCCGCTAGCGGTCGCGGTGCTATGGCGCTGGATCCTGGCGCCGACCGACGGCGCGGTGGGCACCGTGTTGGGGCATCGCGTCGAATGGCTCACCGATCCCGGCCTGGCCTTGCCGCTGGTGTCGGCGGTGGTCGTGTGGGCCAACGTCGGATACGTCGCACTGTTTTTCCTTGCCGGCATCCTGGCGATCCCGATCGACGTCCACGCCGCGGCACGCACCGACGGGGCCACGGCCTGGCAGCGATTCTGGCGCATCACGTTGCCGATGCTGCGGCCCACCATGTTTTTCGTGCTGGTGACCGGAGTCATCACTGCTGCACAGGTTTTCGACACCGTCTACGCGCTCACCGGCGGCGGACCACAGGATCATACCGATTTGGTCGCACACCGGATCTACGCCGAAGCGTTCGGGGCGGCGGCAATCGGTCGAGCTTCGGTGATGGCGGTGGTGTTGTTCGTCATCCTTGTCGCCATCACCGTCGTCCAACATCTGTACTTCCGTCGACGGATCAGCTATGACCTCACCTAAATCGGTTTCGGCAGTAGCGGTTTACGCGGGCCTCGCGCTGGGTGCGGCGATCACACTGGCGCCGTTTGCGCTCGGCTTGCTCACCTCATTCACCTCCGCGCGCCAGTTCGCGACGGGAACACCGCTGGCGTGGCCACGGCCGCCGACGTTGGCCAACTACGCCGACTTGGGCGGCGCGGGTTTCGGTCGGGCGCTGGCGGTGACGACCCTGATGACGGCGGTGATCGTCCTAGGGCAGCTGACGTCGTCGGTGTTGGGAGCGTATGCGTTCGCACGGCTGCGATTCCCGGGCCGCGACGCGCTGTTCTGGGTTTATCTCGCGACGTTGATGGTGCCGGGTTCGGTGACCGTGGTGCCGCTGTACATGATGATGGCTCAACTCGGGCTGCGCAACACGTTCTGGGCGCTGGTGTTGCCCTTCATGTTTGGCTCACCATACGGAATCTTTCTGCTCCGTCAGTACTTTCGCGCAATTCCCGATGACTTGATCAACGCCGCCTATCTCGACGGGGCCAACACGCTGGACGTGATCGTGCACGTGGTGCTGCCCGCTAGCCGACCTGTTCTGGTCACACTGATGCTGATTACCGTGGTGTCGCAATGGCACCACTTCATGTGGCCGTTGGTGATCACCAGCGGCACCAAGTGGCAGGTGCTGACGGTCGCGACTGCCGCGCTGCAGTCGCGGTACAACGCCCAGTGGACGCTGGTCATGGCCGCCACAGCGGTGGCAATCGTGCCGCTGCTGGTGCTGTTCGTGTTTTTCCAGCGACACATCGTCCGATCAATCGTCGTCACGGGGCTGAAATGAGCCAAGCGAACGTCGAGATTGCTTCTATGGCTGTGATTTTCGGCAAACCAGGACCCTCACTGCAATTTTCGACGCAGGAGTGCTAGGTATGCGGCCAAGGTTTTCCACGCTCTTCGCACTGGCTCTGGTGCTCGTTGCTGCATTGCTGGCTGCGACGGCGGTGCTGTTGGACATCTCTGCCAGGCCGCCGAGCGGCAAAACCGTGGTCACCATTCGGCTGTGGGATGAGCAGGTCGCCGCGGCGTATCGGCAGTCGTTCGCGGCGTTCAGCCGGACGCATCCCGACATCGATGTGCAGACCCATGTGGTCTCGTATTCCACCTACTTCAACACGCTGCGCACCGATGTCGCCGGCGGCAGCGCCGACGACATCTTTTGGATCTCCAGCGCCTATCTCGCCGGCTACGCCGACAGCGGCCGGCTGATGGACATCGGCAAGACCCTTGGCGTCGACGCCACGAGAGCGTGGGAGCCGTCGGTGGTCGAGCAGTTCACCCGGGGCGGCGCGCTGTGGGGTGTCCCCCAACTCACCGACGGTGGAATCGCGCTGTACTACAACGCTGACCTGCTTGCCGCAGCGGATGTCAACCCCGCCGCCTTGGGCGCCGTGCGGTGGAGCCCGAACACCGGCGACACGCTACGCCCGCTGCTCGCCCGGCTCACCGTTGACGCCGACGGACACACTGCGGCCACGCCGGGTTTCGACGCCGGACGCATCCGGCAGTGGTCCTACAACGCGGCCAACGACGCGCAGGGCATCTATCTGAACTACATCGGATCGGCCGGCGGCGTGTTCCAGGACGGTGATCGCTTCGCGTTCGACAACCCGGGCGCGATCGAAGCTTTCACCTACCTGGTCGGGCTGATCAATGGCGACCACGTCGCGCCACCCGCGTCGGACACCAACGACAACGGTGACTTCTCCCGAAACCAGTTCCTGGCCGGCAGGATGGCGCTTTTCCAGTCCGGCACGTACAACCTGGCGGCGGTGGCCGCCCAGGCCGGCTTTCATTGGGGCGTGGCGATGCTGCCCGAAGGCCCCAAGGGCCGAGTCAGCGTCACCAATGGCATTGCCGCGGCAGGTAATTCCGCGTCTTCGCACCCTGACGCGGTACGCCAGGTGCTGGCGTGGATGGGCAGCAAGGACGGCAATCAATACATAGGCCGGCACGGCAGCGCCATTCCCGCGGTGCGGTCGGCCCAGAAGGTGTACTTCGACTACTGGGCCGCGAAGAACGTCGACGTCAAACCGTTCTTCGCCGTGTTGAACGGACCGCGCATCGATGCGCCGGGCGGCGCCGGCTTCGCCGCCGGCAATCAGGTCATCAAGCCCTATTTCGACGAGATGTTCCTAGGCCGTAGCGATGTTTCAACGACCCTGCGGCAAGCCCAAGATGCGGCGAACGCCGCGGCGCGCCGCTAACGGCCCAGCGGCACTTCCAGCGCGATCGCCGCGACGCACACCGCCACGGTGATCGACAGTGCCAGCCAGTCAGCCAGTTTCGGTCGCGACGGCACCGCCGAGATCTGACCGGTGCCGCCACGCGCCGTAATGGCGTCACCCATCTCGTCAGCGCGCCGCAATGTCACCGTGATGGCCGCGGCGATCAAGTCGATCAATTCCCTCGCACGACGCTTCCGGCGGTCCCGGCGGGTCAGCGCTACCGGCCGGGGCCGCAACCGCCGGGCGGCGTAGAGCACCCGGAATTCATCGACCAGCATGGGGAAGGATCTCAGCGCGAGCGCCAGTGAGACGGCCCACTCGTCGATCGGGATTCGCAACAGCCGCAGCGGCCGGCCCAAAGTAGCCACCGCCGGGGCTATTTCGGCGACATTGGTAGTCCACGACACCATCGCCCCCAGACCCAGCAACACAATCGACAGCGTCGTGATCCGCAGGAAGTTCAGCAGCCCACCGAATCCGACTGGCACGCCGGCTAAGTCGACCACCGGACTGCCACCGGCGAACGCCGCAGTAGTGGCGCCGAGCGCCATCAGAATCCACAGCCAGTGCGGTACGGACGGCAGCGCACCTCGTGGAATGCGCGCGATCCGGGCTGCGGTCAGCACCAGACCCGCCACCAAGCCTATTGCAATCCAGCCCGGGTAGAAGGTTAGTAAGACCGAAATGCCAAACACCGCCAACAGTTTGGTGCCGGCCCACAGCTCGTGGACTGCGGACGTGCCAGGCACCGGACGCAGCAGCACCACCGCGCGGCCTGGGCGGCGGACCTCGCGGTCGTCGACGGCGCGGGTCATGACAAACCTCCCGCCGCCGTGGCAGCCGGCTCCAGCGCGCCATTGCGGAGATCAAGCGTACGTGGGCAAAGCTCTTCCAGTCCGGCGAAGTCATGGGAGATGACGACGACGGTCAGACCCTGCTCGCGACGCAGTTCTTCGAGCAGGCGCAGCAAGCCGCGTTGGGTGGCAGCGTCCAGGCCGGCCAGCGGCTCGTCGAGAATCAACGCCCGCGGGGAGCGCGCCAGCAGTCCGGCCAGGACAACTCGGCGCATCTGACCGCCGCTGAGTTGGTCGATGCGTCGCTTCGCCAACGTGCTGTCCAGCCCAACGACGGCCAGTGCGGTTGCCACTCGCGCGTGATCCTTCGGTGAAAAGCCGGCCGCCGAAGCCACTTCCAAGTCGACGCGGCCGCGCATCAGCTGCAGCCGTGCCGCCTGGAAAGACAGCGCCACCGCGCCGACCTGTTCGTGGGTGGGTCGGCCATCAAGCAGACAGGCTCCCGTCGTCGGCACCGTCAGCCCGGCCATGATCCACGCCAGCGTCGACTTACCTGACCCGTTGCCGCCGTGGATCAGTAATCCGTCGCCCTGGTGCACCACGAAGCTGACGTTGCGTAGCGCGGTCTTCGCCCACGGCGTCCCACTACCGTATTCGTGCCCGACGCTTGCGAGTTCGAGCACCGGTGCGCCGGAGTCATGTCCCATTGCGGCGGTTGCGGCCGGCGCGGCCGTGATCTCGACCATGTCGGTGTTATCGCCTGAACCACTGAGATTGACAACGCGGTCAGCAGAATCGGCTTCGTTGTTGTAGTGCGTGATGTGCACCAGCGCCGTGCGGTGCCGTTGCTTCATGCCGGCCAGCACTCCCAACAGCGATTCCCGCCCCTGCTGGTCGACCATGCTGGTGACCTCGTCGGCGATGAGCAGCGCCGGCTCGCGCGCCAGCGCTGCGGCCACCGCCAACCGCTGCAATTCACCGCCCGACAGGCTGCCCGTGTCGCGTTCCGCGTGCGCATCAAGGCCGACCTCACTGAGCAACCGGCCAACGTCGACGGTCGTTCCGGGGGGCAGACCCCACACCAGATCGTCGGCCACGCGGGTCCCCAGCACCTGGCTTTCCGGATGCTGCATGACCACCGCGGTACCGCCCAGCCGGCCCAGCCCCACCGCCCCGGGGCGGTCGATGGTGCCCGACGTCGGTGCCCGGCCGGCAAGCATCAGCATCAGCGTGGTCTTGCCCGAGCCGTTGGCGCCGGTGATGGCCAGATGCTCGCCGGGATGGACGTCCAGACTGAGCGCGGACAGCGCGTCGTGGTCGGTATTGGGATAGCGGAAGCGCACCCGGTCCAGCCGAACCGGGACCGGAGCGATGGGCGCGTGCTCGACCGGTGCATCCAATTTGTGTACATCGGGGATACCGCGCATCCGCTCCAGCACGCGCGACAGCGCCCACCAACCGATCAGGGATACACCGATGATCGAGACGATGCCGTTGCCGAGGATGAGCCACGGCCAGTAATGCAGCGCCTCGGCGAGCAGCCACTTGAGACGGTCGGCGGCTGTCTGCAGGCCGACGGCCAACGATCCGCTCAACGGAAAAGAATGTGCCATCGCGAAGCGCCCGATTCCCGTCAAGACGGCGGCAACGCCATCGATGTTGGCGCTGATAGCTGCGAAGATCAGGTGACGAAGTCGCGCCAGCGCCGCCAATGCGGCGACCACCGCAGTGCCGGAGAGCAATCCGGCGACGAACGCAACCGCGATCACGGTCGGGGTGCCGCGGTTTCTGCGTTTGACGATTCCGGTCAGGCCGCCGACGTAGGCGCTGTGGACCACGGTCATCAAGCCGCCGAGACCCGCGATCAAAAAGGCGATCACCCCGGCGGCGACCGTCGCGGCGATCAGCACGCGGAGCCGGTACCGGTAGGCCAGCAGCCCCATCGGGACGGTGCCGAGCAGCGACAATGCGCCTGCGAACGGGACGACGATGGCGATGATCGCGGTCGCCGCGCACAGTGCCGCCATGACCGCTGACTGCGCGAGTTCGCCGGGTCGCAGCGGTCCGGCCCCTCGGGGCTTGGTCGCGGGACTCGTGGCGGTCATTGCACCAATTCTGCCAGGTGTTTGGGATGTTCCCCCGCCCAAGCGTGGCGGGTCACTCAAGTTTGCACCATCGAAATTTGCCGGTTAAGAGTCTGCATAGGCCAGCTATGCAATCATGGCTGGATGACGTCATCCGCTACCGCCGATCGTGACGCGACCGGGGAGGTCGGCGCCGGTTTAGGCGCGGATCTGCTCGCTCTGGTCGCCCGGATCAACCGCTATGCCACCCAGCGCATCCAGATGCAGTTACCGGCCGCGCAGGCCCGATTATTGTCGACCATCGACGCTCATGGTGAAGCGCGGATCTGCGATCTGGCCGCCGTGGACCACTGCTCACAGCCGACGATGACGACCCAAGTGCGGCGTCTCGAAGACGCCGGCCTGGTCACCCGGACCATCGACCCCTGCGATGCCCGCGCGGTCCGCATTCGGATCACACCCGAGGGCATGCGCACCCTCAACCGGGTGCGGGCCGACCGGGCTGCGGTGATCGAGCCGCAACTTGCCAAGCTGAAGCCCGCCGACCGCCAGACGTTGGTGGATGCCGTGGCCCTACTGCGCCGCGTCCTCGAGGATGCCGCGCCGGCTCCGCGACCGGGCACATCTCGGTAGTACCTGGTAGCAGGGCCGCATGGCCTGCGCCGACGTCCCAGGCGCGTTTCTCGGCGCATGATGGCGGATAGACAACCGTCGCACGACCGAACAAGTCGCGGGCGGAAAGGGGCGAAAGGGGATGTTATGCCGACGGAAGCGTTCGCTTCCCCCCTGATCGTTTGGTTCGGCTCCGACAGATACACCTTTCCCGTCGGCCGGGACGTGACCATCGGCCGCGACAGCCGAGCCGATATCCGCGTCGACGGCGCGGGAGCCCCCACTTCGCCAACCCATGTGGTGCTGCACCACAACGGCAGGCAGTGGATAGCCGTCGACCGCGGTGAAGGCGGCATGTACGTCGACGGGGTGCGGATGTCGACGGTGTTCATCCATGACGGCAGGGCGGTCACTCTCGGCGATCCAGAGCGCGGGCCCCGGCTGGTGTTCCAGCTCGGCGCCCCGCCACCGCCGCCGCCACCGAGAGGCGGGCCGCGCCCGGGGATGCGGCCCACGCCGCCCCCGGAGATGCGGTCCGCTACACATCGCGGCCCCGGCCGACCAGGATGGCCGCCGCCGGCTCCACCCCCGCCCCGGGCGGATCGGCCGAAACGACCTCCGCCGCCTGCGCCTGCCATGCCGACGCCGCCTGCGCCTGCCATGCCGACGCCGCCGGCGCCGCACTACGGCGACCCGACGATGCTGTCAGAACAACTGGTGCCGCCCACCACTCAGTTTCACCGTCCGGCTCCGCCACCGCCCCCCGCTCCCTGGCCGCCGGCGACGCAACCTCAGCCCGGACCGGTGCTCCCCATGCCTGCGGGCCCGCGCAAGCGGAAAGCGTTGGTGGAGGCGCTGACCGGCGCGATGCAAAAACTGCGACCGCCGCGCCCCGAACCGCGGCCACACGAGGCCGCACCCACCACCGCGATACCGCGGCCGAACGCAGCAGATGAACCGCAAAAGTCGGATGCACCGGCCGCAGAACCCCCATCCCCGCCACCGGCGCTCAAAACCGTTCCGCTGGAAGCACGTCAGGTGCGGCTGACCGTCGACGGCGAGCAGGTGTTGGCGGAACTGTCGATCACCGCTGAGCCCGGGACACTTACCGCGATCATCGGGCCGTCGGAGGCGAGCACTTCCGCTCTGGTCGACGTGCTGGGCGGAACGGTGCAACCGAGTGTCGGCACAGTCCATTTCGACGGCTACGAGGTGACGTCCGACCACGTGCGACCCCACATCGGAGTCATTCCGCGATACGACCTGCTCCATTCAGCGCTCACCGTCGAACAGGCGTTGGGCTATGCCGCCGAATTGCGCTTGCCCCCTGGCACTTCCGCTGATCAGCGCCGGCAGCGGGTGCACTGGGCGCTCGACGAGATGAACCTAGGCCTGCTACGCACCGTCCAGGTTAACAAGCTCACCGCCGAGCAACGCAAGCGCGCATCGATGGCCATGGAACTGCTCACCCGTCCCTCGCTGCTGGTCCTCGACGAACCGACCGCCGGACTCGACCCGGCCGCGGATCACGAGATGACGACGACGCTGCGACGACTCGCCGACGACGGATACGTCGTCGTGGTCGCGACCACATCGACAACCGACATCGACATCTGCGACCAAGTGGTGCTGCTCACCGGTACCGGAACGCCGGCGTTCGCCGGACCGCCGGCGCAGATCGGCTCCGAGTTGGGCACGACCGACTGGGCGGAGATCCTGGCCCGGGTCAACACGGATCCCTACCGGGCCCACGACGAATACCTGGCCCGCCAGCCCCAACTCCCGGCTGCCGCGGAGCCGCCACCGGCTCCCGTCGAACCGCTTGCGCGCCCGCACCTTTGGCGACAAATCGTCATCGCCACCCGCCGACAGGGCTGGCTCTTAGTTGGTGATCAGCGGTACTTCATCTTCCTGACCATCCTGCCGGTGCTGTTCGGCGCGATCGCGTTGCTGGTGCCCGGGCACGCCGGCCTGGGCTCGGCTAACCCCTATGGAAACAGTCCCGACGAAGCCGTCGAGATCCTTGCCGTGCTCACCATCGGCGCCGTCGTCATGGGCACGGCGCTGGCCGTCCGCGACCTCTTCTGCGAACGGCACATCTTCCGGCGCGAACAAGCCAACGGTTTGTCGGCCACGGCGTTCCTGGCCGGCAAGATCATCGTCTACAGCCTGGTCGCCATCGTTGCGACCGCAGTCATGACCATCGCCGCTGTCGTCGGCAAAGGCGCACCCACTCATGGCGCCGTGCTGCTCGGCCACAGCGCGTACGGGGCCACCTGCGAGCTCCTGGTGGCACTGACGGTCACCACCATCGTCTCGGCGATGGTGGCGCTGGCCCTCTCATCGCTGGCCACCTACTCCGAGCAGATCCTCTTGACTGCCGTGCTGCTCGTGTTGATCTCGGTGGTGTTCGCCGGCGCGATGTTCCCGATCGGCGGCCGGGTCGGCCTCGAACAGATCTCTTGGTTGGTGCCGTCCCGATGGGGTTTCGCCGCGTCGGCTTCCACTGTCGACGTGCATGCCGTCAACGTGCTGGCGACCGCCGATGATTCATGGAAACACTCAGCCGGCCGGTGGCTGTTCGACATGGGGATGCTGGTCGGCTTGGGCGTGGTGGCCACCGCGTCGCTGCGCTGGTGGCTGAGGCGGCCAACGCGCCGGCGATGACCAGCTGGATGCCGTTGTTAGACATAACGTCTCACACGTCGGCAATAGGCTGCGTATTCGTCCCCGTACTGCCGCCGCATGAAGTCCTCCTCGCGCAGCACTTGGCGGTGGAATAGCCAGGTACCGGCGAAAAGGTAGGCCAACGGAACCCAGTTCGGAAACACCAGGAACTGGCCCACCAAAACAAGGAACAGCGCAACGTAAATGGGGTTGCGGCTGAAAGCAAACACCCCGGTAGTCACCAACTTGTCAGGACGGTCGACGTCGATACCAACTCGAAAGCTTCTGCCGAACGAGATCAGGCTCGCCATCATGACAAGCAATCCACCACAACACAATCCGATGCCGATCCACGCAACGGCTTGGGACCGGAAGAACCTTGTGCCATCGACAAGCGGCCAATCGAAGGCCGCGGCAAAGATGGTATAGAGGTAGAACAGCGCGACCGGCGGAATGAAGAAGTCTGTCTTGTCGATGCTGCCGAAATGCATTGCCCGCGTCCCCGTCCTGCGCAGCAGCAGGACTCTGGTCAACACCATACCGACCAGCAGCACGATCGTCGTGACGGCTATGTATCCCGGCAAGGTCGTCTTATCCGTCCGCTCCGTTCACCTCGTACCAAAGCGCTTCGTAGCACTTGGCCGCGACACTGTGCGGGGCGAAAGCCGTCACCGGCGCCCGTTGTTCGGCCATCTGCTCGATGATCGACAGGGCCGGGATCGCTGTGGTCAGGACTCCCCGCCGCTGCGCCGACAGCTGTTCCACGAGGTCGCAGTGCAGTCGCTTGCGCCGGTCCACCATCGAGAAGAATGCGCGCACCTGCGGCTGGCGGCCTTCGAAATCTCCGATGAAACTGGACAATTGATCGAACGTGCGGATCGACAGCGTCGCCGGAATCATCGGCACCAAAAGCGTGTCGACTGCATGCAGCACGTTCTCCGACAACAGCGAAATGCTCGGTGGACAATCGAGGATGACCACGTCGTATTCACTGTCGAACGGTTGCAGCAGCTGATGAATCCGGCGGGTCGGCCGCCGCACGTCGTCGAGCTGCAAATCGATATTGCGGTAGCGGAAATCGGCCGGCAGCAAGTCAAGCCCGTCGAAATCGGTGGCCTTGATCGCGTCGTCGAGCGATCGCGTCCCGTCCACCAGCGCCCTACTGCCGCCCTTGACTTTGGGTCGCACCCGGAAAAGGTAAGTGGCCGCACCTTGCGGGTCGAGATCCCAGAGCAGCACGTTGTACCCGCCGCGCGCGGCCAGGTGCGCGAGGTTGACCGCGGCCGACGTCTTGCCGACGCCGCCTTTGATGTTGTAGGTCGCGTAGATCTTCATCAGCGCACCAGCGCTTTCACGCGGGCACGATTCTCCTTGGCCAGGAATGGCTTCAGCCGGCCCACCAGCTCGCCCCGCGCATTCAGCTGATGTGCGTCGAGCTGCGCGGCCAGTTCCCCCATCGCGAGTACGGTTGCCGGCGGGGCGGCGCCCTGTTCCATCATCGCCGCGGCGAACTCTCGGACCGCTTCGCGCTGCACTTCGCCATCCTGGAAGTCGCCGAGCGTGTCTTGCAGCGCCTTGAGTTCTTTGACCAATGGGCGATACGGCCCGTCTGCGCACAGTGGCCGGAATACCTCGAGCAGATAGCGCAACTCCTTGCAACGCTTACGCAGTTCATGCACCTGCTCGCTCGGCGAGTCGGCGGCGATGCTTTTGCCGCGCCGCACGACTTTCCTGAACGTCCGCCGGATGCGCTGCCGGGCAAACGCAGCGGCCGCCGGCCCACCGTCGCCGTCATCGCCTTCAAGGGCCACCTTGGCCAGCTCGGTGCGCCAGTCGCTCATCAGTTGCTTGAAACGCGCCGACCGCAGCCCGCGCACAAGACGTCGGCGTTCCGCAGAGCGATGCCGAACAAGAAAAGAACGGAACGGGTCGAGGTCGTGCCGATCAGCCGATGCCAGCCTGGCGGCCAAGTTGTCCAGCTCGAGCAGGTACACATCGAGATCGCGCACCGGTGTGGTCAGATCGCCGAGCCACTTGAACTCGGGCTGGAACCGCTCCGCCAAATTCGCCGGCAGCACATCACCGGCAAGCTTCAAGATCGAACGGGTGCGTCGCACCGCGACCCGGAGGTCGTGCAGGAATTCGGTGTCGATCGCCGCGATCGTGCCCGCCACATTCTCGTCGATGGCGGCGGCGAAGGGCGCGAGCATGTTCGCAACTGCCACCGATGCGGGCGTTTCCGGTCGCAGCGGCGGCGTCGGATGCTGCCCGTTGTCACTCGGACTGCGAGTGGCGAACTTCAGTGCGTCGTCATAGGGCGTCGTCGTCGACGAGGTGAGGCCATCGACGCGCCCGATCAGACGGGCAATTCGATCACCATCGAGCTCGTAGCCGCGCAGCGGTTGAACTTGCAACCGGCTGGTGCCGTCATCAGCGCTTTCGGTCAGCAGCCGGGCAACAGTTTTCTCGTCGGCGTTGAGCACCCGGCTTTCCCGTACAGCACGCTGCACGGTGACAACCGACAGCAATGCACGCAGCGCAATGATCGGCGCCAGGGCGTCACGCAGCCGCCCGGCCGGCAGATCGTGCAACACTGCCGGCCACTTCTTCGCCCGAGGGCCTTGCAGTCGGCTGCCATCCGGCAACTGCAGGATCAACGGACCGTCGTCGAGGTATTCCAGGGATATCCCCGCCTCGTGCAACCGCCAGTCGAAGGTGTCCAGCCAGTGGTGTGAGACGTTTTTTTCCGGTCCGGCAGTGAGGGCGAATTTCGGGTGCAGAGCAGCCGCGATCGCCTCGACCTCAACCGCGCCCTGCTTGGTGAAAGCGCGGGATGACGTGCCCATGGCCTCCCTTCCGTTGGCCGCATGACCGCGACCGCGCGACAGACTATAGACACCTTTGGTTAACGGACAGTTCACCTGACCGCCAAGGCGTCAAAGTGTCAGCTGACCTCGCGGAGCGTACCCCGGCCGCGCGAGCGGCAGGTTACCGTCAGGTATGACCACCACTGCCGAACATTTGCGCAACACGCTCGACGGACGCTGGCGCGACGTAAAGAACCAGATGCGGGACCGGCTGACCGACGATGTCTTCCGGCCGCATTACACACCGAACACGGTGATCGCCCGCACCAAGGTGGCTGAGCAGATGTCGATCATGGCCGCGGCGGGCGCGGCCGACGACGGCTTCCGCAAGGAGCACGGCGGGAACGGCAATGTCGGCGCGGCGATCACCATGATCGAGATGCTCGCGATGTCCGATCTGTCGCTGATGGTCAAGGCGGGCGTCCAGTGGGGCCTGTTCGGCGGTGCCGTCGAGAATCTCGGCACCGAACGCCACCACGAGGCATATGTGAAAAAGATCATCAATCTCGAGCTGCGCGGCTGCTTCGCTATGACCGAGACCGGACACGGCAGCGACGTGCAGTCCCTGGAGACGACGGCGACCTATGACGCGGCCACCGAGGAGTTCGTCGTCCACTCCGCCACACCGACCGCGCGCAAGGACTACATTGGCGGTGCCGCCGAAACCGCAACCATCGCAGCGGTGTTCGCCCAACTGATCGCAGGCGAGGACGGCGAGCAGGTCAACCATGGTGTGCACTGCTTCCTGGTGCCGATCCGCGACGCCGACGGCAACGACCTCCCGGGTGTGACCACGTCGGACTGCGAGTACAAGGGTGGATTGCCGGGCGTCGACAACGGGCGCATCGTTTTCGACCATGTTCGAGTTCCGCGGGTGAACCTGCTCAACAAGTACGGCGACGTTGCGGCCGACGGCAGCTACAGCTCACCGATCGAAAACCCCAACCGCCGGTTCTTCACCATGATCGGCACCTTGATCCGCGGGCGGATCTGCGTAGGCGGCAGCGCGGGCAACGCAGCGCGGGTTGCACTGGACATCGCCACCCGATACGCGTTGCAACGCAGGCAGTTCAGTGCGCCCGGCGACGAGGGCGAAGTGCTGATCATGGACTACCTGGTGCACCAGCGCCGACTGTTCCCCTTGATCGCCCGGTCGTACGCCCTGCAGTTCGCGCAGAACGAGCTGGTGGCCAAGTGCCACGATCTGCAAACAGCGGACGCCCCCGACGCCGAGGAGCAGCGCGAGCTGGAGTCGCGGGCGGCCGGGCTGAAAGCTGCCAACACCTGGCATGCCAGCCGCGCCATTCAGGAAGCGCGGGAGGCGTGCGGCGGAGCCGGTTACATGGCCGACAACCGGTTGATCGCGCTGCGCGCCGACACCGACGTGTTCACCACGTTCGAAGGCGACAACCACGTGCTCACCCAGTTGGTGGCCAAAGAGCTGCTGACCGCCTACGCCGACGACGTCAAGAGCATGAGCCCCGTGGAATGGGTGCGGTTCGCGGCCAACTTCGCCGGCGAGCGGGTGCTGAAACGTACTGCGGCAGAGACAATTATCCAAACCATCGTTGATGCCCGGCAAGATAACGAAGAAGAGGGCAGCCTGTTCAACCGCGGCACGCAGGTCAAGATGTTCGAGGACCGCGAGGAGTACATGATCGCCTCGGTGGCCCGCCGACTCCAGGGCAAGTCCAAAGAAATGTCGGAATTCGATGCGTTCAACGCCGTGCAGGATCACGTGCTGCACGCCGCGCAGGCGCATATCGACCGGGTGGTCCTGGAGGCGTTCGTCGCCGGGATCGAAACCAGTGAAGACGACGAGGCCCGCGAGGTGCTCAACCTGGTCTGTGATTTGTACGCGCTGTCGGTGATCGAGGACGACAAAGCCTGGTACGTCGAGCACCGGTTCCTGTCCACCGAGCGCGCCAAGGCGGTCACTCGCGGTATCAACGATCGCTGCCGGTTACTGCGACCGCACGCGCAAACACTGGTCGACGGATTCGGCATCCCCGAGCCGCTGCGGTACGCCGAGATGTTGCACCCGGAAAATCTGCCGGGCTGATCTACTGACGACGTTAGAATCAGCGGAAAGAAAAGGCTTCCAGGTTCGTCTGCGTCGTGAAAGCGTGTTCGTTCGAGCGCAAAGCGAAGGGTTAAGTACATGAATCCCAACCCCGATTACGACGCCAGCGACGAGCTGGAGTACGGCATCGCCGCTTACGCCTGGCTGCTCAGGGGTGTCTACCCGCCACCGTCCTACGCGCCCGACCTTGACGGTTAGCACTCACCCCGGCGGCGGCACGTAGCTGCCTGCGGAATTGCGCAACTGCCACAGTTGGGCCGGGCAATAGATGTTCACCGCGTTCGAGATCAAGTAGTTGGCCGAGTACTCGTCGTTGGGCAGCACGTCATTTTTCACATCGCCGATGACTTGGGTGTAGCTCGCGCCGCCGGTGATCTTGTCGCAAATGCCGTGGGCATAGCTGATGGCATCTGCCGTGTTCGCGAAACTGTATTGCTTGCGCACGGTGGTGTCGTAGATGAACTCAATATCAGGGGCCGGAACGGCGTGCGCCAGCGGCGTTGCGCCGCCGCAAAATGTCGCGGCGACGATCAGACCGGCCAGCCACGTCCCACGCTTCATCGCAGTCCCGCTCATGCTGGTTGCCCGTATACGGCGACAAGCACGCTGCGGTCGATGCTGTTTTCCGACCACACGCCGATCTGGGTGTTGGCGCAATTCGACATGATCGCCATGTAGTCGGGGCGGTAGTACCAATTACCCATGACGTCAAGGTCATTGATGGCCAACGACTGGTTGATCGCGACGGTCTCGGCGACAGTGCCGTTGTAGCCGGCGCCGCGGGCTCGGTCCGCCACCGTCGATCCGTCCGACCCGATGTCGGCGTCGAGGCCGCGATTGTTGAGCACGTCGACCGTGTGTTGCCGTGCGGCGGACTCCAACTGCGGGTTTTTCCTCAGGTTGGTTTTGCAGCCGGCCTGCCTCTTGATCGTGTCGACGTTGGCCACGATGCCGTTGTTGAGCCGGTCGTTGTTGCCGGGAACCCCGGGAGCGGCCGATGCGGCGATCACGCTCGGGGAGACGAGCCCGGCTCCGACCGCCAACAGTATCGAGATGATCTGTGCACATTGGCGAATGCGCTTGTCAGTCATGGCATCTCATCTCTTTTGGGAATCGCTAGCGGATGTTCGCGGCGAGGTCGCTGGACATTGCACCGAGCTGTTGGCCCCACGTCGGCCAATCGTTGCCCCCGCCGCGGCCCAGGTCGAAGTGGCCGTTCTTGCCGCCGACGTCACGGTAGTGCGAATAGAACTGTGCGTTGGTGCCCTGGGAGATATCGCCGTAGCCGGCCATCGCGCCCTGATCAGTCGGCGCGCCGCTCCCCGGGCTGTAGATCCAGAGCCGGGCGTCATTGTCGACCAGTTGCTGAATGTTCTGGTTGGGCGAGTGCCATTTCCAACGACCCAATTGGGGCAGGCCCCACATGCGATCGCTGTCAGCACCGCCTTGTTTGAGCGCCGCGGTGATCGTTCCGTCCACTCCGGCGCGCTCGGGGGTGAGGAATCCCGATAGCGACCCGGCATAGCGGAACCGATCAGGGTGGAAGGTGACTAGCGCGGCCGCGGCGTATCCGCCTTGGGAGACACCGACAACGCCGTGTCCCCCGGGCGCCAGGCCCTTGTTGGCAGCTAGCCAGTCTGGCAACTCGGCGGACAAGAACGTCTCCCACTGCTTGCTGCCGTCCTGCTCCCAGTTGGTGTACATGCTGTAGGCGCCGCCGGCTGGTGCTACCACCGAAATCCCTTTGCCGGCAAGGGCGCCGAATCCGTTACCTGCCGTCACCCAGTTGCTGACATCAGGCGCGGCGTTGAACCCGTCCAACAGGTACGCCGCGTGCGGGCCACCGGCCAGGAAGGCCACCGGGATGTCACGGCCCATTGACGGTGAGGGCACCAACAGGCTCTCGAAGCCGGCCGCCCTGGTGGCGCCCGTCGAGCTCGAAATCATGCTTGCTGCAAGGCATCCGACCGTCAGCGCGATGGCGGAAAGCCGCCGGAAACTCAACGACACACTTTTCATCCTCGCCTCACCTGTCCATCGCTCACACCGGGTCGAACTGCGAAATGAGCCATCGACCGTCGACGTTCTCCAGACTGACACGCACACTGGATGTGGTCTGAGTGGGTGCATCGTTGCCGATCGTGGTGGTCTGGTCGACGAAAACCAACACCACCGCGTGCTTTCCGGTCGCCGACACCGAGGCCGCCGCAGGAACGGTAGCCACCGCCGTAATGTGCTGCTGCTTTGCCCCGGGAGCCACGACGTCGTTGACGAGCTGGGTGTATTGCTGGCGGAAGCCGGCCGTGAGCCGCTCGGCGGCAGCCTTCAAGTCGCGGTCCACCGTTTCGGGCTTATACGACAGAATCGCAATGGTGCTCTCGGAGGCCGCCCGCACCGATGCATCTGCGGCCGCACGCGATTCGCGCGCCGTGCCGTCGAGCCATTTCAGGTAGCCGACCCCGAGGGCAATGATCAACGCCAGCGCTGGTAGCCCGACACCCAGCAGACGAGTCCAGGAGAACCGGCTGCCCCGCTCGACCGGTGCTTCCGCAGCGTCGGCTGCGTGTTCTGCGGCTTCTGTTTCGACGGCGTCTTCAACGTCGAGCAGGTCCGCCTCGTCAGCCGCCTCCGCCTCATCGGCCAGGTCATCACGCTCGGTCAGGTCGTCCAGCGACGACTCGTCGGCGACCGGGTCAGTGTCATCGGACATCGCAGAGTCCTCCTGCTGCCTTGTTAATGCAGTTCGACTACTCACGGTACGAACTCCACATTCGACACCTTGGCGCTGTCCGCGGTTTTGTCAACGGTGAGGCGCATCCGCCATCTGCGCGGCTCCTGGTCTGCCGGTGCCCCTGCCATTGACGTCTTCACTGCGACCGCGACGAGCACTTGCGCTTGGTCCTTCGTATACGAGAGCAGACCCGCCTCGGAGATGGTGCCCTCCGATTTGGACTGCACTTTCTTGACGACCTCGACGAACGGTTGCGACCGGTTCTGGAATTCGTCGTGAAAGGCGCCGGTGGCCGAATCCAGGACCCGCTTGATGTCGGCATCGACCTCGGTGTAGCTGATCGTGGTGAGGTTGATCGCGGTCTGCCGTGCGACCTGCACGTACAAGTTGCGTTGCGCCTGCACCTGACGGTCTTGATAGACGCGGAATCCCAGCCAGCCTCCCAGCCCGACGAGCGCCACGATGATGGCGACACTGAGCGCGATCGGCCTCGGAATGCTCGAAAACCAGGTTTGTACAAGGTTTCTCGTGCCCGGTTCGGCGGCACCCTCGGCCTCAGGCTCGGGCTCGTCGGCTTCAGAGTCCTCGACATCAGTGTCTTCAGTGTCGATGCCCTCAGCGTCGGCGCCGCCCTCGTCGACGAGCTCAGGGGCGTCTGAAGTATTTAAGGGGTCGGTTTCTTGGGCGGCACCATCATGTCCTGCCATGTCTTACCTTTCGACGTAAAGGCCAGGTCGGACTCGCTGTAGGCGCGGCCGTCCGGGCCGACGTAATTCCCGGTCGCCGGATCGTAGGGAATGGCGACCGGCGGCCGTACCGGCGACTCAGGTGGCGGGTGCCAGTCCCTGCCAGGTGACGGTGTCGGGCCCCCCTTCGTAAATTGCGGCACACTTTGACCGCTCAATGTCGCGTTGGGGTCGCCCTTCCAGAACAGCCCGTCGTTGAGTGGGACATACTGTTCGTCGCTTTCGCACATCTCGATCGTCGGGGCGCGTTTGCCAGGCTTTGTCTCGCAGGGTGTATTGCGGACGCCTCGGACGTTCATGTCGGAGTTCTGCGGAATGCGGCAGTACAAGTCTCCGTCTGTGCGGTCGGGATAGTCCTGCCGGACCGGGATCCGCTGTTGCTGTACCGGGAGAAATCCGGTGTTGCATGGCGGCGGCAGGTTGAGGTTCAAGTTGAAGTCGAGATAAATGCCTTTGTAGTCCTGCTTGGCGACCCGGTCCGGCACGATGATCGACGACATCACCGCTGTCCCCTGCGGGAAGAGCACCAGCAACTCCTCGAGGTCGTTGCGGTAGGTCAGCGCGATGTTGCCCAGGCTGACCAAGTTGGCCAGCAGCACCGGCAGCGTGGGCGCCAGCCGGTCGAACAGCGCGGTGCCTTCACCGAGGGCCGGCCCGGCGGTGTTGAGTAGGTCGGCAAACGAATTGTCTTGTGCCTTGAGCTGACTGGTGATCGCGTTGACCCGTCGCGCCCAGGTGGCAAT
>Ga0335075_10000534_pt1 | contig 65972 bp, 61 predicted proteins | sample Lox_Sample_24_FD_206723 | JGI IMG/M metagenome (GOLD analysis project Ga0335075, IMG submission 206723) | Soil microbial communities from Loxahatchee National Wildlife Refuge, Florida, United States - Lox_Sample_2.4 | ecosystem: Environmental > Terrestrial > Soil > Wetlands | place: USA...
CGCCACCTGGAAGGCAAGGCGATCCTCTACGCCGACACGATGACGGAATCGATGCAAAAAGCCATGGCTGAGACCAGCCGCCGCCGAGCCAAGCAGGAAGCGTACAACCGCGAAAACAATATTACGCCGCAGTCGATCGTGAAAGCCGTGGATATGCAGCTCGTGAAGATCATAGAAGCCGATTACGTCACGATACCGATGGAAGAAGTGTCCGGAGAAATCTCGAGCGAAGAACAACTGGCCAAAACGATCGCGCAGCTCGAAGCACAAATGCGCGAGGCCGCCAAGAAGTTCGAGTTCGAACGCGCTGCCGCTTTGCGTGACCGCATTCGCGACCTGAAACAGCGCGACCTCGGGCTGGTGGCCGCGCAGACTGCCGCTCTTGCGGCATCGGTTGCCACCGAGGAAGAAAACACCGGCGTTCGCGCGGCTGTTGCGACAGTCACTGGGCAAAATGATCCGGGAGATCCTTCCGCCAGTTCCCAACCGGCTGCATCTGCTGCTGCAGCATCCGCTCCACCCGTTCGCCGTCGCACGCGCCGCCGATGAGGGCCATCCGAGCAGGCGCTCGACACATCCTTGTCGTTTCGTTCTTTGCTGCGGCCGTTCTGGTCGTGCCGTCTCGGGCATGGGCGCAAGATTCTTCCCCAGCTCAAGACACCTCCCAGGCTCCCGTTCAGGTCTCTCCCGTATTCGCGCAGCACCTGAATGAATTCGGTGTGTGGGGCTCCGTCTCGGTGAATTCTCCCGATGTTTATGGAAGTCGCGCCCATGGCGACTTTGGCGCGCTCGGGTTCCGATATGCCAGAGTGCTCTCCGCGTCACGGCACCGCGTGATCGAGTACACCTTCGACGTGCTTCCGGCGGAAGTGATGCATGAATACAGCTATACGCCGTGCACGTTCGACTCTGGCGGACAAACAATTTCCACGCATTGCGTGACCGGCTATCAGACGGTCTACGCGGGGGGAATTGCGCCGTTCGGATGGAAGTTCAATTTTCTTCCGGAACATCGCCTCCAGCCGTTCGCCGGACTCGTCGGAGGAATGATCGGTTCGGTCGCGCGGATTCCGACAGACGTTCCTGGGGGAGCGCTGTTCAATTTCACGGCGGAATGGCAGCTGGGTTTCGAACGATTCAACGCGTCTCGCGACCGCGCGTGGATTGTCGGATACAAGCTCGAGCACATTTCCGATGCGTTTCGGACGAGTGTGAATCCGGGGATTGACTTGAACGTGGTATTTGTCGGCTATTCGTTTTTCAAGTGACCAGAACGCAGGCAGATTGTTGCGCTGAAGAGACCGCTGCAATTTCTCTGAACAGATCTGGTCTGCGAATGGCCTGCACTCAGCCTTTTCTGCTGAAATAGATTGCCGGGCCGAGAATCATCGCGCCGCCGAGCAGCGCCAACGCGCCCAGCGTCTCATGAAGAATAAATACGCCCAAGCAACTGCCGACGAGCGGTTCTAGATTCAGGAAGACGCCTGCTCGCGACGCGGGAACGCGCGCGAGTCCCCAGTTCCAACAAAGGTATGCGCCAGCGGTCGCCAAGAGGCCCTGCGCGGCCGCGGCGCCCCAAACTTCGCGCGAAAAATGAAAGCGCAATGGTTGGAACGCTTCGGACCAGATTATTAGAAGGGCGGTTCCGAGCAGGATCATCCAGGTGGTCATCTCAATCGAATCGTACTTCTGCAGCAGCCGCTTGCTGAGGAGGATGAATATCGCGGCAGCGACCATGGAGAGAAGGACCAACAAATCGCCCGAGCGCGTCGGTTCGGAGGATCCCCCAGCCGAGCCCTTGGTCGAAAGTGCAATCAGCGCGGCTCCGACAGGCGAGAGCAACAGAATCGCCCACTCGATCCGGTTCAGCCGCTCGTGCAGGAACGCAACGGACGTAAAAGCGACCATCACCGGCAGGGTGCCTACGATCAGCGACGCGTGCGAAACGGAAGTGAGTTGTAATCCCTTAAACTGAATCAAGAACTGCACGGGAAAACCGATTACAGTTGCAACCGCGAACAGCGAGATGTCACTCCAGTTTCGCTTTTGAAAGAGCGTGCTCTTGCGCAGCGCAAATGGAATTAGCGGTATGCAGGCAAACAGAAAACGGAATGTAGCATTCTCAGAGACGGTCATCTCGCGGAAATCGATCTTGCCAAAGAAGAATCCCGTGCCCCAGAAACAGCCGGCCAGCGCGAGCGCCGCCGTTGCGCGAAGAGCGCCGGCGTGCGGCGCCTTGGCTCTTAGTGCCTCTGCCACGCCGGCCTGCCGTTGTTCTGGTAGAACGTCCATATCCTGTTCTTTGAATGGATCCGCACGCTTTGTCGACCCCTGGGTTCAGTTGCTGCAATGCCAAAACGGTTGGAGCGTTGCACGGACTCCCAGTATGCGTAATAAGCGTCCTTGATTCCATCAACGAGCGAAACTTCAGCGAAAACTCACAAAGGGTACCTAGGGAGTCCATCTGTGCTGAATAGTGAACGAAAATCGAAAATTTCGCGGACGACACGGTCGCGCGTCGTACAATTTCAATATGGCCAGAGGATGGGAAAGCAAGTCGGTAGAGGACCAGGTACAGGAATCAAGAGCGAAGGATCATAAGGACCAGGGCAAGAAAGCGCAACTCATTCCGGAGCAGCTAGACCTGAGACGGCGGCGAGATGTTTTGCGGCTGTCGCGGGCACGAGTTGAACGAGAACTCGAGGCGAGTCAGAACCCAAGGTACCGGGAGCAGCTTCGGAAGGCATTGGCGGATTTGGATGCCCAGATCGCCGAGATCACGGAAACCTCCTGAATCTTCGTAGAAACTTTTGTGGCTGGGCGTAACGGGCGTGGAATAAGCTCACAAGCCGACGCGCAGACTCGCGTCTAATCAGTGAGGAGAGTAGCGTCGGGTTCCTCGACGAAAACCACACCCACGCCATTATCACTATGCTCGCGGCCGGGCTCGCAGTGAATTACAGTACCGCGGAGCGATAGCATACTTGCGCGGTCCTTATCCCCGGACGCTTCGATCACCACGCGCAATTCCGATTGAAGCCGTGGCCGGTTCTTCAAACACAAATAGGCGCCCTGAAGGCTGAGGTCGCGAACTGTAGCCTTCTCCTTGAATGACTGGCCGTCCTCGGATTGGCCGCTCACAGTGGCGACGAAGCGAAGGCGCCGGCGCTGCCCGATGCGCGAGCCGCGCAAGGCCACGTCGACTCCACGCTCGCTGAGAGTGATGGCCATTCCTTCCGTTGCAGCCCAGGTCCCCGGAAATTCCAGCCGCGCGGCGGACAGAAACCCGTCGACCTTCTGATCGGATGAATCCGGATCGTGATGAAACAGAACGAGATTCTGCACTTTCAGTTCCCGAGCCAGTTTCGTGCCCTCAAGCCAACTTGAGTGCCCCCAACCTTTGCGTGTCGAGGCGAGCTGCTCAGGTGAATACTGCGCGTCATAGATCAGCACGTCGGCGTTCGCCGCGAGCTGGCGCAAGTTCGCGTCGAATTCAGCGGCCCCTGGTTCATTGTCCGTGGCGTACACGATGGAGCCGGTCGGTGTATCCAGACGATAGCCAAGACAGCCTTGCGGATGGTTGAGCCATGCCGCTGTGATCTTCGTGCCGCTCACATCCCACTTCTGCCCTCCGGCCACTTCGTGGAACTCGCGCTCGGCGCTCATGGTAGTGACGTCGACAGGAAAATACGGTTTGGCAAGTTGAGCTTCGAGGACCTGGCGCAAACTTTCGGCGCCAAGATCCTTCGATTGAAAACTGTAGAAATGAAAATGGTTGCGGGCGTCAAAAAACGGATGAAAGAACGGCAGACCTTGGATGTGGTCCCAGTGGTAGTGCGTCACCAGAATCTGCGCCTCGATATGCCCGTCACGATGTGACTTCATCAACTCATTCCCGAGCATACGAAGGCCAGTACCGCAGTCCAGAATGAACCGCACACCGTCGGCGGCCGTGATTTCGATGCATGGGGTGTTGCCGCCGTAGCGCCACGTGTCCCGATCGAGGGTCGGAGTCGAGCCGCGCACTCCCCAGAAGACGACTTTAGTGTTTCGCACCACGTCGAAAGCGCGCCAGGCGGCGAGTTGAGCCGCGAAGCTGCTATGCCTCCAATTTTTCGTGCAATGTTAGGCGGTGCCGTTGCGGCAAGTCAATCGCGTTTCTGCAAGAGAGTTTACCGCGATGGAACTCCGCGAGCGTGCAATGTTTCCCGATCTGCATCGGTGATTCGACAACGAAAAATAGCCATTGGGCAATTTCTGCGGATAAAATCTGGCTGATGCATTTCCATGCTCATGGCCCGCAGGGCCACGAACAATCGCATTCCCATGGGAGCGTGCTCGGGTCCGCAAGCAGGATGACGGGGCTGCTCGGAGCCGCGGTTGCCGTAACCTTTTTCCTGGTCGCGGCGGAGCTTGCCTCCGGACTCCTGGGCCATTCGATCGCGCTGATCAGCGATGCGATTCACAATCTGACAGACGTGCCCACACTGGTGATTTCGTGGATCGGAATGCGGCTGGCGTTGCGGCCTCCGACCGCGGAAAAGACCTACGGGTATCATCGTGCGGGCATACTCGCCGCTTTCGTGAACTCGATGCTCCTCGGACTGGTGGCGCTTTTTCTGATTTACGCGTCTGCGATGCGTTTCTTGCACCCCGTGCAAGTTCACACCGGCCTGATGCTGTGGATTGCCGTCCTGGCGCTTGTGATCAATGGGGGAATTACACTTGCAGTGCATCGCGGACGCAGCGATCTGAATGTGCGTACCGTATGGATACACAACCTCGGCGACGCGCTTTCAAACGTTGCGATCTTCGGCGGCGCGTTGGCCATTCGCTATACGGGAGCGCTGTGGGTGGATCCACTGCTCGGCATTGCCATTGGGGTGATGGTTCTGTGGTCAGGAATCGGAATCTTGCAGGAAAGCGGTCATGTTCTGCTGGAAGGATTGCCGCGTGGGATGACGCTCGAAAACGTTGCGGCATCGATACTGCGTGTCCCCGGAGTACAGGAAGTCCACGACATCCACATCTGGACGCTCGGGACAGACCTGGTCGCGCTCTCGTGTCATGTACGCATTCCGGATATGCACATGGAGGAGAGCCAGACGATTCTAAGGGAACTGCAGGGCGTGCTCGACCACGATTTTCAGATTACCCATACGACCGTGCAGTTCGAACGTGCAGGGCTGCCTGCGGAGTCAGGTCCGTACATGCCGGAGGCCGCGAGGCCGGCAAATAGCAAGGAGCCGGAAGGTTAGGAGGTACCCAAGCTGTCCGGCAGCCGCAACGACGTCCCGTTCTCCTGGTTCAAGCGAACGGTTGCCGCGGAATCAAGTTCGGCCCCATCGATTGTTTTCCGAGTGCCATCGGGTGTGATGTAAACGATCTTCGCGCCAATCACGGTGAACGCGATCGCCTCGATCTTCTGTCCATCGCGCAGTACCAGCGTGAGCGGACCTTCGTCAGGAACGGCCGTAGGAGCGGATTCTTGCGCGTCGCTCGTATCCGTCTTCTGCTGCAGGACGATGACTCTGGGCTGAGTGCTCTCCGAGGATTGCTGGCCTTCAGGCTCGCCTTGCGGCTCTGCCTGTTCGGCAGGCGTCGGCGCTGCCTCTTGAGCTGCCTCTTCAGGCATGTAATAGCCGTACCCACCTCCAAGGATGTACGCGCCGGTAAACTGGGCGCCCCCGCTCCTCAACAAGTGTTCTGCTTGAGCGATTTCCAGTCGGGTGACCGGATCTACGATGGCCTTGAGCGGAAGGTCCTGGTTAATGGCGTTCACGTACTGCCAGTTGAACCCATTTGTGGGGCTTATGTTGAGCAATTGCTGCAGATCTGCGGGTGCGCCAGCGAAGCTAAGTTCGGTTTGCGCCCGCGGGTTGCGAGTATCGTTTGCCGGCGGATTTGCACGATTGAAATTGCCGGAGCGGTTCACTCGCACACCATCCCACCGGTTGGGAGCGGACATAGAGCGGGAGTTCGTCGAGTCGTTCGTGGCAATAGGCCAGCCGGCCCGAAGCGGAACGGCTCGCATTGGCCGCGTGAGAATTGCTCCAGAACCGTTCATCGTACGACCGGCGGCCCGTTGCGCGTGAACGCCTGACGGCACTGCCAGGAGGATGCCGGCAAACAAGGCAGCAAAGAAAACTGTGCGATTCGAACCCATAGCGGCCTCGCTTTCTCACCTATTAGACGCAACTAACCGGTTCCCGGTTCACGCCGATAGTTTAACGCAGAGTTCCGCTCGCGATATCCTCGGCGAACAGCGTCTTCGTCATCCACCCGGCCCGTTTTGCAGTTTGCTTTGTCCGTTGAGCTGAATATGCTATAAACATCCGTCCGAGGGACGCTTCGGATGACGCGATACAGCGCAGTGCAAACGAAAGAAGTCGGTTCCAGAGCGGAGCGGCTTTCGGAGAAGTCGGAACAACAGCAGCCGAACGCTGAGATGGCCTCAAGCTACTGCCCGAGCTGTTCGGCTCGTCTGGAGCAGCGTCGCTGTAAGATGATTTGCACGGCTTGTGGCTATTACATGTCCTGCTCGGATTTTTACTGAGCTGAGCCGCCCGGACCTAAGGCAAGGTCCCTTCCACACTACGCAACTTCAAGAGCTTGGACTTCCAGGAGGCGTGAACGTGGCACTGAGAATGACAGAGAGGGATGTGAACGGCATCACCGTGCTCGATATCGAAGGGCGAATCGTGCTCGGGGAAGAGAGCAATTCGTTTCGCGAAAAAGTAAAGAGCCTGCTCGCGGCCGGTAAGAGAAAGATCGTTCTGAATATGGCGCAAGTCAGCTACATCGATAGCGCCGGGCTGGGCACCCTGGTCGCAACCTTCCATAGCGCGAAGTCGCAAGGGGCCACCCTGAAGCTGGCCAATTTGGGCGCGAAGTTCCGTGAAGTACTGCAAGTGACGAAGCTGATGACCGTCTTCGACACGTACGACAGCGAGGCTGCTGCCGTTCAGAGCTTCGGGAAATAACCAGCAGCTCATGGTCCTATGCTGACCGCGGGTTCGCTGGAGCGGCTCAGCATCGAGCGCCGCCGACAAGAAGATCTGGTGCGGTGAACGTCAGCTGTTCAAGTTCACCGCGCCACGTCTCATGGCTTGCCTCCCGCCGACACGTGATTCCCACGAAGTTTGCCTTCGGCGAAGTTTGGCGATAGGCTCGACTCGTGCTGCCCTTCAAGCTGATCTATGATGACCGCTATGATCTGCACCTGGGCGCGCACGTGTTTCCCTCGCAGAAGTACCGCTTGATCCACAATCAGCTTATCGCTGACGGCGTCGCGACCGGTGCGGATTTTCTTGCACCCGACCCAGCCATTGACGACGACGTCCTGCGCGTCCATTCGCAGGAATACGTACATAAGCTGAAAACGGGCGCTTTGAGCTATACCGAAATTTTGCGCATGGAAGTTCCCTACTCGAAGGAACTGATCGAAGCCTGCTGGCTTGCCGCCGGAGGATCGATTCTTGCCGGGCAGCGCGCGCTCCAAGATGGCTGGGCCGCAAACATCAGCGGCGGATTTCATCACGCTTGTCCCGATCACGGCGAGGGATTTTGCGTTATTCACGATGTTGCGATCGCCATTCGGAGGCTGCAATTCGATGGGGCGATCGAGCGAGCGCTGGTAGTGGACACCGACGTACATCAAGGAAATGGAACCGCGGCAATTTTTGGAGGTGACGGAACGGTCTTCACGCTCTCAATCCACCAGGAAAACAATTATCCCTACCCGAAGCCGCTCTCCACGATGGATATCAACCTGCCCGACAACACGGGCGACGACGATTATCTGAGCATCCTCGAGAAACACCTGCACCAAGCCTTTCGCGATTTTTCCGCGCAAATCCTGTTTTACATTGGCGGCGCCGACCCGTATAGGGAAGATCAATTGGGCGGACTGGCGCTGACCATGGAAGGCCTCGCCCGCCGCGACGCTCTCGTTTTCGACTATGCACGCCGTCACAAAGTCCCGGTGGCGATTACACTCGCCGGGGGCTATGCGCGACGGGTCGCGGATACCGTTCGCATCCACGTCAACACAATTCTTGCCGCGCGCGACGCCGCTCGCGGTCGCGCCAGCATCGAAGCGGTCGCTCACTGATTTCAGTGCGCGGTGCTGAGCGACAGCTGAATCGCCGAACTGATAGGGCTGGGGAACCCCCGCGCCGCAGGATGCTGAACGATGTAAAGCACGCGGTCGTCCGGCCCGATAACCACTGCCGCCGGAAGGGTGGTGATGTCTAAGAATCGATCGAGACCATCGGCATAGACCGCAGGCGCGTGCCATTTTTGCTTCTGTACGAATGACGGTACGCTCGATTCGTCATCGGCCGTATTGGCCATAAGAAATACCACGCGTGGTTCCCCCGACCACGCGCTTGCCAACTCATCGAATTCCCGGCTGATCTGCATGCATGGAACGCACCACGTGGCCCAGAAATTCACTACGATGATCTTTCCCTTCAAGGTGGAAAGAGCCATTGGAGTGCCGTCGAGCCTCCGCAGCGTGAACGCAAATATGTTGTCCGCGCCTTGGTTGATCGCATCACTCGCACTTGCGCTTGCGCGCGAAGAAACGCGGTCGTATTCGGCAAGAATCTCGTCACCCAGGCCCTGATCGCTTCCGTGCATTTCACGCCACAAGTTTCCGAGTCTCTTGCGGATGGCGCGCCTGTCGACTTCGCCGCCCGGTCCGGGATCGGGCAACACAAAAGCGAGCGTATATTCGTCGACCGCCCTCTGCGTATCGCCCTCGGATTCGGCGATTTCACCAAGCAGTTCCGCCGCGCCGGCGCTTGGGTGAATCGCATAGCTGGCGTCGAGATCTTTCGCTGCATCCTGATAATTCCTACGGGAATACCCGATTTGCCCCCGAAGGAAGTACAAGACGGCGCGCAGATTTTCTTTGTGCGTCTCCCACTGCGCCAGACTTTCGTTTGGAGGATGCTCTGCGGGCAACGATTTTTCCACGCGGTCAATCACCCGCGTAACGTAGTCGGACGCCCGTGCGAGGCTCTCGTCGTCTCCCTTTTGCTGCAGGTAGGTGACCGCAATGAGCATCATGTCTGAATCGTCCGGCTCAATGGCAATCAAGCGCTCGGCGTAGTCCAGCACGCAGGAATCGTTGTGCAGGTGCTGGCAGGCTTCAACGAGCGCGCGGTAAACGTCCGACTTGCGAGGCGCGTCGGGAAATTCCAGAAGATACTTCTGCAAATTCGTCACGAGGGCGGCGCGGTCATCTCTCGACGCAGTGAATGCCTTTTCCAGCGCCGCTTCAGCATCAGGTTCTTGTGTGGTGGTCGTTTTCTGCGCGGCCTCTTTCGCCCGACGAGCCATGCTCCCCGGCGGTATCACGTACAACAGGAACACCATAGCAGCCAATGGAAGAGCAGCGCGCATAGGCGCTCATTCTAGCGCCAGGCGAGAAAACAGGCGATTGCGTTCCAGTGCGACTGCAAATCCGATACGGCCACTCAGCTATTGTGGTTGTTAGCGGAGAGTGATGTTGCCTGAAGAAGTCTGGATTTCGACGCGAGCTTTGCCATCGCCTATTCGAGCGCGCAGTTCATGTTTGTTTGTGGTTCCTTCCATCACGATAGGGATCTTCGTATCGATGTCGCCTGAACCGGTGTGCGCGTGCAGTTCAAAGCTCGCGTTTGACGGAATTTGAAGGACGACGTCGCCGGAACTGGCGTGGATGTCCCAATAATTCATCGCGCCCGGATTTCCACCGGCCGTCACGTTGCCCGACCCCGTGCGGACTCGCAGATCAGCGGTTGCGCCGTTGACCGTAATGTCGCCGCTCCCGGTTTCCGCAACCACTCTGTCGCTCGGATTCTCCACATCCAGAGCTCCCGATCCCGAATGAATTCGCACCACGCCTTTCGCGTCGTGAACGGCGATGTCGCCCGAACCCGTTGTCACTTGCGTTTGGCCCTGAACACCGAAAATCTTGACCCTACCGCTACCGGCAGCGACTTGTATGTCGCTTCCAATCCCAGAAGCGGCGACATCTCCCGAGCCCGAACTTAAATTTGCCGGGCCCTGAATTCCGTTTACATCCACTCCTCCGGATCCAGCGCGACAGTGCAGCTCGGTATTTGCGGGAACCGCGATGGTGTAATCGATCGAGTCTCTGCCGGCGTTGAAGTCCGTTCCCATGCCGCCGACGCGAATGAGATTATTGTCCTGCGAAAGCGGAGGATTCGATTCCAGGCGGTTCAGCTTGTCCCGCGCGTCCGCGTCCGACCATCCCCGCGCGTGAATCACGCCGTGAATTTGAACCTGACCAGATGATCCGACAGTGACATGCACGTCGCCGCTGCCCGTTCCCACTTCAAGCTGCACCGGACCGTTCACGTTAAAGGTGCGGTTGAACGTGCCCTGAATATCCGGTCCAGACATACAGCCCGCCGTCATTGCCGCCGCAGCGGTTATAGCGACCGCAATGACTACGTTTCGTTTGCCGTATCGAATCATATCCATCGGGGAAGCCACAGAGTCTATCACTCCGTCGGCCTTCCTATCAGAAAGATACGAATCAGGGCAAGCAGATGTTCCGTGCGAAGAGAACCCGGTGCGAGGCTATTTCAGTTTGAGTAGCGAATTCAGGGAACCTTGCCGATAACCTTCCAGGTCGAGCGCCACGAAGGTAAATCCTGCGCCCTTGAGCCGCTCGACGATCCGCCGTGCGAACCGCGGGTCGAGCCCGCGTTCGAACTCCTCGGGAGCGAGTTCGATTCGTGCGAGTTCGCCGTTCGAGCCGTGAGCGCGAACGCGAAACTGCCGGAATCCCAACTCGCGAAGAGCCGCTTCCCCGGCTTCGATCTTGCCAAGCAGCACGGGGGTCACGGGAGTCCCATAGGGAATTCGCGACGAGAGGCAAGCCGAAGCGGGCCGGTCCCAGGTCGGGAGTCCAGCCTGCCGGGAAAGCAGTCGAACTTCCTCTTTGTGAAGACCGGCGTCCAGCAGCGGGGTGAGAACCCGATGTTCTTGGGCGGCTCGATGACCTGGGCGAAAGTCGTGGGTATCGTCCGCGTTTACCCCATACGCAATCGCGCTGAAACTCCGTTTTGATGCAATCGCTTCCATCCGACTGAACAGTTCATCTTTGCAGAAATAGCAGCGATCGGCATTGTTCGCCACGTAGAGCGGATTCTCAAATTCGCGCGTTTCGATAAATTCGTGCCGCATTCCGGTTGAGCGAGCAAACTCTTCGGCCTGTTCTCGGTCGTATGTCGAAAAACTGGCGGAAAGAGCCGTTATTGCAAGAGCCCGCTCGCCGACTGCATGATGTGCCGCCCAAGCAAGGTACGCCGAATCGGCGCCGCCGGAAAAAGCCACCAGTAGCGAATCGAGGGTTCGCAGAGATTCGAAAAGCTTTGCTTGTTTTTCGATCGCTGCGCTGTTTTCCCCAACAACGATCCGCTTTTGCGATGGAAAAGCCATGTGCGGCTCAGTATATCGTACTGGGGTCGCAGATTATTTCGCGAAATCCCGATCCCAGCAGTGATGCCAGCGTCGAAGGGGGTCGCGTCACTCGAAGTTGAGCATCACGTTGATTTCGCCCTGATCCGGATGCTTATCGAGATATCGCTGAATCGTCTGGTAATGGAACGGCAACCCGGCGAAGGCGTGTTTGATGCCGGTGTCGAGGAATTCCTGGTAGGCGCTGTCGTCAAAAACCGCGCCGGGTTGAATCTTCCACGCCTCGCGCAGCCGGCGCTCGCCTTCCATCGACACACCGGAGAGAACGAGCTTTCCCATGTGGTACTGCGGTCCTTCGGTGATTTGCACATCGTAGCTGACCTGTCTTGTCGCATCGTCGAAATGAGGAACGGCATCGACCGTAACGTCGAGATATCCAAGTTTTTCAAAAGCGGCACGAACCTTTTCCCAAGCTCCTTGAATCTGCATGCCATTCGCGCTCGTACCGGGAACGAGGTTCACAAGCGTGTTGAGCTGCATGCCGGGAATCGCACGGTTCCCTTCCCACGTCAGCCCGTTCCATGTGAACGCAGGGCCGGGCGTGATCGGAGCACGGATGGTCACTTTGTTTCCGCTCACTTGGCCAACGGGATCGCCGAACTTCACTTCAAGAAACGCATGATCCAAATACACCGGCCGGACCTGCTCGAACTCGAACGTTGCGATTGCCATTCGCGAATATGGTTTGCCGACCAGGTCGCCGATGCGATCCGCAATTGCGCGATCGCTGCTCGCCAGCGAGTCACCAAATTGGATGTTCTGTACCGCCGGCATGGTATATCCGCCGGCGCGGAATGCCATAACCTCCTGCTCATTCCAAGGAAGCGCCGTCAATTCGTGGGATACGTCCGCCGTAATCGTGCGCGATTGCAGATCTTCCTCCAGCGCATTCGAAATCTGGTCGAGAATCTTGCCGCCCTTCGGGGCTGTCCCGTCGAACAACGGCACGGAGCTCTTGATGAACGCGATTAGTTGTGCGTCGGTGAACCACGGGAAATCGTCGAAAAACGCGGGAACCGTCGGCGCATCAGCGACCTCGTACTTGATCTGTACGCCAAGCATGCCCGTAAAAAAGTCGTATCGCACGTTTGAAAAGAGGCCGAGCTCTGAAAGAGCGTTCGCGCCATTCTGGATATCCTGGCGTGTAACGACTTGGCCGACGTGAAGTCCGGTTACGGGAACGATTTGATCCGATTGATATTTCGTCGACCCGGTGACGCTCAGCGTCTGAATCCGTGCGGAGCCGGAGTTCTGTTGCGGTTGCTGTCCTAATGCGGCTGGCCAGCCGCCGGCCAGCGCAAAAAGAAAAATCAAAATGGCGAAACGCGCAAAGGAAACGCGCGGTGGTGTGAATCGCACGTACGTCATAACTCGGTTATTTTAAGCCAGTATGAGGGGAGTGAGCAAAACGCGGCTACTCGACTGTCACGGACTTTGCCAGATTTCGAGGCTGATCAACGTCGCAGCCACGGCGTACCGCGATGTGATACGCAAGTAGCTGCAGGGGAACGATCTCAAGAATGGGCGCGGTAAGATCGAGCGCCGGCGGAATCTCGAAAACGTGGTCCGCAGTCTCGCGCGCCAGCCGGTCGCCTTCGGTAACAATCGCGATCACGATGCCGTCGCGCGCCTTCACTTCCTGTAAATTCGAAATCGTCTTTTCATACCGCGTCATTGAACCTGGATCCGATTCGTCGCGCGTCGCGATCACAACCACAGGAAGATTCTCGTCAATTAGCGCGTTCGGCCCGTGTTTCATCTCGCCTGCGGGATACCCTTCGGCGTGAATGTATGAGATTTCCTTCAGCTTCAGCGCGCCTTCGAGCGCGATCGGATAATGAATGCCGCGTCCAAGGTACAGAAAATCGGTTGTCCGGAAGAATCGTCGCGCCAGATCCTCGATCTCGACGTCGTGCTGCAGAATACTTTCGATCTTGTGCGGTAGTCGCGTAAGCTCCTGCATCAGTTGCTGAGAACCAGCCGGGCTGAGCGCTCCGCGAATCTGCCCGAGATGCAGTGCAGTCAGCAACAAAGCCGTAAGCTGGCCCGTAAAAGCCTTCGTCGACGCGACTCCGATCTCCGGCCCCGCATGCGTATAGATCGTTCCGTTCGCCTCCCGCGTCAGCATCGATCCGACCACGTTGCAGATGGCCAGCATCTTGGCGCCCTTTTGCCTCGCTTCGCGCTCCGCCGCCAGCGTGTCCGCCGTCTCGCCCGACTGGCTGATTGCGATCACCAGCGAGCGCCCGTCGACAATTGGATCGCGGTACCGGAATTCGCTCCCGTAGTCCACCTCTACAGGCATTTGGGCGAGTTTTTCGATCATGAACTTCCCGGCGAGGCCCGCGTGCCAGCTGGTCCCGCACGCCACGATCTTCACGTCGCGGAAGTTGCGGAACTGCTCGTCCGTAATGTCCATATCATCGAGGAAAACCTTACCTGACACCTGCGAGATCCGTCCGAGCAGCGTGTCGCGTACGGCGCGAGGCTGCTCGAAAATCTCTTTTTGCATGAAATGCTTGAACCCGCCCTTTTCCGCCATGATGGGGTCCCACGAAATGTGCTGCGGCGGGCGCTTGATTTCGCGGCTCTCGAAATCCGTCAGGCGTACACCCTGCGGCGTCAGCACGGCCATTTCACCGTCGCCGAGGAAGAACACGCGGCGCGTATGCTCGAGCAGCGCAGGAATGTCGCTTGCGACGAACGACTCCTGTTCACCGAGGCCTACAACAATCGGTGGCCCCATTCGCGCTGCCACAATCTTCTGAGGGTCCCGCGCCGACACGGCCACCAACGCATATGCGCCGCCCATCAGTTTCACCGCCTTCAAAACGGCGTCTTCGAGCGATGCGTCCTTCGAATATTTTTCGATCAGGTGAGCGATGATCTCTGTGTCGGTTTCCGTCTGGAACTTGTGGCCTTCTTTGACAAGCTGCGTCTTCAGTTCGAGGTAATTCTCGATGATTCCGTTATGGACCACCACGATCTCGCCCGTACAGTCGCGGTGCGGATGCGCGTTTTCTTCAGTGGGGCGCCCGTGCGTGGCCCAACGCGTGTGCCCAACTCCGTATAGACCATCGAGTGGCGTCGAACGAATCGACTCTTCGAGATTGCGAAGTTTTCCGGCGGCGCGGCGGATTTCCAGTTTTCCGTTCTGGCTGACGACAGCGATGCCGGCTGAGTCGTATCCGCGATACTCGAGTTTCCGCAAGCCGTCGAGAATCAACGGCACCACTTTTTTAGGTCCGATGTAACCGACAATGCCGCACATGCGTACCGCTCCTGTATTCAACTTTTGGGGAAGCCAATCAACACGCTCAGGTTAGCATAACCGCGCTGCGCGGCCACAAAGGAGGTGCTAGAAGTGGTCCAAAAATGCATTCATTCGAGGATTTCAAAGCGGAACTCTTCGATGATCGGATTTGTCAACACGTCCTTGGCGATTTGCTCCACTTCCTTTTTAGCGGTTTCGCGGTTCGAGCTGTCGAGCTGAAGAATGAAAAATTTACCCTGGCGCACATCCTTCACATTCGAGTGCCCCAGCGAAGCAAGGGCGCGCTGAATCGTTTGCCCCTGCGGATCGAGAACGCTCGTCTTGAGCATCACCCAAACGTGAGCTTTCATGGTTGTCCTTGCGGCAATGAATTATACCAGCGGGACTGATCTTGCCGCGGCGCGAAATTGCTGTACGTACAAGTGTTTCTCCGACTCGAGAAGAAACGCCGCATAGAAACTTTGCTCGGCTAGCGCGGCCAATTGCGCATCCGACAATCCCAGCGACGCCGCCTTCGTATATTCACTCAGCAGATCGGTGTGAAACATCGCCGGATCATCCGTGGAGAGCGCAACCCGAACTCCACGATCCAGGAATCGACGCAATGGATGATTGGCCAGCTCAGCACTCGATCCGCGCAATTGCTTCGCCAGCGCACCCGTACACAGATTGCTGGTGATGCAATTTTCGAGAACGACCCCGCGCTCGATGCACAATTCGGCCAGCGCGTTATCATGCATCACGCCGATCCCGTGCCCGATCCGTTCCGCTCCCAAAACCTCGATCGCGTCGCGAACCGACTGTGGTCCGCCGGTTTCACCGGCGTGGCAAACGATCCGCAGTCCGTTTTCTCGTGCATGGACGAACGCCGCACGGAAATGCGCCGCCGAAAAAGCGAGCTCGTCTCCACCCATCCCGAATGCAACCACTCCACGATTCCGCAGAATCGCCGCTATGCGCGCGACTTCCATCGCAGCATCTGCACCAAACTGCCGCGCCGCGTCGAAAATCCAAGCGATGCGCAGTCCGCGCGAGGCAAAACTCTCTCCCGAATCGCAGATCGCGGCGAAATTCGCCTCCACGTCCTGTTTTCGCAGTCGCATCACACCCGCGGAAATCGTAATCTCGGCGTATACGACATTCTGTCGGATCAACTCTTCCGCGAGCCCTCTGACGACCACGCGGTAATCGTCCGCGTCGCGCAAATACGAGGTCACCCATTTGAACGCCTCTATGAAACCCGCAAAATCCGCATATTGGTAACGGCGCGCCACTTCTTCCACCGTGATCTTTTCACCGTGGCGAGCAGCCAACTCAACGGCCGTCTGGGGACGGATTGATCCTTCAAGATGCAGATGGATTTCGGCTTTGGGAAGCGAGTCGACGACCGTTGGCTTCCGCTTCGCGGCTAGTGTGGAGTCCGCCTTCATTGCGGCGGCAATTGCGGACGCCCTGCGTTGATCCACGCCGTCATCCAGTAGGAACCTATGTCCGTCGCCGCATCAGACAACTGTCGAACAAGGACCGCGCCTGCCTGCGAGTAGAACCGGTCGTAATACGCGTCGTTATACGCGCCGGTTTCCCGATATGCGCGTTGATCGGCCAGCAGAACGTTCTCCAGCCACGAATGCGCGCTCAGCGCCATTTCGAACGCATGGTCTGTGGGATCGGAAATAAAAGTAGCCTCATTTGGTTTGATGAAGAAAAAGAGCTGGTATCGATTTACCAGCGCTGTATCAAATCGCTGGCGCACGCCGGGCTGATTCGACAGCGTCCCGTCGGCGTTGATCGTCGTGTTGAATGGATCGTGCGCCGCCGCCACGTAATGCGCCAAAGCAGCCGCGGATACTTTCGCGTCCGACCAATCCTGCCCGCGCAGCGCGTCCGTCAATTTCTTGCTGTACAGTCCGATCTGCCATGGCAGTAAACCGTACCTATCCAGCGAGCGCCGTCCATATTTTTTCAGAGCTGCATTGTACGAGCGCGGAAGCGCCGAAAATGGGAATTGCCCGTAGTGATCCAGCTCGATGTAACTCTTGTGCTCGTCTGCTGCGATTTTCGCGTCGAGTTCGCCCGCGTCCGTCACATGCTGCACCAGAAACTGGCGATTCGCTTCGAAAAATGAGCCCATTTCCTTTGGCAGCGCATCCACAGCCTTGTTCGTCGCCAGCCGCTCGCCATTCGGACCCCACCCATACGCGCACGTCAGCACCAACACCACCAGCGCCGCAGTCGACGCCAGGCCCGCGCCGATCCGCCGAAATTTCAATCGGCTTCTCCCTTTACACCAGTTGGTTGCAGAGGCGCAGAAGCGAGTTCACTGTGATGTCGGCCGTAAAGCGCGTAGAACACCAGCCCAATTACCAGCCAACCGAAAAACCGAATCCAATTGGTAATCGGTAGCCCGGCCATCAGTAACAGGCACGTCAGAATCGTTGCGATTGGCGCGAGCAACCCACCCGGTGCCTTGAACGCGCGCGGCCGATCCGGCTCCCGGTAACGCAGAATCAATACGCCGCCCGCAACGAGCGCGAAGGCAAACAGGGTCCCAATGTTCGAGAGGTCCGCCAGCGTCCCAATATCGAGCAGTCCAGCGGGCACGCCAACAACGACTCCGGCCACCCACGTCGAGAAATCCGGCGTGCGATACCTCTTGTGTACGCGGCTGAAAACTCCCGGCAGTAATCCGTCCCGCGACATTGCAAACCAGATCCGCGCTTGCCCCAGTTGAAACACCAATAGCGACGAAATCATGCCCATCAGCGCGCCGAATAAGACAGCCAGTTCGACGCTGCCAAAGTGCAGCCGCCGCATTGTGTTCACCACAGGCGCCGCGTCGTCCACCAATGTTTGCCAGGGAACGATCCCTGTCAGCACCACGACCACCGCGATGTACAGTAACGTGCACACGGCCAGCGTCAGCATGATCCCGATCGGCAAGTCGCGCTGCGGATTCTTGCACTCCTCCGCCGCAGTCGAAACCGCGTCGAATCCGATATACGTGAAAAATATGATCGACCCGCCTGTCAGGATTCCCGCCCATCCGTTCGGGTCGAACGGATGCCAGTTCTTCGGATGAATCACCGGAATCGCGAATCCCACGAATAGCAAGATGGCCACGATCTTCAGCAGCACCATCACGTTATTCGTTTCTGCCGACTCGCGGATTCCACGCACCAGCACCACCGTCAGCAGCATTACGATGACGAACGCCGGCCAATTGAACCCGAAATGCCAGCCGGGAGCATAAAGAACATTGCCTTGCAAATCGGTCAGGCCGCCGGGAAGGTACGCAGGAGTAATCCAGCGCAAATTCGGATGCCAGTTAAACCAGGCGAAGAGATCGACCATATGGGCCGAGAAGCCCACGCTCACAGCCATGTTCGAAACGGCGTATTCGAGGATGAGGTCCCATCCGATGATCCAGGCGATTAGTTCGCCCATCGTCGCGTAGGTGTAGGTGTACGCGCTGCCCGCGATGGGAATCATCGCTGCAAGCTCCGCGTAACACAGCGCCGCGAATCCGCAAACGATCGCGACCAGGACAAACGAAAGGGCGATTGCCGGCCCTGCGCCCGGGCGTCCAAACGAGCCGGAGTGGTGGATCAGGTATTCGAGCAGCGGTGCGTTCAGGATCGACTTCACATCGAAGTGCTGGCCGGCGATCGCCGTCCCAATCACAGTGAAAATTCCGGCGCCCACGACCGCCCCGATGCCCAGCGACGTCAGGCTCAGCCAGCCAAGAGTTTTCTTGAGCCGCTTTTCGGGGTTCTCCGAATCGGCGATCAACTGGTCGATGCTTTTTCGCCGGAAGAACTGCTGCGAATTCAAAGACCACCTTCCAACAAGTTCTCGGCTGAATACCTGCCGCTAACGGCTTTGGTAGAAGCCACAGACTCTAACCCGCGCCGCCCCCGCACGCAACGCTTAGCCCAGAAGAACCGTTCACAGGGATTTCAAATCGTCTGCAAATTCGCGTAGCGCTCCACCAGTTTCTTCGCGCCGTAATCCTGGAAGCTGACCGTCAGCTTGCGGTCGTCGCCTTCCCCTTCGACGCCGATTATTGTCCCGACGCCGTATTTCGAATGACGCACCCGCGTGCCAACCAGCGGATCGCTCGACGCCCGCGCGGGACGCGATGGCCGCCCGTACGATGGCTTTGGCGCCGGCCTTCGCCGGTGAAAATAATCCTGCGAGTACGAATATTCGGGGTCGGGCTCGTACCGGCGCGTCTCCCCCGGCTCGGAAAGCGACCCGCCAACGGTCTCGATCAGCTCGCCCGGAATTTCCGCCAGAAAACGCGACGGCAGCGAAGCGCGCATTCGCTCCTCGCCATAATTCCGGCGGTAGACGGCGCGCGTCAACACCAGCGATCTCTTTGCGCGCGTCATGCCCACGTAGAACAGGCGCCGCTCCTCTTCGGGGCCGTCCGGCACATCGAGCGACCGGCTATGCGGCAACAGACCTTCTTCGAGGCCTGCCAGAAATACCGCATCGAACTCCAGTCCCTTTGCGCTGTGCAGCGTCATCAGGGAAACGGTGGCACCTTCGTCGAAATCGTCCGTGTCGGCGACTAGCGCCGCTCGATCGAGGATGTCCTCGAGCGTTTGCCCCTGCTCTGTCGCCTCGGCAACAGCGTTCGATAACTCCCGTAGGTTCTCCGCGCGCGACGTGTGCTCCAGCTCATCCTGCTGTTCCACATATTCGAGGTACTTCGTTCGCTCAAGCACCTGCTCGATCAACTGCGCTGGCGCCAGGTCCTTGCATTCTTCTTGCAGCGCTTCCATCATTTTGCGGAACCCAATCAGCGCGCTTGCTGTTCTGCCGACGGCAGCTTCGCCGCCGCCGATTACGCCCCACAGCGGCTGGCCCGTCTCTTTTGCTCGCGCTTCCAATGCCGCAATCGTGGCCGCGCCAATTCCGCGCGGTGGCACGTTCAAGACGCGCAGCAGCGCGACGTCGTCTTCCGGATGAAACACCAGTCGTAGGAACGCCAGCGCCGTGCGTACTTCAGCGCGCTGATAAAAACTGAATCCGCCTACGACGCGATGCCGGATCCCCAGCCGCCGCAGCATCTCTTCAAACGAACGCGATTGCGCACCTGTGCGATACAGCACTGCGATATGCGCGTTCGGATCGCGCCGGGCCAGCGCCGCTACTTCGCCCGAAATGAATTCTGCCTCGCTCGTCGAATCCTGCGCCTCGAAGAAACGCAACGCCTGTCCAGCGCCCAGAGTCGCTCGCAGATTCTTCCCTAGCCGGTCCTTGTTGTGATCCACCACGGCCGCCGCGGCGTCCAGGATGATTTGCGTCGACCGGTAATTCTCCTCGAGACGAATGGTCTTCGCTTTCGGGAAATCGTCCAGGAACCGCTTCAGGTTCCCCGCGCGCGCACCGCGCCAGCCGTAGATCGACTGGTCCTCGTCTCCCACCACGCAAACATTTCGCCGCGTTCCGGCCAGCAGACGCACCAGCTCTTCCTGCCACCGGTTCGTATCCTGAAATTCGTCGACCATGATGTACTGAAAGCGGCTGCTCCATGCCGCCCGTGCGTCGGTGTGTTCGCGCAGAATCTGAACCGATTTCAGAAGCAAATCGTCGAAATCCACGGCCCCTGCTTTGCGCAGAATTTCGTTGTACAGGCGGAAAACAGCCGCGACCTGCTCGCGAATGTCGTTTCGCGCTCCCGTCGCCTCCGCTTCCATTTCATCCGGCGTGATGCCATGGTTTTTCGCGTGGCTGATCTGGGCGCGAATGCTGCGCGGCGGATACTTGTCGGTTGGGAGATCGAGTTGCAACATGGCCCGTTTGATCGCCGCAGCCTGGTCATCGTCGTCGTAAATTGCGAAATCGCGAGGCAAGCCGAGGCGTCCCGCCTCCCGCCGAAGCAGACGCGCGCAGAACGAATGAAACGTCGATACCCACACGCCCGACGCATTGCGCCCCACCCTCTGCAACAGTTCCCTGACGCGCTCCTTCATAACGTCCGCCGCTTTGTTCGTGAACGTGACCGCCAAAATCGCGCCGGGCGGCACGCCCTGTTCGATCAGCTGCGCCACGCGATACGTAATGACGCGCGTCTTGCCCGTGCCCGCACCGGCCAGCACGAGCAGCGGCCCTTCCGTCGTGAGGACGGCTTCCCGCTGCTGCTCATTCAAGCCGCTCAGGAAATCCGGAGTTTGTGGAGAGGAAGTCAAAGAACAAGTTTATCCGAGCGACACCCATTCAGCAATTTGCGGTTTGAATTCGCGCAGACCAGCTACCTCTATGCTATGTTTCTCGACGCATTTGCTTCACATTCCGGCATCGCGTCCTCGCGGGCGTCTCGCCCGCGGAATCGACATAGTCCGGACAAACTAGATTATGAGAATGCTCCTCGGCTTTGAGCTTGGCTTGGTGTTTTTCGTCGCCCTTGCATGGGCACCGTCCCGTTCCGACGTGCCAGCCACTCATGAAATTGACGCGGTCTTCTCTAACGTCACCCGACCCAAAGCCCCAGGCCTTGCCGTGCTCGTCCGCAAGGATGGCCGCACCATGTTCGAGCGCGGATACGGCCTGCGCGACCTGCGCACGCACGCGACAATCGATCCTGCCACCAATTTCCGGCTCGCCTCGTGCACAAAACAATTCACAGCGATGGCGATCATGCTTCTCGTCCACGATCGCAAGCTCGCTTACGACACTCGAATTACCGATGTCTTTCCCGATTTTCCGGCCTACGGAAAATCCATCACCATTCGCAATCTTTTGAACCACACCTCAGGGCTGCTCGATTACGAAGATCTGATGACGCAGCCTCCGCCGAACACCCCGCCCGATCAGCAGCGCCAGATCAGCGACGGCGAGGTGCTCGCGCTGCTCGAAAAACAGACCACCACAAAATTCCCGCCGGGAACAAAATGGGCGTACAGCAACTCCGGCTACGTTCTGCTGGGAGACATCGTCGCGAAAGTTTCCGGCGAATCCTTTCCGCAATTCCTGCACAACCGCATCTTTGCGCCGCTAGGCATGAGCAGCTCGATCGCTTACGTGAAGGGCGAGAACGAAGTCGCCCATCGCGCCTTCGGCTACTCGAAATCTGCGACCGGCTGGGACAAGACCGATCAGGACGCAACCTCAGCCACGCTCGGCGACGGCGGCGTCTACTCCTCGCTCAACGATCTGGCCAAATGGGACGAGGCACTCGCCCATCACACACTTCTCAGCGCGACGGAAATGCAGCCCGCGCTCACGCCAGTAGCTGTCCCGAGCAGCGGACCCGTCGGCCCGGATAACGAGCCTGCCTCCTACGGCTTTGGCTGGTTCTTGAATACTTACAAGGGTCACCCGCGGATGTGGCATTACGGCGAAACAATCGGTTTCCGTTCGAGCATCCAGCGCTTCACGCACGATCATCTGACGATCATCGTCCTCTGCAACCGCTCCGACCTGAACCCGAGTCACTTCGCTGCACGCGTCGCCGATCTTTTCTTTGCCACCGGAACGCAAGCCCAGTGAAGCCGCTCCCGACTCCGCATCTTCCCGCTTGGCTTGCCAAATTTGTAGCGGCCATGGGCGGCGGCGGGCTCTTCGCGGTGACGCTACTCGATTCCTTCATTCTCTCGTTTCCATTCGTCACTGACGCGCTCGTCATTGAGCTTTCAGGCGAGCATCCCGCGCGTATGCCGTACTACGTCGCGATGTCCGCGCTGGGCTCGCTGGCGGGTTCCGTTCTGCTCTTCCTGCTTGCGAGAAAAGGAGGCGAAGCCTACTTCCATCGTCACGCGGGCCGCGGCGCGCTCAAAGCCAAACGATGGGTGCAGCGGCACGCCTTCTTGAGCATTTTCATTCCTGCGCTTCTGCCTCCGCCGTTTCAGTACAAAATCTTCGTGCTCGCCGAGGGAGTATTCGAGGCACCGCTTCGAACTTTCGTTCTGGGTGTCTTGCTCGGGCGAGGCATCCGCTATTTTGCCGAAGCGATCTTTGGGATCAAATACGGCCAGCAAACTCTGGTTTTCCTGATGGCTCACGGTATCGCGTTCGCTATTGGCGCCGTGGCTGCAATGGTCGTCTTGTGGATCGTCGCCCGCTTCCTCTTCCGCGAGGCAAACGAAGCGAACCCGTCTTAATCGGGAGACTCCGGCTGGCAGCTCCAAACTCGCGCTCTAACTTTGTCGCACTCCAGGCCGCCTTACTCATGCCGCAGTGCAATCAGCGGATCCACACGGGTAGCTCGGCGTGCTGGGAGAAAACAAGCTAGCGCGCCGACGGTGAGGACGACGAGAACGACCATTGCAAATATCAGCGGGTCGGTTGACGTTACGCCAAAAAGCTCTCTTGCGAGCAGGCGAGTCACAGCCAGGCTTACACCGAAGCCGATCGCAATACCCGCAACCACCAGCCCGAGCCCCTGCCCCACGATCATGCGGAAAATATTCCCACGTTGTGCGCCGAGCGCCATGCGGATGCCGATGTCGTGCGTCTGCAGCGAAACGGTGTAGCCCATGATGCTGAAAACTCCCATGGCAGCAAGAATGAGCCCGATCGCCGCAAATGAACCCAGCGATTCGAGGCCGAACTGCGGCTCGGCGAACGTATATTGCTGGATAACATTTGTCAGCACGTCCTCGTCGGCTACCGCGACGCCGCGATCCACGGACCAGATTTGTTCGCGAACGCTCTTCAGCACCGAATGTGGGTCGACTGCAGTCCGCACAATCAGGTGACGGTCTTCGTATGCGGTAATCGTGTAAGGAATATAGGCGTCGGGTTGGACCGGTTCCCTGAAGCCCGCGTTTCGCACGTCCGAAACGACACCGATCACCTCGAAATAGGCGTTGTGAGGGGTTTGGGCGATCTGATCGAATACGTTGAACTTGATTTTTTGCCCGAGAGGATCGTTCGCGCCGAGGTATTTCTGCGCGAAAGTCTGGTTGACGACCGCAACGAAGCGCCCGGAATCGACGTCGCTCGCCGATAATAATCGGCCACGCAAAAGACGCAGTCCCAGCGTCTTGAAATAGTCTTCGCTGCAAACATCAAACAGGGTTGGCCAATTCTCCGAATGAACTTTGCCGGGAATCGTAATGTCGTCGCTTCTGTCGGAGTTATAGGGCGGAAATGCCATCGTTTCTGCCGCAGAAACCACTCCTGGCAGCGCCTGGATTTTTCCCACCGCTTGACTGAAAAACGCCTTCTTTTCCGCGACCGTGGTGTACCGTCCCTCGGGAAATGCGAGGTCTAGGGCCAGAACGTTTTTCGGGTCGAAGCCAAGGTCGACGTGCGTGAGCGCGTATAGCGAGCGCACCATGAGGCCTGTGCCGGCCAAGAGAACGATGGAAAGGGCGACCTCCACGACCACAAGAGCGGCCCGAAGCTTGCCATGACGGAAGCTCGAATCCGCTCCCTTCGCTGTGCCGGCAAGTCCCGCATTCAAGTCGCGTCGCACCGAGTGAAGTGCCGGAGCCAATCCGCAGATGATTGTTGTGGCGAGCGTGATTCCCAGGGCAAAGAGCAGCACAGCGCCACTAAGTTCCAGTACCGCTTCGCCGGGAAGCATGTCGGGAATGATCCCCGCAGTCACCCGAATCCCCGCATATGCAAATACGCAGCCCAGCGCCCCGCCGACTAGAGCCAGGGCTAAGCTTTCTACGAGCAATTGCCGAACAAGGCGCCAGCGGGACGCACCAAGCGATGCACGTATCGAAATCTCTTTTTCGCGTACCGTGGCGCGGGCAAGCAGAAGGTTCGCAACGTTGCTGCAAGCGATCAGAAGCAGCATGGCCACCGCAGCGAGAAGAAGATATAGCGTTGTCTTCGAGTCGCCGACCACGTCGCTGGCCAGCGAATCCACGTGGATTGTGAATCGTTTCGGGTAATCGTGCGGATACACCTTGGCGAGGCGCTGCGCAACGACCTCAATATCAGCAGCTACCGCGGCGAATGTGACGCCTGGTTTTAACCGCTCTTCCGCAACCAGATAACGCGGTCGGTTGTACTCGTTGACCCCATCGGGTGTATCTCGCGAAAGGCTCAGTGGAAAATAGACAGCTGAACCGAAGTAGCGGAACCGGTTTGGCATTATGCCGACGAGCGTCCGCGATTTGCCGTTCAGGGTAAGCTGCGAGCCAAGAAGTTTCGGGTCTCCGCCGAATCTCTCTTTCCAGCATCGGTAACTCATTACGAAAACAGGTGGTGCCCCCGGCTTGCCATCAGTGTCGTTCAGCCACCGGCCGAGAAGTGGCTGCACTCCGAGGAACGGGAACGTGTTTGTTGTCACATAGGACCCGTCGAGTTGGTCCGTGCCTGTAGGCGTGGCATACAGGACGGACGTGTACGCATCGCCGACCATGTCCGAGAAGACATGGTTCTGCTCGCGATAATCGAGAAATTCAGGAAACTGGAATGCCCCGCGTCCGCGCACTCCGCCTTCGTCGGCGTTGTGGATTTGAAAGATTGTAAGCCCGCTCGCGTTTTTGTACGGAAATGGATTCAGCAGGCCGTCGTAGATCACACTGAACACTACCGTCGAGGCGCCGATCCCCAGCGCCAGCGCAAAGATCGCCAGGATCGCGAATCGGCGGTCCTTGAACAGCGTGCGAGTCCCGTAACGAAGGTCTTGCCAGAAATTGTCGATCCATTGCGTTCCGCGCATGTCTCGACATTCCTCCCTCGTTTGTTGCACGCGCCCAAAGTCGCGCATCGCGGCCTCATGCGCTTCTCGCGGACTCATTCCCTCGGCAACGTACTCGCGCTCCTTCGTCTCGATGTGGAATCGTACTTCCTCGTCTAACTCGCTATCAAGGGCGGCTCGGCGCGATAGAGCGCGCAGTTTCTTCATGATGCCCATGTCATCTCCCCCGCGCGAACCTCATGCGAATCGCAGCACCTTTGCGACGCCCTCCGCCACCCGGCCCCATTCTTCCCTTTCGCGTGCGAGTTGGCGCCGTCCCACCGCCGTCAGCTTGTAATATTTTGCGCGTCGGCCGTTCTCGGTCGGTCTCCATTCGGACGCAATCCAATCGGCTTGCTCCATCCGGTGAAGCGCGGGATAGAGCGAGCCTTCGTGCACGCGCAAGGCGTCATTTGAGACTTGCCGGATCCGTTGCACGAGTGCATACCCGTGGGCCGGGCCTCTCTGAAGGATTTTGAGAACGAGAAGGTCGAGCGCGCCTTGCAAATGATCTTTGCCCATCTCTTTGCCCATCTCTTTCTCCCCTTGAGGTCTAGGGTAGAACATGCTCCCCCGCTCGCCCGCTTGTCAAATCCTTTTCACTGCGATTGATTCAGCCCAACTTAGGGGTTCGCGCAACATGCAAGCAGAAACTGGCAGTGGGTAATGAAGGCTGGCAACATCCAGATTGACTCGCACCCAAATATTGTTTGGGACTACCTATGAGTGGGGCCTGCGCGCTGTATGACTTACGGGGTTGTCTTCACGGCCCCGGCGATGCCGCGAAGAAAATATTCTGCCGCACAATCCGCACTTTGCTATCGAGGTCCACGCGCACAAACGTATTTTCGGGGCCCAAAGCTCCATCCGCAAACTGCAAGTCGTGCACCTCGAATCGATATCCGTCCTCGAGCTGGCTGACGCTCGCCAGCGGAAATCGCGCGTATCTCAGATACAACACGGTATCCGCTGCCGCCTCCCCTGCGCGCACTGCGGGCGAATCTTGCGGCTTGTAAATTGTGCGGCCGCGCTCCGGATCGAATCGCGCTCCGGGCGCGAGTGAAATCCGAATCTCTTCGAGCGTCGTATCTGTCGCTGCTACTGCGCGCCATTCAAGCGGCGCACTGTTTACCGGAAACGCGTCGGCAGTCAGCGGGGTGCGTCGCTCATAATCGCTCGACATCACCAGATCAATCGCGCGGCTGCGCAGCGCCTCTCGTGCGCCCAAGTATCCGGCGAAAAGCACCAGCGCCAGAATCGCCGCGAATCGGCCGCGAACACGCTTGCGGCGCTCGCCGATTTCGTCGCTCACCAGACGCAGCAACTCGGGAATCAGCAGGCCGGCTCCCAGCACGATCAGAACCCATATATCAACGTTCGTCAGCAGGTACCACGCGTAGCGCTGCGCGCGAAACGGCCACAGCAACTGCACTCCCACCCCGCTCGCCACGTCAAGAAGATCGTGCGCGACGACGCCCACCGCCGCCGCAATCAGCGCTGCCCAAAATCGCAAAGGTGGCTTAGCACCAGCTCGACTACCCTCTCCGCTGCGCCGCCTATCGACCGCAAAAAAAATGCCCGCCGTCACCACCGCGACTACCGCTGCTCCCACAATCGAGTGCAGCGCCGCTCTATGGAATTTCAGGAACGCGCTCGGGCCGCCGAAATAACTGAGGTAATCCAAATCGGGCGCCACGCCGGCGACCAACATGATCGCCACTCCATAGCGAGGCAGGCGCGTCTGCCCCGCTCGCGCCAGCGCCAGCGACGTTAGAGCGTTCGTGACCGGTCCCACATCGCTCCTATTTGCGACTATTCCTGCGCGCAATCCGAATTTCGTCTTCGGCGAAAGGTCATCGGAATTCCAAGCTGTTGTAACACGCAAACATCACAGTTTCCGGAACCTCCCCGGCTCTAGTCCGACGAATCGCAGCAAGACAGCCGTGCCACGCCAGTTCGCGAACCGAGGATTCGAAGCGACAATGTAGGCTGCAAAACAAGAGGCATGATCTTCTTCTCCATCGAAGCCCGGATTCAACGTAATGGCTTTACGCCCTCCCCGCCGGCACAAGTATCGACAACGCATCCGGCACAATCCGAAACGCCAGCGGCAGCGCCCCAATCGGCTCGCCATCCACCTGCGCGAAAATCATCCGCTCATCCGCCGATTCGCAGACCACTTCCGTGTCCTTCCAGGCGTCAATGCCTTTCACCTTCCGCAGTTTGCCCATCCACAACGCAGGCAAGCAACTCAGATACTGCAATCGGCTGGCACCTGAATTAATCAGCATTTCAAACGTATCTTCGAATAGGCTCGCGCCTGTCGTGATCTTGAACGGTCCCCCGTAATGCGCTGTTCGCCCCACCACGACAATCGTCGCACGCCGCTCCTTTCCGCCCGACCGAATTTTCATCTCGGGAAAATCGTAACGGAAAAGTTGTTTCGCTCCCTCTGCCCAGTACGCCAGAATCCCCGCATTCTTTTTGAAAATCTCATCCACGCCGTTAACGATCGCCCCATCCGGGCCCGCTCCTCCGACGCACAAAAAATATCGCCCCACCAGCGCGTGTGCCGGCGCTCCGTTGCCATTCACGCCCGGCGGGCTCGCAATCCCCAACGCGATTCGCCGCACCGTTGCACTCGAAATTAGCCGCGCCGCCTGAGGAATGTCCCAGGGCACGCCGAGCTCCTTCGCCAGAATGTTCGCCGTTCCCGCCGGCAGCAACGCCATTGGCACCCTGCTCCCCGCCAGCCCGTTCACCACTTCGTTCACCGTGCCATCGCCGCCGCACGCAATCACCAAATCGCGCCGCTGTCCCACCGCAAGCTGAGCCAACCCGCGCGCCGTCCCCGGAGCCGTCGTCGCGGCAATCTCCACCGTAATCCCGGCTCCTTTCAGGATCGCTACCGCCTTCTCGATTTCCTCGAATCGACGGCGCCGCCGACGCCCGCTCGCCGGGTTATAAATCATTATCGCGTTCTTGATTCCTTCCGCCATTCGCTACGCTGTCCTCGGAACACCAAATATTCGGTCGACCACCCTGACGAAAAGCCGGTTCAATCGCTTGCTCCCGACGAAAATCAGCGCTAATCCATATGCCAGCACAAGGCTCACCGCGATCAGCCAAGCTAACTGTCCCCACTCGATGTTGTACTTGGCATCGATCAAGGTGAAGACCAAGACAGAGCCGACAATCGCGCAGCCGGTCGCCCATAGCTTCAGAAGGTCGCCACGCGGCCGCGGCAGCCTGACTCCAGCTTGGCGGACCATCACGAGAATGTAATGGTCTTCTTTCCCGAGTGTACGAATGGCGTCAGACCACAAATCGCGCCATTCGTCGCCTTCGCTAAGATCATGTTTGTGAGCATTGCGAATTAGACCTGCGACCTTCTTTTCGTATCCGTTCTGGTCGTACTCGCGGTCAAATTCGTCGTTCACCTCCATGATGTCGGGCAGCGTCCACGCTGTTTCCGAAAAATAAAGCATCTTGCGCTCGATCTCCGACAGCGGCACGTTCTCGTGCTGCGCTTCCGCTACGATCCTCGAGACGAGGAACTCCTTGGCCTCCAGTGCGCTCGGAAAGTGATTCGGTTCGGCCTTTCGCATTAAAGGCTCGTCTCCTGAAGAGCTGTAGCCCGCAGACGCTCGCGCAAACGCGCATTGTATAATACCGGCTTGCGTTGACCGTTCACATCCTTACGAACCCATGCCCAAAAACAACAAAGCCGCCGCCGACATCGAGCACCTACGCGAAGAGGTTCGGCACCATGAATATCTCTACTACGTAGAAGATAATCCTGAACTCTCGGATGCGGCATTCGACCGCCTGATGAACAAACTGAAGGCGCTCGAAGCCGAGCATCCCGATCTGGTCACGCCGGATTCGCCTACGCAGCGCGTGGGTGGGCAGCCGAGGGAGGGGTTGCAACCGGTCCGGCATACCACTCCCATGATTTCCCTCGACAACAGCTTCTCTTTCGAGGAGCTGCGCGCCTTCGACCGCCGCGTCCGCGAAACCACGGGCCGCGAAAAGATCGACTACGTCGGCGAGCACAAGTTCGACGGCTTCAGCCTGTCGCTGATCTACGAAGGCGGCAGGCTGGTCAGGGGGGTGACGCGGGGGGACGGGAACACCGGCGAGGACGTCACGCCCAACGTGAAAACGATCCGCTCGATTCCGCTCAGCGTCGAGCCCGCAGTGCTCAAGAAAGCCGGTCTGCCGGGCGGCTTCGAGGTGCGCGGAGAAGTCATTATGACCCGCAAATCCTTCGAGGCGATGAACGAGCAGCAGCAGGAGCAGGGCCTGAAAGTCTTTGCCAATCCGCGCAACGCGGCGGCGGGCAGCGTGCGTGTCCTCGACCCGAAAATCACGGCTTCGCGCCGCCTCGATTTCTTCGCCTACTACCTGCTCGTCAACGGCCGCGTCCCGAAGAAACGCCTCTCCGAAGCGCTCGAAACGCTCTCCACGCTGCATTTCAAGGCCAGCGATGACTGGCGCCTCTGCCACTCGCTCTCGGAAGTCGAAGACTACATTGGCAAGTGGGAAACGAAGCGCGAAAAGCTCGCCTATGAAATCGACGGAATCGTGATCAAAGTGGACGAAATCGGCCTGCAGAACGAGCTCGGCTTCACGTCTAAAGCGCCGCGCTGGGCCATCGCCTACAAATATCCCGCGCACCAGGAAACAACGGTCGTCAGGGAAATTCTCGTCAGCGTAGGACGCACCGGCGTGCTCACTCCATTTGCCGTTTTCGAGCCGGTGCAGATCGGCGGCGTCACCGTGGTGAAGTCCACGCTGCACAATGCCGACGAAGTCGAGCGGCTGAACGTCCACGCGGGCGATACGGTGCTGGTCGAACGCGCGGGCGAAGTGATCCCGCACGTGCTGAAAGTGGTGAAGCACGGGACGGAGGAAAAGCCGTTCAAAATGCCGGATAAGTGCCCCGTTTGCGGGACGCGCGTGCACCGGCGCGAAGGCGAAGTGGCGTATCGCTGCGTCAACGTGTCCTGTCCCGCGCGCATGCGCGAGTCGATGATTCATTACGCCGGCCGACACGCCATGAATATCGACGGCCTCGGTGAAAAAATCGTCGAGCAGCTGCTCGGAAGCGGCCTCGTCAAAGACTACGCCGATCTTTACAAGCTCGACGTACCTACTCTGGCGAATCTCGAACGAATGGCCGAGAAATCGGCGGAAAATCTGGTTGGCGAAATTCAGGCGAGCAAGAAGAATTCACTCGATCGTCTGATCTACGCCATCGGCATTCCGTTCGTTGGCGAGCGAACCGCGCAGCTTCTCGCGTCGCATTTCGGCTCGATGGAAAAGATCGCCGACGCGTCGGCGGAAGAACTGATGGAAGTGGGCGAGGTTGGTCCGAAAATCGCGGAAGGCGTACGCGAGTTTTTCTCCGAAGGCCCGAACCGCAAGCTGATCGAGCGCCTGAAGCATGCCGGCGTCAACATGAAATCCGAGCGCAAGGCGCAGCTCAGCGCGAAGTTTGCTGGGAAGACGTTCGTCTTCACCGGCACGCTCGCCAACCGGACGCGCGAAGAAGCCGAAGCCCTGGTCGCCTCGCACGGAGGTAAGGCTGGCGGCTCGGTCAGCAAGAAAACCAGCTACGTCGTCGTCGGCAGCGACCCCGGCTCAAAATTCGATAAAGCAAAATCCCTGGGCGTCCCCATCCTCGACGAAAGGCAATTCGAGAAGCTCCTCGCCGCAGATTAAGTTCGGGCCCTGAAGTACATCCTCTGAGCCGAAGACTGGTCGCCGCTGAAGCGGCGGCCAAACACAGCGGCTAAAGCCGGAGAACTTTGTCGGGACGGCTTACGGCACGACCAAGGTCGTGCCCTGACACGAAAGGCAAGAACGCCGGCAAGATGCCGGCGCTACTGGACGCGGGTCCGACCAAAATGAGCACCGTTTCGCACCGCCGAAAGCGCTGCTCTACCGGAGAGCACCCTCCTGACGGTGCGACTGAAGACCGCACCCTGACACGAAAAGCGAGACCGCGGGCGGGCTATAAAGCCCGGCCGTTTTGTTTGCAATTTGTTTAGTGGCGGCATTTTCGCGCGTCCCGAAACACCGAAGCGGGACGCGCTCCCCCGACTAAAAGTCGGGGGCTCCACCGAAAACCGACGGCCCGAAATACAGGACTGCCGGGCTGAAGGCCCCGGCGCTACATTTACGTCTCAAAACGCCGCCGGAAGGCGAAAACAGGGCGAATAGAAGTGGTGCGTCATAGATTATCCAGGATAATCTTGAAAACACTTAATAAGGGCATAAAATGGCGCGCCTGGGCGCGGTTTGGACATGAAGAGACCTCCTCCAACGCAAAAAGAGAAAACGCTGCGCGCGTTCCGCGTTTACGTCGAGCTGATGGAGACAACGGCGTGGCTGCGAACGTGGATGCAAGGGCCGTTCGAGCTATTCGACCTGACGCCGCTCAGCTTTCGGATCCTGGTGCTGCTCTATGAGGAAGGCCCCACGCGAATGGTGGAGGTGGCGCGGAGGATGCGATTCCGGAGGCCGAACCTGGACAAGGCTTTGCGGCGGCTCGAAGAGCGGGGGTGGGTGCGGCGGCTGATGGTGACGCTTCCCAAGGCGGAGCGGCCAAAGAAGCGGTCGGAGACGAGACTGCTGCGGTCGGCAAGACGAAGGTGGGGAGTCGGGGTGGTGACGCTAACGCCGGAGGGCGAGAAGTTCATTGCGAGCGCGTTTCCGCAACAGGCCAAGGTGCTGAAGGCGCTGATGCGGGCGCTGCACGGCAGGGAGCAGCAACTGCTGGTCGAGATCTGCCGGAAATTGAGGGCCGGAGCGATTCTGAAATTCATGTCGGAAATTTCGACGGTGGATGAATGGGAGCGGGACGCGTATGGGGAGATTGACGCGGCAGATGAGGAGTTAGAGGACGCAAGAGCGAATCTGTTGAGGAAGGGTGTAGAGGAGGCGCTGGAAGCAGAGGATGCAGATGAGGCAGAGGAAGCAAGGGAAAGGAATGGAAACCTGGCCACGTTTCCGATGGAGTCGTTGAGCGCGAAGGATCGAAGGCAAGTGGAAGAGATCGTGGCGAAGATGCGGAAGTACGACGTTTTGAAGGCGGCGAAGCAGGTGGATTGGGACCAACCCCCAGATGAGGCACGAGAAGCGGGGCATGCGTTGAGAATGTTGATGAATCTGGGGAACGATCGGGAGCGGGAAGTGCTGGAGCGGGTGCGACGGGGGCGGGGCGATTTGGAAGTGGTGGAGATGCTGAAGGAATGGAGCAGTGGCGAGTGACGAGTGGCTAGTGGCGAGAAGAGAAATCCGCACCCTTTGCAAAAGGCGCAAAGAGTGCGGCACCCTCGGGATCAGCGGTAGTGCGAGCGTGGGGGTGGTGAGACTGAATGCGTGCGCCAGCCGCCCAGCAGGATCGCGCCGACCACAAGGAATGAGATCGAGCCGAATTTGAAATCCCGGACTACGGGGAACTCACGACCGAAACGCAGCTCTCTTGCTACCCTTGCCCTGCCAAGTCGGTGAAGATGGCGTGGTAAATCAGGTGCGTGGCGGAATCGATTGATTGATTCAGCTCCGCTGCGGGCATCGAACCTGCGCGGCCCAGCAAGCTCCAGAAAAATATGTCCATCGCGCGGGCAATGCCGGAGATGTCGACGTCCGGCCGGGCGCCCGGCAATTTCTGCAGGAACTCGAATAGCGCCGCCGCACGAGCGGAAGTCCACGCGTGAATTTGCGATTGCTTTCGCGCCAGCTCCCGATCCGAAAGCGCGGCTTCCTGCCAGGCCCGGTACGCGCCCAGATAATGAAGATCGTGGGAGAACGCAGCGGCCAGCATCGCGCGCAGTCCGGAGCGAACGTCGCCGCCGCCGGCCGGCTGAAGGTTCAACGCGCTGAGCTTTTCGAGCAGCTCGTCCATCAGCACGAGCAGCAACTGCCGCTTGGAACGAAAATGCTGATAGAAAGTGCCGACGGGAAGTTTGGCGCGGCGCGAAATATCGCCGATCGATGTGCGCTCGTACCCTTTCTCGCCGAAGAGAGCGATGCCCGCCGCTCTTAGCCGGGCGCGCCGTTCGACGCTGCGCTTTTGCTTCGGAGGCGAAGGAAGATCTTCCCCGGCGAGAAGGTCCGGAGGGGGCTTCATTGGAGCTTACTAAACCATTGCGGCTTACTAAACCATTGGGCCTTGCTAAACCACTGCGCCTTGCTCACGACTGCGGCTTGCCAAGGGGAAACGCCGCTCCGATGAACGCGCCCGCGCAGCACCACAGAATCCACGCGCCGAAAATCGCGGCCATTTCAGGAGCTATGTTCGGATACACAAAGCGAAAGAAAACCGTGGAGAACGGATCGAGCACAAGCGTCGGCAGAGCAATCGCGAACGCGCCGGCGAGCCACTGGTCGCGCGGGAGTTGAGCGGCGCGGCAGAGCCGCCGCACCACCCACGCCATGGCGGGAAAGCTGACGGCAAACAGAATTACAGTGGCGATTGGGCCAGGACGAAGGACGCGTTGCCCGGCGACGCGCAAGGCGAGCGACGCGCCGAGCCAGATGGCAAAACCGTAGATGAATAGCTTGCGATTCATAATACGAACGTGCATTCATATTCGTATTATCTGGGCCGGATGTCAAGCTTTTTCTTTTCTTTGCGGATACGACGCGCGCATACCATTCAATACCGTTCACGCGGCGATGGCGGTGGCGGGAGCCTTTTCGGCGACGGGCTGTTTCTTCGGGACGAGCGCCAAAAGGATGGCGCCGATCGCGATGACCGTAACCGAGCCGAACTTCAAATCGAGATCGCCGGGAAATTCGAAGTGCTGCACCAGCATGATCGTGCCGTGCGCGAGGTTGGCCCATCCCGCGTAGGCGATCAGGCTGCGATGCGCGTACGGATTGCGCACCGCGAGCAACAGAAACACTCCCAATGCGACGTAGAGACTCATCAACATCGGGACGCCGGCGTCGGCCTGATTCTTGTTCCACAAGAACATGTAAATCGGAATGAGCCCGGCTACAAACAACAGGCCGAACACGACCAGCACGACTTTGAGCGCCCGCTCGCGAAACATAACGCCTCCTTTGCCATACTCGATGAAATAAGCGTGGACTCGGATTCTTGTTCAATGTGGAAACGGAAACCATCTTCCGCCAATCGGCTTGGGCGGATGGTAACACCATTCGGGCTCGGCTGCGATCGGAACGACGAGTGAGTAGTGGGTCAGTTTGAATTTTGACTGCTTTTTCATGTCCAGGGTTTGAGTCATCAAACCCTGAAACCCGGTGTCACGATCAAGAAAATTCAAACTGACCCGCCACCGACGAGTGCCCAACGTAAAACGGTCGCCCAACGGTCAAGTCAGAGACGTGGAGACCCACCGTTGCGCGGGTGGGGCACACGATTCTGCGGAGTCATGCGTCAGGCGGTATGTTGCCGAAGACCTGCGGCATTCCGCAGAGAAAACATCGGCGAATCGTTTCGGCGGGAGGCGCGTCTAAGGGCGCAGGGAGGGTCCTGGAAATGAGATTGCTACGTGTACGTTTCCTGATTTGTGTTTTCGTGGCCGGGCTGGCAGCGCCGATCTATGCACAAACCGCACAGAAGAAACCCACAACGTTGCGCGCGGTGCTTCTTGCGGAACTGAAGTCGACACACAACAGCGAGGAATGGTTCGTTCCCGTGGATGTGGCCGTAAAGGGACTGACGCCGGAGCAAGCGGCGTGGAGGGATGCGAAGGGGAACCACTCGGTGGGCCAGCTGGTGTACCACCTGTGGTTTTGGGACACGCAGAGCCTGCACAAATTGAAGGGCGAACCGCCCGAGAAATTCAGCGGGAATAACGACGATACGTTCAACAATTACGATCCGAAGCGATTCAAGGAAACGGTGACGCAGCTGGACGAAGTGCTGACGGGACTGGAACAGTGGATTGCGACGGCGAGCCCGGAAAAGCTGGCGCAGAACGCGCAGACGTTCACACACATCAGCACGCATAACGCGTATCACATCGGAGAGATGGTGCTCGTGCGGAAAGAGCAAGGCTCGTGGAATCCGGCGAACGGGGTGCATTAATCAGATTGAGGAGGGAGAGGAGATAAGGGAGGAAATTCCAAAAGACCCACCGTCCAAAACCGGGACGATGGCTTCAACCCAAAACAAGAGCTGGGATTTATTCAGGCATGAGGAAGAGCGCCGAGGGCGGGAGGTGGGCGCGCCAGGGCTGAGGCGTGTTGCGGAAACGCTCCCACTTTTCTTTGAAGACTTCAGCCTGGAGGTCGAAGTCGTCATCAGCGCCGGCCGACGAACCTGAAAAACGCCGGCGAGACGACGCCGCTACAACACGGGACTCCGCCACAGAACCGAGCGGTTCGCGGGACGCCCCTCGATTGCTTTCGGGCCAAGCCGGCGCTACAGAATCGACTGCGGCGCACTTGCCTGGCTCGTGGAGGCTGAGGAATAGCGTGATGCGGAATGGCGTTTCGGACGAGCGCACGAGCCAGCACGGAAACACGTTCTCGGGAAAAGCACCAGAAGCGGAGGGCTCGACGAAATCGATGTGATGCGCGCGAATGCCGACGTAAGCGGGCGCGGCAAAAGCGAAAGACTCTCTCGAAGGACTCGGAGTTGGGGCCTCAGGGGTTAAAACCCCTGACCGCGGCGGCGTTATGTCGGAGCTGAAGCTCCGACCCCCTAAGAGGCGCTGTCCAGCAGTGGAGCTGACCCTGTCGGTCGTCGTGTCCAGACCCCCTAAGAAGCCCTTTTCACCATGGGACCCGACCTTTTCCGCGGCTGGCAGGGTTGGGTCCGCAACCCGGACCCGTCCATCGCCCGCGGCTTCAACAGATTCGGTGACGCGCAGGAGGCAGCCCCAGTCGACGGCTTCGATGAGGCCATTCGCGGCGGGGTTCGCGCGTGAAATATTCTTGCAGCCGGTGAGGCGCGCGACTTCGGTGTTCGGCGGATGCCGGAAAATTCCTTCCATGTCACCGAAAGCAGCGACGCGGCCGCGCGACAAGACGACCAGGCGGCGGCAGAGCCGGTAGGCTTCCTCCATGCTGTGCGTGACGAGAATCGACGGCCGGCGATATTCCGAGAAAGTTTGCTGAAGCTGCGATTCGATCTGGCTGCGCAGGTGCGTGTCGAGCGAGGAGAGCGGCTCGTCGAGCATCAGCGCTTCGGGATCGATGGCGAGGGCGCGGGCAAGCGCGACGCGTTGCTGTTCGCCGCCGGAAAGTTCGCGCGGATAGCGATGGTCGAGACCCGCAATGTGCGTTTGGCGCGCGACGGCGGCCATGCGCGAATTGCGTTCGCCTGCCGGCAGATGGCGCAAGCCGAACGCGAGATTTTCGGCGACGGTGCGATGCGGAAAGAGCGCGAATTGCTGGAAAAGCAGGCCGACGCGGCGGGAGCGCGCAGGCACATCGATCCCACGCTGCGAATCGAACAGCAGGCGGCCATCGAGAGCGATGCGGCCGCGGTCGGGGCGTTCGAGGCCGGCAATGCAGCGCAGCAGCATCGTCTTCCCCGCTCCGGACGGCCCGAGAATGGCGAGGGGTGCGTCATCTTCGGCGCGGAACGAAACGTCGAGCGCGAAGTCAGGCAACTGCTTGGCGATTTGGAGTTCGAGTGGCACGTCAGCGGCGCACCTGCTGAGCGGGTTCAGGCTCGCGCGGGCGCTGCGCGAGTCCTTGTGCGCCGGGAGTTGATGCGGAGTCGCGCGTTCCGATGCGGCGGGCAGATTTGCGCGCACGAGGCGAATGATTGCGCGCGCTCGCGCGACGCGCAAAACCGCGCGTGTTCGTCCAGCGATACAGCAGGGCGAGCAGGGCGAGCGAGATGACAACGTCGACGGCGCACCAGGCGAGCGCGGTCTTAATCTCGTCGGCTTCGACGGCGAAGTAGATCGCGATAGGAATGGTTGCGGTACGGCCGGGAATGTCGCCGGCGACCATCAGCGTGGCGCCAAATTCGCCAAGAGCGCGGGCGAACGAGAGAATCACTCCGGCGAGAATGCCGGGCCAGGCAAGAGGCAGCGCAATTTCGCGAAGAACGCGCCACTCGGACGCGCCGAGAGTCCGGGCAGCCTGAAGCACCGGCGGATCGACCTGCTCGAGCGCCGCGCGCGAGGTGAGATACATCAGCGGAAACGCGACAACGGCGGCAGCAATTACCGTCGCAGGCCAGGAAAAGACGATCGTCGCCCCGAAATGGAGCAAGAGCTTGCCGATCGGGCCGTTGCGACCAAGAAGCAGCAGCAGAAAAAAGCCGATGACGGTGGGCGGAAGCACGAGGGGCAGAAGAAAAAAGCCGTCGACGAGAGCGATGACGGGGCCGCCGTGACTTTCGCGCCACGCGGCAGCAGCGAGGCCAGCAACCGCGGTGATCAGAGTCGCGGTGAAGGCCGTCGCAAGCGAGATTGAGATGGGAGACCAGTCCATCGGGAGAAATTGTAGCCGGAATGGGGCGAGATCGCTTGCGATTCGGCGGGTTCGGGACCACAGGTGATGGTCGTGCCGGCGTGAGCCACCGCGGACAGGCCGAGATTCCTCGCTCTCAGCAGACCGCCCGATTTCCGCGTGGCGACAGAGGTAGTCGCGCAGATCGGGGTACTCGTCGTCGGAGTGACAGGCCTACATTCGCCAGTCGAAGTAGAATTTTCAATGCCAAGGATTCTCACGACGAACCGGCCGCGGCAGGCCTGTCCGCGGCAGGCAGGCCTGGTTCGTCGACGTTACAAGGGTCTACCGCTGCGACTGGGGCTGCTGCTGCGATTGCGGCTGTGGCTGCTTCGGCTTCAGCGAGCCGGGCGGCTGCGAGCCCTGCGGATTTTCCTCCGGCGGACCAAGCATCGACTTCAACTCCGGATAGTCGTTGCTCATATCCTTCAGGGTGTCGAGCGCGGCCTTTCGCTCGATGACGGCGCCTTGCATTTGCGACTGCTGGAGCACGTCGGGCAGCTGCTTGACCATTTGCTGTCCGACCGGCGATTGATAGAACTGGATCATGCCCTGCAGTTCCTCCAACGAGAAATGCTGCGCGTAGATCGGGACCTGAGCATCCTCAACTTGCGATGCCGGTGATTTTGCGGTGAGCTTCTGGTTGAAGTCGACCATGAATTTCTGGAGGCGATCGGGGGGCAGGCGGCGGCTCATGGCGTTCTTCACCTGCTCCGAAACAACTTCGGTCATGTTGTTGCCGAGTTTGCCTGTGCCGGTGACGTCCATCAATTCCATCAACTGGCGGATGGCTTTCTCTTTGGCCGGATCGACCTTTACCGGCGCGGGTGCTGCCGCAGGGTTGTCAGCCGGCTGAGCGGCAGCCGATGACGCAGGCACTCCCGGCTGAACACGCGCCGGCGGCTGTGGCGCGATCTGCGCCATTGCCGATCCCGCCAAGAACAGACCAGCGGCAATTGCTGTGAAACGGAAATTCATAATGTTATCTCCTAGGGCCGGTTTCAAGACCGTCGCATTTCATAGTAACGAAACTGTCCGCGCACGTCACGTTTTGAGGCTGGCGCGAGTAGCGGCGGACCGGGAACACATCGCAGTCAGCCGATTTGCGGCCGGGCACGGTTGGCCGATTTGCGGCCGCCATGATACGTTCAAACTTAGCAACCGCCCGTCGTTGCGCCGGCGGAATGACCCATAACATTTTCGAGATTTGCCATGGACGATAGCAACGGCGCGCCCGACACGAGCTCCCAATTCGAGGACGCGCGCCGCGAGATGGTTGCCCGCCAGATTGCGGAGCGTGGTATTCGGGATGAGCGTGTGCTAGAAGCGATGCGCTCAATTCCCAGACATTTGTTCGTACCCGGGGAGTACGTTAATGCGTCCTACAGGGACGAACCCTTACCCATCGGAGAAAGACAGAGTATTTCACAGCCGTTCATGGTGGCGGCGATGGCGGAGGCGTTGTTGCTGAAGGGATCCGAGCGTGTACTGGAAATCGGCGGAGGATCGGGATACCAGGCGGCAGTGCTGTCGCTGCTGGTGAACGAAGTGATCGCGATCGAAGCGCATCCGGCGTTGGCTGCGTCCGCGGGTGAACGACTGGCGAGACTGGGTTACACGAACGCACACGTCGAGCAAGCAGACGGCTCGATGGGCTGGGCCCAAAATGCGCCGTACGATGCGATTCTGGTGACCGCCGCAGCGCCTGCCGTGCCGCCGCCCCTCGTCGGGCAGCTTGCAGAAGGCGGGCGGCTGGTCTTGCCGGTGGGCGGAGGGGAAAATCAGGAGTTGATTCGCATCACGAAGAGCGACGGCCGAACTTCTCAGGAATCTCTATACGCTTGCCGATTCGTTCCGCTCGTCGGGCGCTACGGCTGGCAGGACAGGCAGACACAGCGCGGATGACCGACCGCCCAGACCTTTCCATCGTCATTCCTGCTTACAACGAAGAGAAACGACTGGCGCGCACGCTGGCGCGCATCGAGGATTATTTCTCAGCCAAAAAACTTGCGGCCTACACTTTTGAAATCCTCGTGGTGGACGACGGCTCGACCGACGCAACGGCAGCCGTTGCGAAGGAATGGTCAAAGCGGATTCCGCTGCGCGTCGTGTCAAACGGGGAGAACCGCGGAAAGGGCTACAGCGTTCGCGCCGGAATGCTCGAAGCGCGCGGACGAATCGGCCTGTTTACGGATGCCGACCTTTCCTCGCCGATTCAGGAGTGCGCGAAACTGGTGTCGGCCATCGCCGCGGGAAATGACGTGGCAATCGGCTCGCGGGCGGTTGACCGCTCGCTGATCGAACAGCACCAGTCGCCCTTTCGCGAAATCGCCGGAATGATCTTTAATGCGTTCGTGCGGCTGTTCACGCTGCTCCCGTTTTCCGATACGCAGTGCGGCTTCAAGGCGTTCGTGCTCGAGCCGTCGCGCGTCGTTTTCGAGCAGCAGCGCATTGAGGGCTTTGGCTTCGATCCCGAGATTCTATTCATTGCGAAGCGACACGGCCTGCGAATGACAGAGGTGCCCGTGCGTTGGGCGCACGACCCTGCGACGAAAGTTCACGTCATCCGCGACAGCTTCTTGATGTTCTTCGACCTGCTGTATATCCGCTGGAACTGGCTGCTCGGCCGATATCCAATCGCCGGACCGGTGAAAAGTACCACTGAATCGTCCCGCCCTGCTTCACCTTAGCCGCGGCAGCCCCACGCTCGATCCAGGCAACTTCCAGCGCGATTCCGGCCGACGTACCGGTATTCTGATTTCACATGCGCAGGGCATCTAGGCTCGGGTCGGCTTCCGAAAGGCTCGTCACTCGCAAGCGACTCAAGCTCATCGTTCAACTTCGTTCAGACGACCCTGCGTGATTGAGATAGAATCGCGCCGTCCATACGAAATGGCTCTCTCTCCCGGAACGCGGATCGGCCCATATGAAATTCTCACGCCACTGGGCGCAGGCGGCATGGGCGAGGTGTATCGCGTGCAGGATACGCGCCTGAATCGCGACGTCGCCCTGAAGGTTCTGCCCGAAGCTTTCTCGCGTGATGCCGAACGCCTGGCACGCTTTCGGCGCGAAGCGCAAGTGCTCGCGTCGCTCAATCATACGAACATCGCCGCGATTTATGGATTCGAGGATTCGAGCGGCCCGCAGGCGCTTGTGATGGAGTTGGTCGAGGGCGCGACGCTCGCCGATCGTATCAAGCAAGGTGCGATTCCGGCCGACGAAGCCCTGCCCGTTGCAAAACAAATCTGTGAAGGGCTGGAATACGCGCACGAGCGGGGGATCGTGCATCGCGATTTGAAACCGGCGAACATAAAAATCAGCAGCAATGACGCGGTGAAGATTCTCGATTTTGGATTGGCCAAGGCGCTCGAAGGCGATCCGGCTGCTGTGGATATTTCCTCTTCCCCGACGATCACTCGCATGGCCACGCAGGCGGGCGTCATTCTCGGCACGGCAGCGTACATGTCGCCCGAGCAAGCGAAAGGCAAATCCGTCGACCGGCGCACGGATATCTGGGCGTTCGGCTGCGTGTTCTACGAAATGCTGACAGGCAAACAAGCCTTCAGTGGCGAAACCGTGACGGACACGCTGGCAGCTGTCATTCGCGCCGAGCCGGATTGGGCCGCGCTGCCAACGAACACTTCGCAACCGATTTGCAATTTGCTGCAACGCTGCTTGAAAAAGGATTTGCGCCAGCGGCTGCAATCCATCGGCGATGCCCGCATCGCGATTGACGAAATTCTGTCGGGCGCCGCGGCACAATCGGATTCACCGCAATACGAATCGGCAATATCCCGCCGCACAAGGCCGACGCTGCATGCGTCGAGGCGGCGGAGTGCGTTGCCCTGGGGCATCGTTACAGCGCTGGCGATTGCCCTGGCGGTGGTCGCGGTGATGAACCTAAGCCGGAAGCCTGCGGCGCAGGCCGCGTACATAGCGCAAATCCCGCCGCCGAAAGGAGCGCGATTTGCGCTAGGCGGCGGCACGGGATCGCCACCGGTAATTTCTCCTGACGGACGCGAAATTGCATTCATTGCGGCCGATGCGAGCGGCCAACAGAAGCTGTGGGTTCAACCGCTCGATTCCGAAATTGCGCAGCCGCTGGCTGGAACGGAGGGTGCGGCATTCCTCTTCTGGTCGCCGGACAGCCGCTCGGTCGGCTACTTTGCTCATGGAACGATCAATCGCGTAGACGCGTCGGGAGGGCCGTCGGAAAGCATTGCGGCGGCAGCGAGCGGCCGGGGAGCCAGCTGGGGAAAAGATGGCAATATTCTGTACTCGCCCACGCCGGTTGGCGGAGTCTACAGCGTACCTGCGTCGGGCGGCGCGCCACGCCAGGTCACATTCATCAATGCGACCGGCAGCGTCAGCGACCGCTGGCCGCAGTTCCTGCCGGACGGTAAGCACTTCTTATTCTACTCCGAGGCTGCCAAGGCCGAGGATTACGCAACCTACATCGGCTCGCTCGCGGGCGACAAACCCAAGCTGCTGATCCGGGGCAGCTCGAATGCGATTTATTCGCCGCCCGGCTACCTGTTATTCAATCGGCAAGGGACGTTGATGGCGCAGCAGTTTGATGCAAAATCGCTGCGGCTGATGGGCCAGGCTAACCCGATCGCAACGAACGTTCTGGAGAATTCTACAATCAATCGCGGCGAGTTTTCCGTTTCGCAAACAGGCGTATTGACATACGCACAGGGGAGCAGCATAGGGGGATCGAGGCAATTGCTCTGGTACGACAGAAACGGCAAGCAGGTCGGAGAAGCGGGGCCGCCGGGCGGCTACTTCACCTTGGATCTCTCTCCAAACGGGAAACGGGTGGCGTTGACCGAGCAGCCACCCGGTCAAGGGGATGTCGACATCTGGGTTTACGACGTGGAGCGTGGAACGAATACTAAGCTGACCTTCGGGTCTGTTGATGTTCAGCCAGCATGGTCTCCGGATGGGCGAATGATCGCGTTCATGTCGATCCGTGAAGGGAACACGCCCCACCTCTATGAAAAGGCGTCAGATGGTTCGGGCAATGTGAGGACGTTGCTGGCAGATGATGCCAATGAGGATTGGCCCACTTGGTCGCCGGACAACCGCTATCTTGTCTTTACTGGCCACGGAACAGGGGCAGATGCGCGCCAGAGCATTTGGGCATTGCCTCTCAGCGGCGGGAAACCGTTTGCCGTTTTGCAAGACCCGCAGTTTGATATTTATCAACCGGCGGTTTCGCCGGATGGGAAGTGGCTGACGTATGTTTCAACGCAATCCGGACAGCCGGAAGTCTACGTGTCGCCGTTCCTTCATGGCAGCGGGCTATGGCAAGTGTCGAGCGGAGGGGGCGAAATGCCGCAATGGCGGCGCGACGGTAAAGAACTCTTCTACATTTCGCCGGATCACAAAATGATGGCTGCGGAGATTTCCGAGCAAGGCTCCGGAGTTTCGATTGGGAAGGCGACGTCACTTTTCAGCATTGATCTGGCGCCAGCACCGGGCGGGCGGATGTACGCGGTCGGGCCGCGTGGAGAGAAGTTTTTAGCAATCACGGCCGCAGGAGAGGCTGGTCCGCACGCGGTCACGCTCGTGGTGAACTGGCCCGCGCTGCTCAACAAGCAGTGAAAAACCACACGACGGAAGCGGTCGGCGTCGTTGTCACAACAACGAGAACGTCGAAACAATCGTGAATGCCTACATTCGGTGCTGCGCGGACGGAGGCAGTTTGCCGTTTAGCCGCAGATAGGCGGCCTGGGCGCTGTAGTGATCGTAGAGGTCGTCGGTGAGAGTGATCATCACGAACGCTTTCGATACGGTTCGGCCGCCGAAGAGCTGCATGGTCTCGCCCAGGTTCGAATCGTTGACTTTCCCGAGAGCCGTGGAACAAAAACTGAACGAGTTCTTCAGCGCTTCGACCAAAGTGTCTTTCGGATCCGTGTCGGCGAGCTTGGCATGCGACGGCGCCGTCATTCCGGAAATTTTCGAGCAAAGGAATTCGTTCGACTCGGCAATGTGCATGGCGAGATGCCCGAATGTCATCGACTGCGGCGTCGGACGATAGCTGTACTTGTCGGCAGGCATCTCCTCCGCGGCCGCGACCATGAGTTCTCCGTGATGAGCGACGATGTTGCGCACGGCGTCGGAAACGGGGTTGCTGTTGCTTTGCCGGTTGCGGGCAAAAGAGGCGAACGACGCTATGGTGAGCGCAGCGAGAATTGCAACGAATGTCTTCATGACTCCTCCCGTCAAATTCGGTAGTCAGCGCAGCTAAGCCGGGAAACAGCATAGTCCGCGAGGGGTTGGCGAACAAGCGGAGCGCCCAGACTTTGCCGTGCAAAGTACTTGACAAAGGTTGGACATCCCGATACACTTCGGTCATGCCCAACCGCGAACCTTGGCCAGCCCCCGCAAGCCCAGTGGCACTTGACGATCGCGCCCGCGACAATCTGCGTTTCATCCGCGAAACGATGGAGCGCGCCGGGTCGTTTACCGCTGTTCCGGGATGGGGCGGCATCGCAATGGGAATCACGGCGTTGGGCGCTGCCGCCATCGCGTCATTTCAGGGTTCGAAGCTGGCCTGGCTGATCACATGGATGGTGGAAGCGACGATCGCCATCGCGATTGCATCGTGGACCACCTTCACAAAGGCTCGAAGTTCCGGCACTTCCCTGTTTTCAGGGCCGGGGCGGCGCTTCGTCTACAGTTTTGCACCGCCGATCCTGGTTGGTGGGCTGCTGACGGTCGTCCTGGTCCGTGACGGCTTGTTCGGCGGCGTGGCCGGAATGTGGCTGCTGCTCTACGGCACGGCTGTCGTTACGGGTGGGGCGTTTTCGATTCGCATCGTGCCGTTGATGGGGTTGTGCTTCATGGTGCTGGGAGCCGTGGCTCTGTTCTCACCCGCCAGTTGGAGCAACCTCCTGCTCGCGGTAGGTTTTGGCGGATTCCATCTCCTTTTTGGAGGAGTGATTGCGAGGAAGTATGGTGGCTAAATCGAATGCAGCGCGCGTCCCGCGGGACGAAAAGATAAAACGGGTCGTCACGCCGGCTCTGCCGGAAACGCCGGCGACAAACCTTGACCGCGTAATCCACGAACGCACGCGCCTGGCGATCATCAGCGCGCTTGCCGTGAACCAGTCGCTCACGTTCAGCGAGTTGAAGCAACTGCTCGGCGCGAGTGACGGCAACTTGAGCGTCCACGCGCGGAAGCTGGAAGACGCAGGCTACATTGCCTGCGCGAAATCGTTCTCAAACCGCTTGCCGAAAACAGAGTACCGATTGACGGCTTCCGGCCGGCGCGCCCTCGAAAAATATCTCGATCACATGGAAGCCCTGATCCGGGCAACGCGCGAACGGTAAGAATGTGGATTCGGTGTGTCCTAATACATGCGATACGCAAGAAAGGGTAGTCGGGGTACAGGTCCTAAATGAAAAAGAGCACTCTTAGCGTTGTTCCTGATTTGAAATTGCACGTGGCAATCCTCCTCGACGGCAACGGCCGTTGGGCGGCTTCGCGCGGACTTCCCCGATCGGAAGGTCATCGTGCGGGCGTTGCCGCGGTGCGGCGCGTCGTGCGCACGGCTCCGGCACTGGGCATCGGCGTCCTTACGTTGTACGCGTTCTCTTCGAACAACTGGGAGCGCCCGGCGAGCGAGGTGGCATCCTTGCTTGGGCTTCTGGAGGAATTTCTGCTGTCGGAAGCGTCCGAATGCGCGAAGGAGGGCGTCCGCATCCGCGTCGTTGGCCGGCGCGACCGGATTCCGCCGTCGCTGGTCAGCGCGATTCAATTTGCAGAGCACTCGACGGCGGCGGGACGCCAACTCGATTTGCGCATCGCGCTCGATTATTCCTCGCGTGACGCGATCCTTCGCGCCGCCTGCTGGATGCTGTCGAGCCTGGAAGTTTCGCAGCGTGAATTTGCGAGGCGTCTGGGCGAAGTAACGAACGGCGATGGGCCCGTTCCCGACGTTGACCTTCTGATTCGCACGGGCGGCGAGCGGCGACTGAGCGACTTCATGCTGTGGGAATGCGCGTACGCGGAACTGTTCTTTACTCCTCGCATGTGGCCCGACTTCGATTCGAAGGACCTGGAAGAAGCAGTGGATGATTTTCTCGGGCGCGAGCGCCGCTTCGGCCGTGTGCCGGAAGCCGCGGCGAGCTAAAGGTTTTCGTCTCAACTCGGGCGGCGCAATTCGTCCAGGATCGCCGACGTCGGCCGCAGCCGGCCTTCCTCGGCAGACTTCCGGGACGCGCTTATCGCCTCGTGCAATGCGCGGCTTTCCGCGTCCGTGAGATCGTCACCCTCGTCATCGGCGACCAACTCGATGATGGTGCCGTCAGGCAGTGTGGTCGCCTCGTCGAGCACGATCCGGCCTTTTTCAACACGCGCCCGCAACGGACTCATGTCCGTGATATAGGCGCTAAGCCGCAAGCGTCTCTCTCGAAGAGAGCTCGTTCCCACGAAACAAGTAGTAAACCCTTCCGCCATTGCGCAAACTCCAACTAGAAACAGCGGGTAGCTTCTTGCGTGCTGGGGCGGGAGTTGTATACTGGCCGCCGTTGCCCGGGTGCGTGCAAACACCTCCTCAGGGGACGCGCGCCCAAATACGGAGCTGCCATCATGCCCGAACAGAAGTCGCAGAGTTCCGGAACCGTCATGTCGGCGGTTAGTCCGGATGAGCTGAACGTGTACCGTTCGGCCGACGCGCGCTTCGAAGCTGCCGCGCAAAGTCTTGGACTTGAAGACGGCGTTTATCGCTACCTGAAATATCCCAGCAAGGAAATTACGGTCTATGTTCCAATCGCGATGGACAGCGGCAAGCTCGAGGTTTTCATCGGCTATCGTGTGCTTCATTCCTCTGTGCGCGGGCCAGGCAAGGGCGGAATTCGCTTCGCGCCGGACGTTTCCATCGACGAAGTGCGCGCGCTGGCCGCGTGGATGACGTGGAAATGCGCCGTGGTGAATATTCCATTCGGCGGGGCAAAGGGCGGCATTATCTGCGACCCGACAAAGCTCTCGCGGACCGAACTCGAACGTATCACGCGCCGCTACACCGCGGAACTATGCGAATGGTTTGGTCCGGAGCGCGATGTTCCCGCGCCCGATCTCGGCTCGAACGAGCAGACCATGGCGTGGGTGATGGACACCTACTCGATGCATGTGCGGCAGGCCACCACGGCCGTGGTGACGGGCAAGCCGCTCGATCTTGGCGGCTCGCAGGGACGCCGCGAAGCGACGGGGCGCGGCCTGATGCTCTGCTGCAACAAAGCGATTCACAAACTCGGAATGTATTCGCAGAACTGCCGCGTGATCATCCAGGGATTCGGAAACGTGGGCTCGCAGGCGGCCCAACTGATGCACGAGGCGGGCTACAAAATCATCGGCGTGGCCGACATCCATGGCGGCCTCTACAACGAAAACGGTTTTGATATTCCCAAGGTGATGGATTGGGTTTACACGCAGCGCAAGCCCCTGCCCGAGTTTCCGGCGGGCGGCGAGAAACTAACGTCTCACGAAATTCTGTTCCGTCCGTGCGACATTCTGGTGCCCGCCGCGACGGAGAACCAGATCACGACTGAAAACGCGCACCGCGTCGACTGCAAGATCCTCTGCGAAGGCGCGAACGGCCCCACCACGTCGTATGCGGACCCGATCATCGAGAAAAAGGGGATTTTCGTAATCCCCGATATTCTCGGCAATGCGGGCGGCGTGACCGTCAGCTATTTCGAATGGGTGCAGGACCGCCAGGGATTCTTCTGGCGCGAGCGCGAGGTGAACGAGCGCCTGCGCGACGTGATGGAGCGCAGCTTCGACGAAGTAGTCCGTTACGCCGAAGTGCACAAGGTGAACAATCGGATCGCGGCATATATCGTCGCAATCGACCGCGTAGCGCGTGCGCTGAAACTCCGCGGGATTTACGCCTGATCCGGGCTTAACAGAACGAGCGAGGGAGGCACCACTGAATTCTGCATCGGTTTCACCCATCGTGCTGAAAACGGAAGACGAGCACCGGCGCGAAATCTGCGAGGTGGGCCGGTGGATTTACGATCGCGGCTACGTCGCCGCGACGGACGGCAATATCTCCGTCCGGCTGGACTCCCGCCGAATCCTGACATCGCCGACGTGTCTTAACAAAGGAATGATGGCGCCCGGTGACCTCGTCATCATCGATTATGACGGGGGCAAACTGAGTGGCGACCGGAAGCCTTCGAGCGAGATGGGTATGCACCTGCTCATTTATCGCCGTCGGCCGGACGTCAACGCGATCTGCCACGCGCATCCCCCAACGGCAACAGGCTATGCTGCAGCGGGCATTCCGCTGAATCGAGCGATCCTCGCCGAACTCGTTGTGACGCTCGGCTGCGTTCCGTTGGCGCGCTACGGCACGCCGGGCACGCCGGAACTGTCGGCGGCAATCGATCCGCTGGTGGAGAATCACGATGCGATGCTGCTGGCGAACCATGGCGTGGTCGCGTATGGGCAGGACCTTCTCACTGCGTTTTTCCGGATGGATACGGTTGAACACTCGGCGCGAGTCGGTCTCGTTAGCCGAATGCTGGGCAAGCAGGTGCTGCTCTCGCAGGATGAAGTGGGCAAGCTGCTCGCCTGCCGGACGTCTCATAACGGCCATGCGACCGGCGAACCGCCGCGCCTGGTCACCTCGGGTCCCGCCACAGGGAATGGATCGGCAGCCATGCAGGACTTTTCGGCAGCGGGATCATCTGCGGCGGCCCACGGGCAAGGCGAGGGCATTGCGGAGTGCGACTCTTCAGAACGCGTCACGCTGACCCGCGCTGAACTCGACGCGCTTGTCGACGAGGCGATCCGGAAAGACCGCTCTCGCCGGTGAGCAAACGGGAAACGATCACTCGCGACGCTGCCACTTTGGCATTTGGAGACGGATTGGCGGGCGAGACGCCCGCACCACAAGAAATGCTGCTCAGCGGCTGAACGTCAGATCTAGCCGTTCGACCGCCATCTCCTGCTGTTCCTCGAAAATGAGCCGCTTGTCGATGTAGGTTAGCTCGCTGCGATAACGTTCTACAGCCAGCCAGATCGCTGCCAGCGCTGCAATCAGCGGCACGTACAAGATGGGATCGCGAAACGCCCATTCCTCGGCGATCGGAACCTGCGACGTGATCAGGACGAAGCCAAGAACATAGAAGGAGATGGAAAGGAGCACGTTGCTCTTGAAGTGCGGGGCTGAGTATGTAAACCGAATCTTGCGAAAGGGCACAAGGAGAATTTCAATCAGCAGTACTGAGACTGCGGCAACGACAACCGCATGAATCACTCCGACTCGCCAACCGGAGCGGATTCGGGTCGATGCTTTTGGCGCGAGACGGGCGGTCGTGCCTTCAATTTGGCTGTTTCGCTTCGCAGGACGTCCGTGGTCTGCGCGAAAAACCGGCCAATGGCCTCAAGCTGAGTCGGCGTGTAGCCGGTGCAGAGTTCCGCCATACGCTTTCCCAATGATTCAAGGATCGGAGCAACCCGCTTCCTGACCTCCTGGAATCGCACGGGATGAATGATCACGCTCCGCCGGTCTGTGGGGTGCCGCTCCCTGCGCACATGGCCCGCGCCTTCGAGGCGGTCCACGATCCCGGTGATGGCGCCTGTCGTGAAACCCGACAATTCAGCCAGCCGCCCGGCCGTCAAAGGGCCATGCTGATCGAGAACGCCGAGCGATTTCCATTCCGTGGCGCTGAGATGCAGTTGAGCCGCTACCGCCTCATGGAACGCGATGACGGCCGTGCTGAGTTCGCGGCCCAGCAGCTGGCCAGCCCTGGTTGCCGCCCCCAAATCGTTGGTGGCTCGACCCCGTCGGGTGGACTTATATATCTTAGACATAAGATTCTCACATGTGTGATACTTTTCAGCGAGACTCATCGTAACACGAGATGAAGGGCATGGTTGCAAAACCCAGCCCCTCGATTTGTTAGTCCGCGCATTCGGCTATCGCGAAGGAGGACTGAATGCAATCTCGATGGCAAAGGATCGGACGATCGTCACCCTGCTGCTTCTCGCTCCGTTCATCGCAGAGCTGCTTAGCGGCGCGACCCGACTGAGCGTGATTTATGTGCTTATTCCGGAGGTCATGACGTGGGGCTGCGGCGCCCTGATCATTCGTGAACTCGTGCGCCGATGGCAGGGTGCGCGGGTGAGCCTCCTGCTTCTGGCGCCCACCTTAGCCATTGCGGAAGAAATCATCATCCAGCAGACGTCGCTGGCCCCACTGGTCTTCGCGGGTTCGAATCCAACCTATGGACGCGCCTTCGGTGTGAATTGGATTTGGCTTCTGGCGATGCTCGTATTCGAAAGCTTCGCCGTCGTGCTTCTGCCCTTACAATTGACCGAACTGGCGTTTCGCGACCGCCGAAACGCTCCCTGGCTGCGCGCGCGCGGCTTCATCATTGCCGGGGCCGTCTTTCTGTTAGGCGCATTCCTCGCGTGGTTCGCCTGGACACAAAACTATTGTATAAAGATTCTTCACCTGGCTCCGTATCACCCGCCCGTCTTGTATATTGCCGCTGGACTCGCCGCAATCCTGCTGCTCGGGCTGGCATCCTACGGATCGCGCGGGGTCGCGCTCAGTCCGGACCGAGCGACGTCGAAGCCGGCGCCGCCTCTCATCGTCGGAATCGTGGCTGCTTTGGTGGTCTATCCCTGGCAATTCGTGATCGCGCTCAATTTCAATCTTCTTCCGCATCTTCCATTTTGGATCGCGCTCCTAGTTGGCGTGGCGTACACCGGAACTGTGTTTCTCATTCTGCGGAGACTCTCTGCCGCAGCGGGCTGGTCGGACTTGCATCGCTTCGCAGTGTGTGGCGGCGCGACTGTCGCGGTCATGGTGTGGGGAGTTACGACGCTCTGGCACGGGCGGCGCCTCGACCAGCTCGGAGAAGCGATCTTTATCGCCGTCGGATTCGCTTTCCTGGCTGATTTGGGTCGCGGACTGCTCGCGAGGGGCAAATCTCAGCAAGCAGAACAAAAAACCTACGCTTGACGATGCGTCGTTGCGGGGCGTTCTTTTTGCGTTTTGAATACTGACCCACCGTCGCGCTATGGCGACCGGCGTCCAGCATTACCTTACCCCTTGACATTCTATGTTAGCGAGCGTTAGCTTAGCTTCACCTAGAATCTCTATGCCAACAAAAAACGAACGCGTCGACCTGCTGCAAGGCACTCTCGACCTCCTCATCCTGCGGACCCTTCAGCTCGGGCCCGCCCACGGCCACGCCATCGCCAAGGCGATCCAGTTCCGGTCCGACGACGTTCTCCAAGTGGAAGAGGGATCGCTTTATCCGGCGCTCCACCGGCTGATTAAAAGAGGCTGGATCACGCTCGAGCAAGGCACGTCCGAGAACAACCGCCGGGCACACTTCTATAAGCTCACGGCGAAGGGGCGGAAGCAGCTTGCCGTCGAGACGAGCAAGTGGGACAAGCTGGCAGGAGCGATTGCGCGGATCCTGCGGCCTGCTCGGCAGGAGAGCGAGCCATGAGTGATTGTTGGAAAGGTGATTCGCGAGCCGCGACGGGAGCGAACGGCCGGTCTTGGTAGCGCCGGCGCCGCTGGCGTTTTTGGCTTTCAATCGTTTGACTGAGGTTTAGGCATGAGCCGCCGCAAACGGATGCTCGAAAATCTGGACGCCGATATTCGCGATCACATCGAGCGCGAAACGCAGGACAATATCGATCGCGGCATGCCGCCCGAGGAAGCCCGCCGTGCCGCATTCCTTAAATTCGGCAACACTCGTCGCGTCAAAGAAGACACGCATCGCGTCTGGACAATCACCTGGCTCGAACAATTGCTGTGGGACGTGAATTACGCGCTGCGCATGCTGCGCAAGACTCCGGTGATCACTGCGATCGCACTGCTATCGCTCGCGCTAGGCATCGGTGCAAACACGGCGATCTTCAGTCTGATCGACGCCGTCATGCTCCGCATGTTGCCCGTGCGAGATCCGCAGCAACTTGCGCAGATCGAATTCAGGTGGCCGGACGACCCGAATCCGCGCTCCAGCTTTACGAACCCCCTCTGGGAGCAGGTGCGCGATCATCAGGACGCGTTTTCCGGCGTAATCGCGTGGGCGCCGGAGACCTTCGATCTCGCTGACGGCGGCGAAGTCAGCAACGTTCAAGGCATCTACGCCAGTGGTGGTTACTTCGATGTGCTGGGCGTCAGACCAGCCGCCGGGCGTTTGTTTTCGCTCTCAGACGACGTTCGCGGATGCTCCGGTGTCGCAGTTTTAGGATACGGGCTTTGGCAATCGCGCTACGGCGGCGCGGAATCTGTCGTCGGCAGATTCATTCGCCTGGACGGTCACTCTTTTCCAATTGTCGGCGTCGCGCAACGCGGCTTTACGGGGACGGACGTGGGCGACAAGTTCGACGTAGCCGTTCCGATCTGCGCGGAAGGGATTTTGCAAGGAAAAGACTCGGGGCTCGACGAACGGGCCTATTGGTGGCTGCTTATCATGGGCCGCCTCAAACCCGGTGTGACCCTCGCACAAGCCGACGCTCGAATGAAGGGACTCTCACCCCAACTCTTTGGCGCTGTCGTTCCAGAGCTTTTCCCTTCAAAACAACAAGCGATGTTCCGAAAAAATACTTTCAGCATCGCTTCAGCCGAGACGGGAACCGCAGGTCCCGACCAGCTTCGCCAGCAGTATAACCAACCGCTCGAAATTCTCATGATCGTCGTCGGGCTGGTTCTGCTGATCGCCTGCGCGAATATTGCCAGCTTTCTCGTGGCTCGTTGTGCTGCCAGGCAAAAGGAAATCGCGGTGCGATTGTCCCTCGGCGCATCGCGCGGACGCCTGATCCGTCAGGTGCTCACCGAGAGCGTTGTGCTTTCCGGGCTCGGCGCATCGCTCGGCGTGCTTTTTGCGCGATGGAGCGGCACGTTTCTGTTGAGCTTGGTTTCCCGTGCGCAGAATCAAGTTTTTCTCGATTTGAAGATGGATGGCCGCGTCTTGGCATTCACGATTTGCGTGGCTGTGTTTTGCGGCTTGCTCTTCGGAGTCTTGCCAGCGTTTCGAGCGACACGCGTTTCGGCGATGTCCGCGATGAAAGAGGGGCAGACGCAAGGTGGCACTCACTCGCAGTCGTCCTCCGTGCGATGGATCATCGCTGCGCAACTCGCCCTTTCGTTAATTCTTCTCGTTGGCACTGGCCTGCTCATTCACACATTCGCGAATCTCATGACGGTCAGTCCCGGCTTCAATCGTAATAACGTTCTGCTGGTCGAAACGAACATTCACAACGCCGGGCTTCCTAAGTCCGCTATCGCCCCACTCTATGGGCAAATGCTCGCTAAATTACGCGCGATCCCAGGTGCGATTTCAGCTGGCCAGTGTTTTAACGCGCCCCTGTCGGGTGGCGAGTGGACCTGGATTCTTCAAATCCCCGGGCGGCAGCTTCCAACCGGGGTTGAGCCCGGCGTCTATATGAACTGGGTGACGCCGGAGTATTTCTCCACGATGCAACAACGCCTTCTAGAGGGACGCACTTTCGATTCTCGTGATTCGGATGTTTCTACGCCGGTGATTATCGTCAACGAGCTGCTGGCTCGCCAATATTTCCCTAAACAGGATCCCGTTGGCAAGCACCTCCAATTCAATCCCGTAGGGCCTTTCAACGCGCATCCACTCGAAATCGTAGGCGTGGTACAGAATGCGAGATACGACTCCCTTAATCAGGACTTCCCGCCTACTGCTTATTTTCCGCTGGCTCAAGTGAGTGCATTCAACGTACTACCCCTACTCGAGAAATCGACATTCGAAATTCGCAGCGGCGGGAACCCCACTTCGCTGATTCCAGCCGTTCGCGACGCGATCGGCAGCGTGAACAAGCTGGCTTCGCTACAATTCACCACCCTCAAGCAGCAAGCCGACGATTCCGTCGTCCAGCACCGCTTACTCGCAGTGCTGTCAGGATTCTTCGCGGTGCTCGCCCTGCTGCTAACGGCGATCGGTTTGTACGGCGTGATGGCCTATCTCGTCACGTTGCGGAGCCACGAGATTGGCATCCGCATGGCCCTTGGTGCGGAGCGTGGTTCCATTCTTCGGCTTATTATGAGGGAGGCTGCCGTTGTTCTCGGCATCGGCATTGGCGCAGGCCTCCTCGGCGCGATCTGGATAACGCGTGTGATTCAGCAGCTGTTATTTGACGTTAAGCCGATTGACCCGTGGTCGCTATCGATGGCTGTCGCCGCGCTGCTGTGCGTCGCGGCAATCGCGACTTACGTTCCCGCACGGCGCGCCATTCGCATCGATCCGGTCACGGCTTTGCGTTGTGAATAGCTGCAGGCCGAATGACGTGGGGGTCACTGAGCTATGGGCAAGCTTTTCCCGAAGGATGTCAGGGCAAAGGGGCTGAACTGACTATGGACTAGGGAATCCGCACCAAACGGCAAGTCGGAGGAAGTTGTGCATGAGCCGCCGCAAACGGATGCTCGAGAATCTGGACGCCGACATTCGCGATCACATCGAGCGCGAAACACAGGACAACATCGATCGCGGCATGCCGCCCGACGAAGCCCGCCGTGCCGCGTTCCTTAAATTCGGCAATCCTCGCCGCGTCAAAGAAGACGCGCATCGCGTCTGGACGATAACCTGGCTCGAACAGTTGCTGCAGGACGTGAATTACGCCCTGCGCATGCTGCGCAAGACTCCGGTGATCACTGCGATCGCACTACTATCGCTCGCGCTAGGCATCGGTGCAAACACGGCGATCTTCAGTCTGATCGACGCCGTCATGCTCCGCATGTTGCCCGTGCAAAATCCCGAGCAATTGGCAGAGATTCAATTCCGCTCGCCGGTGTCTGCAAGGCCGCGCCAGAGCGTCACGAACCCGATCTGGGAGGAGGTAGCGACCATCAGGATGCATTTGCCGGCGTGTTTGCGTGGGGTTCCGAAGATTTTGATCTCGCCAATGGAGGCCAGGAAAACATCATCTCCGGCATTTTTGCGAGTGGCAGTTATTTCGCCACGCTGGGCGTACGCCCCGCGGCCGGACGCCTGCTGGCCGTCTCAGACGACGTGCGCGGCTGTAGCGGCGCCGCCGTACTGGGCTACGGCTACTGGCAGAGCCACTATGGCGGCGCCGAAGGCGCGATCGGCAGCTTCATTCGTCTCAATGGCCATGCATTTCCCATTGTGGGTGTGGCGCAGCGCGGCTTTTCCGGCACCGACGTCGGCACTCCGCTCGATGTCGCCATTCCTATTTGTGCGGAGGCGATTCTCAAAGGAAAGGATTCGTCCCTCGATGTGCGCGACGACTGGTGGTTGCGGATGATGGGCCGGCTGAGACCGGGAATGTCTGTGGAACAAGCTGACGCGCGCATGAAAGTGTTGTCGCAGCCTATTTTCGGCGCGGTAGTGCCGCGGGATTGGCCGTCAAAATACCAGGATATATTCCGAAAATATACTTTTGCCGTTCTCCCGGGGGCAACAGGCGCCGGCGGACCGTTCGGTTTGCGGAGTTACTACCGCCAGCCGCTGGAAATCCTTCTGTTCGTCGTCGGGCTCGTTCTGCTCATCGCCTGCGCGAATATCGCCAGTCTCCTGCTCGCGCGTTCGGCAGCGCGGCAAAAGGAAATTGCGGTGCGCCTGTCTCTTGGGGCGTCGCGCGGCCGGTTAACGCGCCAGGTGCTTACCGAAAGCCTTGTGCTCTCGGGCGCCGGCACAGTTCTCGGCGTGCTTTTCGCTCGATGGGGCGGTGCACTGTTGGTCCGGTTCGTTTCGACACAGCAAAGCCCGGTTTTTCTGAATTTGCAGATGGACAGCCGCGTCCTGGCCTTCACCATAGGCATCGCCGCATTCTGCGGCTTGCTTTTTGGAATTTTGCCCGCCTTGCGCTCAACGCGCGTCTCCCCCATGTCCGCCATGAAGGAAGGCCATCTCCAAGCCACCAGCGGCCGTTCGGAATCCACTGCTGCGCGGTGGATTGTTGCCGGACAAGTTGCCCTCTCGCTGATCTTGCTCATCGGCGCAGGGTTGTTCATTCACACGTTCACGAATCTGACGATTCTTGATGCCGGCTTCGATCCGAGCAACGTTCTGATGATCGAAACGAATATTCACAACGCGCAGGTTCCCGAACCCGCGCGCGCTTCGCTCTATGGCCAAATGCTCGCCAAATTGCGAGTCCTTCCCGGTGCCCTTTCAGCCAGCCAGTGCTGGATGACGCCCCTTTCCGGAAGGCAATGGGACAACTCCCTGGCGATTCCGGGCGGTTCGCTTCCTTCCGGCGCCGACCCGGATGTTTTGATGAATTGGATTACGCCGGACTTTTTCTCCACCATGCGCACGGCGGTTGTGGAAGGCCGCACGTTCGACACGCGCGATTCCGCAACGTCCGCGCCCGTCGTCATCGTCAACCAATTGCTGGCCCGCACATACTTCCCTGGCCAAATTCCCATCGGTAAGCATCTCGCATCGCACGAGATCGGAATCCTCGGTACACGGCAGATGGAAATCGTAGGCGTGACGCAAGACGCGAAATATACGTCTTTGCGCGAAGACTTCGAACCGGAAGCCTACTTCCCGCTGGCGCAGATCGGCGCCGTCGACGAAGACACGACATTCGAGATTCGCACCGCTATGAATCCAACCGCAATAATTCCCGCTGTGCGCGACGCGATGGCTGCTGTGAACAAGTCCGCTTCTCTGCGGTTCGTTACGCTCAAGCAGGAAGCCGGCGACTCGATCCTTCAAGAACATCTGTTGGCGGTGCTTTCCGGTTTCTTCGGCGGCCTCGCGTTGCTCCTCACTGCCATTGGCCTTTATGGCGTCATGTCTTACGCGGTCGCGCTGCGTACTCACGAAATTGGCGTTCGCGTGGTTTTGGGCGCGCAGCGGGGCTCCGTGCTGACCCTGGTCGCGCGTGACGCCGCATTCGTGCTTGCAGGGGGGATTGCCGCAGGCCTCCTCGGCTCGATCTGGATAACGCGTGTGATTCAACAGCTGTTATTTGACGTTAAGCCGATTGACCCGTGGTCGGTATCGATGGCTGTCGCCGCGCTGCTGTGCGTCGCGGCAATCGCGACTTACGTTCCCGCACGGCGCGCCATGCGCATCGATCCGTCCAGCGCTCTTCGCTGCGAATAGCCACCGGTTTGCGACGTGAATAATCAACGCGCCGCGATGCGAATGGTCACCGCAAAATAGTCACTGCTGTGCGATGGGAATAGGCAATGCTCTGCAATACGAATGAATCGCCGCGCTGCGGCGCAAGCTAGCGCACAACTCTTCCGGCTAAAGCGTGGAAGAAGCGGGCGGCAGATCCATGCGAGGACCGCCCGCTCTGTGGTTGGCCCGGAGAAAACTCCGCTAGTCCTGTCCTGCGGCTGTGCCCGTCGATCCGTTCGCGATTTGAGCGTAACGGGCCTTACCGCTGAAATGCACTTCGGTGATGCGTCCGCTCTCCGCCACGAATGAGGAACTTTGTTGTTTCGATTGTTCGTCTTTCCACTCGATGGGCGCTTGTGCGACCAATTTTCCATTCTGCGTCAGCTTCAACGTCGACTCGCTCGCTTCGACGTCATATGTCCCTGCTTTCACCTTCGTGCCGGCCACACTGGCGTTCTCCAGCAAATCCAAGGTGACGCGGGTTGTTTTCGATTTCGCGGCGCTGCTGAGCGCGGCAAGTGGCATTGCGATCGTCAATACTGCGAGGATTGAAAATATGCGTTTCGTTCTGCTGGCCGACATCTCTTCCCCCTTCGATCGGATTCGCCCCTTGCACTGCTTAGACGTGCCACTCCCTGCAGGGAAAGTAATCCAGTAGCATTTACCGTATAAAAAAATTATCTCGTACGGAATCCAGCGAGCCGATGGTCGGTTGCGGACATCCGTGCGAATCCGCACATCGTTCAAAAAGGCACATGTACGGAATCGGCCAGTTCACCGCGGATTTTTCGCGTTTGCGGACAGACGAATCGATCGTATGTCCGAAAGCGAGCACAGAAAAAAGGCGGCGTTCAGAACGAACACCGCCTCGTTGAGATCACCTGAACGAGCTGCTACTCGTGACCTGTGGCCCCGGATTCCGATCCCGAGGCAATCTCTGCGTAGCGATCTTTGCCGATGAAGTGAATCTCTGTCACCGCTCCGCCATTGATGGTCACAGACGAATCGTTCGAGCCCTTCCCCGCTTCGTTCTTCCACTCGATCGGCGCCTCCGCAACCACTTTGCCCTTTTGCAGCACCGTCAACGTGGATCCATTCGCTCGCACCTGATAGTTTCCAGCCTTCAGGTCCTTGCCGGCAAACGTGGCATCCTGCGCTAACTCCACATTCGTGCGAAAGTTCGATTTCGCAGCCTTGTTATTGCTGCGCGCTGCAAGCGGCAAAGCGAACAGCAAAGCTGCAAAAGCGACAAGCACATTCTTTCCACAACGTGACATACGATTGGCTCCTCTTTTTGGGATGTGCCCCTTGGTTATTAGACGGACCGGCCGGACGAAAGCCCGTTGACTCTGAGGCGAACGGCCTGAGGTAAGGGGGGTTCGCACCCGTTGCGAACAGTTGATTGGACGCGCTTGGCTGCATCGAGGTTTCGATAATTTTGAGATGAGAGTTTAGAGTTAAGAGTCAAGGTCAGGTTCGAAAGCCCTTCGTTTTAATCGTTGAAGGTCCAAAGTTGAAGGTTGAGATCCGTGCTCGTACCTGGCAGCGATGCCGGTTGTCGTTCCCGTTCAACTGCAAACTCTCAACTCTCGACGCCTTTCGCTTCATTGACACTCCCGCACCGCTCAGGAATAATCCTGCCTGCCCACCGACATCAGGCCTGGCCGCCAATCGCGGGCCGGTTCGGCAGGCGCTCGACATGATCGGATCCCTGCGCGGCAAGCTGATCGACAAACGGCCAAATCAAGTGCTGCTCGAAGTAGGCGGAGTGGGCTACCAGGTGCAGATTCCGCTATCGACGTTCGCCGGCGTCGGATCGCTGGGAGCCGAAACCACGCTGCTCACCTATACGCATGTCCGCGAAGACGCGCTGGCGCTCTACGGGTTTCTCACGGCGCGCGAAAAGCACTGCTTTGAGCTGCTGATTTCCGCTTCGGGCGTCGGCCCGTCGCTGGCGCTGAAGATTCTTTCCGGGATGGCCATCGAAGAGCTTGTGCCCGCGATTCGCAAAGGGGACTTCGCGCAGCTCGTGCGCATTCCCGGTGTGGGACGCAAAACCGCAGAGCGGATCGTCGTCGAGTTGCGTGACAAGCTGGTCGCCATCGACGTGCCCGAAACCGGCAAGCCCGCCACGCGCTCGCAACTCGAATCGGATGTGGCTTCGGCGCTCGTGAACCTGGGCTATGATGAACGCTCGGTTGAAAAAGCGGTCGAGAAGGCCCGCGCTGCCGGCGATGGCGATTTCGAGAGGCTGCTGCGCGAATCGTTGCAGATTCTCGGCAGTTCGGCGATGCAAAAGAGCGCCCGCGCCATCTCGAGCGAATGAGCCATCGTAGGCGCACAGTATGTCGCGCTTCGAGCACGCGCACCGTCCGGACAAAGGATGGTAGAGGCATGGCAAGGGTGCCGAGCGAAACTGCGCCTGAGTTTTAGGAGGCCGGATTTCAGCCCTGGTGTAAGTCGGGCAAGAATGACTAGCCTTTAGACTCTGAAGCCGCGTGAGACCGTAAGAGCACATGAAGGACACCCGCAATCGAATCGTTTCCGGCCGCGCCTTCGACGAAGACGCGCGCATCGAGGCCAGTGTCCGCCCGGCACAGTTCGACGACTACATCGGCCAGGACCGCGTGAAAGAGAACCTGCAAATTGCCGTGCAGGCGGCGCGAGCGCGCGGCGAATCGCTCGATCACGTGCTGCTCTATGGTCCACCCGGGCTTGGCAAGACCACGCTCGCGCAGATTCTGGCCAACGAAATGGGCTCGCACATCAAGATCAGCTCCGGCCCGCTGCTCGAGAAAAAAGGTGACCTGACCGCGATCCTCACGTCGCTCGATCCGCGCGATTTTTTCTTTCTCGACGAAATTCATCGCCTTCAGCCCGCGCTCGAAGAAATCCTCTATCCCGCGATGGAGGATTTTCGCGTCGATTTGATCATCGGCCAGGGTCCTGGCGCGCGAGTCCATCCGTATCAGCTCAATCGTTTCACGCTGGTGGGCGCCACCACTCGCGCCGGACTGATCATGGCGCCGCTGCGCTCGCGGTTCGGCATCGTTCACCGCCTCGAGTTTTATACGCCCGCGGATTTGCTGCGCATCGTGCAACGCTCGGCAAAGATTCTTGGCATCACGATTGATGAAGAGGGCGCGGCGGAAATCGCGCGCCGCAGCCGCGGCACTCCTCGCGTGGCCAATCGGCTTCTACGCCGCGTCCGCGACTACGCCGAAGTGCGCGCGGAGGGACACATCACGATCGGCGTCGCCCGCGACGCCCTAGCGATGCTCGGCGTTGATGAACATGGGCTTGACGACGTGGATCGCAACTTGCTGCTGACGATCATCCAAAAATATTCCGGCGGTCCTGTGGGATTGAACACGATCGCGGCGTCGCTCAGTGAAGATGAAGACGCAATCGAGGAAATCTACGAGCCTTATCTGATGCAGCTCGGGCTGCTTGACCGCACCCAGCGCGGGCGCGCCGCTACGCCGCTGGCTTACAAGCATTTCGGACTGAAATCAGAGGACGCTCCGTGCAACGCCGATCGCCGCCAAGCTGGCCTTTTCTGACGAGAAAATGGAAGCAGACTGCTACCTGCTAAGCGCCCGGGATGAACAGGCCCTCGCAACAATTCGCACCCTGAGCTTCCATAGCAATAATGCGATAATTTAACGGCGTGAATGGGGATTCACGGTTGAGTATGTGGCGTTGCCGAACGGCCGGATGCCGCACGCGATTTCGTGGATTCGCTCGGTGGCAAAGCCGCTGCCCGGATAGACGCCTTTATCGAACGCTTGCGTATTTATGGCAATCGAGTGCAGGGTAAGCTCGTCAAGAAGCGCACGGACGACGTTTTCGAGCTGGGGGTCAAGCAGTCCGATCGGATTTTTGAAATCTATTTTTCTATCAGCCGGGATGGTTGATCGTGATTACATCAGGATTTTAGAAGAAAACCCAAGAGGCTCAGCCGGGCGAGATCACGAGGTCAGAGCAGCTAAGAAAGCTCTGGATGAAGTACCGAGACCGTCACACAGGATCGCAAGAGGACGCGATACTGAAGGAGTTGGGCTTATGAGACAAACAACTAAGCGCGACGGGCACTGCGCATTGCCACGGCCTGCGGTGTGGCCTTAAAACTCCATGCCGAAAAGAAGCCAAACTTCAACCGCGAAGTAGCGCTGGGATAGCGCCTTGGCGACTGGGAACGCAGAATCAATGGAAGACCGATGAAACTACGGAAAAGACTGAGAAAGCGGACCACAGTAGGCAGTCTTCAACGGCTCGTAATCATCGGCCAATGCAAAGGCTAACCGCGAATAACCCGTTGATGTGCTAGTTTTCCGTTGACTCGCGCTTAGGGAGTTGGCAACGGAGCGGCAAGTGAGAACGAAAACCAAGATTCTCGCCCTGACGTTCGGGCTTATCCTGCCGTACATCGCAGCCGCGATGTACTTTGTTCTTCGGGTTCAGGAACATCCTCTACCGACCTGGTTCCCGTATTTCGGCCTTTTCTACATCCTTGCAACGATGCTCGCGGTTATGGCGTATAGCCGAAGGATCAGCCCGAGCGCGAAAACGGGAACAGCGCAGAGACCTAAATCGGTTTGGCGATGGTTGGGAAGAGCTTGGATGGCATACTTGGTCGCAGTTTGGTCTGTCCTCTTCCTGTGGGGCGCATATTTGACCGTGACAGGCGGTCTTGAGTGGCAGCGATCAGTTCCCGCAGGTGCTTTTCTCCTCGTATTTATCGTGCTGTTCTCATGGGCGCTACGCAAGGATTTCAAGGCCCAAGCCAAGTCCGGTACGACGGCAACAGGAAAAAGCACAAGCGCGACCTGAAGCACGGCAGCACCTCATACTCCGACGCTTGAATGCGGAACGCTCGTTATGACCGCGCCTGTCTATCGTCTGTTTAGTTGTGAGAGAAAACCCGTGTCCACTTAGGTTGAAATGATGGCGTGTCATTCGTCGCACATCGCGCAAAGCCTTGTTACCGTGTTCCAGTTGCGGGTCGTGGTTCGCTGCGCGAGGAATTTGTCCAGAGCGTAGAGCTTCGTGCGGGCGAAACCATCCGGACAGTGGATGTAGATTTCTCTTCCGACAGAGTGGAACCGCTCGTTTCCCACATCGACCGCGCGCATTTTCTCGATGGCCTGCTTCGACGGCGGCTCCTGCAGGAAAACGACAGCAAGCCGCTTTGCGTCGATTCCTTTTTCTTTCACGAACGGATTGCCCGCCAGCACCTTCTTCATTTCCGCGGCGGTGCGAACAAGCACGCTGACGGGAAGGCGCGTTTCGCCGACGAGTTCTCGTTCGAGCGCCTGCTCCCACTTCGAAGCGGTGCCGTCCGCCTCGAACACCAGGTTGCCGCTTTGCACGTACGTGCGCGCGTTCTTCACGCCGATCTTCGCGCACAGCTCGCGCAGACGATCCATTTTGAGCAGGTTCTGCCCGACGTTCACTCCACGCAGCAACGCGACGTAGGTGGTCATAGGGCAACGAGCTTACAACGGCCGCCTGCGCCCCACGAGCACGATTTCCGAGCCAAAACCAGGCTCCGGGAATGCGTGCGCTTGAAGACCAGGCAGGTTTGAATTGCGCGGCGTCCACGGTGTGCGATACATTCGCCCGCTTATTGCATTGAATCTCTTTTCGCGAGGCACTCATGATCCGCCGCATCGCCACTGTTGTTTCTCCGCTTTTCTCTCTCTTGCTGCTCGCTTCGCCGCTATCCGCTCATACACGGACTGCGGAACGCGGCCCGCAACCTCTCGTTCAATTCGTCGACACGCCGGCTGTTTCGGGCTACGAGGGCCAGCTCGGCCGCGAGATTTCGTCGGATCTGGCGAGTCTGCATCCGAAGATCGACAATCTGGGCGATGTGATCGTCACCATTGGCAGCGGCGCGCCGCTCCGCCTGATCGCCACGCCGATCGACGAGCCGGGATTCGTGGTCAGCGACATTACGCCCGACGGCTATCTGCGCGTTCAGCGCCTGCCGCAATTCGGATTGCCGCCGATGTACAACGAGCTGTATGCCGCGCAGCCGGTGAAAGTTGAAACGCGCGGCGGCAAGTGGATCAACGGCGTCGTCGCAGGGCTTTCAGTCCATCTTCAGCCCGGACGCACTGGCGCGCCCGATCCAACGGACCTGCGCAACATTTACATCGACATCGGCGCAACCTCAGCGGCCGAAGTACGCGCGGCCGGCGTGGATAATCTGAGCCCGATTGCGCTGGACCGCAAACTGTTCGATCTTGGCGACCAGGAATTCGCGGGAGTTTCGGTCGGCGACCGGTTTGGCGCGGCCGCGCTGGTCGATGTGCTGCCGCAAATCGATCCCTCGAAGCTGCACGGCACGCTGACGGTGGCGTTCGTCGTGCAACAATGGGCAGGCGCGCGCGGCCTGCAGCGCATTCTCGCCACCGGCCATTACGACGAAATGCTTTACGTCGGCCGCATGCTGCAGGGCGGACCAGTCGCCGAAGTCGCAGGCATGCAGCGCGAGCCAAGGCAGCAGCCCGGCAGCGGCGTGCTCGTCGGAGTAGAGGAGACGAACGGACAGCTCGAAGGGCTGGCGGCTGACCTGCAACAGCTCGCGGCGACGAACAACATTCCGTTCGCGGCGGACTATTCCGCGGGCATCATTCCGCGAAGTTACATCGCGGCGCCGGCATTTCCGCCGAAATGGGCGCACATCGGAATCGCAACGACGTGGCCGAATACGCCGGCGGAAACAGTCAGCGCCGCCGATTTCGACAATTTGACGAAGCTGCTGGCCTCCTACGTTGGCGTCAGCGTTTCCGGCGTGTCGGCTGGCATGGCGAGCGTACCACGCACCGTTCTTTCCCAACCCGGCCCGCGACCGACCATCACGCAGCTTCTTGCGGCGCTCACCACCGTGTACGGCATCAGCGAGCACGAGGAACACGTCCGCGATGAAGTGAGAAAGCTGCTGCCTACATGGGCCAAAGCGGAGCAGGACGACGCCGGCAACCTGATCGTGCACGTGGGCACTGCACCCGCCAACGCGAAGACGCCGAGCATCCTTGTCGTCGCGCACATGGACGAAATCGGCTACGAGGTGAAGTCGATCGCGCAGGACGGCCGGCTGGAAGTCGCGACGGTCGGCGGCGGCGAACCATATTTCTTCATCGGCCATCCGGCGCTGGTGCATTCCACGAACGGCGATCACGAGGCCGTCATGGAACTGCCGAAGGGATGGGAAGAGCCGAAGTTCGAGTGGCCGCGCGGGCGCGCCGTGATGGACCGCGTCGACGTGGGCGCGCGCACGCCCGACGAAGTCGAAAAGCTCGGCATAAAGGTGGGCGACACGGTTACGATTCCGAAAGCCTACCGGACGCTGCTTGGCACGCATGCTAACGCCCGCAGCTTCGACGATCGCGTGGGCGACACATCGTTGATTTCGGCGCTGTGGGCGCTGGGCGGGCCGCTGAAGGATCGCGACGTAACGTTCGTCTTCTCGACGGGCGAGGAGATCGGGCTCGACGGCGCGGCAGCGCTGGCGAAACGGCTCGCCAGCGAGGGGCACGTCCCCGAATACGTTTTCGCCGTGGATACGTTCGTCAGCTCGGATTCGCCGCTCGAATCGAAACGTTTCGGCGACGCGATCATTGGCAAAGGATTCGTGATTCGCGCGGTCGACAACTCGAACATTATTCGCCCCGATTTGGTCGAGAAGATGATTAAGCTTGCGCGAGCGAACAATATCCCAGTCCAGTACGGAGTCACCGGCGGCGGAAACGACGGTTCCGCGTTTCTACGATACGGGTCCGTCGATGTCGCCCTCGGCTGGCCCCTTCGCTACTCGCATTCTCCGGGCGAAGTGATCGACACACGCGATGTCGGCGCCTTGGCAAGAATCATCGGCGCAATCGCGCGCTCCTGGTAACAGCCGCCCAAGCCCGCTTACGAGCGCGCCTGTATTAAGCAGCCAGCGCATTTGCGGACTTGCGCCGCCGTGCCCCATCCGGTAGGCTTTTTGTATAAAATTTAACCAGGGTTTATTCGCCGGTAATGATCTGTCCGGTTTGCCGCAGCTCAAACTGCTTTCGGTCCCACCGAACGGGTGTGGTCGACTATGCCATGACGCTCTTCGCATTGCGGCCATGGCGGTGTTACACGTGCGAAAAGCGCTTTTTCGGGACGCGAGTCGCCTTGCCGTTCTGGTATTACGCGCATTGTCCACGCTGCGGAAATTTTGACCTGGAACGCATCGCCGCGGAACGGGTGACTTGGGGTGTCTTGGTCTGGCTCAAACGATGGCTGGGCTTTCCGGCGTATCGCTGCGATCCATGCCGCCTGAAATTCTTCAGCGTGATGCATACCCGGCGCATCGTTTCCTCTACGCTTCCGGTCCAAGGCCCGGCAATCGACCCCGTCTACCTGCACGCTGAGCCGAAACATGGCGACACGTGAAGTGGCTCGCGTCTAGGGCCGCGTCCGCAAGGCAAATCGCTTCTCCGCTTCGCCTTTCTCTGCTAGCATTGGAGATTGGTTAATCGCGACTTTCTGACCCTGGAGCAATACGAAAATGGCACTGGTTTGTGAAATCTGTGGGAAGAAGCCGAGCTACGGCAACGTGATCAGCCACGCAAACAATACGCGCCGCCGGCGCTGGAATCCGAATCTTCGGCGCGTTAAGGCCATCGTGAATGGCTCACGGAAACACGTCCGCGCTTGCACCACGTGCATTCGCTCGGGCCGCGTCAAAAAAGCTGCTTGATCTTTCCCTCCGAAGGAGCGCCGATTGAAGCCGCGCGGTTCGATCCTGCTGATCGTGCTGGCCTGCGCTTTGGCGTCCTGCAGCCAGGAAGTCGCGCCCTCGCCTGACGTCTGGGCCATCGTGAACGGCACACAAATCACCCGTCAGCAAGTCGAGAAGACCTATCGTTCGAATACGCCCGCGGATTCTCCGCAGCCGTCGCCCGCGGAAGCCCTTTCGATGAAACTTCGTATCGTCGAGGA
>Ga0335075_10000535_pt1 | contig 65830 bp, 66 predicted proteins | sample Lox_Sample_24_FD_206723 | JGI IMG/M metagenome (GOLD analysis project Ga0335075, IMG submission 206723) | Soil microbial communities from Loxahatchee National Wildlife Refuge, Florida, United States - Lox_Sample_2.4 | ecosystem: Environmental > Terrestrial > Soil > Wetlands | place: USA...
CTGCTGCGGGCGGGCATCAAGGTTTACGAGCGCAGCGCGGGCGTCATGCACTCGAAGACCATGGTGGTCGACGGTGTCTGGTCGCTCGTCGGCTCCTCCAATTTCGATCAGCGGAGCGTCGTCTTCAACGACGAGGTCGATGTCGTCGTCCTCGGCAGCCAGACCGCCGACCAGCTCCGCGAGGGCATGACCGCCGACATGCGGCATGCGCGCCGCGTCGACTGGCAGTTCGTCCGCCAACAGGGCGCCATGGAGCACCTCAAGGCATGGTTCTGGCGGTTGTGGCAGCGGCTGCTGTGAGGCCGCGCCCTCAATTCTCCTGCGGCGAGAGACTCACCGCCTTTTCCTCCGCCACGTAAGCCTCATCGTTCCGTCCCTGCGCGCGCAGCGATGCCGCGATGAGCTCCCACGCCGCCGACTGCGCGCGCGGGTCGCCGCTCGCGAGATAGAGCGCCTTGCGGCCCATGCCATAGGCCTGCGCCGCGTTGCCGGCCATGATGTTGTCCCGGCCGAGCTCGATCCACACCAGCGGGTTGCGCGGCTCGATGCTCAGCGCCCGCTCCAGCGTCTCCGCCGCCAGCCCGAAGTCGCGGCTCTGCTCCTGCGCATGCGCCGCTCCCACCAGAGATTCGGCCGCCGGGCCGAGCGAGAACGCGCGCGGCGGCGGCGCCTGTTGCTCAGGGGTGGCGGGAGCGGGTGCGGCCGCGGACGGCGCGGGCTGCGCCGCGGTCGGCGCGGACGGGGGCGCCTGCCGCTGCTGCGGCCCCCGATAGCCGCCCGTGTTTCCGGTTTCCGGCTGCGGCGCATTCAGCAGCGCGCAACCTGCGAGCAGTCCACCCAGCGCGAGCCCCAACATCCACTTCATGACTTCAAACCCCCTCGACTCAATGCACCAGCCGGTGCAGCCACCGCCCGGCCCGATCCAACAGTGTGCCGGCCGTCGCGCCGGCCGCGCACCCGGGCATCGGCGGCACCTGCGTGCCCGTCGGCAGGGCCACCTGCACCGGCACCGCGCCGGCGCAGCCGGGCTGTGCGCCCAAGCCGGTCAGATAGTCGATCCAGGTCTCCGTCACGCCCTCCGGGGCGGGCATCTCCAGCGACGGCGTGCCGAGCCCCGCCATCAGGTGCGCCCACACCGGCAGCGCGCCCTCCGAGCCCGTGAGTCCGGTGGGCTGATAGTGATCGTATCCCACCCAGACCACGGCGAGATCCCCGCCCGAGTATCCCGCGAACCAACTGTCGCGATCCTGCGAGGAGGTGCCGGACTTCCCCGCGGTCACCAGCCCCGGCGGCAGGACCCGCAGGGCCGGCACCCCGGTGCCGTGAGTCATCACCTGCTCCATCATGCTCTCGACTTCATAAACGTCGGCTGAAGGGGCCACCTGGCTCACCTGCAGCGGAAAGGCCTTGAGCGGCTTTCCGTCGGCGCTGACCACCGCCCGTACCGCGCGCAAAGGCGTGCGAAAGCCTCCGTCCGCGAGGCCGTTATAGAGCTGCGCGACCTGCAGCGGCGAGATATCGATCGCGCCGAGCAGCGTCGCCGGCACCTGATCCGGCGCCTGCTGCAGGCCGAAACGCTGCAACGTGTCGGATATCTTGTCCAGCCCGATGTCCATGCCGACGCTCACCGTCGCATCGTTCAGCGACTCCGCGAGCGCGCGCACCACCGGCACCGGCCCATAGTTGCGGCGGGTGAAGTTCTCGGGTCGCCAGTAACGGCCGTTCGCCAGCTTGATGCTGACGGGCTGGTCCTGGATCACCGTCGCGGCGGTGTAGCGCCCTGTCTCGAGCGCCGTCAGGTAGATGAACGGCTTCATCAGCGAGCCGATGGACCGGTTCGCATCCAGCGCACGATTGAACCCGTCGAAATCCACGTTCCGTCCCCCGACGATCGCGAGCACGTCACCGCTCTGGGGGGAGGTGACGACGACCGCGCCTTCAAGCTTCGCATCGCGGCGGTGGTGCCGCTTGTCCAGCACCAGCAGCTGCGCATCCAGGGACTGCTCCGCCAGCTCCTGCACGCGAGGCTGAAGGCTCGTGTAGACGGCAAGTCCGGCTTCGGTCAGCTCCTTTTCCGGATAGTCGCGTTGCAGCGTGCGGCGCACGAGGTCGAGGTACGCCGGATAGTAGGCGCCCGAGGCGCCGATCGTGACGCCGAGAGGTTGGCCCTCCGCGATCTGCGCCTGGCCGGGCTTCACGACGCCCTGCTGCGCGAGGATCTTCAGGACCAGATTGCGCCGGGCAAGCGTCCGCTGCGGATGCTGCCGGGGATCGTAGTAAGTAGGTCCGCGCACGATCGCCACCAGCGTCGCGACCTGCGGCAGATCGAGCTCCGCGAGCGGCTTGCCGAAATAGAACTCGCTCGCCAGCCCGAAGCCATGGATGGAGCGGTTGCCGTCCTGGCCGAGGAAGATCTCATTGATGTAGGCATTCATGAGATCGTCCTTGCTGAAATGGGAGGCGAGCGAGACGGCCATGATGGCCTCGCGCACCTTGCGTCCGAGCGTCTGCCGGTTGGTGAGAAAGTAGCTCTTGACCAGCTGCTGGGTGAGCGTGCTGCCGCCCTCCGCGATGCGGTGCGAGCGCAGGTCGATCCAGAGCGCCCGCAGCATCGCCAACGGATCGACTCCGTGGTTGGTGTCGAAGGTGCGGTCCTCCACCGCCTTCAGCGCCGCGGGCAGAAGGGGCGGAACCTCCTGCGGCGTGACGACGATCCGGTCCACGCCATCGCTCGGAAAGAGGCTGCCGATGAGCAGCGGATCGAGCCGCGTCACCGGCACCTCGCGGCCCGTGCTGTCGCGCAGGTCCTGGATCCCGGCGGGGCCGAAGAGCACCGACAGCACGGTCGCCGGCCGGCTGCCGTCGGCAAAGTTCACGGCGCGCAGCGCCACATCGATGCGATCGCCCGTCACGTGGTAAGTGCCGGGCTGCTCGAGATCCGCCACCGGGTGATAGGAGAGGCGATGCAATTCGTGCTCGAGCTGCGGCGCGGACAGCTGCAGGCCCGCGTAGAGGTCCATCGGGGCCGCATACACGTGGGCGGGGAGCGTCCAGCGCAGCCCTTCGAACCGGTGCGTGACCAGCAAGTTCAGGTAATAGACGTAGGACCCGCAGACCACGAGGCCCACGAGCACGGCGCCGGCCAGCAGGCCGCCCAGACCCCAGCGGGCCGCCGATCGCTTTCGGCCCGGGGACCGCCTTCCTCCGCCGGAGGACCTGGCCGGGCGCTTCAGAGCACCAGCTCCTCGGCGGGTTCGCGCAGGGCGAGCCGGTGCCTTTCAGCGAGGACACTTAGCGTGTCCTCGCTCCGGCGAGCGCACGCGCACGGACGTGCGGGCCGGGGGGCCGGCCGCCAGGGACGGCCAGTGGCACGGCACGTCAAATGACTAGCTCCTCGGCAGGATCGCGCAGGTTGTAATGCGAGCTCATGCAATGGCCGTAGGCGCCGGCATTGGCGATGAGGATGACGTCGCCCTCCCGCGTGGGCGGCAGCAGACGGTCGTGGCCGAGCACGTCGGCGCTTTCGCAGATGGGACCCACCACGTTCACGAGCTCCGTAGCCGGCTCCTCGAGGCGGGTGAGATTGGCGATCTCATGGTATGCACCATAGAGTGCCGGCCGGATCAGGGAGTTCATACCGGTCGCGACGCCGACGTAGCGGACGTCGCCCTTGCTCTTCAGCTGGGTCACCCGGGCGAGCAGCGCGCCGCAGGCGGCAGCCAGATAGCGGCCGGGCTCCAGCCAGAATTCGAGCCGCGGATGCTCGGCGCGCACGGCCGCGAGCAGGGTGTCGAGCTTTGCCAGGTCGACACCCGGCTGATCGCCGTGCTCCGGCACCCCGAGGCCGCCGCCCACATCGATCGTGCGCACCGCAGCGAAGCGCGGTGCGAGCTCCGCCAGCTGCCGGGCCGTGCGTTGCCAGGTGGTCACGTCGAAAATGCCGCTGCCGACGTGCGCCTGGAGACCCACGATGGTCGCGCCGACTTTCCCTGCCTCATGCGCCAGCCGCTCGAGGTCGGCGGCCGGTACGCCAAACTTGGCGTGCGCACCTGCGGTGCGCACGTGATGGTGGTGGCCCGCGCCCACGCCGGTGTCGATGCGCACGAATATCTCACGGCCGCGGAAGAGGCTCCCCCACTCTGTCAGCACATAGGTGTTGTCGACCGTTACCTGAACTCCTCTCCCGAGCGCCCAGGCGTACTCCTCGCGCGATGCGAAATTGGGGGTGTAGAGCACACGCGAGGGATCGAGGTCCGGAAACAGTGCGAAGACCCGCTCCGCCTCCTGGCGCGCAACGCATTCGAATTCCACTCCCTCTGCGCGCACCGCCGCGAGCAGCGCCGGATGCGGGTTGGCCTTCATGGAATAGTGCACCCGCGAAACCGAGCTCATCGCGCGCAACGCCCGCGCCGCCGCGCGTACGGTGTCGAGGTCGTAGACGTACGCCGCCTCGCGATCGCCGAGCGCCGTCAGCACCTGTGCGCGTTTCTCCCGCCACCACGGCGTCGCCCGCGCCACGCTCGCCTGGGGCTGGGCGAACAACTCCTGCCACGTGGGCCCGAGCACCCGATCGCCCGGCACCGGCCGGATCAGCAGCTCGTGCAGCTGATCGACCAGCCGATCGCCCTGGCGCTCATCGACGACGAAGGTGAAGTTGAGATCGTTGGCCGCCTGACTCACCAGATAGATCTTCTGCTCCTCGAAGAACTCGAACGCACCGCCCAACTGATGCAGGATGGCGCGGATGTTGCGTCCGACGAGGCTCACCGAGGCACAGGGACCGATCACCTGCACGCGGCAGAGCCGGGAGAGGTCGCTCACCAGACCCTCCACCAGGCCTTCATCCAGCGTGTTGGCCGCCGGGTCCAGGGAAACCGTGACCGTGGTCTCCGAAGTCGATACCAGGTCCACCGACATGCCGTGGCTCTTGAAGATCTGGAACGCATCGGCGAGGAATCCCACCTGATGCCACATGCCCGGGCTCTCCAGAGAAATCAGAGTGAGGCCTTTCTTGGTGCAGACCGCCTTCACCTGCGCGTTGCCGTCGCTCCCCTCGGCGCTGAGCACGGTCCCCTCGAGGTGCGGCACCTGGGTCGCATAGACATGGAGCGGGATCCGGTACTGGCGCGCCGGCAGGATGCAGCGCGGATGGAGGACCTTCGCGCCGCTGGTGGCGATCTCCTGCGCCTCATCGTAGTGGAGCGAGCGCAGCAGACGCGCGGTGGGCGTCGAGCGCGGATTGGCGCTGAACATGCCCGGCACGTCCGTCCAGATCTCCAGCCGGCGGGCACCGAGCTTGGCGGCGAGATAGGCGGCGGAAGTATCCGAGCCGCCGCGGCCGAGGAGCACGGTGTTGCCTTCGCCGTCACTCGCGATGAAACCCTGGGTGATCACGATGGCGGCCAGCGCCCCCAGGCGCTGCGCGAGCGCCGCATCGGGAGCGAAGCTGCAGGTGGCGTTGAGAGTGCCGGCCTTCGCGGAAGCGCCGCGCTCTTCGGCGAGGAGCATGGTGCGCGCGTCGGCCCAATCGACTTCCAACCCCTGGGCACGCAGGAAGCGGGCGCCGAGGTCGGTCGCGAGCAGCTCGCCGCTCGACATCACACGGGCGCGTGTGCGATCGCTCACTTCACCGATCAGCGCGATACCCGCGGCGATGTGCCGCAGCTCGGCGAGCAGGCGCTCGCAGTCAGGCCCGAGCGGGATGCCGAGCTCCGCGGCGAGGCGGCGGTGCCGCTCCTCGATGATGCGCAGCTCTTCCTCCTGTGCCGCGCCGCGCGCCGCCGACAGCAGCTTCTCCAGGCGATCGGTGATCCCGGTCACCGCGGAATGTACGATGAGCACCCGCGCGCCCTCGGCGCGCCGCGCCGCGGCAACCTTGACGATATTGCGCCAGTTGGCGAGCGAGGAAACGCTGGTGCCGCCGAATTTGAGGACGATCCAGTCGGACGCGGTACGAGTCACGGGAATACCCTGGGGGCGCGCGAGCGAACCCCGTACGTTGGAGCAGAGAGCGCTGGGAGCTTAGCGGTTTACAGCTCTTCGTCGAAGTCGCGGAGGTCCTTCTCGAGCTTCTTGTCCGCGAGCACTTCTTCCAGCCGGCTCCACGCGGCTTTGCCGCGTTTCGCCTGATTGCGGACACGCTTGTCCACCCGGTCGAGCAACCGGTCGTAGTCGGTGCTGTCCTCGGTGGCCCCGCTCAAGAATTCCTCGTCGAGATCGAAGCTCTCGTTGTCTCGTTCCGACATCTAGCGGTGAAAATCCTGAGTTAAATCAATGACTAAGTGCACGGGGTGCACGGAGCAAGGCAGCGAACTATAGCGGATTCGCGCGCCAGAGCAATATCCAGGAGGGATGAGCCCTCTACTCCAGCCGGTCCCTCACGGTTACTGGGGCTCCGCGGCTCAAACCCAAGCCCTCCGCGGCGCTCTGCTCGGCACGCGCGATCTCGACCACGCCGAAGGAGTTGACGAGGGCCAGATACTCTCCGGGCCGCGTGTCGCCATAGGTCCGAAGCAGCGGGAAGGCATGATTGCCGGCGTGCACCAGCGGCAGCCGGAAGCGCTCGATCAGCGACGCGTCGATGTTGCTGATGAGATTGCCGAAGTGATCGATGGTGATGATGACGCCGGAGACGCTGGCATGCTCGACCGCCGGCTCATCCACCCAGGAGGGCACGATGGAGCCGGGGACCACCGCCTCGCCCAGTTCTCCGGGGCTGCAGCGCCCCGCGGCCAGCTCCGCGGCGACCGGCGCGAAGATATCCCGCCCGTGGAATGTGGCGCTGGCGTGCTGGACCCCGATCCGCGCCAGGCCGTGAGGCAGCAGGCGCACGACTGCGGCCTCGGGGTGTCTGGCCACCAGCGGGGCGAGCAGGCCGTTGTCCGGAGCCACGAAGAAATGCCCGGCGGCGGCCACGACGATGATGTCCCGTGAAGTCCCCACGCCGGGATCCACCACCGCGACGTGCACGGTGCCCGCGGGGAAGTAACTGAAGGCCCGCGTCAGCCAGAACCCCGCTTCGGCGGGCCAGTGGACCACGATCTCATGGGTCAGATCGATGATCCGCGCCGACGGCAGGCGGTCGAGGATGCGGCCCTTCATGACGCCGACGAACGGGCCCTGGTGGCCGAAGTCGGTCGTGATGGTGATGACGCCGGATGCCGCCACGATCAGCCCTTCCGCGGCGGGGCGGAGCCCGGACTGCGACGCGCGCTCTCCGCGCAGGTGCGGCAGCGGTCGGTGTAGGGCACCGCCTGCAGCCGCTCCACCTCAATGGACTCCCCGCAGGCGGCGCAGGTGGTATACCGTCCCTCCTCGAGCCGGCGAAGGGCCGCCTGCAGCAGGCGCAACTCCTGCTGCGCCGACTCGGAGATGGCGCCGAGGACATCGTCGGACTCGCGCTGAGTCACCTGCTCGGCGAAATCCGCACTCAGGGGATCGGACTCGTGTCTCAAGTCCGCGCTGGCTCTGCTCGCCCGCGTCTGCAGCTCTTCCCGGCGCTTGAGCAGGCGTGCGCGTACCGCTTGTGTATCCACCGAAGCCTCCCGGCCAATGCAGGGGCAATGTTACCGCGTAATATAAACCGCTCATGATCGTGTTGACCGTCAACACCGGCAGTACTTCGGTGAAACTGGGGGCCTTTCGGGTGGGCGGCGCCGGCGAAGCCGAACCGCCGCCCCGACGGCTGGCGGCCCAGCGCCTCACCGGCGCCTCGCCCGATCCGCTGCCGGAGCTGCGCCGGTTTCTCGGCCGACTGGAGGATCGTCCCGCAGCCGTGGCTCACCGGGTAGTCCACGGCGGCACCCGGTTCACCGGCCCGACGCTGATCGATGACGACACCCGTGAGGCGATCGGCACCCTTTCCGAGCTGGCGCCGCTGCACAACCCGGTGGCGCTCCGCTGGATCGACGCCGCCCGCGAGGCCTGCGGGGCGGGCGTTGCCCACGTCGCCGTCTTCGATACGGCTCTCTTCTGCACCCTCCCCCGGATAGCCGCGGAATATGCGCTGCCGCCCGGCCTCGGGGTCGAGCTCGGCATCCGCCGCTATGGATTTCACGGGCTGGCCCATGAGGCGCTGTGGGAGCGCTGGCGGCAGCTCGAGCCGCAGCTGCCGGGGGGCGGCCGGCTCATCAGCCTGCAGCTGGGGGGCGGCTGCTCCATGGCAGCCCTCGATCGGGGCCAGCCGCGCGATACGTCCATGGGGTTCTCGCCGCTTGAGGGACTGGTCATGGAGACGCGCTCAGGGGATCTCGACGCCGCCATCGTGCCCTACCTCGAGCGGCAGCTGGGCGTGAGCGGCGAACAGGTCGTGCAGATGCTGAATCAGCGCGCCGGCCTGGCTGGCCTGGCCGGCAGCGCGGCGGATCCGCAGGCGCTGCTCGAGAGCGGCTCGCCGGAAGCACGGTTCGCGGTCGAGCTTTATTGCTACCGGGCCCGCAAGTACCTCGGCGCCTATCTTGCTGTGCTCGGCGGCTGCGACGGCATCGCCTTTGGCGGCGGCGTCGGCGAGCACGTGCCGGAAGTGCGCGCGCGGATCCTCAGCGGTCTGGAGTGGGCGGGCATCGAGCTCGATCGGTCCGCCAACCAGGCCGCCCGGGGCAGCGAGTCGCGCATCAACGGTGCCGGAAGCCGAGTCAACGTGTGGGTGATACCCGTCGATGAGGAACTGCTGATGGTGCGTGCCACCGTGACGCTAGCTAAACTCGCCCAAAACCCTACGCCGAGGACGCTTCCATGAGCCCACAATTCGACCCCGGAAAGCTTGCCGAGGACATCAAGACACTGGTGCGGGATGCCGAAGCGCTGTTGCGGGCCAGCACCGAGAGCGCCGAGGAGCTGACCGAGGAGGCCCGTGAGCGCGCCGAGCAGTCGCTGCATGCGCTGCGCGGCCAGCTCGGTGAGATCGAGCGTGACCTCAAAGGCCGCGCCGAGGTCCTCGATGGCTACGTGCGCGACAACCCCTGGACGGCGGTCGCCATCGCCGGCGGCGTTGCATTGCTCGTGGGTCTGCTGGTAGGCCGCCGTTGATGAATGATCACCTGGCGCACCCGGCCGATGCGGCCGATGAGGCGGCCGGCGCCGCGCACGGACCCGGTCTCATTCGCGGCCTCCTGGCTGCGGTCATCGACTCCTTCAAGACCCGTCTCGATCTCGCTGCGGTCGAAGCGGAGATCTATCTCGTCTACGTCGCACAGCTCCTGCTGTGGGGCTTCGCCGCGGTCGCCTGTGCGCTGCTCGCCATCGTGTTCGCGCTGACGGCAATCGTAATCGCGGTCTGGCAGACACACCGCATGGTGGGGCTGCTCGGCAGCATGGGCGTGCTCATCATTCTCGCCGCCATCTGCGGGTACATCGGCGCGCGCATCTTCCGCGGGCGCCCCCCGCTTCTCGCCGGAACGCTCGGGCAGTTCGAGCACGACCAGCGCCGCGTTGGCGGCACCGAGGGAGGGGAATCATGAGGCGGCTGCACGAGCTCGAGGCGCGCCGGCGCAACCTGATCGCCCGCTGCGAGCAGCAGCGTCTGGAGATCGCCTATCGGATCTCGGAGCTCAGCCCGGCGGCGCAGCTCTCACAATGGACGCGCCGGGCGCCCACCTCCGCCGCGAGCCATCCCTTCGCGTGGCTGGTGTCGCTCGGCACGCTGCTCCTCATGATGCGCGAGCGGCGTGTCGTCGGTTGGATCGGCAAGGTGAGCGCCGGCGTGGCGCTCCTCTCGCGCGCGAGCGCGATCGTCAGGTTGCTCCGGCAGATCCGCTCGATGAGTGGTGCGGTGCGGTGAGCGTCGTCTGCTGCTGAGTCGGCTGCGCCTGCGCGCCGCCCGGCATCGCGGGCGGGGTATTGGTGTCCGCCTGCACGCCGATGAGCTGCGGGATGCCGTTGGCCGCGGTCGCCACCTGACGCACCTTGTCCCAGTCGATCGCCACCACGTTCCTGCCGATGGCCGTATCGATGATCTGCGAGATCTGGTCGAAATTCGGCGGCACCGGCTTGTGGTCGCTGTTGGTCGGCGGGTGGACCTCGAGGTAGAGCTGGCCGTCCTGCAGGCTGGCCAGCACCGGCTCGTTGACGATGGTCACCGGGGTACCCACGCGCACGATCGGATAGAACGCCGCGATGTCCTCCGGATACAGACGCACGCAGCCGTGCGTGACCGACATGCCGATCGCCATCGGATTGTTGGTGCCGTGGATGTAGATCTCACCGTGGCTGAGCGTCGTCTCCAGCGCCCACTCCCCCATCGGGTTGTCGGGCCCGGCTTTCCAGATCTTCGGAATCGGGTCGCCTGCCTCCGCGTGCGCCTTGAGAATGTGCGCGGTCGGGATCCAGACCGGATGCGGCACCTTGCGGATGATGCGGGTCACCCCGACCGGGGTGGGAAAATCACCCTCGCCCGGGCTGACCGGATAGGTGATGACGATCGGGGCATCGTGCCGGTGCGCCTTCGGAAAGTAGAAGAGACGGTGCTGCGGCAGGTTGATCACGATGCCCTTGTGATCGACGGGCGGTACGATGAAGGTGCCGGGGATGGTGATGGGGGTCCCCTGGCCGGGGAGCCACATGTCGACCTTCGGGTTCGCTTCCTGGATCTCCCAGTACCCGACGCTGAACTTGCGGGCGAGGTCGAGCAGGGTATCGGCGGACTGCGACTGGATCTGCTGATCCTGCCCGATGAGCGAGCCGCCGTCCGGCGGCAGGGTGAACACGGCCGCCCGGCTGGACGGGGCGAGCAGAGTGCCGAGCACCCCGGCCGCCAGCGCCGTACCGGCAGCCACCCAGCTCGAGCCACGGCTCGGCCGCATGAACCTTCTCATCAGTCCCATTCCCGCATACCTCTCGGCCCGGACCGGCCCGCCCGCCATTGTAACATGCACGGCGCATGCCGCCCGCACGGAAAATAACTCGCGATTTCTACGCCAGGGACACGCTGACCGTCGCCCGCGAGCTGATCGGGATGCACCTCGTGCACGCCGCGGGCGGCTCGATCCGCGCCGGCCGGATCGTCGAGACCGAGGCCTACCGGGGCCCGCGGGACCTGGCGGCCCATTCGGCCCGCGGCCGCACGGCGCGCACGGAGGTGATGTTCGGCCCGCCCGGGTACGCCTATGTCTACTTCATTTATGGCTTCTGGCACTGCCTGAACATCGTGACGGAGGCCGAGGGCGTTCCGCATGCCGTGCTGCTGCGCGCGCTCGAGCCTGTGACCGGCATCGACGACAAGACCTGGGGACCCGGCCTCCTCTGCCGGGCCATGCACATCGACAAGAAGCTCAATGGCGGGGATCTCTGCGGCGATTCCCTGTGGCTCGAGCGTCCGCCCGCCTCGGACCGCCGGCCGCCGCGGATCGGGCGCAGCGCCCGCATCGGGGTCGACTACGCCGGCGACTGGGCGCGCCGCCCGTGGCGCTTCTACGATAGGGACTCGCGCTACGTCTCGACGGTCTCGCCTCGTTTGCGGGCGGGAAGCTAACTCGCGCCGTCGCCGGCACGCGACAGCTCGAGCAGCTCGCTGCCTTCGGGCACGCGGTCCCCGCGGGCGAAATGGATCGCACCCACCACGCCGTCGTAGGGAGCGGCGATGGTGTGCTCCATCTTCATCGCCTCGATCACCATCAGCACCTCGCCGGCGGTCACGGCCTGGCCTTCCCTGACCGCCACCGCCGATACGACGCCGGGAAGCGGTGTCGTGAGGCCGCCGCTCGCGGCGCCGGCGCTGAACTCCTGGCTACGCGGATCGTCGATGAGCAGCTCCGCATGCTCGTCGCCGATCCAGACATGAAGCTGCGGGCCGCGTCGAAACCAACGCGCGCTGAGCCTTTCGTCATCCAGCACCGCGGTGACAGTGCTCTGCGTGACCGAGGCGCCGGCGAGACGCACGCGTGTGCCGCCCTCCTGGTGCGGAGATGGGTCCGCCGCTGCAAGGAGCAGCGCTTCGCGCGGCTCCCCGCCCGCGAGCGTCAGTTGCACCCTTTGCATCCGCCCGCCCGAGGACAATGTCAGCTCGATGCGGGCCGGCAGGTTGGGTTGGAAGCCGTCGCTCAGGTCCCACGGGCTTCGCGGCGCGGGCGGCCCACCTGGATTGCATGATTCGGCAGGTCCGCGAGCCGCCAGCGCGGCCAACGTCAGGGCAGCGGACGTGACTTCGGCGGGCCGCGAGAAGTGGGCCGCACCACGGTCGAGCAACGCCACGCTGTGACGCACGTCGAGGAAGACCCGCGAGCGCAGGATGCGGCCCAGCCAGTGCTCGTTCGTGCGGACTCCGGCAAGATGAGTGTGATCGAGCGCATCCGCGAGCCGCGCGGCCGCCTGCTCCCGTTCGGGCGCCCAGGCGATGACCTTGGCGAGCAGGGAGTCGTACACCGGCGGCACCGCATCGCCGCTCTCGAATCCGCCATCGACGCGCAGCGACTCCCCCTGCGGCCAGTCGGCGAGCTGCAGGGTGCCGGCGCTCGGCAGGAAGTCGCGCTCCGGATCCTCGGCGCAGACACGCGCCTCGATGGCGTGGCCGTCGAGTCGGATCTGCGCCTGCGTGAGCGGCAACGGCTCACCCGCGGCGACGCGCAGCTGCCACTCGACCAGGTCCAGACCGGTGACCGCCTCCGTGACCGTGTGCTCGACCTGCAGACGCGTGTTCATCTCCAGGAAGAAGAAATCACGGCCATCGAAGAGGAACTCCACCGTACCGGCGCTGCGATAGCCGATGTTGCGCGCCGCCAGCACCGCCGCCGCGTGCAGCGATTCGCGCAGCGGCTGCGGCAGGCCGGGCGCCGGCGCTTCCTCGATCAGCTTCTGGTGCCGCCGCTGCGCCGAGCAGTCGCGGTCGCCGAGATGCACGCAATTGCCCTGCGCGTCGGCGAACACCTGCACTTCGATGTGCCGCGGCTGCGTCAGATACCGCTCGATGAGCAGGGTGCCATCGCCGAATGCGCTCTCGGCCAGGCGCCGGGCCGCAGTCAGGGCTTCGCGCAGCTCCTCCTTCGCGTGCACCACCCGCATGCCCTTGCCGCCGCCGCCCGCGGCGGGCTTGACGATCAGCGGCAGGCCCGCCTCGAGCGCGCGCGCCTCGAGATGATCGAGATCCTGCCGCTCGCCGTCATAACCCGGCAGCACCGGCACTCCCGCCGCCCGCAGGCGGGCCTTCGCGGTGCTCTTGGAGCCCATGGCGGCGATCGCCGCCGGCGGCGGCCCCACGAATATCAGGCCGGCGTCGAGGCAGGCCTGGGCGAAATCCTCGTTTTCCGACAGGAATCCGTATCCGGGATGAACCGCCTCGGCATGGGCGGCGCGCGCGGCGCGAATGATGGCCGGGATGTCGAGATAACTCTCGGCCGCCGGTGGCGGACCGATGCGCACGGCCTCGTCCGCCTCACGCACGTGACGCGCGGCCGCATCCGCGTCGGAGTACACGGCGATCGTGCGGATACCCATCCTGCGGGCCGTGCGAAAGATGCGGCACGCGATCTCGCCACGGTTGGCGACGAGCAGGCTGCGGATCATGTTTGCCATGGGCGTCCGGAGTTGATGCCGTTACATGCGGAAGAGCCCGAAACGCGTGTCCTCATCGGCCGCGTTCCGTACGGCGGCGAGCGAGAGCGCCAGGATGCGGCGCGTCTCGAGCGGATCGATCACCCCATCGTCCCACAGTCGTGCGGAGGCGTAGTAAGGATGCCCCTGCCGCTCGTACTGCTCGCGGATCGGCTGTTTGAAGGCCTCCTCCTCCGCCGCCGCCCAGTTGCCGCCCGACGCCTCGAGCTGTCCGCGCTTGACGGTCGCGAGCACGCTCGCGGCCTGCTCCCCGCCCATGACGGAGATGCGCGCATTCGGCCATTGAAAGAGGAGCCGCGGCGAATAGGCGCGGCCGCACATGGCGTAGTTGCCGGCGCCGTAGCTGCCGCCGATGATGACCGTGAGCTTCGGCACCCGTGCGCAGGCCACCGCGGTCACGAGCTTGGCTCCATCCTTGGCGATGCCGCCCGCCTCCGCCCGGCGGCCGACCATGAAGCCGGTGATGTTCTGCAGGAAAAGCAGCGGAATCCGCTCGCGGGCGCAGAGCTCGATGAAGTGCGCGCCCTTGAGCGAGCTTTCGGAGAAGAGGATGCCGTTGTTGGCCAGGACGCCGACCGGGAAGCCTGCGATGTGGGCGAAGCCGCATACCAGAGTCGTGCCGTAGAGCTGCTTGAACTCATCGAGCTCCGAGCCGTCCACCAGCCGCGCAATGACCTCGCGCACATCGTACGGCCGCCGCAGGCTCGAGGGCACGGCGCCGTAGAGCTCGCGCGGATCGTAATGAGGATCGCGCGCCGCGTGCGGCGGCGCGGTACACGCCGCTGGACGCAGGCGCGCCACGATGCGCCGCGCAATGCCCAGCGCATGCGTATCGTTCTCCGCGTAGTGATCGCATACACCGGACTCACGGCAATGGACGTCCGCCCCGCCCAGAGACTCCGCGTCGATGTCCTCACCGGTCGCAGCCTTCACGAGCGGAGGTCCGCCGAGGAACACCCTGCCCTGCCCGCGGACGATGACGTTCTCATCCGACATGGCGGGCACATAGGCGCCGCCCGCCGTGCAGGAACCATGAACGACCGCGATCTGCGCGACGCCCGCGGCCGATAGCGTCGCCTGGTTGTAGAAAATCCGCCCGAAATGCTCCCGGTCGGGGAACACCTCGTCCTGCGCGGGCAGGAAGGCACCGCCGCTCTCCACCAGGTAGACGCAGGGGAGCCGGTTCTCCCGCGCGACCTCCTGCGCCCGCAGGTGCTTCTTGATGGTGACCGGGTAGTAGGTGCCGCCTTTCACCGTCGGGTCGTTGGCGACGATGACGCACTCCCGCCCGCTCACCCGTCCGATGCCGGTCACGATCCCGGCGCAGGCGATGCCGCCGCCGTACATACCGTGAGCCGCGAGCTGCGACAGCTCGAGGAAAGGGCTGCCGGTATCGAGGAGGACCCGGATGCGCTCGCGCGCGGTGAGCTTGCCGGCCGCACGATGGCGGCTGACCGTCTGCGGCGACCCGCCCGCGGCGGCGCGGGCCACCTCGGCCTTCAGCCCGGCGGCGAGCTCGCGCATCGCCGCCTCATTGTCGCGGAATTCCTGCGAGCGGGGGTCGAGCCGGGAGGCGATGCGGGGCATGGGCTTGTCACGATGGCCTGATTGTCGGACAATCATACGATCATATCCCGACGGATGACAAGACTCATGTCCGCGAACTCACCCGTAGACAGCGATTTCGGTCTCGGCGAGGGGATCGAGGAGATCCGGCAGCAGGTGCGCCGCTTCGCCGCGGAGCGGATCGCACCGCGTGCCGCCGACATCGACCGCAGCAATGAGTTTCCGCGCGATCTCTGGCCGGCGCTCGGCGGGCTCGGCCTCCTCGGCGTCACCGTCCCGGAGCGCTGGGGCGGCGCCGGTCTCGGCTACCTCGCCCATGTCGTGGCCATGGAAGAGATCTCCCGGGCTTCGGGCGCCATCGGCCTCTCCTACGGCGCGCATTCCAACCTCTGCGTCAATCAGCTGCGTCTGAACGGCTCCGATGCGCAGCGCGACCGGTACCTGCCGAAGCTCGTCAGCGGCGAGCACGTCGGCGCCCTCGCCATGTCCGAGCCGCAGGCGGGCTCCGATGTGGTCTCGATGCAGTTGCGCGCCGAGCGGCGCGGCGAGAGCTACGTGCTCAACGGCCGCAAGATGTGGATCACGAACGGACCCGACGCCGACGTGGTCGTCGTCTACGCGAAGACCGACCCGGCGGCCGGCGCCCGCGGCATCTCCGCTTTCATCGTGGAGCGCGGCTGGCGCGGCTTCGGCACGGCGCAGAAGCTCGACAAGCTCGGCATGCGCGGCTCGAGCACCTGCGAGCTCCTGTTCGACGACTGCTCCGTGCCGGCGGAGAACCGGCTGGGGCCGGAGAACGGCGGCGCGCGGGTGTTGATGAGCGGCCTCGACTACGAGCGGGTGGTGCTGGCCGGCGGACCGCTCGGCCTCATGGCGGCGGCTCTCGACCTCGTACTGCCCTACGTGCGCGAGCGCAAGCAGTTCGGGCAGCCGATCGGCACGTTCGAGCTGATGCAGGCGAAAGTAGCGGACATGTACGCCGCGCTCGGCGCCTCCCGCGCTTATGTATACGCGGTGGCCGGCGCATGCGACGCAGGCAGCGTCAAACGCCGCGATGCGGCCGCCTGCATCCTCTTCGCGGCGGAGCAGGCGACGCAAGTCGCGTTGCAGGCGATCCAGGCGCTCGGCGGCAACGGTTATATCAACGACTTTCCCGCGGGCAGGCTGCTGCGCGACGCGAAGCTCTATGAGATCGGCGCCGGAACGCAGGAGATCCGCCGCATGCTCATCGGCCGGGAGCTGTACGAAAGCGCGGCATGAGCGTCGAATTCAATCAGATCCTGCTGGTGCCGGGTTATCGCAAGGTGGCCGCGGCCATCGCGGAACGCATCCTCAGCCGCGAGCTGCGCGAGGGGGAACGGCTGCCGCCGGAGACCGAGCTCGCCCGGCAGTTCGGCGTCAACCGCTCGACGGTGCGCGAGGCGCTGCGCGAGCTCGAGAGCGGCGGTCTGCTCGAGCGCCGCCCGGGCTCGAAGCTGATGACGGTGAGCCGTCCGCGGCACCGCGCCGTCGCGAAGGACGTCAGCCGGGCACTTGCGCTGCATGACGTGACGTTCTTCGAAGTCTGGGAAGCGCTCACCCAGCTGGAGCCGCCGATGGCGGAGATTGCGGCCCGCAACCGCACTCAGCCCGACCTCGACAGCCTCGCGGCGGCGTGTCAATGCTTTGCCGACGACAATGCCGACACCGAGAAAGCCGTGCATCAGGCGGCGGAGTTCTTCCGTTGCATCGGGCGCGCCACCCGCAATCAGGTGCTCGGCCTCGCGCAGGAGCCGCTGCTCGACCTGCTCGAGCCGTCGCTGCGTGTCATGATCGACAAGATCCCGCAGGCGCGCGCGCGCATCGCGGCGGCTCAGCGCCGCATCCACGAAGCCGTCGCCAGGCGTGACGCCGAAGCGGCCCGCAACTGGATGGCCAAGCACATCCGCGATTTCAGAAAAGGCTACGAGTTGGCAAACATCGCGCTCGACTGTCCGATCACCTAAAACACCGGTGGAGCCGGGAGGGGGTTCCGGCTCCACCGGTAACTCGCGCACGGCGCCGGATGAGGGGGTCACCGTCGCCGCGAACTAGCATTCACCACGAAGCAAAGGGTGTGCCAGGCGCCGGCCGCGCGTACGCGGGGGTTGCCGCCCCTTGCGCGACCGATCGCGGTGCAACCGCGCCCCGGCTCGCACCCCGCGCGGGCATCTATGGCTCGCCCCAGCGCTTGCCCGTCACCGGATGGGCATAGTGGAACGGCACCACCCTCGTGTCGGGCCAGGTCTTCGGCGTCTCGGGCAGAAGCTCGTCCGGACCATTGGGGTCGTCCGGATAGCCGCGCCTGATCGGTGTCAGGTGCACATCGCTGTTCGCCCAGCCCTGGTGATGGTCGGCGCGCCACAGCATGTTGTAGTGCAGGCATTTGATCTTCCAGATGCCGCCCTCCTTCACGTAGGTGTTCTCGTAGATCCCGGCCTCCCAGAACTGGCGCGGAAAGTTCGGGATCGGCTCCGGCATGCTCTCGTGGCAGCCGGCCTGCAGCACGCAACGGAACCTGCCTTTGGCGCTCGCGCCGTCATCGCTGACGTCCACGACGTCCTGCAGCATCAGATGATCGAGCAGCAGGCCGCGCAGCGGCCCGTTGACGCCGCCGGTGAAGTATTTGCGGAACCAGTCGCAGTAAAGCCTCCGGATACCGGACTTGCCGCGGTAGATGCCGTTGAGGAAGCGGACCTCGCCGGTGTCGGCGAAGAGCGTCACCGCCTCCTCGTACAGGCACTTGTCGATGTAGTAGCCGTACTTGTATTGCAGGCATTTGACGGCGTGCGTGTCTTCGAGGCGCGCCACCTGGCGCGCGAGCGCTGTGACGCGGTTCTCGAGCTTGGCGAGCGCATCTGCATCGGTCATCGCTTCCCCCTGGCCCCTTCAGGCTCTTGATAACCCGGGATTATGATGGCATAGCCCTTTGGCGCCACGGCATCCTCCGGGCACGGTTAAGATACGCGTACCGGAATACCCGGCCGGAACAGCCGATATGGCAGGTGGCCCCCCTTGGCGGCGATAGGCAGCGAGCGCGTTCTCTCGGTAGAGCATTGGACGGACACGCAATTCACGTTCACGACCACGCGCGACTCGGGGCTGCGCTTCGAGAACGGCCAGTTCGTCATGGTGGGCCTCAAGGTCGACAGCCGGCCGCTGCTGCGCGCCTATAGCATCGCCAGCGCCAATCACGAGGAGCACCTCGAGTTCCTGAGCATCAAGGTGCCCGACGGCCCGCTGACCTCCCGTCTGCAGCACATCCGCCAGGGCGATGAGGTGCTGGTGAGCCGCAAGCCCACCGGCACGCTGGTGCTGCACGACCTCAAGCCCGGCAAGCGGCTCTACATGCTCTCGACCGGCACCGGCGCCGCGCCCTTCATGGGCCTGATCAAGGACCCGGAGGTCTACGAGCGGTTCGAGCAGGTGATTTTCGTGCACGGTGTGCGCTGGGCGCGCGAAACCGCCGTGGTCAGGCATCGCATCGAGGGATTGCGCACGCACGAGCTGCTCGGGGAGCTGGTGCGGGAGAAGCTGCACTACTACCCGACGGTCACGCGTGAGCCGCATGCCAACCGTGGGCGACTCACGACTCTCATGGAGTCCGGACGCCTGTCCTACGACCTCGGCCTGCCGCCGCTCGATGCGGCCCACGATCGTGTGATGGTCTGCGGCAGCCCGGCGATGCTCTCCGACACCTGCGCATTGCTCGATGGGCGCGGCTTCGAGATCTCTCCCGGCATCGGCGAGCCGGGCGACTACGTGATCGAGCGCGCGTTCGTCACCCGCTGAGATCCCGCCGCGAGGAACCACAGCGCCGCGCAGATCACCACGGCGACGGGCACTATCATCACCGCCGTCCCGAGCGAGGACAGATCCGACAGCTTGCCGATGAGGTAGGGCGAGGGCACGTCCCCCAAGAGGTGAATGGCGAATACGCTCAGCGCCACCGCGGAAGCGCGCTGCAGCGGGTTCACCAGGTTGACGATGACCGTGTTGATCGGCCCGGTGGACATGAAAAGCAGCACCTCGGCCGCGATCAGCGCCGGATAGAAGACCGAGCGCTGGGGAGCGGAGAGCGCGAGCCAGACGGCCGGCACGGCCAGCAAAGTCGCCCAACCTGACATCCACAGGTACGCTTCGCGGGAATATTTGAGCCAGTAGTCGCCCAGCCAGCCGCCGGCGAAGGTGCCGGCGAACCCGGTGACCACCACGATGGCTCCAAACCCCGTCGAGGCCTGCTCGTCGGGGATGGCGCGCACGCGCTCGAGAAAAGTGGGCATCCAATAGGCCAGGCCACCCACTGCAAACGTGTAGGCGGCGTAGCCGAGAACTGTCAGCACGTACGCGCGTCCCCGAAGCAGGAGCAGGTACACCTGCCACGAACCGGGCTGCACGCTGTTGCCGGACGACAGCACGCCCTCTTCCTCCTTGACTCCCCGCGGCGGGTCGGGAATGCGGAGAATCCAGACGGCGAGCACTACGCCAGGGATCCCGGCAACATAGAACGCCGCACGCCACCCGAAATGATGACGAATGAAGCCCCCCACGATGTAACCCAGCGCCGCACCCACGGGGATGGCCATGTTGAAGATGGCGAAGGCGCGTCCGCGCGTGCGTCTCTCGAAGAAGTCCGCCAGCATCGACGGGGCGATGGTGGCGTACGCGGCCTCTCCAATCCCGACGGCGGCGCGCGCGCCGAGGAGCTGCAGATAGCTGCGCGCGAGGCCGCCGATGCCTGTCGCCAGACTCCACAGGAACACGCCGACGGCGAGCGGCTTTGGGCGTGAGCCGCGGTCGCCCAGCCGGCCGAAGAGCGGCGCGGTGAGCGTATAGACGATCAGAAACCCGCTCATGAGCGAGCCCAGCTCGGTGTCCGTCAGATGCAGCGGCGCTTGCTTCAGGTCAGGCAGCACCGCGGAGACGACGTAGCGGTCGAGGTAGTTGAGGAGATTGATGCCCGTGAGGATGGCCAGCGCGGCCATGGGGATGCGCTTGCCGGTGTCGCGGCCGCCTGCGCGCATGGGCCTCAGCCGGCCCGGACTTTCAAGCGGTCGAGATGCTGGCGCACCGCCTCGCGGAATCCTTCACTGCTCGTCACGGTGGCGCCCCCGGCGAGGATCAGGATGAAATCGCCCCGCGGGGTGCGGCTGACTTCCCGCACATGATTGATGTTCACGAGACAGGAGCGGCTGATGCGCAGCATGGGCTGAGACTGTAGTGTCTTTTCCGCCTGTTGCAAAGTGCTGCGCGCCTGAAACGTGTCCCGGCCGACCGTGAACCTCACGTAGTTGCGGTCCGCCTCGGCGATCTCGATCCGCGCGACATCGAGCATGTGCATGCGGCTGCCGGACTCCGCGAGGACCCGGGCGCGGACATCCGGGCCCGCCAGTCCGCGCTCGAGGCGCGCCAGAACGGCATCGAGCGCCTCGTGCCGCTGCAGGGCGCTTTGCGCTTCCCGGCGGCGGCGAACCCGCTCCACCGTGCGATGGAAGCGGTCATCGTCGAACGGCTTCAACAGGTAATCCACCGCGCTGATGTCGAAAGCGTCGAGGGCATATTGATCGTAAGCGGTGACGAACACGATCAGCGGCAGGGTACCGGGATCGAGCGAGCGGGCGAGCGATACGCCGTCGAGGGCATCCATCTGGATGTCGAGAAAGAGCAGATCCGGCGGCTGCGCCCGGATCGCCTCGAGAGCCGCCCGGCTGTCACCGTACTCGCCGACCACGTTCAGATCAGGCTCGCGCGCGCAACACTCCCGCAACGTGCGCCGGCCGGCGAGCTCGTCGTCGACGATCACCACATCGAGGGACACCTGCCGGCTCACGTCGAGCGTCCCAACGGCTCCGCGGACACCGGCGGTAATGCCGACTCCGGGGTCGCGGGCGGGGTGACGAGGACATCGGTGAGGAGCGGCATGCCGATCTCCGCGACCCATTCCCCTTCTTCGGGCCCGGCCCGGAACGAGGCGCGCTCGCCGAACTGGATGGTGAGGCGGTCGCGCACGTTGCGCAGCCCTATTCCACCGCTCCCGCCCGAGGGCCTGGCGGCAAACGTGTTGGCAACACGGAGAATGAGCGAGCCGCGCGAGCCGACAGCCGTCACCCGCACGACCACCGGGCCCTGGTGTCCCGCCAGCCCGTGCACGACCGCGTTCTCGACCAGCGGTTGTACGATCAGACTCGGCACCCACGCCGACGGCAGCGCCGCGGGCTGCGGAATGTCGACGCTCAGCCGGTCGGCGAAGCGCCGCTGCTGCAGCTCGAGGTACAGGCGCACGAACTGCATCTCGTCGCCGAGACGGGAGTACTCACGCTCGCCGGCCTTGAGCAGGCGCCGCAGCAGGTCGCCGAGCTGCACGATCATGGTCCGCGCCGCCGCGGGATCCCAGTCGATCTGGCCGCGAATGGTGTGCAGCAGGTTGAAGAGTGAATGCGGCGAGAGCTGCATCCGCAACGACGCCAGGTGCGCGGTCGTGAGCGCCCGCTCGAGCGCCGCCGCGCGGATCTGCGAGTCGCGCAGCCGCCGGTAGAAATCGAAGCCGCTCACCAGGGCGACGGCGAAGCCGTAAGTCAGGAGGAAGGTGGTCGCGCTCGCCAGCCAGATGGGCAGCGATGAGCCCGGCATCTCGCCCATGACGCCGGCGGCGCTCGCCCAGGTCTCATGCATGTGATAGACGCGGTGCGAATTGCTCATCAGCCACATTCCGAGCCAGAGCGCCGGCGAGGCCGCCACCGCGAACGCGCCGCCCATCAGCACCTGCAGTGGCAGACGGCGGCCGATCGGCTGCCAGCCGATGCGCAGCGACCCCCAGACTCCGGCGAGCAGCAGCGGATAGAGGAAGAGATGTTGCAGCAGCCGCGGCTCCCAGCCCGCGAAGAAGTCCTCGGCGTGCAGCGTCGCCAGGCTCTCCTGCATGCTGTGCGCGTAGATCACATTGGACGCGGCGACATAGGCCCAGAAGGCCGTGACGATCAGGAAGGGCTGGCGAAGACGCGAGGCCATGCGCATAGATTACGCGAAGATGACTCGCGCCGGCACGCCGGCGCCGCGAAAGCCGCATCCTCAGGGACGAATCCGCCGGCTGCGGGGACGGACCCGTTGAGTTGTATGTGAACGCGGGCCGCGCCGCCGGACAGCCGGCGTGTCGCCGGCGCATCCCGGAATACGCAGGCCCGCCCGCCCGTGCCGGGCTCGTCGCCGGCGGGGACGAATACGTGGCCGCCCGGCTTACACGGCATTTAAACCAGGTGTCTCATACGCGTGTCGAAGTGAGTGAGACCGCTCGAAACAACATTTGACAGGAGAGACCGCCATGAGCCCCAGCCCCAACGCCAGCTCGCGCCCGCGCGCCTTCACCGCCGCCGCCTTCGCCGCCTTGGGTGCGCTCGCAGTCGCGGCCGTGCTCGCATCGCCCCAGGCATCGGCCGCCCAGCCGGCCGACGGACTGCAGACGAACGTCTATTACACCTGGCAGGACCTCTCGACCGAGAAGGGAACCCGCGCGCTCTACCGGCGCATCGTCAGGGCGGCCCAGGATGTCTGCCCGGGATACGACTCGATGTCGTTCGACACCGTCGCCGCCAGCAAAGAGTGCCAGCGCGCGGCGATCGCGCGGGCCATCGGACAGATCGGCGATGCGCGCCTGGCGGCGATCAATGCACAGGCGGTCATGCGACGCGGTTAACGGTTCGTCGTCCATGACCTGCCCACACCCCGCCGTCCGCCAAAGACGGCGGGGGTTTTTTCTCAGTCTTTGGTACATTCCCAGGGATGGAGATCTTCAAGGAGTTTCGGATCGAGGCGGCGCACCTGCTGCCCAACGTTGCGCACGGCCACAAGTGCGCCCGGCTGCATGGACACTCCTTTCGAATCGGCGTGCACGTCTCGGGCCCGCTCGACCCGCGCCTCGGCTGGGTATGCGATTTCGCCGAGCTCTCGGCGGCCTTCGCGCCGCTGCATGAGGCGCTGGATCACCGCTATCTCAACGAGATTCCCGGGCTCGAGAATCCGACCAGCGAGCGGCTCGCGGCATGGATCTGGGAGCGCCTGGCGCCCGGCCTGCCGGCCTTGAGCCGGATCGTCATCCACGAGACCTGCACCAGCGGTTGCGAGTACCGGGGTCCTGGGAGTCATTCATGAGCATGCGCGTCCCCCGGGTCCGACTGCCGGCCTTGGCCGGGGCGGCGGCTCTTGTCCTCTGCCTCGGCGGCACCGCCGCCGCGGCCGCCCGCGAGTGCGACGGGGTCTCGTTCCCGGAGCACATCCAGGCTGGCGGGCGGACACTGACGCTCAACGGCCTCGGCCTGCGCAAGGCCACTTTCCTGAGGATCAAGGTCTACGTCGGGGCGCTCTACGTGGCGCATCCAACGGGCGACGCCAGCGCCATCCTGAGCTCGCGGGATCCGGTTGAGATCGAGCTGGCGTTCGTCTTCCGCGCGACCGCCGGGCAGTTGCGCGACGCTTGGGAAGAAGGCTTCGAGAGGAGCACGCACGGCAACGTGGCGCCGCTTCGCAGCCGGATCACGGAGCTCGAGAACCGGATGACCGCCGTGAGGTCGGGCCAGAGAGTGTCGTTTGTCCGCATTCCCGGCGTCGGCATCCAGTTCTCCCTGGATGGTGCCGTCCAGGGGACCATCCGCGGGGACGACTTCGCGACGGCGTTCCTCGGGATCTGGCTCGGTCCTTCGCCTCCCAGCCCGGAATTGCGTGCGGGCCTCCTGGGCGGTCCGTGCACGTGAGGATGAGCTAAGGGCAGCCGCCCCGCCGCATCACGCCCGCCGCCTGCGCAGCCAGCGCATAGGCATCACCCGCCGGACGGTCGGAATAGCGCTCGGCGCCTTGACTCCACGCCTCGCCCACGGCGAACCAGTCGATCGGCTTCGGGCTGGTGCCGGTGCGCAGCGACTGGTCGAGCGCGTGGAAATAGCGCTGCCACCGCATCCGATAGTAGCCGCGGGTCAACCCCGCCCAATCCCTGTTGCCATAATCGTGCAGGCCGCCCTCCGCGCTCGCCTGCCGATCGCCCCAGACGGTGAGGAGGGAGCGCGCATCGAACTCGAGCCGCCTGCGCTCGGCGGGCGAGGATGCCCAGGGCTGCACCTGCGCCAGCCAGCCGCCGAGCAGGAAGAACCGGTCGCTGGCGAGCAACCGGTCCTGAAGGTCCATCAGACCGAGCCAGCAGTGCGTGAGCGCTTCGAAACGCGGCTGGCTCTCATCATCATAGGCGGCCTTGATCCTCGGCAGCAGCGCACGGCTTTCATTGGCGAGCGTCTGGCGGGCGACATCCACGAGATCGTAACGATAGGTTTCACTCGCACGAAGCGCGGGTGCCACCCGCAGCATCTGCGGCAGCGCCTGTCCGAACGCCGCAGCGCTGTACCGCATGTCCTCGGGCGACCAGTTGGATGCGCGATTGACCGTCAGACCGGGTTGCGCATCGAACAGGGACTCCTGTGCCGCGTCCCGCTCGCTGTTGAAAACGACTTTGTCGATGCGGATGTCGTACGCGGTATGAATCAACACGTTCCATGCGGCAAGCGCGTGCGGATCGGACGCGCCGTAGCGACGCAGGACATACTGCCCGGTCCACGCCTCGACGTTCACCGGCTCATTGCGCCACGCCATCTCGGTGAAGAGATCAAACATGAACGGATTGGTGCCCATGCCTTCGGTGACGACAGCCGTGCCGGCCATGTTGCCGTTCGTGCGGCCGACACGCTGCAGCCGATCGGTGAGGTCGCCGACGTCCGCGCCGAGCGTCGTGCGTCCGCCGAACTCCCACAGGCCGCCGAAGAGAAAGGGTGCGCCGCGGAAATCCCTCTCCCGGTGCTCGCGAGGCACCCGCGAGTGGTCGATATCGATGATGAGCAGGTGCCGGCGGTCGACTCCGGCAAGGAGCTCCCGCCGCGGATTGCCTTGCCACGCGAGCATCATCCAGCTCGCGCCCGGGTGGGCGGTCAGCAGAGCCCGTTGCACCGCCTGTGCGGCTTTCGCCACCGGAACGTCACCGGCCTGGCCGCCTTCCTGGAAGACTTCCATGTCATAAATGCCGCCGTCGCCCAGCAGCTCGCGCTGATGGCGGTAGAAAGCGGCCGCCAGGCGCGCAAACATCGGGTCGCGGGGATCGAGCCAGCCGGGCCGGGCGAAGCCGGCCCACGCTCCCTGGGGCACGACGTGTGAAGCCGGAAAGCGCCGCTGGAAGTCGGCGGGGACGATGCCGTAATAACCCGGCAGCACCGGCGTGATGCCGAGCTCGCGCAGGCGAGCCACTATCCTGCGCGCCGAGATCAGTCGCCTGCGCAGCAGCGCGCGGCTGACCGGGCCGCCGAAGCAGCAGAGATTGCCCATCAGCTGCCAGTTCTGGTGGGCCGGCGCGGCGAGCCAGCGACGGATCTCGGAATCGGAATAGCCGAAGCCTCGGAACGTGCGCTCGAGGACGCTGTCCGTACCCCGCTCGATCAGCACGGCGTTGATCCCCGAGAGCGCCAGCACATCGATTTCCCGCTGCCACCTCGGCCAGCTCCAGTAAGGCGCGGAGTAGCCGTCGACGTTCTCGTTCAAGGCGAAGCGGTACGCATACGGCGTGCTCCGCTCGATCACGGCGCGCGGCAATGGAAAAGCCGCGCCGCCGACGCGGTCGCCGTTCGGGGAGATCTGCACGTGGGCGACGTATTTGAGGTACCAGTTCACGCCGAAGAGCAGCGCGCTCGGCGTGCTGCCCCGCACGTCGATGTGATCGTTCGCGCTCGAAATGCGGAACCGCTCGCCGCCGCCCGCGCCAGCCAGGGCGCCGAGCTCGAACTGCTTCGCCTGCCGGGGCAGCAGCCGCGCGAGCACGGCTTGCTCGGGACGAACGTCGAAGCCGGCGGCGCGCGCCGGGCCGCCCGGTGTCCAGGCGACCGCAATGAGCAAAAGCCAGAGCGGAAGGCGATGCATGCCCGGAGGATCGTAGCGTCAGAAATGCACGCCCGCCAACTCCACGATTCTCAGGATCACCAGTCCACCCGCGATCACGAGGTAGCCGCGCAGTGCGAGCATCGAGAGGCGCGTCATCGGTGTGAGGCGCGCGGCGCCGAGACTGCTCAGCGCCGGCATCCGCCACGAGTCCCGCAGCCGCGGATCGAGCCGCCAGGCCGGCGCGCGCAGGGTCTTCAGGAACGGCGGCGCCGCCGCGATGAGCCCGATCAGCGCGCCGCCCGCGAGGATGGCGAGCATGGCGGCGGCGCCGAGTCGCGGAAAGAGCACCGCGGCGGTCAGGATGACCGAGAGCAGCAGCAGCGCCCCGATCACCATCCCGGTGAAGAGATTGAGCCAGGGGCCGTTCACCCACGGTCCGAGCACTTCGTCGTCGTTGCAGAGCAGCAGCAGGAAGACGGTGGCGCTCGGCAGCAACACCCCGGCCAGCGTCTGCACCGCGTTGGTGAGCAGGCCGAGGGGAGTTCCCGGCGTCAGCACGAGTGCCGCCGCCAGCGCGATCAGCCCGCCGTACACCAGATAAAAGGTCTTGGCGTCCTTCGGCCGATGATGCAGCGAATGCCGAAGCGAAAGCACGTCGCCGATGGCGTAGGCCGTCGACAGCGAAACCGACATGGCGCCGATCACGCTCGCATCGATCAACGCGACCGCGAAGCACACGCCCGCGGCGTGTCCGACGTACCTGCCGAGGCCGGCCGCCACCGCGGCCGCGTCCTGGAAAGCGCCGAACTCCGGATGCCCGGCGAAGGTCGCGGCCGTGAAGCCGATCATCGCCACGGCCCCGAGGACCACGAGCGCGATGCCGAGGCAGAGATCGACCCGCTCGTAGCGCATGAAGCGGGGCGTGATGCGCTTGTCGATGACATAGCTCTGCTGGAAGAAGAGCTGCCACGGCGCGACCGTCGTGCCGACGATGGCGATGATGAGCAGCATGATCTCGCTCATCCGGCCCTGCGGCAGGCGCGGCACCACGAGGTCGTGCGCCAGCTGCCCCACGGGGGGATGCACCCAGATCAGCACCGGCACCAGCAGAAGGCTCCCCAGGACGAGAATCATCGAGAAGCGCTCGAACCGCCTGAAGTCGCCGGTACCGGCGGCACCCACGACGACCGCCGCCGCGGCCAGCACGCCGAGCGGCCGCGAGACGCCGAGATAGGACAGCGCCAGGCTGATGCCGATGAATTCGGTGACGAGGGTGAGCGCGTTCAGAATGAAAAGGTCGATGACGCTGAAGGCGCCCCAGAACCTGCCGTACCGCTTGAGAATGAGCCGCGCATGGCCGACGCGCGTCACCGCCCCGAGGCGCAGCACCATTTCCTGGTTCACGTAGAGAACGGGTACCAGCAGGAGCAGCGTCCACAGCAGCGTGGTGCCGTAGTTCTGTCCCGCCTGCGCATACGTCCCGAAGGCGCCGGCGTCGTTGTCGCCCACCATGACGATGAGGCCGGGGCCGAGTATGGCGAGCAGTGTCCGAAGCCGCGCCCACCAACTGCTGCGTGGGCCGACATCGTGGCGGCGAATCGTGCCGAAAGCACCGTGGATGTCCCCGGTGTGGGCCTCATCCAGCGCCGCATCGGCGGTAGCGGTAAGAGCATCTGAGTAAGACATGGGCATATCCTCGAAAGCATGCGTCGCGGTGCGGCGTTGCAGCTCGCCTATCAGGCAGCGTGCGACGCGCGCCGTGTCGAGAGCCCTTCATGGAAGATGCGGGAATCCCCCGAAGCCTTGGCATAAGGGAGATGCACCGTCCGCGCCGGATGGCGAGACGGTTAAGAGGCGGTTGTAGGACCGCGGCCCTATGACGTCTCGCCGATCAGGCGGCGATGAAGCAGCTACCAGGGCTGGGGTCCATACGGTTCCGGGTGACTGAACTGGGCGCGGATTCTTTTGGCTCGCGACGCGAAAGTCAAGCGCGTCGTGCGCGTGTTAGTCCAGATTGGGCGGCGCCGGTGTTGGCTTCGGCGGTGCCGTGCTCTTGGGTGGACTGCCCGGCGGGCTGGCGGCGGCGTGGCGGACACTCGCGCGCTCCGCCTCCTGCGGGCTGGGCGGCAGCTCGCGCGTATCGACCGAGGCCAGGTTGACGACGTCCGGATCATCGCGCAGCTTCACGAAGAGCTGCCCGTCCTTCGGATGCGGCACCGGCATCGCATAGCCCGGGAAGCCATCCGGGACCTGGACGGCGTGCTCGAAGTGCGGATCGGTCGCGATCGAGTCGACCAGGAAGAGACCGTTGCCCGAGAGCTTGCACGCCAGCTCCCGTGTCGCCGGACACACGAGCTCGCGCAGCCTCGGCAGCCGCACCAGGGTCGCGAGCGCCTGCCAGTCGCCCGTGACTCCGCCATCCACGACGCGAAACTGCAGCGGTCCGAAGGCCGAGGCCCCGAATGCCCGCTCGGGGTCGAGGTTGGCGATCGCGACCGAGCGGTTCTCGAGCGTGATGCCGCCGTTGGCGAGGCTGAGAGTGGTCGAGTAGGAGCCGTCCGCGGTCGCCACCTGCAGCATCTCGTCCTGGCCGAAAGCCGCAGGCGATTTCGCGCGCACCGAGAACGTCAGTTGCGCGCGCTGCGGGAGCTCGTCGTCGTTCGCCAGTTGAATGTGGCTGCCGGAGCTGGAGGCCGAAGGCTCGACACTCTTGCCGATGAGGACGACGCTCGGACGGGGCGCGGCAATCAGGGCCTCCAGGTCGAGCACCCGGCCGTCCTTCAATCTGACTTTCGCGAGTCCGGCATCGCCCGGCTTCAGGGCAGCGATGGCAGCGGCGTCCTGCGCTGTCATGGTCAGCTGGTCGACCCCCTGGCTGCTCGCCAGCGCTCCCGGAGTGAACGCCACCCCGGCGACGGCGAGCCCGGACACCTCATCGAGGCGGGCGCCCGTGAGGACGCCCTGATTATCGCCCGCGTGCAGCGTGAAGCTGTCGAGATGGGCGGCCTCGGCGAAGGCCTGCAGCGCTACCGGCTGCGGCGGGGCCGCGCCGTATTGTTTGACCAGCAGAGTCAGCTGTCCGGGCTGTGCCGCCTGCAGCGGCAGCTTCACTTCCACCTCATCGGGACGGACGGCTTTCCATTCGGCCGCGAGCTCCTTGCCGGCCGGGTCGCGCACCATGATGCGATCGATGCAGCTGACACTGCTCGCCTGCAGATGAATGGTGTCCTCGCGGCCGACGATGGCCGCGCTCTCATCGGCCGCCAGCCGCCAGGACTCCGCGCGCGCGTTGACCAGCCGAAAGGCGGGGCCGGCGAAAGGCTCGAAGCCCCAGTACCCCTTCAGGGACCCCTGCACGATGTTACCGAGCGTCCGGGCTCCCACGCCCGACGTGTCGACGACGAAGCCGCCCTGCTGCGCGTCGGCGGTTGCCGGCAGGTCGATCGTCTTGCCGTCGGAACCGGTGAGGGCGAGATGCAGGTCGTGCGCATAGCCGGTGGAGAAGACGAGCGGCGCTCCCTCCACCGGCAGGACGAGCGAGCTCTTGCGGGCGCAATAGATTTCCTTGGGGTCCACCGCATGCAGCGGCGGCGGCTGCGGCGCCTCGACGGCCGGCAGCGCGGTGACGAGCACCGACTTCGGATCGTGGAATGACGGCGGGGTGTTGAGTGTGAGCGCCACCACTTCACCGCGCTGTGTCGCGAGCGCAGGGATGTACTGATATTGCGCGGTCGTAAAGGAGCCGAAGATGCGCGCGATGTCGAGCACGGAGGCGATATACGGACTGTAGTAGCCATAGCTCAGCTGCGGTGTGTAGCTCGCTTCCATCGCGAGATCGCTCGCCGGGCCCGAGGTCAGCGCCTCGACGATCGAGGTGCTGTGGCCGTCGTTCAGGATCAGCGCGTCCTGGCCCTGCATGAGACAGGACGCCTGCAGCTCCGGAATGCGATCGAGGCAGCTCGCGTTCACCTTGATCGCGAGACTGCGCCCGAGAAGCGGCGCGACCTCCTTGAGCGTGCCGGGCGAGGTCTCATCCAGGGCATGCACGGCCCTGAGATAGGCATCGAGCCGCGAGCTGTCGAGCGTTGCCTGGTTGAGGTCCTGGGAGGTCCGCACGAAAGCTCCGGGCCGCCCCTGCACGGCGCCCATCAGTGTCCTGAAGTCCCCCGATGTCTTCGGCGCGAGAAAGACCAGCACCTGCCCGGCGCCCTCGGGGACGGTCATCTTGAGGCCGTTCTGCGCGCAGCCGCGCTTCCAGGTCTGGCAGACCTGAAACCAGTCGCGCGGCGGCGGATTGGTGGCCCCGCGCAGGAAGGCGATGACCAGCAGATAGCGCTGCGATTGGGTGGGCGGCAGATCGGCGCGGACCCAGAGACGGTCGCCGGCCGCGAGGTTCGGTACCTCTGCGATGGGCAGCGTCTCCCTCCCGCGTCCGACGGTGACTTGCAGGTTGGGTCCGGGAAGATCGAACGGCGCCGCCCCCGCCTGCACGGGCGGTGACGCTGATGGCAGCAGGAATGCCGCGAGCGCCGCCAGCCGAAGCGGTCGCATCCGGGTCATCGCTCGGAGCTCCTTGGAGCGGTGATCGGCACCCGGCCGCCATCGCGGCCCAGGGCCTTGCCGCGCATGGTCGCGGCGACCAACAGCCAGACGGTGGCGACGGCGGCGGCGAAGAGGAACACCGCGGTCGTGCCGGCCGCCTGGTGCACCCAGCCGCCGACGACCCCGCCGGCGAAAATACCGAGAAACTGCGAGCTCGAATAGATTCCGGTCGCCGTGCCCGTGGATCCGGCCGGCGCGGTCTTGGTGACGAGCGACGGCAGGCTCGCCTCCATGATGTTGAAGCCGGAGAAGAAGACGATGAGGCCCGCGAGCACGACATAGGGGTTGGAGCCGCTCAATGCCAGCATGAGCTGACTCGCCGCGAGCGCCGCCACCGCCGCGACCAATACGCTCTTCGTCCGCCGGTAGCGCTCTGCGGCGATGATCGCCGGCACCATCACGACGACCGACACCAACAGCACCGGCAGATAGATCAGCCATTGCTCGCGGCTGCTCACCGCCAATGAGCCGCGCAGGAGCGAGGGCAGCACGAGAAAGCTCGCCGTGAGCATGGCATGCAGCGCGAAGATGCCGAAATCGAGGCGCAGCAGCTGCGCGTTGCGCAGGCTGGCACCGATCAGCGCCGGAACCGTCTCTGCCTGGGGCTGCACCTGCGGCCGCGGCGCCGCCGGCACGACGAACGCCGTGATGGCGATGCCGGCGAGCGCGAGCCCCGCCATCAGCCAGAAGATGCCGGCGACGCCGATCCAACCCGCGATCGCGGGCCCGGTGACGATCGCCACCAGGAAGGAGAAGCCGATGGTCATCCCGACGAGCGCCATCGCCTTGGTGCGGCTCTTCTCCGCGGTGAGATCGGCGATGAGCGCGAGCACCACGGAGCCTATCGCCCCGCCGCCCTGCAGCAGCCGCCCGATGATCATGCCGTCGATGCTGCCGGCGCGTGCCGCGACCGCACTGCCGATACCGAAGACGACCAGGCCGATGACGATCATCGTCTTGCGTCCGATCCGGTCGGAGAGCGCCCCGAAGGGAATCTGCAGCACGCCCTGACTCAAGCCATAGATGCCGAGCGCGACTCCGATCTTGTAGGGAGTCGCGCCGGCCAGCTGGCGGGCGAAGGCGGCGAACACCGGGTACACCATGAAAAGGCCCAGCATCCGCACGGAGAACACTGCCGCCAGGGATGCGGCGGCGCGCAGCTCGTGCTTTTCCATCATCGCCCGCGAGCTTACTTGGTCGGCGCCGGTTTGGCCACGCGGATGCTCGCAGCGGCACTTCGTTGCCCGCCCCGAGGACGGCGCTTAGACTGCGTCTCGGCCGAGCGGAGAGTGGACTCGCGATGCGGGGCAAGACAGTCGTCATCACCGGCGCAACTTCCGGAATCGGCGCCATCGCGGCCCGGCGGCTCGCCGAACAGGGCGCGCGCATCGTGATCGTCGCCCGCGACCGACAGCGGGGCGAGGAAACACTGCGCGCGCTGCGCGCCGCGAACGCGCAGCAGGCGCATAGCGCCTTCTACGCCGACCTCTCGCGCCTGCGTGAAATGAAACGCGTCGCCGCCGAGATCGCCGCGGCCGAGCCGAAAATCGACGTGCTGGTGAACAACGCGGGCCGCATCTGTGCGCACAACCGCAGGACCGAGGACGGCCTCGAGCTGATGTTCGCGACCAACCACCTGTCGTATTTCGTCCTCGGCAACCTCCTGCTCGAGCGGCTGCAGGCCGCCGGCGATGGCCGCATCGTATCGACCGCATCGGAGGCCCATCGGCGCGCCCGGCTCGACTTCGACCGCCTGCAGGAGAACAGCGGCTCGAGGGGATACGGCATCACCAAGCTCTGCAACATCCTCTTCACCCGCGAGCTCGCGCGCCGCCTGCAGGGCACCGGTATCACGGCCAACTGCCTGCATCCGGGTTTTGTCGCCACCCGCTTCGGCGATGACGCCGGCGGGGTGCTGCGCACCGGCATCGCGATCGCCAAACGGCTCTTCGCCATCTCACCCGAGGAGGGGGCGAAGACGATGGTGTATCTGGCGGGCTCGCCGGAAGTGGCCGGCCGCAGCGGCGGCTACTACGAGCGCTGTGCCCCGGCGGAGCCCTCGCGCGCCGCGCGCAGCGACGCCGATGCGACACGATTGTGGGAAGTGTCGGCGCGAATCAGCGGAGTCGGTTAGGTCACGTGTTGAGGGTGGGGATCCGGCCCGGCCTTTATGGTATCTTGCCGCAAGGAAGCGACGCCTTGAGGGAGGCGCTCAATGAAGAAAACGACGAAGGTCCTGCTCGGCATCGGGGGCATCATCGTGTTGTCGTATCCGGGCATCGCCTGGGTGACGGGCATGGTGATCGAGAGCCGCCTGCAGCACAGCGAGCAGCAGGCGCTCGAGCGGCTCCCGTACATCACCGTGGTGAAGCGGGAGTACCACCGGGGCGTGTATCAGTCCACGGCGCTCACGACGTACGCCTTCCGTAGCCCGGCCCTGCCGGGGAACAAGGCCGGCAGCGCTGCAGCCGCGCTCCTCTCCTCGTTCACCATCACCGTCGCCAGCAACATCCATCATGGGCCATTCCCCGGATGGCACGCTCCTGCACTGGGCGTCATCGATTCGACGGTGACCATGCCCGCCGTACAGCAGGAGCTCGCGGCCGTCATCGGCTCGAAGCCGCCGCTGCAGCTCCAGACGACCATCGATCTCCTCGGCGGCGCCACCTCCGACCTGACGAGCCCGGCCTTCAGTCTGCGGTTGAGTGACGGCTCCCAACTCGCCTGGGGCGGACTGACCGGCAGCTTCTACGCCACGCGCGATCAGACCCGCGTATCCGGCCGGCTGAGCGCGCCGCGGATCTCCTTCCAGGGTCCCCACGGGAGCTTCGGGCTGACGGCGGCCGGGTACTCGGGGTCGGAGCAGCAGGCATTCGGCGCCCTCTACCTCGGCACCGGCACTTTCACCATCGAGCGCATCGACGGCAGCGGCCCGCGCCCGGGAAGTGACTTCTCACTGCAGCGCATTTCGATCAACACCACCTCCAAGGCCGACGGCGACTTCTTCGACATGCGGGTGGACATGGGCGCGGATGCCGCAAAGGTGGCAGCGGTGCAGCTCACGAATGTCATGTATTCGGAGAGCTTCGAGCACGTCCATGGGCCGACGCTCGTGTCCATGGTGCAGGCCATCCGCACCGCGCAGGCCCAGTCGATCGGCGATCCGGCGCAGCTTCAGGCCGGCATCCAGAGCGCCTTCCGCCAGTACGGGCCCGACCTGCTGTCGCGCAATCCGGTGCTCGACATCCACCAGGTCAGCTTCACGATGCCCGAAGGCAGCTTCCTCCTCTCCGCGAGGATCAGCGCACCGGGGCTCTCCCCCGCCGACCTGCAGTGGCCCGCGGCCATCATGGCGCTGCGCACCCATGCCGAGGTCACGGCGGACCTCAAGGTCGACAACGGGTTGGTGCAGAGGCTGCTGGCCATGGGCGGCTCCAACCCCAAGGTCGCCGCTCAGCTCACCTCTTTCGAGCAACAGGGCTATCTGACCGCGGGACCTGCCGCCGTGTCGACGCATCTCGAATTCTCCGCGGGGAGGGTCACCCTCAACGGCCATCCCTTCCCGCCCGCGGCGCCGGTCAACTGACGGCTCGCACCGCCTAAGTCGCGGCGCCCGGCATCGCTTCGTCCTCTCCCGGGCGCGTCGCCGAGCGGCCGAGGTTGCGGCGCACGAACTCGATGTGCTCGCGCAGCTGATAGAGCTGCTCGGCGTGCGACCCGGGAATCTTGCGCAGGATCACCGAGCGCTCGATCTCCTCCAGGCGCTCGAGCAGCGCCGCGCGCCGCTCCGGACTGAGCGGCTCGAGAGATTCGCGCTCCAGGGCCATGAGCTCCGCGTAGCGGCGGTGGATTCGGCTGTCGACGCGCCAGCGATACAGGTTCGGCAGGTAGCGCAATCCCGGGATCAGGATGACGATGATGGGGACGAGCAGCACCACGATCCGGCTCACCAGGCTCGCGAGCGAGAAAGGCAGGTAGCGGTAGGCGAAGCTCCGGCCGGACTTGTAGTAGCGCGCGGCTTCCGAATCCAGCGGGAAGTCATAAGTCGAGGGATTGGGGAACTCGTGTGCGTGCTGCAGCAGGGTCGGCCGGTCGTGCACCTCCTGGGCCGCCTCGATCAGCAGATCGCAGAGCGCCGGATGAAGGTCCGAGTGCGCGATCAGCTCCACCGCCGGCGCGAGCAGGGTGAGCGGCCGGCTCGGCAGATTGGCGCCCAGGTCGAACGCGCCTTCCGGAATGTCGAGCTCGTGCAGATAGGGAAAACGCCTCGTGTAGGCATCCGCCTGCGGGAAGCGGAACATTCGCACGCCGCGGGTGTGCAGCATGGCGCGAATCGTCGACGTCGGAGCCGAATCGCCCGAGAGGAAGATGGCATCCACCCGGCCGTCGACCAGCGCCTGGCTGGCGCCTTCCCCTTCGAGGTTCAGCAACTGCGTCGGACCGCCCAGGGCGATCCCGTTGGCGCCGAGCAGCGCCACGGCGAGCAGCCGCGTGCCGCTGCCTTCCTTGCCGATCGCGATGCGCTTGCCCGCGAGTTGTGACAGCCGCAAGATCGGCCGCCGTCCCCGGTAGAACACCGTGAGCGGCTGATACAACATGCTGCCGAGAGACACGAGATCGGCGGTGCTGCCTCCCGGCGGCGCGGCCGGCGTGATACCCGCCTGCACCAGCGCGACATCGAAGTGCGAGTGCGCCTCGGCCAGCCGCTGCAGGTTCTGCAGCGAGCCCGCCGACGGAATGATCTTGAGATCGATGCCGCTGCGGGCCAGGATGGCCCGGTATTTCCCGGCGACGATCTCGAACGAGCTGCCCTTGGGCCCGCCGCTCATGATGATCGTATGCGGCGGGATCGGACGCGCGAAGTGCAGCGCCAGCCAGATGGCGCCGACGCTCACGAGCAGAATCGGGACCAGGGTATGGGTGAGGTCCCACCAGGAGATGGTCGTGATCTTCAACGCCAGGCGCAGCTTCGCGCCTGAGCGGCGCCGAGGCGGATCCGGTCGTTGCGAGGGGGGTTCCATGGCGGGGGGAGTCTAGCGCGTCACGGCAACCTAGACACTAGGGCATGCAAAACCATTATATACAGCAAGTTACGGTACTTTATTGATTTCATATCGGAGGATTGATGCCCCTCTCCCGATCCCACGCCCCCGCGGATCATTTCAACCCGGACAGGGCGCGGCTGGCCGATCTCAACACCCGCCTCGTCAGCCTCAGGGGCGCCCTGCCGCTGCTGCGCCGACTGGCGGCCGGCGCCCATCATGGAGTGATCTCCGCCTGTGCCGCGCTGCTCGCCTTCATGCCGGCGCACGCGATCGGCCTGAAGGAGAGCTTCTGGAGCGCGATCGCGGCCATCTCCGTGGCGCAGACGGAGTTTCGCGCGACCCGCTCGACCGCGCGTGATCAGCTCCTCGGCGCCGCGGTCGGCGGGCTCACCGGCGTCTGTACGTTCTTTGCGCTCGGGCAGAATCTCATCGTCTACGCGCTTGCCGTAGTCCTCGCGGTGTTGGCCTGTTGGGCCATGAACATGGCCTCGGCCAGCCGGCTTGCCGGCATCACCGCGACCATCATCCTGCTCGTTCCGCACGTCGGCTCCCCGGCGCAGATGTTCCTTTCGCGCGTCGGCGAGGTGGGTTGGGGAGTCTGCGTGGCCGTCGCCATCGTGTGGCTGGCCGGCCGGCTGCCGGCGTCCGGATGAGCTCTACGGCTGGACCTCGGGCGGGCGGAAGCCGCGGCAGAAGGTATCCCGAAGGTGGTCGATGACGCACTGCACGGCACGCGGGGTCCGCGGCGACCATGGCCGGATCGCCTGCAGGCGCTCGCCGAAGAAACCCACGGGCCGCCACTGCGGCAACACCTGCACCAGCGAGCGCGCCTCCGGCCCGCTCCAGGCCGTGAAGTCGGGCAGCATGCCCACCCCCATGCCGGCGGCGGCCGCCTCCCGCAACACCTCGCTGTTGTTGGCACGCAGCGGGCCTCTGACCGGGACGCTGACCCGCTCGGGCACCCGTGCCCGCCGCTCGCGACGCTCGAACGACCAGGCGGGCGAGCCGCCGTCGCGCAGGTAGAGCAGACACTCGTGCGCGGCGAGCTCGCCGGGATGCTCCGGCGTGCCGCGGCGCGCGAGATACTTCGGGCTCGCGAGCAATACCGACCGGCTCTCACACAACACCGTCGCCACGTGGGAATCGGGGGCGCGGGTTGCGTGCCGCACCGCGAGATCGAAACCCTCCTGGGTCAGATTCACGAACCGGTCGCTGAGATCGAGCTCGAGGCGCAGCTCCGGATAGCGCTCGAGCAGCGCCGGAATGGCCGGCGCGATGTGCTGGCGTCCGAGCGCCACGGGGGCCGTCATGCGCACCAGTCCGCGGGGCGCGCCGGCGAGATCCTTCACTCCGGCGATGCCGCGCTCGATGTGCGTGAACGACGCCTGCGTCTCATCGACCAGCTGCTGTCCGGCGGCGGTGAGCGTGATCGAGCGCGTGGTCCGGCGGACCAGCGCAATACCGATCGTGCGCTCCAGGTCCTTCAGGCGCATGCTGACCGATGATTTCGCGATCCCGAGGCGGCGGGCGGTCTGCGTCAGGCTGCGCGTCGCGGCGATCACGGTCAGCATGTGAAGGTCCGGGAGAGACGCTTCGAAGTCGTGGATGCTCATCGGGCGGCGCGCCTCGATTGTTCAGATTATTGAACATTGTAGTCGGCCGGCGGTGATTCTCAACCCCGGCCGCGGCTCCTACACTGCGGGCACGCTCGCTTCGGACCTCCCCCCATGGCAACCGCACTTCTTTCCGCCGCTTCCTCCGCCCTCTTCGACGGCTCGCGCGTCGGCCATTGGATCGCCGGCCAGTTGGTTTCGACCGACGCCGGCCCCTCCCGGGACGTCTTCAATCCCGCGACCGGCCAGGTCGCGCGCCGCGTCGCGATGGCTGATGCCGCCACCGTCGACCGCGCCGTCTCGAGTGCGGCGGCGGCGTGGCCGGCCTGGGCCGACACGCCCCCCATTCGCCGCGCCCGCGTGCTCGGCCGGTTCCTCGGACTCATGAACGAGCATCGGGACGAGCTGGCGGCGCTCATCACCGCTGAGCACGGCAAGGTGTTCTCCGACGCGCAGGGCGAGGTCATGCGCGGCATCGACGTGGTGGAGTTCGCCTGTGGCATTCCGCAGCTGCTCAAGGGGGACTTCACCGACCAGGTCTCGACCGGCATGGACAACTGGACCCTGCGCCAGCCCCTCGGCGTCGTCGCCGGCGTGACCCCGTTCAACTTTCCCTGCATGGTGCCCTGTTGGATGTTTCCGATCGCGATCGCGGCCGGAAACACCTTCGTCCTCAAGCCGAGTGAGCGCGATCCATCGGCATCGGTCCTCATGGCGGACCTTCTCAGACAGGCCGGCCTGCCGGACGGCGTTTTCAACGTCGTGCAGGGCGACAAAGTCGCCGTCGATGCCTTGCTCGAGCACCCGCAGGTCAGGGCGCTGAGCTTCGTCGGCTCGACCCCGATCGCGCGGCGGCTCTACGCGCGCGGCGCGGAGCTCGGCAAGCGGGTGCAGGCGCTGGGCGGCGCGAAGAATCATCTGGTGGTCATGCCGGACGCCGACCTCGACCAGGCGGTCGATGGGCTCATCGGCGCGGCCTACGGTTCGGCCGGCGAGCGTTGCATGGCGATCAGCGTCGCCGTGTTGGTCGGTGACATCGCGGATGGCGTGGTCGCCAGGCTTGCGCAACGGGCCCGGGCGCTGCGGGTCGGAAATGGCATGGACGAAGGCGTGGAAATGGGTCCCGTCGTGACCCGCCAGGCGCTCGAGCGCATCCGCGGCTACATCGATACCGGCGTGCGCGAAGGGGCACGGCTGATCACGGACGGGCGTGCGCTCAAGGTCCCCGGGCACGACAGTGGGTTTTTCCTCGGCGGTACCCTCTTCGACCACGTGAAGCCCGACATGACCATCTACAAGGAGGAGATATTCGGCCCGGTGTTGAGCTGCGTCCGCGTCGGGGACGCCGGCGAGGCCGTGCGGCTGGTCAACGGCCACGAGTTCGCCAACGGCGTCGCCTGCTATACGCGCGATGGCGCGGTGGCGCGCGAATTCGCCAGACGCATCGAAGCAGGCATGGTCGGGATCAACGTTCCCATCCCGGTCCCGATGGCCTGGCACGGCTTCGGTGGCTGGAAGAGCAGCCTCTTCGGCGACATGCACGCGTACGGCGAGGAAGGGGTGCGGTTCTATACGCGCCAGAAGTCGATCATGCAGCGCTGGCCCGTCGATGCGCGCGAGGGAGCCGAATTCGCCATGCCGACCGCGCGCTGAGCGGCGGCCGCGCAGCGCAGCGCTAGGCGGCCTTCCGCCTGAGAAGAGCGGACCGCAGGCACTGACAGACAACCTCTTCGCGCTGGTTGAGGGCCCGGTGCTGGAAGGTGACGATCCCCGCATTGGGGCGGGAGCGGCTCTCTCTCAGGCTGATCACCTCCGTGTCGGCGTGGATCGTGTCGCCGATGAACACCGGCTTCGGCATGACCACCTTGTCATAGCCGAGGTTGGCGACTAGCGTCCCCACCGTCGTGTCGCTGACGCTGAGGCCGATCATCAGAGCGAAAGTGAACGTGCCGTTGACCAGGATCTGACCGAACTCGCTGGCCTTCGCCGCCTCGAGATCGATGTGCAACGGCTGCGCGTTGTGGGTCATGGTCGAGAACAGGAGATTGTCGGTCTCCGTGACGGTGCGCCGGATCTCATGAGTGATCCGGTCGCCCACCTGCCATTCATCGAACCAGCGGCCTGCCATGCAATCCCCCCCTCTCACGAGCTCCGGGCGAGCCTCATTTGCCGCCCTCGCGGCGCACGCGTGCGCCGAGCCTCAACAGGGCCTGGGCACGGGCCAGATGCGGGCGATCCAGCATCGCGCCGTTGTGAGCGACGACGCCGGCATTCGGATTGGCGGCGAACAGATCCACGATCTCCTGCGCCCCCTGCAACTCCTCGGCACTGGGCGTGAACGCATCGTTGATCACGTCCACCTGCGCCGGGTGGATGGCGAGCATGCCGCGGAATCCATCGCGCCGAGCCCGCTCCGCCCGGCGGCGAAGTCCCGCTTCGTCGCGGAAATCGCCGTGGATCGTCTCGACGGCGGCGACGCCGGCAGCCGCGGCCCCGAGCAGGCAGAAGCTGCGCGCCATCTCATAGGTGAAAGCATAACTGCCGTCGGCGTTGCGGTTGTCCGCGGCGCCGACTGCATCAGCCAGATCTTCCGCGCCCCAGGTCAGAGCCGCCAGGCGCGGTGCGCCCGCGTAGGTTCCTGTCGTGAACATGCTTTGGGCCGTTTCCGTCACGAGCGGGATCACCCGGGTCGTGCCCCGCCCGATGCCTGCGGCGGCCTCCAGGTCGGACAGAAGATGATCCAGCCGCTCGACATCGGCGCCATGGCGCGCTTTCGGCAGCATGATGCCACCCGGACCCGCCGGCACGACCGCGGCCAGATCCGCCAGCGCGTGCGTGCTCTGCAGCGGGTTGATGCGCACCCAGAGGCGCGAGCGGTCCGCAGGCTGCGCGGCGAGAAACGCCGCCAGCAGGCCGCGGGCGTTGGCTTTTTGCGCCTCCGCGACCGCATCCTCCAGGTCGAAGAGCACGACATCCGCGGCGCCTGCCACCGCCTTCTCCATCTTCCGCTCGCTGTCACCCGGCGCAAAGAGCCAGGAGCGGGCACTGAACTCGGGGATGGCAGGCATGGCCGCGGATATTACCAGGATGCGAAACGCCCGATCGCGGACCGGGGTTCAACGGGCCCCTGACGGCCAACTCCGCAGAGATTCAGCGGCGGGCCGGGCCCCGAACGAGCACGCAGGCGCTGAGCGCTGCGGCCCAGCACGCGACCGTAGCCGCGACTGCTGTTATGTGAAACGAGCGCAGTACGCCGGCTCCGCGGGAGGCAAATACGAAGCCGACCATTGCCGTGGCCAGCATCCCACCAGCCCGTGCGACGGCGCTGTTGAGTCCCGACGCCACGCCGGTGTAGCGCACCTCGACCTCACTGAGCACGGCCGTCGTGAGCGGAGCAACCGCAGCGGACAGTCCGAGGGACACGACGATGACGGCCGGCAACAGCCCCGTCCAATAGCCCGTGGAGGGGCCGATCCGCAGCATCAGGAGCATCCCCAAACCGACCGTGATCGCGCCGACCGCGATCGGCATCCGCGCGCCGACCTGCGCCGCCACCGATCCCGCGAGCGGCGAGATGATGAGCATGACGATCGGCAGAGGGAGCAGCGCCGCGCCCGCTTCTGCTGCCGGGTAATGGAGCGCCTCGATCAGCACATAGGGCAACACCACGAGCAGCGCGCCCAAGGCGCCATACAGCAGCAGCGTGGCGAGGTTCAGGCCGACGATCGTCGGCTTGCCGAAGAGGGTGATCGGCACCAGAGCGCGATCGCCTCTGCGCATCTCGACGACCCCGAAAAGGAGCAGCAAGCCGAGCGCGCTGAGCGCCATCACGCCGGTGATCCCGCCCGCGGCCGTCCGAGCTCCCGCAACGGTCAGCATCCAAGTGAGCCCTCCGAGTCCTGCCGTGACCAGGACGGCACCCGAGACATCGAGCGGCTCTTCCCGTCCAGCGCGATCCTTGGGAAGGTAACGTAGCGCGAGTACGATCGCGGCCGCGGCGATGGGCACGTTGATCAGAAAAATCGCGCGCCAGCTGCCGAGGTCGACGAACCAGCCGCCGAGCACCGGCCCGAGCGCACCCGCTATCCCGCTCGCCGCCGCCCAGATTCCCACCGCACGGCCCTTTTGCTCCCCCGTGAAGGTCTGCCCGAGGATCGCGAGGCTGTTCGGCATCAGCATCGCGCCACCCACTCCCTGCAGGAATCGCGCGGCAAGCAGCACTGCCAGATGCGGCGCCAACGCGCACACCAGCGAGGCCGCGGTGAACAGGGTCGTCCCCCAGACGAGTAACCTGCGGCGGCCGAACCGGTCGCCCGCGGCGCCACCGAGCAGCAGCATGGCGGTGAGCGGCAGCAGGTAGGCATTCACCGTCCACTGCAGAGCGCTCGCGTCGGCGGAAAGCGCGCGGCCGATCGCCGGCAGCGCAACGTTCACGACCGAGCCGTCTATGAACGCCAGGCTCGATGCGAGCACCGACGTGGCGAGGGCAAGCCTGGGGTGCGCCGTGGGTGGAGGGCTCTCGCCACATCGGGCCGAGGCAGCGTCACAGTACGCTTGCGGAGAGGTGCTCACCCATTGAATCGTAGAGGCGTAACAGCGCTTCTACAACACCCGCCCGCGGTCATCAGGCGGGGTCGGAATGCCGTTTCAGGCGCAATTCCAGATGGCGCTTCACGTCCGGCCATTCGGCGAGAAGGATGCTGTACATGTGCGTGTCGCGCACCGTCCCGTCCTTGCGCGCCTTGTGGTGTCGGATCACGCCATCCTTCCTGGCACCCAGGGCTTCGATGGCCTTCTGCGAGCGGAAATTGAAGTTGTCCGTGCGCAGACCCACCACCTTGCAGCCGAGCCTCTCGAACGCGTGCTCCAGGAGCATCAGCTTGCAGGTGGTGTTCACGTGGCTTCTTTGCCAACTCTTCGCGTACCAGGTGTAGCCGATCTCCACCCGGTCGATCTCGGCGGCGATATCGTGATACCTCGTGCTGCCGATGACGGCGCCCGACTCCAGGTCGCGCACCACCCAGGGCAGCATGTGGCCGGCCTCCAGGCCCCGCAAACCCTCGGCCACATAGGCCTCCGTCTCGTCCGGCGCCGGCACCACCGTGAACCAGAGCTCCCACAGGGCGCCATCGCGCGCCGCCGCCTGCAGCCCGGCAACGTGCCCTGCGCTCATCGGCTCCAGCCGGACGGATCCCCGCTCCAGGAGAATGGGTCTGGGATTGATCACGCGCCTACCTGCCTTTCCACGGTTCTGCTATTATCAGTGCATTGATATGATATCAGTGTCCTTATAACATGATCAAGGACGTTCGCGAGGGCCTGCCGCGCCTGCCGATCGTGGGAGAGGCCAAGCGCGGCCCCGAGGGCTACCTCACCTACCTGCTGCGACAGGCGAACGCGTCCGTGCGGCTCGCGCTCGATCGCGCCCTCGCCCGCGAGAACATGACTCATCCGCAGCAATCCGCGCTGACGATGATCCGCGCCTACGAGGCGATCTCCGCCGCCGACCTGGCGCGGCTGACCATGCTGACACCGCAGACCATCAACGGCATCGTGCGTGCGCTCGAGTCGCGCGGTGCGATAAGAAAGGAGCCGGATCCGGTCCACGGCCGGATCCTGCGATTGATCGTCACGGATGAAGGGCGCGCGCTCAACAAGCGCTGCCGGGCGCTCACGGCGCCGATCGAGGCGGCGCTGCAGGCCAGGATGGACGCCAGTGCCGGGGACGCCATACGTCAGTGGCTGGTCGACGTCGCCAAAGCGTTTCCAGAGTAAGTCTCTCCGCGCTGGGCCGCGCTCACTCCCCGACCGCGCGCTCGATCAGCGGTACGACAGCAGCGAGATTCGCGGCCAGACCGGCCGGTAGACCATGGCGCTGGATGACGTACTGCGGGTCGTTGTAGGCCGCCCAGACATTCCCGTCCGACGCCTCCCACACGAGCATCTTCACTGGAAGATCGAGGCCTGCCGTGGGCGCTGCGACCATCAACGGCGTGCCCGCCTTGGGGTTGCCGAAGATCAACATCTGCTCCGCGGGCATTCGCAGCCCTGCACGTCCCGCATCGCCGCTGAAGTCGATGCGGGCGAACACGAGAATCCCGCGCTCCTTGAGCAGCGCCTCCAGCCGGTCGATGGTGGCGCTGACGGAGTGCCGTGAGGGTAGCTTGATGACACCGGGAATATCAGCCGCAGAGCTCATGACCATTTCTCCGAGCAGACACAGCTACAGATCCGGGGATCCGCATGCTAGCAGAACGCGGCGGGCCGACCGCCACCCGTGACGTTGCCGATCCCGCCGGCATGACCGGGCAACTCCGGACCGCACTGCGCGTTTACTTCCGCCTACTTCGCAATCCACCGGGGCGAGCCGACTATGGATGATCCACGCACGAAGTATCCGCGACCGCCTTTCAAGAGACAGCAGCAACCGTGGCCGGGTCTTGCGCGCGACATGGAGCCCAGGCCCGATCACGGCGAGGCGAGCTACCGCGGCTCGGGCAGGCTGGCAGGAAGAAAGGCCCTGATCACCGGCGGCGATTCGGGCATGGGGCGGGCGGCCGCAATTGCCTATGCCCGCGAGGGCGCGGACGTCGCGATCGTGTACTACCCCTCCGAGGAGCCGGACGCGCGCGAAGTGCTGGAGCTCATCCAGTCGGCGGGGCGCTTGGGCGTAGGTATTCCGGGGGATCTGCGGGAGGAGACCTTCTGCAGAAGACTCGTCGCCGAGGCCGTCGACAAGCTCGGCGGGCTCGACATCGTGGTCTGCAATGCGGCACGGCAGATGTCCAGAGCTTCGATCCTCGACATCACGACCGAGGATTTCGATGCGACGATGAAGACCAACCTGTACGCGCCCTTCTGGATCATCAAGGCCGCGCTGCCGCACCTGAAGCCCGGCGCGTGCATCATCGGCACCACTTCAGAGCAGGCCTACGATCCGTCCCCGGAGCTCTACGACTACGCGCAGACCAAGGCCGCGACCATGAGCTACGTGAAGTCCCTGGCCAAGCAACTCGGGTCGCGAGGCATTCGGGTGAACGGCGTCGCTCCCGGCCCGATCTGGACCCCGCTTCAGGTGGGCGGCGGTGCGACGCAGGAGAAACTCGAGCACTTCGGCAGTGCCACCGTGCTCGGCCGTCCAGGCCAGCCGGCGGAGCTGGCGTCGATTTACGTCCAGCTCGCCGCTCCCGATGCAACCTTCGCCACGGGAAACATCTACGGCTCCGGGGGTGGTCAGGGACAGCCCTGAACGGCAAGCCCCATCCGGCGCGCTCTCACGCCTGTTCTTCGAATTCCTCGAGGACTGCCTGCGCGGCGTCGATCCGCTCTTCCGGCACGAGCAGCTGCACACCGCCCACGCCGCCCCGCATCCCCAAATCCACCCCCACCACCACCGCTGGTATGTCAGCGCCCTCCAAAGCGATCCGTGCCAGATCCGCTTCGAGCTGCGTCGAGTAGCTTCTGATGGTTCTCATCGCGAGTGTCCCCCGGCGCGGCACGGATAGATAGCGGCAGCTCAGGATTCTACCTCGCCGACTCGAAGAGCTTGCGTGTTGCCCCAACCCTATGTAGACTTGCGATTATGGGTGGTAGGACAGGAGATACTGAGATGTCTTCTTCCGACTGGACCGATGCGATCGCTCATCGCCTGATCGAACGCGCAGCCTGCCGCGCTCCGCGGCACCTCGCGGACCGGCTACTGGAGGAATGGACGGCCGACCTCTCGGACCACCGGGGACGGATGGAGCGCCTGGGACTGGCACTCGGATGTTATTGGGCCGCCCTACTGATCAAGGATGACTGCTGTGCCCTGAGCACTTCCGCCCATCCCTCGCCAATGGGTGATCAGATCATGATTCCCGCTGTTCCTTCGGGCAGGTCGCCCATTTCCCGGCTGTCAGCTGCTCCGGCACGTGAGCCGCCGAAATGCGAGATCAATACCACTCCCCTTATCGATGTCCTGCTGGTATTGATCGTCGCCCTCGTCATCACTCTTCCAATGATGACTCACGCGGTCAAGCTGAACCTGCCGCAGTCGGCTGCCCGTGAGGCGCAGCCGGAAGTGATCAATCTGGATATCGACTTCGACGGCACCGTTCTATGGAACGGCTCGGCTGTCGCGAGTTTCGAGCAGCTCGAGGGTTACTTCCGCGCGGAGAGTCGCAGGGTGCCGCAGCCCGAGATCCATCTGCGACCCGATCCCCACGTCAAATACGGTGTCGTGGCGCAGGTCCTTGCCGCGGCGCAACGCAATCAGCTGCAAAAGCTCGGCTTCGTCAACAGCGACCAATTCGCCTACTGACTCACTTGCGCCGCGCTTTCGCCATCTGGTCTATGGCCCGCGCCATGCCGGCAGTGATGCCGAAGATGTTGCGTCTCGCGCGCGGGGAGAGCGCAACCCAGTCGTCGAGACATCCAACGCCGGCGGCCAACAATCGGTCGAGCAGGTATTGCTCGCTGAACTCCAACGACTGTTGATCGTCGATCTCCTGACTACGCAGAGTTCTGATCATGACGATGCCCTCGCTGCCTCTTGGCGCGAAGACCCTGACATATCGCGTTCGCTCGGACAGTGACCGCGATCGCATGTCCCAACCGATCGGGAGCCCGGTTTTACTTATTTACCCTGCTTTTTGGCCGCCTTCGTGAAGCAGCACGCAATCCGACCGGAGCAGGTTGCATGCCTCAAGGGGGCTTGTGACAGACGGCCTCCACGTTGTTGCCGTCTGGATCGAGCACGAATGCGCCGTAGTAATTCTCGTGATAGTGCGGCCTCACGCCCGGCTTGCCGTTGTCCCTGCCGCCCGCCTTCACGGCCGCCTCGTGGAATTGAACGACCTGCGCACGGCTCTCCGCGCAGAAAGCGAAGTGCACGCCCGTGCACCGTGAGCCGTGGTCGCCGATCCAAAAGAATGGCTTGGGCGCGATGCCGAATCCGGCATGCGCGCCGGCGCCCGTCTGCTCCGCCGTCACTTCCATGAGCAGTGTGATGCCGAGCGGCCGCAATGCCGCCGCGAAGAAGGCCTTGGACTTCTTCAGGTCCGAGACCGCAAAACCGACGTGGTCGAGCATGTCAGTCTCCCGATTGCCGATGGAGCCGGCGGCATCACGGCGGCGTACGCAACGGCAGCGCGAGCAACGCGCGCCGCCGCAGCCAGAGGCTGGGACGGTAACGATCGGAGCCGGTGATATCCTGCATCCGCCGCAGCATGTCGTGAACCCGCGTGGCGCCGAGCACATCCCCCCATTCGAAGGGGCCGCGCGGATAGTTCTGCGCCAGACGCATCGCAACGTCGATGTCCTCCGGCGTGCCGATGCCGATCTGCGCGACTTCGCACGCAAGGTTCACGATCATGGCCAGGATTCGCGGCGCCACGAACGCGGGCGAGTCTTTGATCACCGCGACCGAAAGCCCTCGCTCCCCCAGGCACGCGGCGAGCCTGCGCGCCGCCCCGTCGCCGCCGACAGGCGCCATCAATGTGAGAAAGCCTTTTTCCATTCCCAGGAAGTCCACCGCGACCACGCGCGTTGGGTCGAGTCCGAGCTTCGCGGCGTTGCCGGCAGCATCCTCCCCCGGCGCCGGGCTCACGAGAATCACTTCGGCCTCTTCGACGCCCACGAGTCTCACGCCCCGCCCGGCGAGCGATTCGAACTCGCGCGTTTCCCCGGCCACCCACGCGGACACGGCGGCGGCCCCGGCTGTTGTGCCGGCGGCGGACTCCTCGCCGCCATCCGGCGGCGGGAGCGCCCTGCCCTCGCTGTAGGAGTAGAACCCACGGCCGGTCTTGCGTCCCAGTTGCCCGGCCGCCAGCAGCGACTCGTGCAGCGCCGTGGTTTTCAGCCGCGGATCGTGCTGAAACCCCTCGTAGACGACCCGCGTCGCCGGGAGATTGACGTCGATGCCGGTCAGATCCATGAGCTCGAAGGGACCCATGCGAAAGCCCGCCGCCTCGCGCATGATCCGGTCGATCGTCGCCACCGGCGCGACGCCCTCGTGTTGGATGTGCAGCGCCTCGGTGATGTAAGCGCGGCCCAGGAGATTCACCAGGAAGCCCGGCACGTCCTTCACCTTCACGGCAGTCTTGCCGAGGCGCTCGGCAAACGCGAGGGCGAGCGCCATCGTGCGCTCCGACGTGTCGGCGGCGCGAATCACCTCCACCAGGCGCATCAGCGGCACGGGATTGAAGAAATGGAGCCCGCAAACCCGCTCGCGATGTCGGCAGACGCGCGCGATCGCGGCCACCGGCAGCGATGAAGTGTTGGTGGCGAGCACGGTGCCAGGGGGCACGATGTCCTCGAGCGCAGTGAACAACCGCTGCTTCGGCTCCAGCTGCTCGATGATGGCCTCGATCACGATCTGCGCGGGCGCGAGCTCCTCCAGGCGCTCCGCCGGCGTGAGCCGGCCCTGCGCCTCGGCAGCTGCGGCGGCGGTGATCTGACCTTTTTCCGCCAGCCTGGCGATCCGCGAGTGAATTTCGCCGCGCGCCCTGGCGAGCGCCGCTGCGTTCGCATCGTGCAGTACCACTCGCATCCCGACCGTCAACGCCGATTGCGCAATGCCGGCGCCCATCGCGCCCGCGCCGACCACGCCTATCGTGTCCAGCCGATCCGATTGATCCGACATCTAACGCCCCTTGAACTCCGGTTTGCGCTTCTCGAGGAAGGCGCGCATGCCCTCGGCCCGGTCCTCGCTGGCGAACAGCGCGTGAAAGCTCTGAGCTTCGAGGCGCAGCGCCGCATCGAGCGGCAGGTCCGCACCGCGGAGCACCGCGTCCTTGATGGCCGCCACGGCGAGGGGCGGCAGCGCCGCGATGCGTGCAGCAACATTCAGCGCGTGCTTCAGGACCTCGCCATCCGCCACCACCTCGGACACGAGCCCCATCCTGTGCGCCTGCTCGGCAGTCAACAGGTCACCCGTCAGGAGCCAGCGCATGGCGGAAAACTTGCCCGTCGCACGCACGAACCGCTGTGTCCCGCCGGCGCCCGGCATGATGCCGAGCTTGACCTCCGGCTGCCCGAGCTTTGCGCCCTCCCCCGCGATGATGATGTCGCAATGCATCGCGAGCTCGCAGCCGCCGCCCAGGGCGAACCCGTTGATCGCGGCGATGATGGGCCGGCGATAGCGCTCCACCGCAGCCCACGCCGCACGAGACTTCTCAAACGCCTCATCGGTGGGTGTCCGCTGCGCGAGCTCCGCAACATCGGCCCCCGCCGCAAATGCCTTCTCATCACCGGTGATCACGACGCATCTGACGGAGTCGTCCGAGCCCAGCTCCGTGAAATGCGCAGCCAGACTCTCACGCACCGCCATGTTGAGCGCATTCATGCGCTCCGGGCGGTTGAGCCGCAGCAGCGCGACCCCGTCGCCGGGCCGCTCCAGGAGCACTACCGACATTTCGCTTCCCTTGGGTTTTGGACGATTCCGCAAGCGTAGGCGGTGATCCCCCCCGCCGGCAAGCGCGCTGTCCGGGTCTGCCTTATTCGCGCGCGGGCGGTGGGTCGCCTCCCCTCGGAGCGACAAAGGCGCGCACGATGGCAGCTAGAGGAATACCGGCAGGGGTCCTCCTCTGCGACGAGACTGAAATAGGAGAGTCCGAGCGCGAGTCGGCTCAGCGGCTTCCTGCGTCCTTACCTGACGCCGCAACAGCAGGCGTTCGAAACAAAATTCATGAGCCGATGATGTAGCGGTATTGCTCTTCGCTCAGCGGAACCACACTCAGACGTCCTTGTCGAACCAGAGGTGAATCCGCAAAGAGTTTGTTAGCTTTGATTTCCGACAGCGTCACCGCTCTCGCCAACGACTTCGTGGCCTTGATCTTCACTCGCGGCTCCTTGGGATCCGACCCTTGAAGCGAAACAACGCTCGCCGTCCCTACGGCGCTTTTCACATCCCCCGTCTCGTAAATCACGAGCCTGTCTCCGGGGCTCATGGCACGCAGATTCCGAACCGCCACCGGATTCGATACACCGTCCCACATGGTCTCCTTGTCACGACTCAGGTCGGCAAACGAATATTCCGAGGGTTCTGTTTTCAACAGGTAATGAGCAGTCACGCTTACCTCCGGCTTCTCAGTCGAGCGCCAACTCCGGCAATCGTCGCCGGGCTTCACCCCCACTATACCGCCGGCACTCCGGCATCTCCACGCGGCCGGTGCCGCGCCCGGCACGCGGAAACAGCAGAGTGGAACACGGCATCTACTCGTGACAATGCCTCTGTGCTGAGGTCGCTACCTCGCTATTCGCGCAGGAACTCCACCATGCTCCTCGTGACCGCGGCAGGTTGCTCGAGCGTCGACAGGTGACCTGAGTCGCGGATCACGCTGAGGCGGGCGCGCGCGATGCCGTTCGCGATTTCCTCCGCTCGATCCGGCGGCGTCAGCACATCACCGTCGCCAACGACCACCAGTGTCGGACAGCGGATCGCGGCCAGTCCGGGCCGGGAGTCCGGCCGGCGCATGATGGCCGTCTGCTGGTTGATGAATCCTTCCGCGCCGACATCCTGCACCATCGCAAGCCAGGTGCGGCGGAGCGTCTCGTCGCCCCAGCGGCGCGCGTGCACGAGTTTCGGGAAGAGCCCGTCCGCAATCTCGCCGAGCCGCCCGGTCCGCGCCATCTCAACCTGCAGGCGTCGCTGCTGGTTCTGCTCGGGCGTGTCAGATCGTGCCGTGGTATCGAGCAGCACCAGCCTCGCGACCCGCTCCGGGGCCTGGCGCAGGATCTCGAAGCTGATGTACCCGCCCATCGACAGGCCCGCGAGCGCGAACTTCGCCGGCGCGCTCGCGAGAATGCGCTGAGCAATGGCGGCCAAGCCGTCATCCCGCGTGTGAGTCGCCACGGTCACGGGCCCCAGCCGCCAGAGCTCGGGAATCTGCTCCGCGAACAGGCGCGGCGAGGCCAGCAGGCCGGGTACGAGGACGATCGGCAGCGCGTGCGATTCGGTCATGATCTGTCCCCCGGACGATCAGGCGGCATTCTACCGGGGTAATATGGCGCGGGGGTGCTGCGATCGCAGCGCATTCGGGCCGACTGAACCTTGAATACCGACGCCAGTATCGAACCCGCCTATCCGCAGGACGCGCCGGCGTCCGGGGCGCCCCCGGGATAGCCCCGCCTGCACCGCAAGCTCTCGGCTTTCGACGCACTGCTGCTCACGCTTTCCTGTCTCTCGCCGGTCTTTTCCGTATACGGCCCCGGCTCGGACGTGCTGCAGCACGCGGGTACCGGAGCAGCGGCGCTATTCCTCATCGGAATAGGCGCAGCGGCGATCTGGGGAATGGTTTACGCGGAGCTCGGCTCTGCGTATCCCTATGCCGGCGGCGACTACGTGGGTGTCGGCTCCATCCTGGGCCCCGCGGCGGGGTTCGCGTCTCTTGCGCTTTGGGCGGTGACCGTCCTGCCGCTGAATGCTTTCCTGGCCTGGATGACCTCGACCTACGTCGTGGAGGTCATCCCCGCCGCGCAGCCGTGGGCGGTGACGCTGCTCACGATCGCTCTGGCCGCAGGTGCCGCGCTTCTCGCAGTACGCGCCAGCGCCGCGTTGACGGGAGTATTTCTAGCCATCGAGCTCGTCGCGGTGCTCGCGCTGGTCGTGGCGGGCCTCTGGCACCCGACAGGCAGCTTGATCGCGGTGGTGACGCACCCACGCATCCCCGATGCTGCCGGAAAGTGGGTACCTGTGGCGACGTCCGCCATGGCTTTGGGCGCGGTGAACGCCGGATTCGCCTCGGCGGGCGGGAATCAGGCGATCGCCTTCGGCGAAGAGCTGGTGAACCCCCACCGCAACATGGGGCGCGTCATCATCGCGGCGAGCCTCATCGGGGCCGCGGCCGTCGCATTTCCGGTCATCGCGGCCGCCTGGGGCTCGAGCGGGCATCCCGGCATCTTCCTGAGCGGCGCCCCCTTCACCGCCCTCATCACCTCACTCGCCGGCCCTCTCGCGGGCAAGGCGCTCAGCGCCGCGGTGGCTCTGGCGGTGTTCAATGCCCTCATCGCTCAGTTGCTGTTCACTGTCCGGCTGTTCTTCAGCTTCGCCCGAGACGGGATCTTCCCGGCGCCGGTCAATTCCGCTCTGACGAGAGTTCACGCCGGCTCCGGCGTCCCTCGAGCAGCCACGGTGGCCGTGACGCTGGTCTCGATCGCCTGTTGCCTGATTCCGTGGCACGTTCTCCTGGCCTTCCTCTCGGGTCTGGTGCCGTACGCGCTGCTGCTCGTCAGCACAGCCGTGCTCGTCGGGCGCATGCGCGGGCAGACCGGCGGCAGCGGATTCTGGCGCTCGCCGCTCTACCCCCTGGCTCCCCTACTCGGCATCGCTCTGTCGCTCGCCTTTGGTGCCGCCGACTGGGCGGACCCGGATGCCGGACGGCCGAGCCTCCTGATTCTGGGCGCTCTGATTCTGGCAGCCCTCGTCTGGTATCGCCTCGTCCTCAGGCGGCGTCCCGGCGGCTGGGCGCCGCGGCTGGAGCGTTCATGAAGTTGGATCGATCGGCCTGGGTCGCCGTCAACGTCAAGCGCGCTCACTAGGAGGATTGCCCGTGTCGAGCCGACCGCCCCTGCCTCCCTTCACCGCTGAGAGCGCGGCTCAAAAGGCGCGCGCGGCGGAGGACGCCTGGAACACTCGCGAGCCCGAGCGTGTCGCTCTCGCCTACACCGAGGACAGCCGCTGGCGCAACCGCTCGGAGTTCATCGCCGGACGCGGCGAGATCGTCGCCTTTCTCGAGCGCAAGTGGGCCCGCGAGCTCGACTACCGGCTCATCAAGGAGGTCTGGGCCTTCGCCGGCAATCGCATCGCGGTCCGCTTCGCGTACGAATGGCACGATGACAGCGGCTCGTGGTTCCGCTCCTACGGCAACGAGAACTGGGAGTTCGACGAGCGCGGGCTCATGCGCCGGCGCCACGCCAGCATCAACGACCTGCCGATTACTGAAGCCGGGCGCAAGTATCGCTGGCCGCTCGGGCGGCGGCCGGACGGCCATCCCGGCTTGAGCGATCTCGGCCTCTGACCCTGTGGCGCGGCTCGCGCAGGCGGTCGGGTCAGTGACCGCCCTGAACCAGGAGGCCGGCGTCGCCCAGCGCGCCGGCGAGCCCGACCTCGATTGCGGCGGCCTCCCCGCGGGCAATGCGCTGCAGGTGCAGTGTTGGACCGGTCAGAACCTCGAGTCCGCGCTTGAGCACGCTGCCCGACGCGCGGATGCCGGCTTTGTGTTGATCGAATCTCTGCGCGGGCGTGTAGTGACTCATGCCGACATACACGCCGAACGGCGCGCCTTTCCGCTCACGATAGTCGAGCAGTACGAGGTAGATGTTCGATCGCCCCCTGCGCGTGGCGCCGAAGCGGGCAGTGATCTCGTAGGCCAGCGGCAGCCACTCGACATACGTCATCGGCAGCCATTCCGGCACCGAGGCCGCGGCGCTCTTCCACAGCCGATCGAGAGCCGAATCGATGTCGAATGCAAGCTCCCCACGCATCCACAGCTCGTGGATGCAGTGCGCCCCGACAGCCCCATCGCCCGTTGCCAGTGCGGCTTCGAGGAGACCGCGGACCTCGCCTGCGGTACGGGAGTGAAGAGGACGAGCCGCGGGTGCCGCACGCGCCCAGTCGGCAGGTCCCGGGCGCCGCCTCACGGGCTCTACGCTGACAGTGAGCTGCTGGCGTCGTGCGCCAGATCCGGCTCCTGCCGGCGCGGCTTGCGGTCGTACATCGCGCGGTCGGCGATCGCATAGAGACGATCCGCGCTGTCACTCTCGTAAGGATACAGCGAGAAGCCCACGCTGGCCCGAATCGCCAGCTGGCGGCCCAGGATCACCATGCCGGAGTCGAGGGCGCCGCGCAGGCCATGCGCCGCCCGCTGCGCGGCATCGCGATCGGGAATGTCGGTGAGAATGACGGCGAATTCGTCGCCGCCCAGTCGGGCCAGCACGTCCTGCTGGCTGAGCTGTGCGCGAAACTGCCGCGCCGCCCAGCGCAGCACCTCATCGCCCGCCGCATGGCCGAGCGTATCGTTGATCTCCTTGAACCCGTCCAGGTCGATCACGACCAGCGCCAGCTGGGTAAAGGTGGCCCGCGCCCGCGCCATGGTCTCCTGCAGCTGGCGGGCGAGCATGCGCCGGTTGGGCAGGCCCGTCAGCTCATCGTGGAGTGAGGCGTGCTCCGCCTTCGACAGCTGCTCCTCGAGCAGCGTGAATGTCATGCCGGTGGCGACCAGGAACTTGGGCAGGTTCCACACCTCGGCGTCGACGTGTGCATTCGGCCACAGCACCGCCATGAGATCGCTTACCGGGAACACGAATGCCCACGCGATGAAGCTGATCGTGGTGAAACGAACGCTCGCCGAGGGGCGCGAGGCGGTCATCCGATAGAATGCCGCGACGGCCAGATAGTGCCAGGTGAGCATCCAGCTCACCGCCTCATCGGCCTGATGGAAGGCCAGCAGCGCCCCCTGCACCGAGTAGACGGCCAGCACGAGGGACGTGCGCCAGCGCATGCCGGGTTCATCGCCCACCCCGCGCCAGGCACGCATCATCCAGAGAGTGGACCCGATCCCCGCCAGAGTCAGGCCTGCGTAGAGCCAGGGCGATTCGAGGCCGCAGGTGATGCAGCTGAGCAACGCGACGTCGGGCAGCGCGCTGAACACCACGATCGAGAGATTGCGCCACTCGACGTCGAGCTGTTCGTTGCTCGCCCAGACGAAGGCGCTCGCCGTGAGGACCAACATGCCGACGGCCACGGAATATGCGCCATTGGCGCTGCCGCTGGTGTTCTGCGCCACGAACAGCGCCACGATGTGCACCAGCAGCAGGAGCCACCCCACCAGCCAGAAGTTGAGCCGGCTTTGTCGGGTACGCCGCAACAGCGTCCAGAAGACTGCGATCAGGCCGCCGATGGCGACAAAATCTGGTACGACGGAAAAGTTCACACCGGCGCCGGAAACCCCGCCTCACTGTAGGTCATACACATGGGCCACCGCCTCCACTGACGATGACCTGGCAATGCCCCGTTCCACGCGGGGCCGAAATCGGAACGCCTCCAGGTCACGATACCCGCAGATGTGTAGCGCACTAGCGACGTGCTGCGCATCGGGCGCGCGGAAATTGTGAACGGCGTCTCGCATTCGTTATCATCGCGGGCGGCAGATTATGTCTACTGACCTCCCCCATGCCGCCCCCGCCACCTGGCTCGCGCTGCTGCGCGGGATCAACGTCGTGGGCAGGAACAAGGTGCCCATGAAGGCACTGGCGAGTGCGCTCGAGACCGCCGGCTTCCAGGCGGTGAAGACTTACATTCAAAGCGGCAACATCGTGTTCCGCAGCAGGAGCCGCGACCCGCGGGCGCTCGCCGGGAAGATAGAGCGGCTGGTGAAAGAGAAATTCGACTGCGCCCCGACGGTGGTGGTGATCAGCAAGGCCGAGCTGGCCGCCGCCATCCGCGGCAACCCGTTCCCGGGCGCACATCAGAATCACAAGTTGCTCCATCTCTACTTCTTCGCATCGCCCCCCCGGCCACCTGACATCGAGCCGCTGGCGAGGCTCGACGCCGGCCGGGAAGAGTTCGGCCTGAAGGGCTGTGTCTTCTACCTCTGGACACCCGATGGATTCCCCGACTCCATCCTGCGATCGAGGATCGAGCGCTGCCTGGGCGTCCCCGCCACCGCGCGCAACTGGCGCACGGTCAATGAGCTGCTGAAGCTCCTCGGCTAGATCCTCGGACGAAAGCGCGGGGGAAGCCGATCTGCTAGGATGCGCGCCGGCTCGGGTGTTGTTGAAGTCTGGGGGATGCTGTGATGACACTGACACTATCGGTCCGTCGCCTGCGTGTATTCCTGGCTGCTCTGCTGGTCTCCACCGCTGCAGCGGCGGCCGCCGACGCCGCACCCCCGCCGAAATATCCGTCGCTGCCCAGCGAGACGCCGGCTCACTTCGCGGCCAACCATTCCAGCTTCGGGTACACCATCCGCGATGTGATGATCCCGATGCGCGATGGCATCAAGCTGCACACCGTGATCATGATTCCCAAGGGCGCGCACGATGCGCCGATGCTGATGACGCGCACGCCTTACGACGCCAGCAGCATGGTCGCGGAGACGGAGCATGGCCAGCTCAGCGGCAACATGGGTACGGCGCTCGAAGGCTACGACAACGCCGTTCCAGTGATCGTGGATGGAGGCTACATCCGCGTCATCCAGGACGTCCGCGGCAAGTACGGCTCCCAGGGCGACTTCGTGATGAACCGCCCCTTCCGCGGGCCTCTCAACCATACACCCGTCGACGAGTCGACCGACACCTACGACACGATCGACTGGCTGGTGAAGCATGTGCCGCAGAGCAATGGAAAAGTCGGGATCCTGGGTATTTCCTACGACGGCTACGAGCCGTTGACGGCCCTCGTCAACCCGCACCCGGCGCTCAAGGTCGTGGTGCCGATGAACCCGATGGTCGACGGCTGGAGGGGCGACGACTGGTTCCACAACGGCGCCTTCCGCGAGCAGGGCCTGCCTTACATCTACGAGCAGGAAGCCACCCGCGACAACAGCGCCAAGTGGTGGAGCAATTACTACGACGACTACGACCTCTACATGCATTACGGCTCGGCCGGCGCGATGGGCGAGGCCTACGGCATGGACCAGATCGGCTTCTGGAACAAGATAATCGCGCATCCGGCATATGACGCGTTCTGGAGCGAGCAGGCGATGGACAAGATCATCGCCGCGCAGCCGCTGAAGGTGCCGATGATGTTGGTCGACAGCCTGTGGGACCAGGAAGACATCTACGGCGCGATGGCCGTCTACAAGGCCGTCAAACCCAAGGACAGCGGCAACGACATGGTTTATCTGGTCCTCGGCCCGTGGCACCACGGCCAGGAGATCGAGGCCGCCGATCACCTCGGCGCCATCCGCTTCGGCAGCGACACCGGCACGTATTTCATGGAGCAGATCCTGGCTCCATTCCTGGCGCATTACCTGAAGAGCGACGCGCCGCCGAACCCGGTCGCACCGGTGACCGCCTACGTGACCGGCGCCAACAGTTGGGAGCGGCTCGAGTCCTGGCCGCAGGGTTGTGCCAGCGGATGCAGCATCAAGCCGACGCCGTTCTATCTTCACGGCGACGGCAGCGCCGGTTTCACCCCACCGACGGCTGCAGACGCGCAGAACACCAGCTACGTCTCCGACCCGGCGAAGCCCGTGCCGTTCCGCACCCGTCCTGACCAGCCCGTCGGCTACTCCGGAGACCAGACCTGGTTCCAGTGGCTGGTCGATGATCAGCGGCCGTTCTCCGGCCGCACGGACGTGCTGACCTTCGAGTCGGCCGTCCTCACCGGGCCCGTCGCCATCGCGGGCCAGCCGCAGGTGCATCTGATCGCATCCACCAGCGGCACGGACTCCGACTGGGTGGTCAAGCTGATCGATGTCTACCCCGACCAGGTCGCCGACGAGCCGCAGCTCGGCGGCTATCAGCTCGGCATCGCGATGGACATTTTCCGCGGCCGCTACCGCACTGGATTCTCCAATCCGCAGCCGCTGAAGGCGAATGAACCGCTTCTCTACCGTTTCGACCTGCCGACGGCCAACCACGTCTTCCTGCCCGGCCATCGCATCATGGTGCAGATACAGTCGAGCTGGTTCCCGCTCTATGACCGCAACCCGCAGACCTACGTGAAGAACATCTTCTTCGCCAAGCCGGACGACTACGTCAAAGCCACGCAACGCGTCTACCACTCACCCGGCAACGCCAGCTACATCGAGCTGCCGGTCGTGCAGAAGCCCTGAGGGTGCGTTCCATGCGTCTCACCCTCCCGATCGGGGCACTTCTGCTGGTATCCGCTTGCGCTCCACCGGCATACCTGCATCCGGACACGCCGAATCAGAGCGCCTCTGCATCGGTACAGGCCTCCAAGGCGCAGATTCTGGACGCCGCCGTCAAGACGCTCGTTCAGGACGGCTACCAGATCTCGGCTGTCGACAATGCGTCGGGCCTCGTATCGACCGCGCCGCACGCAGCGCCCGTCACATCCGCGCAAGCGGACTGCGGCAAGGTGAAGGGTTTGCTTGCATCAGCGGATCCGCTGACCTACCCGCAACCGAGAACCACCGTCGCCTTCGACATCCTTGCCGAGGACAACCACATCGAAGTGCGATCCCGGATCGACGATCTCCTGGACTTCGAGGGCAGGCAAACCGATCTGGCCTGCGCGTCGCGGGGTCTCCTCGATCAGGAAATGCTCGACGAGATCAAGGCCAAACTTTGAAGATCGCGCGCGCTTCATCGCGCGGTGCCCGTCTCAAGTTCCGCCATTGCTTGCCATCAACAACGCCAGTTTCGCGGCGGCGATTGCGCGTACGGCACAAGGATTGAGCTCACTGGCCTGACAGGCGTTGATGCTCGCCGAAAGATAGCGTCCCGATGCCGAGGTCACGATCACCACGGTGCTGACCATGACGCCGCCGGCGGTCTGGAACCGCAGCAGATTGCCGGGAACGTGAAGCTGCAGGCTGCAGGAATCAGCCCTCGAACCCAGGCTCAACGCACCCGATGCCGCTATCGCCTCCCGCAGGCGATCCGCGAAGGCTCCCATCAGGGGATCGCCGGTCTGGACATCGAGGCATACCTTCGGCGGTCCTTGGGCGGCGGCGGACGCCGCCGGTCCCGGACCTGCCTGCGCCGGCGAAGGAGAGGCTGGGACCCTCTGAGCCACGAGCCATGCACCCGATAGCGCGATGAGAGCCGTCAGCATGGGCAATCTTCGCTTCATCGTGTAAGTCCCTCCATCCGTCTTGAGCACCCCGACGAGCGCCCGATACTATCATTGACAGCATCGGCGTTCCGATCGAGCATGGCGCGCCCGCATCGGTCCACCGGCAAATACATCCTAAAACGAGGAGCCGTCGTGAGATACCTTGCCCTCTCGGTTTCCCTGCTCTGCGGTCTCATCGGACTCGCGCCCCTCGCAAGGGCTGATGGACCGCCGCCCGGCCCCGTGGTGCTCGAGGCCGCTCATATCTTCGACGCGGTGTCCGGCAAGCTTGCCGATCACGGCGTCGTCGTCGTGCAGGACGGCAAGATCACGGGTGTCGGTCCCAGCGCGGAAATTCCCGCGGGCGCTCGTGTCATCAACCTGGGCGATGCCACCCTGATACCCGGCATGATCGATGCGCACGTGCACCTCAACTACGAGTTCGAGGACAACTGGTACAAGGGCTTCTATCAGGACCTGATGCGTGTGCCCGCGGAGCAGGCGCTGTACGCCTCGCACTATGCCAAGGAGACTCTGGACGCCGGCTTCACCAGCGTGCGTGATGTCGGCTCGGTGGACTACATCGGTGCCGCTCTGCGCAACGCCATCGATGCCGGAGTGATCGACGGTCCGCGCATGATCGTCTCCAACTACGCCATCGGCTCGACCGGCGGACATGCCGACAGCGACCCGCTGCCGCCGAATGTGGCCACCCCCTTCGGCCCGGACCGCGGCGTCTGCAACGGCCCGGACGAATGCCGCGCCGCCGTGCGCTACCAGATGAAGTACGGCGCCACGGTCATCAAGTTCATGCCCTCGGGCGGCGTGCTCTCCCTGACCGATCCGGTGGATGTGCCGGAGCTCAGCCAGGCTGAGATGGACGCCATCATCTCCGAAGCTCACGCGTGGCACCGCAAGGTCGCGGCGCATTGCCACGGCGACCTCGCCGCCCGGATGGCGATCCGGGCGGGAGTGGATTCCATCGAGCACGGCACCTTCCTCAAGGATGACACCCTGAGGCTCATGAAGCAGAAGGGCGTGTACCTCGTGCCGACGCTCTACGCCGGCTACTGGGTCGCCCAGAAGGCCGACTCCTACCCGCCGGCGATCCGCGTGAAGGCGCTGGCCGCCGCGGCCCAGGCGCAAATCATGTTTCAGCACGCGGTGAAGATCGGCGTGCCCATCGCCTTCGGCACCGATTCGGCGGTGGAGCCCCACGGCACCGATGCCCAGGAGTTCTGGCTGATGGTGAAGAACGGCATGACTCCCGCGCAGGCACTGATGGCCGCGACGGCGCGCGCCGCCGATCTCGTGTTCGGCAAGCGCGAGGATAAGAGCTACAAGCCGCCGGTCGGCACGCTGGAGGTCGGCAAATACGCCGACGTCGTGGCGCTGCCCGGCAACCCGCTCGAGAACATCCACGCCACCGAACATCCGATCTTCGTGATGAAGGGTGGCGTCATCTACGTGGACAAGCAGCCGTGAGACCAGGCTGAGCCCGTCAGCCGCGTTGCAGAATCCATCTGTCCTCGGAAAATACCCCTGAATTGATCTCTTTTCTGACGTCGCCTAGACTCGATCCGCCATGCAGGGATCTTTATTTCGGTTCTACGTGCATGAGGGCCACCGTCACCACGGCCAGCTCGCATGGGAGTGGCTGCTCGAGCAGGGCAACAAGCTCGGCATCCGCGGCGGCTCCGCATTCAAGGCCATGGCCGGCTTCGGCCGACATCACGTTCTGCGCGAGGCGCGCTTTTTCGAGCTCGCCGGGACTCTCACGGTCGAGGTGGAGTTCATCGTCTCGCCGGAGGAAGCGCAGAAGCTCGTCGATCTGCTGCACCGGGAGAAATTGCGAATCTTCTACGCCTACACCCCCGCCTGTTTCGGCGTCATCAATCCCGACGCCTCCGATCCGCCTTCGGTGAGGGACTGTCCCGACTCGATCGAATGAGGATCGCGGGCGCGATGGAAATCGTGCTGGTGAATCGAGGTTGCGCTCGGAGGGATGCAGCTGCACGGATGGGTAGTGTCTCTGCCATCTCCGCTCGAGCCAGCGAGTCTAAGACGGGTGGTGGCGGCAGGCAAGCGGAAGCCAAGAACGAGCCCCAGGTCGCTCGGATGGACTGTTTCGTACGCCGGCACCGCATTTCGGGTTGCTGCCGGCGGGCGAGACTGCCAAACTGCCGGGCCAGGGGGGGCGCAGCTCGCCGCAGATAAGCCAGGCGCGACCGATAAAAGTAAGACAATGTTTCACGGCACAAATCCGCTCGCCACCCACGTCCAATTCAGTCACTCCGCTTATGGCCGTCGTTGATTCAATCCTCGCCGTCATTGGGCTCGCGAGTCTGATCGTCGCCGCCGGCTACAGCGTACTGACTCTCATCGCCCTACTCGTCTGGCGCAGACGCAGAACGCCGCCGCATCCGAAACGACTGCCGCCCGTGTCGATCCTGAAGCCGTTGTGCGGCGCGGAGCCCGGCCTGTACGAGAACCTGCGATCGTTCTGTCAGCAGGATTACCCGGAGTATCAGATCGTATTCGGCGTGCTGGACCCGCGCGATCCGGCGCTCGCGGTGGTGAAGCGGCTGATGGCGGAGTTCCCCTCGCTTCCGATCGACATCGTGGCCAATCCACACCAGCACGGCAGTAACAGCAAGGTCAGCAACCTGATCAACATCATGGCGCGGGCACGTCACGACGTGTTCGCCATGGCGGACAGCGATACCTGCGTCGGGCCCGACTATCTGCGCACCGTGACGGCGCCGCTGCGGGACCGGGGCGTGGGCCTCGTCACCTGCCTGTACCGCGCCGTGCCGACGCAACTGATCTACTCTCGCCTCGGTGCCATGTACGTCAACGAGTGGTACATGCCGTCGGTGCTGCTGGCGTGGCTCTTCGGCTATCAGGGCTATGTCTCCGGCCAGACCATATGCGTTCGGCGAGACACGCTGCAGGCGGTCGGCGGACTGCAGGCCATGGCGAACCATCTGGCCGACGATCACCGGCTGGGCGAGTTGGTTCACGAATTGGGGCAGCAGATCCTGTTGTCGCCCTATGTGCCCACGGCGGAATATCACGAGCCGAGTCTCGGGGCGCTGACCCGGCATGAAGTGCGCTGGATGCGGACGATCCACGTGTTGCGGCGGCGCTGCTTTCACTTCGTTTTCCTGAGCTTCAGCCTGCCGCTGGCGCTCCTCGGCATCCTGCTGGTCGGCGGCGCCTCCTCGATCACCACGGCCGCCTGGGCGCTGTTTGGAACGGTGGTTGTCGCACGATTGGCGCTCTACATCGCGCATCGTTCAGGCCACGATCGGCATCTGCTTCGCGACCTCTGGCTCCTGCCCTTGCGCGATCTGTTGCTCTTCTGGGTCTGGTACCGAAGCCTCTTCACCTCCCGCGTCACCTGGCGGGGCAACGAGTTCGACGTTGACGCCGCTGGCGTGATGCACAGACTCTCCTGAGGCCGTAGCCGCTCTTCGCGCATCGTTGACATAGGTCCCGGCCTGAAAGTCGCAGGGTACATCGGCGGTCTGCTCGGCCTGGCCCTGCTCGTCGTCCTCTTCATTCGCGCAGACGCCGGCGCAATGTTGCGGGCACTGGACATGGGCGGCTGGAGCCTGCTCTGGCTGGCGCCCTACCGCATGGGGTTCTTTCTCCTGTACGCGATAGGCTGGCGCGAGCTCCTTCGCCCCTACGACCCCAAACCGCGCGCGCGGTTCGTCTACGTGTTCTGGGTCACCACGGTACGTGATGCGATCGACCGCCTGCTGCCGGTGGCCAGCATCGGTGGCGGCGTGGCAGCGGTGCGACTGATGCGCTGGCGGGGACTGGAGACCACGCCCGTCGTCGCCAGTGTGATCGTAGAGATCCTGCTCACCATGCTCGTGGTGTACGTATTCACGGCCGTCGGTCTGCTGCTGCTGATCCTCATCAGCGGTCCGAGCCAGGTGTTTCATCGCCTTCTGCTCGCCTTCCTGGTGACCGTGCCGGTGCCGGCGGCGATCGTGCTTCTGGCGCGGTACGGCTCCGTCTTCAGACGCCTGCAAAGACTCCTGCGCCCCCTCGTCGGGGCGCGACTGTGGGCCGAGGGAGCGGCCTCACTCGATCACGAGCTGAGCGCGAGTCTACGAAGAGCATGGCCGGTATTCGTCGCGGGCACGCTGCAGCTCGTGGCATTCTTCTCGGCCGCCTTCGAGGTCTGGTTCGCGCTGCGCCTGTTCGGGCATCCCGTCACTGTCAGTACCGCCCTGGCGCTGGAAAGCCTGACGCAAGCGGCCCGCTATCTGGCGTTCGTCGTCCCCGCCGGTCTCGGCGTACAGGAAGGCGCCTTCGTTCTTTTCGGACACCTGCTCGGCATGACGGGCGCGATCACCTTGGCCGTCTCCATGGCCAAGCGCCTGCGCGAGGTGGTGTGCGGCCTCCCCTCGCTGATCTCCTGGCAATGGGTGGAGGCGCGGCGGTTGCGCAACCACTGACCTGCGGCCGCCGCGGTTCCCGGCGGACTAGCGCATCTTGGTGCGTTCCTGCTGGGCGCGCGCCGCACCAATGGCGGTCTTGACGTCGCGGCGCTCCTCCGGAGGCGGCAACACCGCCTTCAAACCCAGCGACTTGAGCCAGAGCTCCCGGCACCAGCCGCGTGTGTGATAGAGGTGCTCATCCTCTTCGTCCTCGATCCGCTCGTAAGCGCTCTTCAGCGCCTCCTGGTCCGCGCCCTTGGATTCCTTCGCCACCTCGCCGATGAGCTCCCAATCCAGGTGATCCTTGGTCTCGGCCAGCACCACGCACTCGCAGGCGACCAGCTCCGCGGCATCCGGGTCACCGGCCGACTTCGCCTCCTGCATGGCCGAAACCAACGCCGCGCCCATCTTCTTCAGGATCCGGGTCCCCGGCGTCTGCTCCTCGGGATCGAGCTTCAGCGTGTTGCAGAGCGCCGTAAGGGTCTGCACATGGTTTTGCGTCTGCTCGAAATAGTGCTTCCATTCCGCCTTCAACTCTTCCTGGACGGCGCACTGCAGCGCCGCCTCGTACACCTTGACACCGCCGCGCTCGTGTTCCAACGACTGCAGCATCAGTTCCTTGACCTGGGCGTGTTTCATGGCGAACCTCACTCGGCAACGATGGAATGGTCGTCGTCGCAGCAACCCGCGTACCGTTTCCCGGGCCCGCGCTTGGCGCCGGACCGCTCAGCGGATCTTCCGATTCTCGCCGATGACCTCGGCAGGCTTTCCCGTAACCACGGCTTTCGCGGCGGCAGCCCAGCGCGCCACCCGTCCCGGGCCGATCCAGTATTCCGCCTGCTCGATCCGCACCTTCAGGAGCGCGAGCCGTCGATCACCGGAGCCGTCGGGGTAATACGCCCTCTGCTCCGCCGACCACAGCCGACCGGCCTTCGCCGGATCCCGGAGCAGGCTGGCCACGCCGCTCACCGCCAGATAGATGCGTCCGCCCGGGTCCGCGTAACCGAGACTCACGCGATGATCATGGATCAGCTCGTCGACCTTGGGGCTGCTCCAGCCCGTGAAGAACCAGATGACTTCCCCGCGCTCGACCTGCAGCGTCTGAACGGGCCGGGTATGGAAGCGACCCTCGAGGTCGACCGTCGTCAGCAAGGCGATGCGGATCTTCCGGATCATCGCCGCCATCGCGTCCAGCTGGTCCGCTCGACCTTCACTCCGCGGCATGGGAAACCCTCGCTGACCGCGGACTCTGGGCCCGCAAGGAGCGCACCTGGGTGAGCGAACGGGCATATGCCTTGCAGGTGGTTTCGGCCTTGGAACGAAAGCTCCCGAGAGATCGCGCCATGTCGGATACCGAGCTTTGGATGCTGATCGGTCGTCGCCTCTGTGCACGGCTGATCCCCAGAGCGCCCTGCTCCGGAGTTTGGGCTGGACGCGGCAAGAGCGGCAGCTGCGGCTTGTGCGGCTTCCCGATAGCCGAGCAGGATGTTTACTGCGAGGTCGAGTTACCGCCGGCGGATGGGCACGCCGACCATACGCTTTTCGCGCACATTGATTGCCACCAGGTCTGGACGGAGCTCTCGCAGATTGCCGCCTACGGGCCGACGCGCAGGCATTCCCGCCCCGCCGATCTCTGCGCCCGGCGCTAGCACGTCCACCCCACTCACCCGGACCAAACGTCTCACTCGGGCTCTCCAAAGTTGGATCGCGTCATGATGCGGCGCGGACAGCATCCGAGCCGGCTGAAGCCGGCCTCCGCCAAATGGAAACGTCTCGGGGGTGCCATCTCGGATGCCGCGGGGCTCCATGGGTCCCGCTCCAGGATGCAGTGCCCGATCCCTCAAACCGTAGTAAAGTGCCGCCGGATCGCTTTCCACGATTGGGGGTTTCGCACATGGCTCCGACAAAAATAGCGATGCAGGCCGGCGGCACGGCCCAACCCGAAATGCTGAGCGTGCTGCGGATCGTCGCGGCGCTGCTGTTCGTACAGCATGGCTCCGCGAAGCTCCTGCATGTTCCGTATCAGGAAATGTTCGCCCATCTGCAGCTGGCATCCTTGCTCGGCGTCCAGGGAGTCATCGAGCTCGTTGGCGGGGGCCTGCTGGCCATCGGACTCTTCAGCCGCCCGATCGCCTTCATCCTGTCCGGCGACATGGCGGTTGCGTTCTTCATGGCGCATTTCCCCAAGACCTGGGTACCCCTCCTCAATGGCGGCGACCTGGCGGTCCTCTTCTGCTTCACCTTCTTGTATCTGTGTGTGGCGGGTCCGGGTCCGTGGAGCGTGGATGCCCTGATGCAGGGCAAGCGCGGCACCGTGTAGACAGCAGCCTCAGCGCCCACCGCGGCCGGTGAGCTCGCTCCTGGCGAGGACATGATTGCCAATGGCCGCGGACGGCCCGCCCGCCAGTGCCATCCGGCCCGATGACACGGCAACCGTCGCAGCGGTCGGCGCGTTCGCGGCGACTCTCGCCGCCGGGCTGGTGTGGCACCCCGGGTCCCATGGCGGCATCAGGGTTGGCGCCGTAGACGGCGCCGAAACATCTCCGCAACGATACCCTGATAGCCTTCCGGCGCTCCCGGCTGATGAGTTCCGGATGGGGTACCGACTGCCTTGGGATCCTGATAATAATGAGCGCTGACCTCGCCGAGCCGGCCCGGACGATTTACCAACAGGCGTTCGCTCTCCATCAGCAGGGCCGTCTGATGGACGCGCAGGCGGGCTACGAGCACGCGTTGCGCCTGCAGCGTCATCCGGCGATGCTGACCATGCTCGGCGTCATAGCGCTCGAGCTCGGCAACACCAGGTCCGCGATAGCCCTGTTCGACGAGTCGGTCGCCTCAAATCCGGCGGATGCCATGGCGCACATCTACCACGGAATCGGCTACTCGCGGCTCGGCCGGCACGAGGCCGCCATCGGCTGTTACGACAGGGCGATCGCGCTCGATCCCGAGTCCAATGCGCTGCCGCACTACAATCGCGCGAACGCCCTGTTGCAGCTGACGCGGTACGAGGCCGCCGTCGACAGCTACGATCGGGCGATCGCGGTCGAATCGGATCTGGACGCCGAGGCCTACTTCGAGCGCGGAATCGCTCTGCAGCAGCTGAAACGCCCGGAGGCGGCGATCTCGAGCTTCGATAAAGCGATTATTCTCGGTACGTCACGCAAGAGCGAGTCGTACTTTCATCGGGGCACATCCCTGCAGGTGCTGGAGCAGCACGATGGGGCGGTCAAGAGTTTCGACGCCGCGCTCGCTCTGAAGTCAGGCTACGCCGACGCGCACAAAGCCCGTGCGACTTCTCTTCACCGGTTGGGCTCGTATGAAGCGGCGCTCGTCAGTTGCGACGCGCTCATCGCGCTC